>Ga0160467_100729_pt1 | contig 24062 bp, 17 predicted proteins | sample HID1972I_E11MG_FD_108221 | JGI IMG/M metagenome (GOLD analysis project Ga0160467, IMG submission 108221) | Enriched pill bug-associated microbial communities from UW Madison campus, WI, USA - HID1972I_E11 MG | ecosystem: Host-associated > Arthropoda: Insects > Digestive system > Unclassified ... | reverse complement strand
CCGGCATGGACGCTGTCCACGGCATGTTCTTCCAGCGCCAAGGCACTGGCCTCCGGTGCCCGGCTGCTGCGCGCCGGCATCGTGGATGCGGTCATCGCCGGTGGCGCCGATTCGCTGTGCCGGTTCACGGTGGCCGGTTTCAACGCGCTGGAATCGGTGTCCGCGTCCCGCTGCCTGCCGTTTTCGCGGCATCGCTGCGGCATCAACATCGGCGAGGGGGCAGCGCTGTTCCTGCTTACCCGCGAACCTGGGCCGGTCCGCCTGGCGGGATGGGGCGAGAGCGCCGATGCCCACCACATGTCCGCGCCGGATCCCAGCGGTGCCGGCGCCATGTCGGCCGTGCGCCAGGCGCTGCAGCGCGCCGGCTGGTCGCCGGACGAGGTGGATTACCTCAACCTGCACGGCACCGCGACACGCCACAACGACGCCATGGAAGCGCGCGCGGTGGCCGGCGTGCTGGGCACCACGGTACCGGTCAGCTCCACCAAGCCGCTGACCGGGCATACGCTGGGAGCCTCCGGCGCCGTGGAAGCGGCGCTGTGCTGGATCGCGATGATCGACAATCCCGGCCAGCGACTGCCGCCGCACTGGTGGGATGGCGAAGCCGATCCGGAGCTGCCCGCGCTTGCCCTGGTTACGCCGGGCAGCCATGCCGGCGCAGGCCTGCGACGGGTGCTGAGCAGTTCGTTCGCGTTCGGTGGCAGCAATGCCGTGCTGGCGCTGGAACGGCCATGAGGAGTCCAGCGATGCCTGCGATCGAAGAGGTGGTTCCGCATCGCGGCCGTGCCTGCCTGCTCGACGAAGTGCTGCACTGGGACGAAGACCGCATCGAAACCGCGCTGGTGGTGCCCGCCGATGGCGTGTTCGTTGGCCCGGACGGCGTGCCGGCCTGGATCGGCATCGAATACATGGCCCAGGCCATCGCCGCCTGGGCCGGCTGCCGCGCACGTCGCGAGGGACGGCCGCCGCGGCTGGGTTTCCTGCTCGGCAGCCGACGTTACAGCAGCACGCGCCCGGTGTTTCCCAGCGGCACGCGGCTGCTGGTACACGCGCGGCGGGAGCTGATGGGCGACAATGGGCTGGGGATGTTCGCCTGTCGCATCGAGGCGGATGGTGAAACATGGGTGGAGGCGAATGTGTCGGTGTTCGAGCCGGCCGACGCCCGGGCCTATCTGGAGAGTGGACAGGCATGACAGCAGCAGGCAGCGTACTGGTGACCGGTGCCAGCCGTGGCATCGGCAAGGCGATCGCGTTGCGTTCCGCGCGCGATGGCTTCGACGTGGTGGTGCATTGCCGCAGCCGCATCGACGAAGCGCGGTCGGTCGTGGATGAGATCGTCGCGATGGGACGGCAGGCACGCGTGCTTGTCTTCGATGTGGCTGATCGTGAGGCGGCGCGTGCGGCCCTGGATGCCGACGTGGAAGCACACGGTGCGTATTACGGGGTGGTCTGCAATGCCGGCATCGCGCGCGATGGTGCGTTTCCCGCGTTGTCCGACGCCGATTGGGACCAGGTGGTGCATACCAACCTGGATGGCTTCTACAACGTGCTGCACCCGCTGGTGATGCCGATGGTGCGGCGCCGCCAGCCGGGACGCATCGTGACCCTGGCGTCGGTGTCCGGACTGGTCGGCAACCGCGGGCAGGTGAATTACAGCGCCGCCAAGGCCGGCATCATCGGCGCCACCAAGGCGCTGGCGCTGGAACTGGCAAGCCGCCGCATCACCGTCAACTGCGTGGCGCCGGGGCTGATCGATACCGAGATGCTGGAGCCGCAGGTGGTCGAACACGCCCTGAAGATGATTCCGGCAGGACGCGTGGGTACCCCTGACGAGGTCGCCGCCACGGTGGCTTTCCTGCTTTCCGATGCCGCCGGGTACATCACCCGCCAGGTGATCTCGGTCAACGGAGGCATGGTCTGATGGCGCGCCAAGGGCGCCGCGTGGTAGTCACCGGCGCGGCGGCCATCAGCCCGCTGGGACACGACTGGCCTACCATCCACGCGCGACTGCGCACGCTGCGCAATGCCGTGCGGACCATGCCGGAGTGGGACGCCTATGCCGGCCTGAACACCCGCCTGGCGGCGCCGGCCCTGCCGTTCGAGCTGCCGCCGCACTACAACCGCAAGACCACCCGCTCCATGGGCCGGGTGGCGTTGATGGCGGTACGCGCCAGCGAACTGGCGCTGCAGCAGGCCGGCCTGCTGGATCATCCGGTGCTGCGCGATGGGCGTACCGGCGTGTCCTACGGCTCGTCCGCCGGCAGCCACGAGGCGATGGGCGAGTTCGGAAGGATGCTCAACAGCTTCACCACCGAAGGCATCACCGCCACCACCTACCTGAAGATGATGAGCCATACCGCGGCGGTGAACATCGGCGTGTTCTTCGGCCTGAGCGGGCGCGTCCATACCACCTCCAGTGCTTGCACGTCCGGCAGCCAGGGCATCGGCGAAGCCTATGAAACCCTTCGCGCGGGCCGGCAGGTGGTCATGCTCGCCGGCGGCGCGGAGCAGCTGGACGCCACCGCTGCGGCGGTGTTCGACACCCTGTACGCCACCAGCGTCCGCAACGAGGATCCAGCGTCCACGCCGCGCCCGTTCGATGCCGCGCGTGATGGCCTGGTGCTGGGCGAAGGCGCCTGCACGCTGATCCTGGAAGAGCTGGAACATGCGCTTGGCCGCGGCGCGCCGATCCTGGCCGAGGTGCTGGGGTATGGCAGCAACAGTGACGGCCAGCATGTCACCCAGCCGAGCAGCCCGACCATGGCGCGTGCCATGCGGCTGGCCCTGGATGATGCCGGCCTGGCGCCCTCGCGGATCGGCTACGTCAACGCCCACGGCACCGCGACCGAACACGGCGACATCGCCGAAAGCCAGGCGACCGCGCAGGTGTTCGGCGACACGGTGCCGGTCAGCACGCTGAAGGGCCATGTCGGCCACATGCTGGGGGCCTGCGGTGCCTTCGAGGCCTGGATGAGCATCGAGATGATGCGCCAGGGCTGGTTCGCGCCGACCCTCAACCTGGTCGACGTCGACCCGCGCTGCGCCCCGCTCGACCACATCCGTGGCGATGGCCGCACGCTGCAGGTGGACTACGTGGCGAGCAACAATTTCGCCTTCGGTGGCATCAATACCTCGCTGGTATTCGGCCGTTACCCGCGCACCGGCGCCTGAACGCGGCGAACACAATGATGAACTGCCTGCATGGCATCGGCCTGGCCCCGGCCTCCGTGCGCGATGACGCCTTCCGCCCGTGACGGTATTCCGACACAATCATGCTTTGAAGGGTAAAACCTGGAAGCATGCAAGCTTACGTCTACAAGAGCCAACGAAAGGACGACACTTACGTCTACCTCGCCGAGCGTGATGCGTTCGGCGTGTTGCCGGCGCCGCTGAAAGCGTCGCTGGGGTCCCTGCAACTGGTCCTGGAAGTCGCGCTGACCGATGATCGCCGCCTGGCGCGTGCCGACGCCGCGCAGGTGCGCGCCGAGCTGCGCAGCCGCGGGTTCTACCTGCAGGTACCGCCCAGCGTGACCAGCCTGATGCCTCGCCACAATGACTGATCCGCAGCCCCGCATGCTTCCGGCGGCCTTTGCGCTGGGCGTCCTGCTCGCGCTGGGGGCGGCCCTGGGCGGTGTGCCTGGCGCTGCGCTGGCCGCCCTGGCCCAGCCTGCGTTCGCGCTGGGCGTGTCCTGGCTGCGCCGCACCCGCGCGCCGCGGCCCGTGCCGCAGGTGCTGCGCGAAGAACTTCCCGCGTTGCTGGCCCTGTGGCTGGCGGCGCCAGCGGTACTGGCCCTGTTGATGGCCTGGCCACTGGCCGCCCTGCGTGAAAGCGGCAGCCTGGCTGCGGTGATGGGTCTTGCGGTGCTGCTCAGCGTCGGTTTGCTGGCGGTGTGGCGCACCTGGCCGCTGTGGAGCGATGTCGAGCGACTGGCCGGCGGGTTGGCGCGCCATGCCGCCGGGCTGTCGGGGCGTGACCTGGGCGCATGGCGTGGCCTGCTGGCGGCGGCCCTGGTGCTGGCGTTGTGCGCGCTGGTCGTACTGCCGGCGTGGCCTGCGCTGCTGCCGGACGCCCTGCACTGGCCGGCCGTGCTGGCCGGAGCGGTGCTCTCGCCGGTGCTGCATTTCCTGCTGCAGCGGGTGGTCCCGGCCGGCCCATCGCGCAGCCTGCCGGCGGCAGGTACCGGCGACGACGCACGGCATGCAGCGTGGCAGGCGCAGGACATCGCACCGGCCGACGACACGCTGGCGCCGCTGGAACCGCTGCACGCCGACGCGCTGGCGCCGGCGCTGTACGAGGCGGCGCGGCATGGCCGTATCGACCGCGCGCTGCAGTTGCTGGATGCCGGGGCCGATCCGCATGCGCTGCCCGATCCGCAGTGGCGTGACCAACGCAACCTGCCGGTGCTGGCGGCCGTGCTTCCCGACCTGCGGCTGCTGCGCGAGCTGATCGCGCGCGGCGTGGATGTGAATGCGCCGCATCGCGGCATGACCCCGCTGCTCGCCGCCACCCGCGACAGCTGGCATGGGCGGCCCGAAGCGGTGATGACCCTGCTGGCCAATGGCGCCGATGCACGCGCCACCGACGCCGATGGCAACACGCCGCTGCATCACGCCGCGCGCAGTTCCGATCCCGGCGTGGCGGCGCTGCTGCGTGATGCCGCCGCAGAGATCGACGCCTTGAACAACGAAGGCTGGTCGCCGCTGGCGGTGGCCTGCCAGGTCGGCAACTGGCGGCTCGCGCGCTTCCTGCTGGAGCGTGGCGCGCGCACCGAGCCCGAAGGCGGCACCCCCGTGCTGCTGGCTGCCGCCGCCACCGACGACGACGATGCCGCCGGCGTGCAGCTGCTGCTGAAGCACAAGGCCCGCGCCGATGCACGCGACCGGCAGCGCCGCAGTGCACTGCACGAGGCGGCGCTGGCCGGCCATGTCGGCATCATCGATGCCCTGCTGGCGGCCAATGCAAACGCCGAAGCGCGTGACGCGCGCGGCCGTACGCCACTGCTGGAAGCCGCCGCCGCTGGCCGTGCCGCAGTGGTCGAACACCTGCTCGCCCACAAGCCGGACCTGGCGGCGGTGGACGGCGAAGGGCGCAACGCGCTGTTGCTGGCGGTGATGGCCGACGACGTGCCGCCGATGCTGGTGCGCCGGCTGCTGGACCTTGGCATCGCCATGGACCTGGACGACCCGCTGGCGCGCGCTGCCGTGGACAGTGCGGCAGGAGCGGGGCGCTGGGCCATCGTCGCCTTGCTGGACCCCGCTTATCCGCTGCCGGCCGCGGTCAGCGATGGCCTGGGTGCTTCCGGAGACGATACGCAGGCCGGTTCGGCACTGCTGCCCGATCGCCCACCGCTGGTGCTGCTGCGCGAGGCGCTGGGCTTCGGCAACCTGGACGGCATGCAGCCGATGGCCCGCCTGTGCCAGCCCGGCGAACTGGGTGCGCTGCTGCACGATCCCGAGCTGGCACTGGATCCGCGCGCGGTCGCATGGCTGCTGCAGCATGGCGCCACGGCCGAGGTGCTCGATGCCTGTGGCGACACGCCGATGTTCGCCTTGCTGGCGCGCGGCGTGGACGCGGTACCAACCCTGCAGGTGCTGCTCGACCACGGCGTTTCGCCGGCCGGCAGTGGTGGACTGGCGCGGCTGCTGTCGGCGTGCGCGCAGCATGAACATGCCAGCCGTGGCCTGGAACAGTTGGCCCTGGAACTGCTGGAACGCGGTGCCGACCCGTTCGCGCCGTCGCCGGCCGGCGATCCGCCGCTGGCGCTGGCCGTGCGCCTGGGCTGGCTGCGCATGCAGCAGGTGCTGCTGGAACTGGGGGTGGATCGCGAAGCCCGCGACAGCCATGGCATGACCGCGCTGCACCTGGCCACCGCGCTGGGACGCGAAGCAGCGCTGAAACTGCTGGTACGCAGCGGCGCTTCGCCGGAAGCACGCGCCGCCGATGGGCAGACGCCGCTGGGTGTCGCACTGGCCAGCGGCCGTCGCGACCTGGCCGACTGGCTGGACTGGCGGGTGTGGACACTGCCGCGCCGCACCCTGCGCGAGGCCGATCTGCCGGCGGCGGCCATGTCCGGCGATGTGGACGCCGTGCGTCGCCTGATCGACCTGGGCTTCGCCGTTGATGCAGTGGACGCACAGGGTTGTACCGCCCTGCTGCGGGCCGCCGGCGGTGGCCATCTGCCGGTGGTGGACCTGCTGCTTGCGCGCAGTGCCGATCCGCAGCGTGCGTCGGCCAGCGGCGCCACGCCGTTGTCGGCGGCGGTCAGCATGCGCCAGCTGGATATCGTTGCCGCCCTGCTGGAGGCCGGCGTACCTCTGGAACATCGCCTGCCGGGCGGCGTGACCGTACTGATGCTGGCGTGCGCGCTGGGCCTGCCGGATATCGTCGCGCGCCTGTTGAATGCCGGAGCGGACATCAATGCCTGCGACGCGCAGCAGCTTGGACCATTGCACTGCGCGGCGTTGTATGGCTTCTCCTCGCGCGACCGTCCGCGCCTGCTTGCGTTGCTGGACACGCTGCTGCTCGCCGGTGCCGAACCGGACAGGCCCGCAGCCGGTTCGGTGACGCCGCTGCTGCTGCTGCTGGGCGCGCGTGCCGAACCCGGCAGCGCGTGCGACGAGCAGATGGTGCTGTCCGGCGTGGAGCGGCTGCTGGACGAAGAGGTATCGCTGGAGGTACGCGATCCACGTGGATTCGGGCCCTTGCATCTGGCTGCGCTGCATGGATTGCCGCTGCTGGTGCAGCGCCTGCTGCGCGCCGGCGCGGATCCTGACGTGCGCGATACGCTGAACCGCAGCCCGCGCGAGATCGCGGTGATGCGCGGTTTCATCGACGTGGCCGGCGAGTTCGAACCCCGTCAGCCGGGCGTGTCGTCAATGGCCCGATTCCTGCGCGACAACGGCTGAATCCACCGCAAAAAAGGGGACGGAGGTGGTTATTTGAAATTAACCACCTCCGTCCCCTTTTGTTCTGATGTGATCCCGTGCGGGGTTGACCGTCCGCCTCAACAGGTCCATCCTCGCCCCGCTGCCGGCCCGCCGGTGGCGGACAGCACGTGGCAGGAAATCTCCGCGCTCCCGATGCGTCCAACCCTTTCCGGAATCCATCCCATGCCCAGCGACAGTAGAAGTCGATCTCGTTCGACGCCAGCGACGGCCACCGCCTGACAGGGACGGTTCGCCCGCGTTGGCGTTGCGCACGCAACCCGAAGGCGAACCTTGATGAACCAGAAGCAGATGCTGCGGACAGCGGCACAGGCCAACGCATTGGCCGCACCCTTGGCAGATTTCAATACGGCCGATGCGGTCGATCATCTCAACACGCTCGGCGTGGCTGCGGCGACCGAGCTGCTGGCTGCGTTGTCGCTACCGCGCGCGGTAAAGCTGCTCGAAGCCCCTGAACTACAACGTGCCGGCAGGCTGGTGGCGCTGCTGCCACCACCGCGTGCGGCCGCGCTGCTGGGGCTGATGGCCGACGACCGTGCCACCGATATCGTGCTGGAACTGGATGACGATGAACGTGCGCGCCTGCTGCCGCTGATCGGCGCTGAAGCGCGCCAGGTCATCCAGGCCCTGTTGAGCTATCCACCGGATACCGCCGGTGCGCTGATGACCACTGAATTCGTCAGCGTGCCGGCGAACTGGACCATCGCGCAGACGCTGCAGCATATCCGCGATGTCGAACGCACGCGCGAAACCGTCTACGCCATCTACGTGCTGGACCCGGACAGCCAGCGCCTGGTGCAGGTGGTGACGATGCGCCGGCTGATCACCGGGCTGGCCGAGGATTCCATCCTCTCGGTGGCCCAGGTCAATCCGCCGGTGAGCGTGGACGTGATGATGGACCAGGAAGAAGTGGCACGGCTGATCCGCCGCCATGACCTGTTGGCGATCCCGGTAGTGGACGCGCAGCAGCGCATGCTGGGCATCGTGACCGTGGACGATGTCCTGGATGCGTTGATCGAGGAATCCACCGAGGACGCGCACAAGTTCGGCGGCATGGAAGCACTGGAGAAGCCATACATGCAGATCGGCTTCATGGAGATGCTGCGCAAGCGCGCCGGCTGGTTGAGTGTGCTGTTCATCGGTGAAATGCTGACGGCCAGCGCCATGCAGCACTACGAAGACGAACTCGCCCGCGCGGTGGTGCTGACGTTGTTCATTCCGCTGATCATGAGTTCGGGGGGCAATTCCGGTTCACAGGCCACCTCGCTGCTGATCCGCAGCCTGGCGCTGCGTGAAATGCGCCTACGCGACTGGTGGAAAGTCGCTCTGCGCGAAATACCCACCGGCGTGGTGCTGGGCTCGATCCTAGGCGTGCTGGCGATGACCCGCATCACTGTCTGGCAGCTGGGCGGGCTGCACGATTATGGCGAGCACTGGCTGCTGCTGGCCGTCACCGTCGCTGCCGCGCTGGTGGGTATCGTGACTTTCGGTTCACTGTCCGGCTCGATGTTGCCGTTTGCGCTGAAGCGGCTCGGCTTCGATCCCGCCAGCGCCTCGGCGCCATTCGTGGCTACCCTGGTGGACGTCACCGGGCTGGTGATCTATTTCAGCATCGCTGCCACCATTTTCCTCTGAAGAGCATAGGCGGATGGCTGTTGTGTCGATGCGGGGGTGGTGAAGCGCGTTCCGGAAACATGCTTATGCAATTCCGTCCAGTACGGATCCTGCTCATCGACAGGCAATCGTGAAATCGCCTTGCAAAGTGCCTGCTGGGCCTTCGCCTGATCTGCTGGAAGAAAACGCTCGGACCAGACGAGCAGGCCGTTGAAGGAATATGGCGACAATGTGTTGCCGACTGTCGAGAATGCTTCAAGGACCAGTGGCGCGGTCTTGATGCATGGATAGTCCAACGGATGCGTCAAGGACAGATCCAGAAGATAACGGCGAAAATTGGGCGAGCGGTCACTTATGCTCCAGTAAGAGTCCAGCAGGCAGGCGAGTATGTCATCCAGGTTTCCCTTCAGGGTGGCCGCAAGCTCGATCAGGAATTCGTACTGGAACCCGGGACGTTTCGGCTCCGGAATTGAACATAATTTCGTATACAGCATTGCGATCATCTGGCGTTGTTCATATCCGCCAAGCTTCACGATCTCCCGTTGCAGCGAGTCAAACACGGATTGGCGAGGAAAATGTGTCTGGCGTGTGGTGATGGTGAAGATTTCGCATGCGGCGGCGTCACGAAGTGGGGCTCGCAGCTTGAAGATGAGGGGCATGAGAAAGTGGTAGACATCGTCAAGGGCGGCTCTTGCCGATTCACCCGCAAATGCCCCCTTGATCAATCTACGGAGCTGATCGAAGGAAATCGTCCCATGCCCCAATGCGAGCAGATGCTCGTGAGCCTGCCTGTAGCCGAGACTCTCCCATGCAGAGCATGGCGCCACGAGGAGATCCAGCACGCTGTGGCCGGCGAATGCAAACACGTCTTCAGCATCCATGTATGTGGCAATTGCACGATGGAGCTCCTCGGGAAGCATCGAGATCCGATCCGTCGCAACCTCCCTGAAACCGTGATTCCCGATCTCCACCGGTGGGGGCATCCGCGGGCAGGACCCACGCCACGGCTCGGGTGAGCCCGGAATCCTTCCTGTCCAGGCGCGTTCCTGTGCGCGAAACAACCTTGCTATCCCGTGCGGCGGAACTCCGTTGGCGAATACGAACAGAAGGGACATGATGATGCATGGACTCCGGCGTGGACGAGCTGCGGTGACTGCTGCCATGCCAGCGCACGCAGCAATCCGTGAAACGACAGCCTGGTCCGGCGCTGCCCGGTGCGCTTTCACGGACAGGCCATCCAACGTCCCCCGCTCGTGAAAAAAAAGGGGGACGGAGGCGGTTAACCGAAAATAACCACCTCCGTCCCCCTTTTTTTCGAGGTACCGTACGGGCATGAGTACCTACCATCTGCAGTCCGTGTTCCGTCCGCAGTCGGTGGCTGTCATCGGTGGCAGCCCGCGTGAGCGGTCGGCGGGACGGGCGGTGATGCGCAACCTGCGTGGTGCCGGGTTCGCCGGAAAAGTGGCGTGGATCAATCCGCGGCATGCGGAGATCGATGGCATCCGCACCGTCAAGCGACTGAAGGACCTGGACTGGGTGCCGGAGCTGGTGGTCGTCACCGCGCCGGCGGCGATCGTGCCGCAGGTGATTGCCGATGCCGCAGCGCTTGGCGTGGCCGCGGCGATCATCCTCACCGCAAACCTGGGCGAGGGTCCCGGTTCGCTCGGCGCCCAGGTGGAGGCCAGCGCGCGTGCAAAAGGCCTGCGCATCCTCGGCCCCCACTGCCTGGGGGTGATTGCCCCGCACGCGCGCCTCAACGCCAGTATCGCCGCGCACGTGCCCCAGGCTGGCGACCTGGCGTTGATCTCCGAATCCAGCGCCATCGCAGCCGCCCTGGTGGAATGGGGCGTGGCCCGCTCGGTCGGCTTTTCCGCCGTGGTATCGCTGGGCGACACCCTGGACGTGGATTTCGGCGACCTGCTGGATTACTTCGCCACCGATTACCGCACCCGCGCCATCCTGCTGTACGTGGAGCAGATCAAGGACGCGCGCAAGTTCATGTCCGCCGCACGTGCGGCCGCGCGTTCCAAGCCGGTCATGGTGGTCAAGTCCGGTCGCGCCGAGCGTGTCATGCCCGGCAACGATACGCACGTGCAGGCGCTGGCCCGCGCCGATGATGTCTACGGCGCCGCGTTCAACCGCGCCGGCCTGCTGCGGGTCAGTGCGCTGGACGAGCTTTTCACCGCTGCGGCCACCCTGGGCCGGCTGGGCTCGGTTCCCGGCCGGCGGCTTGCCATCCTAAGCAATGGGGGCGGCGTCGGCCGGCTGGCGGTGGACCAGCTGGCGGCCCTGAAAGGCACCCTGGCCAGCTTGTCCGAAGACACCATCGCCCAGCTCGACCAGGTGCTGCCGGAGGGCTGGTCACGCGCCAATCCGGTGGACATCGTGGTGGATGCCGATGGCGAGCGTTACGCAGCGGCCATCGAGGCATTGCTGGCCGACAGCGCGAACGACGCGGTGCTGGTGGTCAACGTGCCCACGGCGTTCACTTCGTCGGCCGATGCCGCCCAGGCCCTGACCCGCACGCTCGGCCAGCGGCCGCGCCACCAACGTGACAAGCCGGTGTTCGCGGTGTGGCTGGGCAACGACGAGCGTGCCACCGCCACCCTCAATGCCGCACGCGTGCCCACCTATCCCACCGAAGCCGAAGCCGTGCGCGGCTTCCAGCACCTGGTGCGTTACCGCGATGCGCAGAACGCACTGATGGAGACGCCACCCAGCCTGCCGCAGGACTTCGTGGTCGATGCCGCCACCGCACGCAGCCTGGTCGAACGTGCGCTGGCAGATGGGCAACGCTGGCTGGACCCACTGGCCACCCATGAACTGTTGAAGGCGTATGGCATCGCGTCAGCGCCGGTGATGCAGGCACGCGATGCGCACGAAGCGATGGAGCTGGCACAGCCGTTGCTGGAACGTGGCAGCAGCGTGGTACTGAAGATCCTGTCGCCGGACATTCCGCACAAATCGGATGTGGATGGCGTGCGCCTGAACCTCGCCACGCTGCCCGCCGTGCAGGCTGCCGCGCATTCCATCCTTGCACGTGCCCGCGAACTGCGCCCGGATGCACGCATCGATGGCCTGCTGGTGCAGCCCACCATCATGCGCCCGAAGGCACGCGAGCTGATCGCCGGTATCGCCGACGACCCCACCTTCGGGCCGGTGATCGTGTTCGGGCGCGGTGGCACCGCCGTGGAAGTGATCAACGACAAGGCGCTTGCGCTGCCTCCGCTGGACCTGCGCCTGGCGCATGAACTGATCGGACGCACACGGGTGTCGCGCATCCTCAAGGCCTACGGTGACGTGCCCGCTGCCGACGAACGCGCGGTTGCGCTGGCGCTGGTCAAGCTGGCCCAGCTGGCGGCCGACATCCCCGAGATCCGCACGCTGGACATCAATCCGCTGCTGGCTGACCGCGAAGGCATCCTGGCCCTGGATGCACGCATCGCCGTGGCGCCCTCGCGCATCCTGCACAAGGGCCGCGGCCATCCGCGCTTCGCGGTGTTTCCCTATCCGAAGGAGTGGGAACGCGAGCTGGTCCTGTCCGATGGCAGCACCGCCTTCGTGCGCCCCGTACGCCCGGAGGACGACGCCCTGTTCCGCGCGTTCTTCGCGCGGGTGACCGACGAAGACCTGCGGCTGCGGTTCTTCCAGTCGGTCAGGCACTTCAGCCACGAGTTCATCGCGCGCCTGACGCAGATGGATTACGCACGCTCCATCGCGCTGGTGGCGATCGATCCACGCAACGGCGACATGCTCGGCGCGGTCCGCCTGCATGCGGATGCGGATTATCAACGTGGCGAATACGGCATCCTGATCCGCTCGGACCTGAAGGGCCATGGCATCGGCTGGCGGCTGATGATGATCATGATCGAGTATGCGAAGTGGCTGGGGCTGGACGTGGTGGAAGGCCAGGTGCTGCGCGAGAACAGCACCATGCTGGCGATGTGCCAGAGCCTGGGTTTCCGGACGCGGCTGGACCCGGACGATTCCACCGTGATGATGGTGACCCTGCCGGTCGGCCAGGTGGAGGCGGGCCTGCTCGGCTGACACCAGGCAGATGGCGCCGGGCTCTGTCAGGCAGCTCAAGCGCATGCCCGCCCAGATCCCATCCACGGGCGGCATGGCCAGGCCGCACCTGCCGCGCGACACTATGCTCCATGACCGGACGTATTCCCCTGTTGTTGCTTCCCGGCCTGCTCAACGATGCCGAACTGTGGCGCGCGCAGCTGGCCGACCTATCCGACATCGCCGATTGCAGCGTCGGCGACCTGACCCGCGATGACACCCTGCAGGCGGTGGCGGCGGGCGTGCTGGCGCGGGCGCCGGAACGGTTCGCGCTTGCCGGCTTTTCGCTGGGAGGCTTCGTCGCCCAGCAGATCATGCGCATGGCGCCCGCGCGCGTGCAGCGCCTGGCCCTGATCGATACCTCGATCCATGCTGATTCTTCCGAACGTGCCGCCGAGCGGGCGCGCCAGATGGCCAGCCTGCGCGTGCCCGGCGCGAAGGCCGTGTTCCATGGCTTTGGCGATACGCTGGTGCGCAGCTACATCGATGTCTCGCGGCAGGACGACCATGCGCTGGTGAAACGGATACGCGACATGACCGCGCGCCTGGGCGTGGAGGTCTTCCTGCGCCAGAGTGCGCTGCAGCGCGTGGATGGACACGATGTGCTGGCGGCCTGCCGTGTTCCGCTGCTGATCGTCTGCGGTGCCAACGACCGCATTACCCCGCTGCCGATAAGCCGGGAAATGCATGCCCTGGCCCCGCACTCCACCCTGGACGTGCTGCCCGACTGTGGCCATCTGGCGCCGATGGAACAGCCCGGTGCGGTGAGCGCTGCCCTGCGCCGGTGGCTGCAGCACACCTGACCACTGCAACGCCCACCGGTACCGCATCGGCCCTGGAAAACCTCAATCCCAGGCCGGTGCGATGCCTTCCGGATTGGCCAGCCGATGCCCGCGGTCCAGCCGCGCGATCTCAGCCATGTCCCCATCGCTCAGTTGCAGCGATGCGGCCTGCAGGTTGCTGGCCAGGTTGGTCCGCTGGGTCGAAGACGGAATCACCGAGAAGCCCTGCTGCAATGCCCACGCCAATGCCACCTGCGCGGCGGTCGCCTGATGGCGGCCGGCAATGGCCTGGATCACCGGATCCTTCATCGCCTCGCCGTAGGCCAGGCTCATGTAGGCGGTGATGTGGATGCCCTGCTCCTGCAGGAAGGGAACCAGCAGGCGGTTCTGCAGGAACGGGTGGATCTCGATCTGGTTGGTGGCGATTTCACCGGCACCAAGGATGTCGATGGCCCTGCGGGTCTGCGCGATGGTGAAATTCGAGATGCCGATCTCCCGGGCAAGGCCCAGCGATTTCGCTTCCGCCAGCGCGCCCAGGTACTCTTCCATCGGCACCGCATCGGCGGGTGATGGCCAGTGGATCAGGGCCAGGTCCACGCGATCGGTGCGCAGTCTTTCAAGGCTCGCGCGCAGGCTGTCCAGCAGCGCATCGTGGCGGAATTCGTCGATCCAGACCTTGGTGGTCAGGTAGAGGTCGTCGCGCGCCACGCCGGAGTCGGCGATGGCCTGGCCGACCTCCGCTTCGTTACCGTAGATCTGCGCGGTGTCGATGGCGCGATAGCCGACGTCCAGCGCATTGCGCACCGAATCGATGACGGTCTGGCCTTTCAGGCGGAACGTGCCGAGGCCAAAAGCAGGAATGGTCATGGAAAAAGCTCCAGCAGGGGATGGGGGGAGAGTAGGACAGGCACCGTGTGCGTGCGGGCAACGGTGCATTGCACACGGCCGGTAGCGGGCATTGCAGGCCGCGGTCAGTGTGCCGTGGCCGCGATGCCATCGGTGCGGTCGTCGATGCCATCGCGGCGGTCCAGCCGGCCGCTCAGGGTCGTGAGCGCGAATGCGCCCAGCACCACCAGCGCGCCCAGCCAGGGGGTATGCATCAGGCCCACGTGCTGGACCACCAGCCCGCCCAGCGAGGCACCCAGCGCGATACCGACGTTGAATGCGGCGATGTTCAGCCCCGAGGCGACGTCGGCGGCCTGCGGCGCATGGCGCTGTGCCTGCTTGACCACGTATACCTGCAGGCCCGGCACGTTGCCGAACGCCATCGCGCCCAGCGCCAGCACCGTCAGCAGCACCAGCCACGTGTTCCAGGCGGTGAAGGTCAGCACGAAGAGCACCAGTGCCAGCAGCGCGAAGATGCGCTTGAGGGCCGGGATCGGTCCCAGGCGGTCGGCCAGGCGCCCGCCCCACAGGTTGCCGAAGGCCACCGACACGCCGTAGACCAGCAGCACGCCGCTGACCGCATTGGCGGAGAAACCGGTGACGTCCTGCAGGATCGGCGCCAGGTAGGTGAAGGACAGGAAGGTGCCGCCGTAGCCCAGCGCGGTCATCGCATACACCAGCAGCAGGCGCGGCTGGGCCAGCACCGCCAGTTGCTGGCGGAAGCTCGCCGGCGCGCTCTGCGGCACGCTGCGCGGCACGAACAGCAGGCTGCCCAGCAGGGCGACCACGCCCAGCCCGGCGACCGCCAGGAAGGTCGCACGCCAGCCCAGGTGCTGGCCGATGAAGGTGCCCAGCGGTACTCCGGTGACCAGCGCGACGGTCAGCCCGGTGAACATGATCGCGATGGCGCTGGCGGCCTTTTCCTTCGGCACCACCGACGTGGCGATGATCGAGCCGATGGAGAAGAACACGCCATGCGCCAGCCCGGTAAGGATGCGTGCCACGATCAGCGAACCGTAGCCTGGCGCCATCCAGGCCACCAGATTGCCGGCGGTGAACACCAGCATCAGTGCCACCAGCAGGGTCTTGCGCGGCACGCGGCCGGTCAGCGCGGTCAGCACCGGCGCGCCGATCGCCACGCCCAGCGCATACAGGGAAACCAGCAATCCGGCCGACGGCAGGCTGACCTGCAGGTCGGCGGCGATGGTGGGAATCAGGCCGACGATGACGAACTCGGTGGTGCCGATGGCAAATGCACCGAGGGTCAGCGCCAGCAGGGCGAGGGGAATGCCACGGATCATGACAGGGTCCAGCAGGAAGGAGGCGACGCAGTCTGCGCCGCGCGTGCAGATCAAAAAACCACTCTTCACGCCAATTACTTTTGCCTTGTGGTCAATAATACGGGCATGAAAACCACCCTGGATGAAATGCAGGCACTGCTAGCGGTGATCGACAGCGGCACGCTCAGCGCCGCCGCCGAGCAGCTCGGGCAGACCCCGTCGGGCATCAGCCGCGCACTGGCCCGGCTTGAGGAAAAGCTGGGCACCACGCTGCTGACCCGTACGACCCGCCGCCTGCACCTCACCGCCGAAGGGGAGGCCTTCGTGCAGCAGGCTCGACGGATCGTGGAAGCGGTGGAATCGGCCGAAGAGGACATGGCGCTGCGCCGCCAGCGTCCCGCCGGGCGACTGCGCGTGGACGCCGCCATGCCTTTCCTGCTGCATTTCATCGCCCCGCTGGTGGCCGGGTATCGCCGGCAGTTCCCCGAGGTGGCGCTGGAGCTGAACAGCTCCGAGCGCTACATCGACCTGCTGGAGCGGCGTACCGATCTGGCCATACGCATCGGCCCGCTGGCCGATTCCACCCTGCATGCGCGCCTGCTGGGACGCAGCCGGCTGCAGCTGGTCGCCAGCCCGGACTACCTGCGCCGGCAGGGCGGCGTGGACAACCCGGCGGCCTTGTCGGCGCACACGCTGCTGGGCTTCAACGAACCGGAATCGCTCAACCGCTGGCCGCTGCCCGGCGACGATGACGGCCAGCTCAGGGTCCGTCCGGACATCGCCGTGTCCAGTGGCGAAACCCTGCGTCGGCTTGCCGTGGAAGGCGTGGGCATCACCTGCCTGTCCGACTTCCTCACCGAAAACGACCGCGCAGAGGGGCATCTGCTGCCGGTGCTGCCCGCGCATACGCTGGACGTGTATCAGCCGATCCACGCGGTGTACTACCGCAACACAGCGGTGTCCGCGCGCGTAAGGTCGTTCGTGGATCACCTGGAGGCGGGCATGGCGAAGGCCCACTGGTCACGGTGAGCACGATCCGGATGCACGATTTCCGATAGTCATGCGTTCCCGGGTATTCCAGGCTGGCAGCGACCGTCGCCTGCGTCGTCATCCATCATCTGCATGCCATTCGTATCTGCTCTGCCGCCGCCGTGTTGTGGAACTCCATCGTCGTTCGACATCGTTCGCAGTCTGCGGCACGCCGTCTCTGCACTGCTGCCGGGATCCTTGCGTTCCGTAGCCAACGTCGCGCTTCCCGCATGGCCGGATGCCCCGTCGCATCCGGCAGCGGAAGCGCGTGCGGTCCTGGAAACCCTGGGCAGGGAAACCAGCGACTGGGGCGTTTCGATCGGCATGTCCAGGGCGATGCAGGCTGCCGACAGGCTGGTTCCCGGCCTGGCCGCTCCCTACATCGCCTGGACGGTATTCCAGTCGCTGTCTGCGGCGGCGCGGGGCGATCTGCTGCGGGCGCTGCAGACACTGCCGGCCACCTCGCTGATGACGAGCGAGATGCTGCGCATGCTGGCCGATCGGCTGGATGCATCCCTGCCGGACTGGATGACGGGGTCGCCGCAGCATGAGGAGATCGTGCTGGTGGTGGCGGCGTTGGTCATGCTGCACGACCTGCAGCGGCAGGCTTCCGCATCACCTCCGCGCACGGCAATGGGCCAGCGGGTCGTGCGGTGGTTCCGCCAGTTGCGTAGTGGCATGAATGTGCTGGGAGGCCTGCGCGGCGTGATGAGCTTCCGGTCGGCGGACGCCCGTGGCGGCATCCTGCGTGACCCTGCTGCGGTGCTGCGGGTGGATGCCGGAAATGCATCGCATGTGGCCCTGGAAAAGGATCCGGTGGGGTTCGCGTTTCCCTTCGCAAGCCAGGCCATGCGGCCGCATGGACAGAACGATTCCGTCGTTGCAGCGCTGGGCACCTGCCTTTTCACCGGTGCCAGCGCGCATCCGGGAACGAAGTCACGCCCCCCGCCGCCGAAGAGCGCAGCCAAGGGTGCCAGCAGGCAGACGTCAGGAAACAAGGCCGGCAGGAAAACCGCAGGCCGACGGGACAGGGCACGGATCCGCATACGCCATCGTGGCTCGCACGCCAGGCGACATGGGGCACAGGCTGAAAACGATAGACCGCCTGGACAGGAAGCGGGTGGCCGACGGCCATCGGGTTCCTTTGTCGATTTCCACGTGCCTGCCAAGGAAAACATGGCAGTGGCACATTCAGGCAACAGGAAGAAGGAGGCACCACATCCGGTACACGGAACCGGTGGTCGTGCGGTGCCGCGTAATGATGTGCCTGCGGAACCAGCGGATACGGACATCGGATCCTTTGGTTGCCGATCAGGCACTGGTGGCCTGGGCGTGGACGCCAGCCGCCCCAATGCCTGCAGGCCACCGCCGGCGAATCCCGGCAGCGTGACGACCGTGCCGGTGGAAGCCGTAGGGTGGGTTCCGGCCTGTGTGCGCTTCCGCAACGCCGACAGCGCGATCGTCCAGGTGGGAAAGACACGCTTCATCAGCAGCCGCCCCCGGTTCTGCGTACCTGCGAAGGCGCAGTCACGTTTCGAGACCATCTTCACGGCGCCATCCGATGCCTCCCTTCCCTCGCGCTGGATGACCTCATTGCCGGTACAGGAGCATCTTCCCAGCGAAATGAGGCAGCTGCAGATCAGGAAGTACAGTGGCCTCGGGCAGCTTTTCCGCAACGATCCGAAGCAGCCGACGCCCATCGGCAAGGATGCGCCGTACAGCGTGCTGACTGTTTCCCTGCTCGACGATAGTCAGCTGCGCGACCGCGGCATCCCTTCCGCATGGGTCATTCCACGCAATACTTTCAGGCTGGTGGAGCATGTGGAACTTGGCGGCGGAACACGGACCTACGTCGCCTATTTCCTCAACCGTGCTTCGCCTGGGCAGAAGGGCATGAAGGCCGGCTTCCTGGAGGTCACGCCGCACGACGGCGGTTACCTGGTCGAAGACGACCAGGCGGGCCTGGCGTTTTCAAGCGACACGCTGGACGACCTGGTGGCGGGAATCGAGAAGATCTCCGGTTGCCGTTTCCAGATGGATGACCACCCGCTGCCGGAGACGGACGATGGCCGGCCCGCCGCCGCCCTGGTACGTACCTCGACACTGTTCGTGAACGAGCTGTCGACAGATGAAGGAATTCCTCCGTTCGCCAGGCAGCCCGTGAACGACGACCTGCACTTCCTGTCGCTGGTCAAGGTCGATATTCCCGGGCGGGACACTGTCGGCACGCTGTACCACAACAGCTTCTTCATCCTTGGACATTCGTTGTTTCATGTCGATGGCGAAGGCATGCTGGACATCCTGCATATGCGTGAGGCGACGCACATCGCCGATGCACTGGTGCTGGAGCCGCGCGATGACCGCAATGCCCGTTTCATCAATGGCTGCGGATTGGGCGAAGCCCGGCCTTACAGCGTCGTGGAAATCATCAATGCACTGGAAGCCTGCGGCATGACGTGGGCTCCGCTGCGCGAAGATCCGGACGCGCGCGCGACGTTGGCGTGGGCCAGCGGGGAACAGATGCAGCCCCTGTTCTCCTTCGATGACGTGGAACTCCGGTACCGCGACGAGGACGGGCAGGAGGGCGTGCTGTGGTTCAACCTGGCGGGAGAAACCGGACGGAACCTCCTGGTTTCCGGCACCAACGAGCCCGCCGCGCAGGCATTCGCCCTGCGTAACGACATCCAGATGAATGTGCGATACGCGGCCGATGAAATCATCGGCATGCTGCAGGGGAAGGGGCTGGCCTACGTACCCCCGGAGCAGATGTCGTCGGGCGAGTTCCCGGATTGAACCTGATCGGCCGGGGCGGCGCTCCCCGGCCGTTCGTTCAACCTTCCGTGCTGGCCTGGTCCAGCTCGGCCACATCCTGCGCGGACAGCGCCAGGTTCGCCGCTGCCAGTACATCGTGCAGCTGCTCCACGCTCGTGGCACTGACGATGGGGGCGGTGACCGAAGGGCGCGCGATCAGCCATGCCAGTGCTACCTGCGAAGCGCTGGCACCGTGCCGGGCCGCCACGTCATCCAGCGCCGCCAGGATGCGCAGGCCACGTGGATTGAGATAGCGGTCCACCACCGACTGGCCCCGCGCTCTGCTCTTGCCGGCGTCCTCGGCACGGCGGTATTTTCCGCTCAGGAAGCCACTGGCCAGCGAGTAATAACTGATCACGCCCAGCCCTTCGCGCTGCACCACCGGCTCCAGATCGTTCTCGTAACCGGAGCGGTCGTACAGGTTGTACTCCGGCTGCAGCGTTTCATAGCGGGGCAGGTGGTAGTCGGCCGATACCTTCAGCGCGTCGGCCAGGCGTGCGCCGCTGTAATTCGATGCGCCGATGGCGCGCACCTTGCCCTGCTCGATCAACCGCCCGAACGCTGCCAGCGTGGACTCCAGCGGCGTGGACTCATCGTCTTCATGGGCCTGGTACAGATCGATCACATCGGTCTGCAGGCGGCGCAGCGAATCTTCCACAGCAGCGTTGATGTTGTCGGCGGAAAGACCCGGCCGCTCGGCCCACTTGGCTACCTTGGTCGCCAGCACCACCTTGTCACGCTTGCCGCTGCGGGCGAACCACCTGCCGATCAACGTCTCCGAATCGCCGCCCTGGTTGCCCGGCACCCACGCCGAGTACGCATCGGCGGTATCCACCAGGTTGAAACCGGCGTCCACGAAGGCGTCCAGCAGCGCGAACGTCGCCTTCTCGTCGGCGCTCCAGCCGAACACGTTGCCACCGAACGCGATGGGGCGGACCTGCAGGCCGGAACGGCCCAGTTCGCGGGTTGCCGTCATGGGTGGGATCTCCTGGGGAACGAATGCAACAGCATAGGTCGCACGATGTGACCGGTATGCGGCAGCGACCACAAAACAGCGTTCCGCAGGCGTCGCGTGGATAACGTTTTGTGAACACTCGCGGCGTTTGGGCTGCTAGTCTCGCCGCATCTTCCGCTGGAACGACGACTCATGAAAGCCGCATCGCTGCACCGTGCCTGTGTGATCGCCCTGTCCGCTTCGCTGCTGGCCGTGCCGGCCTGGGCGGCATCGCCGCAGGCACCTGTCACGGCCATCCAGGCACATCCGGCGCTGGACGCTGCAGTGAAGGCATCCAGCCGTGATCCGGCCAACACCCGGCGCGACGTGTACCGCCACCCCGCGCAGACGCTTGCCTTCTTTGGCGTGCAGCCCGGGCAGACCGTGGTGGAAATCACCCCGGGCAACGGCTGGTATTCGGAAATCCTGGCGCCGTTGCTGCATGACCAGGGTCGCTATGTGGCGGCGGTGGTCGATCCGCAGGCCGTCGCCGAAGGCCGCGGGCGCGATTACCAGCAGCGCAGCCGCGACGGCCTGGAGAAGAAATTCAGCGCTGCCCCGGAGCAGTTCGACAAGGCCGTCGTGGTCGCTTACGACCCGGCGAGGCCCGTGTTTGGTGCGGCGGATTCGGCCGATGTGGTGCTGACCTTCCGCAATGTGCACAACTGGCGCAAGGCCGGCCAGGCACAGGGCATGTTCCAGGGCTTCTTCGATGTGCTGAAGCCCGGTGGCGTGCTGGGCGTGGTGGAACATCGCGCGAAGGCGGACGTACCGGACGATGACGACAGCGGCTACGTTGGCCAGCAGCAGGTGATCGCGATGGCCGAGGCCGCCGGCTTCAAGCTGGCCGGCAGCAGCGAGGTCAATGCCAATCCGCGCGACACCCGTGACCACCCCAACGGCGTGTGGATGCTGCCGCCGACCAACAACCATGACGCGGCGGATGCGGCGAAGTACCAGGCCATCGGCGAGAGCGACCGCATGACGCTGCGGTTCGTGAAGCCGGCGAGGTGAGTCACGGCGACCGCGGGCGCCGCATGTGCTCCGCGGGTCCACGATGGCAGTGCCACGTACCGCTGATGGACCAGGCGCATCCCGACGCGCGCCATGGAACAATGGGGGACCGTCCTGCCATCGCGACGTTCGATGCTCATCGCCTTCAACAAACCGTTCAACGTCCTGTGCCAGTTCACCGATCGCAGCGTGCCGCCGCGCCCGACGCTGGCCACCTTCGGCCTGCCGCCGCGGGTATATGCCGCCGGCCGGCTGGACCATGACAGCGAAGGACTGCTGCTGCTGACCGATGATGGCAAGCTCGCGCACCGCCTGACCGACCCGCGCCACAAGGCCGGCAAGACCTACTGGGTGCAGGTGGAGGGCGAGCCGGGTGAAGCGGCATTGGAACGATTGCGCAACGGCGTGCTGCTCAACGATGGGCCGACGCTGCCAGCCGGCGTGGAACCCATCGCGCCGCCGTCATTGTGGCCACGCGATCCCCCTGTACGCTTCCGCAGGACGGTGCCTGACAGCTGGCTGGCGATCACCCTCCATGAAGGACGCAACCGCCAGGTGCGGCGGATGACCGCGGCCGTCGGCCTGCCGACCCTGCGCCTGGTACGCGCATCCATGGGCCCTTATCGATTGGATGACCTGCAACCCGGACAGTGGCGGCAGGTGGGCTGACATCATCCGTGCCGGCCACCGATCCCCATGGAGGTGGAGGTAGAGCCGACCCATGGTCGGCTGCAGCGGGAACGAAAAAGGACGCCGGTATCCTGGCGTCCCGTTCTGGACATACAACCCGTTGTGGCGGGAGCAGTGCCAGCGCCCGCCCACCGATCAGGCGTCGCTGCCGATATCGCTGTGCTCGTCCACCACGGTGGTATCGCGCTTGTTGGAGGAAATGCGCTCGGCCTGTCCGTTGACGACATGGCCGTTGGCCAGCTTTTTCTTCTGCTGCTTGCGATAGACCGCATAGCCCAGCAGGCCGACGCCGACGGCCGCAGCCGCGATGGTCACCGCCGGATTGCGGCGCACCACGCGTTTGGCGACACGGCCACCGGTCTTCACCGCGCCCAGCGCAGCACCCGTCTTGAGCCAGTCCGATGCGGTCGGACCAAGATGACGGAACGTGTCGGCCAGGCTGCCGCCGGTATGCTTCAGGCCATCGCCCAGCGTGCCGCTGGCGTTCTTCAGGCCATCGCCTGCGTTGTGGGCCAGATCCAGGACGCGCTCGAGGGCGCGGTCGGTGATAACAGTCAGTCTGCTCATGCGTGGGGTCCTTGTGCCTCGGGTCGGAGCCCAGTGTCGCGCGTCCGCTGTAAACGGCGTGTCAGGTGGATCACCACCCGGCGTACACCCCGAAGTCGCCGTTCAGCCACCGGCGAAGCCGGTCGTGGCGGCTCCTGCCCTGGTGGATGGTTGTCGGGGTTCCTGCCCCTGGTGGGTGACGACCGTTGGTCGTCGGCGCTTCTGCCCTTGGTGGGTGACGACCGTTGGTCGTCACGCTCTTCATCCTCTCAGGTCCCCCTCGGCTTCGCCCGATGGGTGGCGGTTGCCGTCCACGGATCATCCGGCCACGGATGGCGCGGATACCGCCCCTTCATCTCCTTCCTTACTTCCGCATAGGTGTGTTCCCAGAAATTCCGCAGGTCCTGGGTGACCTGCAGCGGTCGTCCACCGGGCGACAACAGGTGCAGGGTCAGCGGCACCCGGCCGTCGGCGATGCGCGGCGTATCGGCCAGCCCGAACAGCTCCTGCAGCTTCACCGCCAGCACCGGCGGCAACGGCTCGCCCGTCTCGCCATCCAGTGCGTAGGCGATGCCGCGCTCCAGTCCGGAGGGCACGCTGATACGCGTCGGTGCGTGGCGTTCGATGAGCTGCCGCTGCGACCAGTCCAGCAGTGATTTCAACGCCTCGCCGAACCGTGTTTCGTCCAGCGCATCCAGCCGGGTGCAGCCGGCGAACGCCGGTTGCAGCCAGTCGCTGCGGGTGGCCAGAAGCGCGCTGTCGCTGACGTCCGGCAACGACAGGTCGGGCATCCAGTGCCGCAGCGATTCCACCCGCGCCTGCCACTGGCGCAGCGCGTCCGTCCACGGCAATGCCTGCACGCCCAGTTCTGCCACGGCTTCGGTCAGCGCCTGCGCGGCATGTGCGGGATCGACGCGGCCCGCCGAACGGCTGTCCAGCACGATGCGGTCGAAACGGGTTTCTCGTCGTGCGACCAATGCACGGCGGTCGCCATCCCAGCGCACCTCGTCGACGGTGACGAAGCGCTCAGGGAAGGTGCGGCGCAGGTAAGCCTCGTCCACGGGCGCACCCCGTTGCAGCAGCCCATCGCGTGCTTCGAAGCGCAGCTCGCTGGCAACCAGCCAGGGTTCCCCGCGCAGGTCACTCAGCTCATGCAGACGTGCGCTGCGGCCATTCGCCAGCAGATAGCGCAGGGGATCGTCAGGATGCTGGAACGCGATACGGTCCGGGAATGCATGCGCGAGCAGATCACCCAGCTGGTGCGCTTCGATGTCGCCGGCAGGCGTGGCATCGCAGCGCAGGCGTCGTCGCCATTGCCGGGCCGCCGCATCGATGGCGGCCAGTCCACCGCGATGCGCATCGGCCGGCGCGCGCCCATTGCGGAATGCTGCCAGCGCGCGCCAGCGT
>Ga0160467_100728_pt1 | contig 24079 bp, 20 predicted proteins | sample HID1972I_E11MG_FD_108221 | JGI IMG/M metagenome (GOLD analysis project Ga0160467, IMG submission 108221) | Enriched pill bug-associated microbial communities from UW Madison campus, WI, USA - HID1972I_E11 MG | ecosystem: Host-associated > Arthropoda: Insects > Digestive system > Unclassified ... | reverse complement strand
GGCTGGAGCAGAGCCCCCTTGTTGTTCAAGGGGGCGCGCCAACGGCGCGGGGATAAGGAAACATGCGCGGACTGATTCAACGTGCCGAAGGCACGTTGAATCAGTTCCAGCTCAATACCACCTTACCCGCCTTGCCTTCTTCCATCAGGTCGAAGCCCTTCTGGAATTCGTCCACCGGCAACTGGTGGGTCAGCACCTTGCCAAGCGGGAAGCCGGACAGCACCAGCTGGGTCATCTTGTACCAGGTCTCGTACATCTTGCGGCCGTAGATGCCCTGCACGGTCAGGCCCTTGAAGATGATCTTGTCCCAGTCGCAGCCGGCGCCCCTGGGCATGATGCCCAGCATCGCGATCTTGCCGCCGTGGTACATGCAGTCGAGCATGTCGTTGAATGCACGCGGATTGCCGCTCATTTCCAGGCCCACGTCGAAACCTTCCATGTGCAGGTCCTTCATCACGTCCTTGAGGGACGTGTTGGCGACGTTGACCACGCGCGTGGCGCCCATGTCCGCCGCCAACTTCAGGCGGAAATCGTTGACATCGGTGACCACCACGTTGCGCGCGCCGATGTGCTTGCAGATGCCGGCGGCGATGATGCCGATCGGGCCGGCGCCGGTGATCAGCACGTCCTCGCCGATCACGTTGAACTCCAGCGCGCAGTGCGCCGCATTGCCGTAGGGATCGAAGAACGCAGCCAGCTCCGAGGGAATCTGGTCCGGGATGGGCCACAGGTTGCTGGCTGGCATCACCATGTATTCGGCGAAGGCGCCGTTGACGTTGACGCCGATACCGACCGTGTTCGGGCACAGGTGCGGGCGACCGCCGCGGCAGTTGCGGCAGTGGCCGCAGACGATGTGGCCTTCGGCGGACACGCGCTGGCCGATCTCGTAGCCGGTGACCGCGCTGCCCAGGGCGGCGATGCGGCCGACGAATTCATGGCCGATGGTCAGGCCGGGCGTGATGGTGCGCTGGCTCCATTCGTCCCACAGGTAGATGTGCAGGTCGGTACCGCAGATGGCGGTCTTTTCCAGCTTGATCAGCACGTCGTTCGGGCCGGGGGTCGGGACCGGCACCTCTTCCAGCCAGATGCCCTTGGCGGCTTCGCGCTTGACCAGGGCCTTCATTGTTTGTGCCATCGCGGGGGAACTCACAGGGGAAAGAGGCGCGGATTATAAGTCCGATGGCCGCTTCGCCATGCTGCGCTGCGGGTGCCTCCGGGTTCATCCAGCGAAAGCCATGACTTCCGGGGTTCCTGTCGGAGCGGGGGAGCGGGCTAGAATCGACGGTTCCATTCACGGGGGTCGCTCCATGCGCTCGAACCTGCTTGCATTCTCCATCGTCGCCAGCCTTGGCCTGGTCCAGGTCGCCCATGCCGCCGAAGGCATGTGGGTGCCACAGCAGCTGCCGGAAATCGCCGGGCCGCTGCAGAAGGCCGGGCTCAAGCTGTCGGCCGAGCAACTGGCCGACCTGACCGGCGACCCGATGGGCGCGGTGGTCGCGCTGGGCGGCTGCACCGCCAGCTTCGTGTCCCCGCAGGGCCTGGTGGTCACCAACCACCACTGCGCCTATGGCGCCATCCAGCTCAACTCCACTGCCGAAAAGAACCTGATCAAGGACGGCTTCAACGCCCCGAAGACCAGCGACGAGCTCAGCGCCGGCCCCAATGCACGCGTCTACGTGCTCGACCAGATCACCGACGTCACCGCCCAGGCGAAGGCGGCCATCGCCGCGGCAGGCAACGATCCCCTGGCGCGTACCCGCGCGCTGGAGGCCTTCGACAAGTCGCAGGTGGCCGCCTGCGAAGCCGACGCCGGCTTCCGCTGCCGCCTGTACAGCTTCTCCGGCGGCAATACCTACCGGCTGTTCCGCAACCTGGAAATCAAGGACGTGCGGCTGGTCTACGCGCCCCCGGGCAGCGTGGGCAAGTTCGGCGGCGATATCGACAACTGGATGTGGCCGCGCCACACGGGCGATTTCTCGTTCTACCGTGCGTATGTCGGCAAGGACGGCAAGCCCGCGCCGTTCTCGGCCGACAACGTGCCGTACCAGCCGAAGCACTTCCTGAAGTTTGCCGACCAGCCGCTGGGCGCGGATGACTTCGTGATGGTTGCCGGCTATCCGGGCCGCACCAACCGCTATGCGCTGGCACGCGAGTTCGACGAAACCGCCAGCTGGACCTACCCGACCATCGCCCGCCATTACACCGCGGTGCTGAAGCTGATCGAGGACGCCGGCAAGGCCGATCCGGACATCAAGGTGAAGTACGCCGCCACCGCTGCCGGCATGAACAACGTGGCCAAGAACTATGCCGGCCAGCTGGAAGGCTTCCAGCGCATCGATGCGGCCGGCCAGAAGCAGGCCGAAGAAGCGGCCGTGCTGGCATGGCTGAAGAAGCAGGGCACCGCCGGCAAGCCGGCGCTCGCAGCGCATGAACAGCTGATCAAGCATCTGGAAGCCAGCAAGGCCACCCGCGAGCGCGATCTGTTCGTAGGCCAGTTCAACAACACCTCGGCTGTCAGCGCGGCCATCACGCTGTACCGCCTGGCCATCGAACGCAGCAGGCCCGATGCCGAGCGCGAGTCCGGCTACCAGGACCGCGACCTGCCGACCATCGAGGGGGGCGTGCGGCAGATGGAGCGCCGTTACGTGGCCAGGATGGACCAGCAGCTGCAGCAGTACTGGCTGAACCAGTATGTTGCGCTGCCGGCCGCGCAGCGCGACAACGAAGCGCTGAACCAGTGGCTGGCGGGCAGCGATGCCTCCGCCGTCAACGCGCTGGTCGCCAAGCTGGGCGGTACCGGGCTGGGCAGCCTGGACGAACGGCTGAAGTGGCTGAAGGCCGACCGTGCGGCGTTCGAGGCCAGCACCGATCCGGCCATCCAGTACGCGGTGGCGGCGATGCCTGCGCTGCTGAAGCAGGAGGAGCAGAAGAAGATCCGCGAAGGCGAATCGCTGACCGCCCGCCCGCTGTACCTGCAGGCGCTGGCTGACTACAAGAAGAGCCAGGGTGAGTTCGTGTACCCGGATGCCAACCTGTCGCTGCGCATCACCTTCGGCAACGTGATGGGTTACGAACCGAAGGACGGCGTGGCGTACACCCCGTTCACCACCCTGGAAGGCGTGGCCGCCAAGGAGACCGGCGCCGACCCGTTCGATTCGCCGAAGGCCCTGCTGGACGCAGTCAAGGCCAAGCGCTACGGCGGGCTGGAAGACAAGCGGATCGGTTCGGTGCCGGTGAACTTCCTGTCCAACCTGGACATCACCGGTGGCAACTCCGGTTCGCCGGTGCTGGACGCGCACGGCAAACTGGTCGGCCTGGCCTTCGACGGCAACTGGGAATCGGTCAGCTCCAACTGGGTGTTCGACCCGATCATGACCCGCATGATCGCCGTGGACAGCCGCTACATGCAGTGGATCATGCAGGAAGTGGCGCCGGCGCCGCAGCTGCTGAAGGAACTGAACCTGGCGAAGTAACCGCCAGGGTGTGGTAGCGCCGACCCAGGGTCGGCGGGTTGGAAAAGGCGGTGACGACCAACGGTCGTCACCCACCCACGGCTACAGGAACCCCCATGGCCAGGCCCAGGGGGCAGTCCACTGCGGCGCGGCGCGGTATCATGCCCGTCCCGCGCGTTTTCACAGCACGCAAACGAAACGCCCGGGCGTCTCCTCCCCCAGGACCCGATTCCCGCATGCGCATCCTGCTTGCCCGCCATGGCGAAACGCCGTGGAACGCCGAAGGCCGTTATCAAGGCCAGATCGATATCCCCCTTTCGCCCATCGGAGAAGCCCAGGCGCAGGCCCTTGGCAAGCGCCTTGAATCGGTGGATATCACCCGCGCCGTGGCCTCGCCGTTGGCCCGTGCGCAGCGCACCGCGCAACTGGCCCTTGGCGAGCATCGCGCCGGCATGCTGCAGACCGAACCGGAACTGCAGGAGATCGCCCATGGCGAGTGGGAAGGCCTGCTGGCCAGCGAGATCCACGAGAAGGACCCATCGCGACTGCGTGCCTGGCGAGAAGAACCGGATACCGTGCTGATGCCCGGTGGCGAATCCCTGCGCCTGGTGCTGGACCGCAGCTGGCGTGGCCTGGTACGCGCCGCCGACGGCCTTGGCGAGCACGACACGCTGCTGGTGGTCGCCCATGACGCAGTGAACCGGGTGATCCTGTGCAAGGTGCTGGGCCTGCCGATCAGCCGGTTGTGGACCTTCCGCCAGGCACCGACCACGCTCAACTTGCTGGAAGGGCCGGACCTGGAGCAGCTGGAAGTGGTGCGCCTGAACGACTGCGCCCACCACACCCCGTTTTTTGGCGAAGCCAAGCACCGCGCCCTCTGACCGAACCGCTGCATCAGGACGTTCCACCGTGACCGAGACTCCCGCCACCCTGGCCGACTGGCTGACCTTCATCGAGCGCCAGCATCCGGCGACCATCGACATGGGCCTGGACCGTGTCCGCCATGTGGCCGCGGCCATGGGCCTGCAGTCGCCGGCCAGGCGCACCATCACCGTGGGCGGCACCAACGGCAAGGGCTCCACGGTTGCCTTCATCGAGGCGATCGCCCGGGCTGCCGGCTGGAAGGTGGGTGCCTATATCTCGCCGCACCTGCTGCGTTACAACGAACGCGTGCGCATCAACGGGGAAGAAGCCAGCGACGACGCGCTGGTGGCGGCATTCGCTGCGGTGGAAGCTGCGCGCGGGGACACCACGCTGACCTATTTCGAGTACGGCACGCTGGCCGCGCTGCGCCTGTTCGCCGATGCCGGGCTGGATCTGGCGGTGCTGGAAGTCGGCCTGGGCGGGCGCCTTGATGCGGTCAACATCATCGACGCGGACGTGGCGGTGATCACCACCGTGGACATCGATCACGCTGACTGGCTGGGAGAAGACCGTGAAGCCATCGGCACCGAAAAGGCCGGCATCATCCGCGGCTGGAAGCCCGCCGTGCTGGGCGAGATCGATCCGCCTTCCAGCGTGCTGCGGCGCGCCTATCTGGTAGGTGCCAACGCCATCCGCGCGGGCAGCGATTACTTCTGCGAACCCATCGACGCGCACCGCTGGCGCTGGCGCGATGTGTCGCTGCGCATGGAACTGCCGGTGCCCGCACTGGCCGGACCGGTCCAGCTGGCCAATGCCGGCGCAGCGGTTGCGGCGCTGCGCGCGCTGGACCGGCCGGTTCCGCGCAGCGCTTATGCCGCAGGCATCGCGGCGGCTCGCCTGTCAGGGCGCCTGCAGCGTTTCCAGTGCGACGGCGTGGACGTGCGGGTGGATGTCGGGCACAACCCGCAGGCCGCCCAGGCACTGGCGCGCGCGCTGGACGCAGAGCCGGTGCCCGGCCGCACCCTGGCGGTGTACGCAGCGTTGCAGGACAAGGACGCTGCTGGCGTGGTGCAGGCGTTGGCCGGCGTGGTGACGGAATGGACCCTGGCCGGGTTGGAGGGGCAACGCGGGCAGGATGCGGCGGCATTGGCCGCGCGCCTGTCCGGAACCGCAGCGGACGGCGCAGTTCAGGCCGATACGGTGGAACAGGCACTGCAGGCCGCCATGGCGGCGGCACGGCCAGGAGACCGCCTGCTGGTGTTCGGTTCCTTCCATACCGCCGCACAGGCGCTGCAATGGCTGAAGGACCTGTCCTGATCCTGTTCATCCATTACCCACGCTGTCCGGCACGGCATCCGTATAATCAATGGCAGTTCCCACCTGCTGCCTGCCAACCGTGGATACGTCCTTGAAGCAACGTTTGATCGGTGCCATCGTGCTGGTGGCGCTGGCCGTGATTTTCCTGCCGATGCTGGTCACCGGTCCGGCTCGCAACAGTTCGGCCGACAGCGTATCCATCGACGTGCCGGATGCGCCGGCGAACGCCCAGTTCGAAACCCGCGAACTTCCGCTGGCGGTTCCGGCCGGCGGCGCTACCGGTCTCCAGGGCGCTGCGCCTCCGGTGCAGGAAACAACCACGACAGCGGCACCGGCAGCCACCGACGGCGAAGGCCCGGGTGCGGCAGCGGGCAACTATGCGGTGACCTTCGGCGCCTATGCCAGCCAGGCCGACGCCGATGCGGTGATCTCCTATCTCAAGGGCGCACAGCTGCCCGGCTTCGCCGAACCGGCCACTCTCAACGGCCGCCAGGCATGGCGTGTCCGCGTCGGTCCGTTCGCGGATCGCGCGCAGGCCGAAGCTGCGCGGCTGCAGGCAGTGAAGATCCGCAGCGATGTGAAGGCCGAAGTGGTCACCCTGGATGCCAGCGACGACCGCCAGACCGCCGCGACGCAGGCTCCGGCCGCAGCGACCCCGGTTACCCCGGTGGCGGCCAATCCGGTGCAGACGCAGCCCCTGCCGGCCACCACCTCGCCGCGTCCGGAACCTGCCAGGCCCGAACCGGAACCGGCCAGGCCGGAGCCCCGGCCCGCGCAGGTCGTCGCCAAGCCCGAGACCAGGCCGGCCACACCGCCGGAAACCAAGCCTGAAGCCAAGGCGCCGGCCGCTCCGGCGGCCAGCGGTGTGGGCTTTGCGGTGCAACTGGGTGCGTTCGCCCAGGCCAGCGATGCCAACGCCCTGCGCGACAAGGTGCGCGCTGCTGGTTTCAGCGCGTTCGTCGAACAGGTGCGCACCGACAAGGGCACGCTCAACCGCGTGCGCGTCGGTCCGGTCGCCAACCGCGCCGAAGCGGACCAGCTGAAGGCCCAGGTCGCCGCGCGTGTCGGCGTGGCCGGCATGGTCCGCCCGCACCCCTGATGATTCCGGCCCCGCGCGCACCCGCCAGGGGCACCGCCCGATGATCGACATGGTGCTGGCGGCGGTGATCGTGTTGTCGGCCCTGCTTGGCTTCGTGCGAGGTTTCGTCGGCATCGTGGTGGGCCTGCTGTCATGGCTGCTGGCCGGATGGGCGGCCTTCCAGTTCGGCTACGAAGCCGCGCAGGCCTGGGCCGCCCCGGATCCGCCAGGTACCGGCCACCTGCTGGGGGGCTACCTTGGCGTATTCCTGGCGGTGATGCTGGTGGTGAGCCTGCTGGGCCTGTTGATCCGCGGTGCGTTGCGGCTGGCGCTGCTGGGCGGCGTCGATCGCCTGCTCGGTGGCGTGCTGGGCGTGCTGCGCGGCGGGCTCATCGGCGCGGTGCTGCTGCTGGTCGCCGGCTTCACCTCGCTGCCTGCCGATCCGGCATGGCAGCAGTCGCGTCTGCGCCCGCTGCTGCAGCCGGTGGTGGCCTGGATGCAGGCACAGCTGCCGGAGGTTTCGCGTCCCCTTGAACAGCTGCAGCAGACACTGCCGGATGGCCTGCCGCCGGCGCTGCCTTCCTCGCTGGCCGGTTTCCCTGATTCCATCGAAAACGGGTTGGGCAAGCCGGCCGCGACAGGCGATAATGGTGTCCTCGGCGAGGTGGTGGCGGGACGCGGATGGCCGCGCACCGTGGACCCGGCCAGGGGCGCGGCAGGCGAGCACGCGAATGCCCCGGCACTACCGGCCAACATCGATCCGGCGCAGCGGCGCGCGGACGAACCGGATCCGCCACGGAACGGTCCACCCGGCCAGGCACGGCCACCTTCACTGTAGATGGGCAACGCCCAGCGGAGATAGCGCAACATGTGTGGCATCGTCGGAATCGTCGGCAACCAGAACGTCGCCGGGCAGCTCTATGACGGCCTGACCGTCCTCCAGCACCGTGGCCAGGACGCGGCGGGCATCGCCACCGCCGATGGCACGCGGCTGCGCGTGCAGAAGGCCAACGGGCTGGTGCGCGATGTGTTCGATGCGCGCACCATGTCCACGCTGGAAGGCCGGGTCGGCATCGCCCACGTGCGCTATCCCACCGCCGGTTCGGAAGGCATGGACGAAGCGCAGCCGTTCTACGTGAACTCCCCGTACGGCATCGCGCTGGCCCACAACGGCAACCTCATCAATACCGAAGACCTGCGCCGCCAGGTGTTCGAAGCCGACCGCCGCAACGTCAATACCGATTCGGACAGCGAAGTGCTGCTGAACGTGTTCGCCTACGAACTTGACGCGCAGCGCCAGCTGTCGCCGGAAGCGGCCATCCGTGCGGTATCGCACGTGCATCGGCGCTGCAAGGGTGGCTATGCGGTGGTCAGCGTGGTGCTGGGCCTCGGCCTGGTCGCCTTCCGCGATCCGCATGGCATCCGTCCGCTGGTGCTGGGCAAGCGCAGCCATGTGGAGGGTGACGAGTACATCGTGGCCTCCGAATCGGCCGCGCTGGACGTGCTGGGCTTCCAGCGTGTCCGCGACGTGCAGCCTGGCGAAGCGCTGGTGATCACCGCGCGCGGCGAGCTGTTCTCGGAGATCTGCGCCGAGCCTGCCGAACATACGCCGTGCATCTTCGAATACGTGTATTTCGCACGTCCGGATTCGATGATCGACAACGTGTCGGTGCACAAGGCGCGCATGCGCATGGGCATCAAGCTGGGCGAGAAGATCCTGCGCCTGCGCCCGGACCACGATATCGACACCATCATCCCGATCCCGGACACCTCGCGCGATGCCGCGCTGGAAATATCCAACGTGCTCGGCGTGAAGTACCGCGAAGGCTTCATCAAGAACCGTTACATCGGCCGTACCTTCATCATGCCGGGGCAGGGCGAGCGGGTGAAATCCGTGCGCCGCAAGCTCAATCCGATCCATCTGGAATTCCGCAACCGGGTGGTGCTGCTGGTGGACGATTCCATCGTGCGCGGTACCACCAGCCAGCAGATCGTGCAGATGGCGCGAGACGCCGGCGCGCGCAAGGTCTACCTGGCCAGCGCCGCGCCGCCGGTGCGTTACCCGAACATCTACGGCATCGACATGCCGGCCGCCGAAGAGCTGGTGGCGCACAACCGCAGCATCGAGGAAATCGAGCAGCACCTGGGCTGCGACTGGCTGGTGTACCAGGACATCGAAGACATGGAAGCGGCGGTGAGCGAAGGTAACCCGGCACTGCGGAATTTCGATTCGTCGTGCTTCAACGGGCATTACCCGACCGGTATCGAACCGGGATATTTCGAACGCATCCAGCAACTGCGTTCGGACGACGCCAAGCACAAGCGCCGCGCCTGAGCGTGGGCGTGGTCGCTGGTGCCGCCGATGTCCAGGGCGATCTGCTGCGCGCCGCGCAGCAGTGCCTGGCGGAGGCCGATCCGCTGCGCAAGGTCGCCCTTACCCAGGCGCATGCGGCGGCCTTCCGCGCCGGCCGGCTGAAGGTGCCGGCCGATGCACCGCCGCCGGCGCCGATCCGCATGCCGGGCCGGCCTGCGCACCTGCAACTGGTGTTGCCGCGTGATGTGCCACGGCGCCGGCTGGGAAGTCCCGGCGGCCGCGCGGCATTCATCCATGCCATCGCGCATATCGAACTCAACGCCATCGATCTGGCCTGGGACGCTGTCTATCGCTTCCGCGGCCTGCCCGGGGCATTCCATGCCGACTGGGTCAGCTGCGCCGACGACGAATCCCGGCACTTCATCCTGCTGCGCGAACGCCTGCTGGCCAACGGGCATGATTACGGGGATTTCCCTGCGCACAACGGCTTGTGGGAAATGTGCGAAAAGACCGCGCATGACGGGCTGGCGCGCATGGCGCTGGTACCGCGCGTACTGGAAGCCCGCGGGCTTGACGTGACGCCATCGATGATCGACAAGCTGCGCGCGTCCGATGACCATGAAACGGCCGATGTGCTGGAGATCATCCTGCGCGAGGAGGTCGCGCATGTGGCCGCCGGTTCGCGCTGGTACCGCTGGTACTGCGAACGCGCCGGCGTCGAACCGCGCGCGCGCTTCAGGGCGCTGCTGGAGGAATATGCCGGCGGCTACCTGCATGGCCCGTTCAACATCGAAGCCCGCCTGCTGGCCGGATTCGACGCCGACGAACTGCTGGACCTGACCCAGGCTGCCAGCTGACGCCGGGTTGCCCGGTCGGGCATCTGCACGAAGCGGGGCAGAGCCCCGCTCTACCTGCGCTGGTCTGCCGGACATGGCGGTCAGACGTTGGCGAGGATCACGCGGCGTCCGTTTTCCGTGGGCCGGTTGATGTAGAAGAGTCCGGGTCCCGGCCGGAAGGGCAGGTCGCTGACGCTGGCATCGGCGGCGAACGTCAGCGCGGTGTCTCCCAGTGCATCGAAGTTCCAGTGCGCGGACTGTGCCAGGTAACGACGACGCAGCAGCCGTTCCTGTGCTTCGGTTGGCGGCAGCCCCTGCAGAAGCCGCTCCGCCACCGGCTGGAGTTCTTCCGGCAGTGCCATGTCGGCAACCTCGTCGGGCGCGCGTGCCCATGCAACGCCGGCCGCCATCGCACGCTGGTGCATGAGCCGCAGCGCGATCAGTTGATACCGCCAGTCGATCGGCCGCTTCAGCACCACCGCTGAATAGACATACAGCGTAGGCGTGGGCAGGACACTGCTGCTGCCCGCCTGGCGTTGCCGGAGCCACTGATGCCAGCTGTCCACCCAGACCGACGTTTCGTCCAGATCCAGTTTCCGGCGCCATTCCACCGCTTGCGCTTCTGCCTGCCGGTGGCTTGCGGTGGCATGCAGCCATGCCTTGTCCGGCGCAACGAAATCCGCGAACGGAGGCCGAGCGGCCCGTTGGCTGCGGGGGCGCGTCAGCAGCTTCGGCCCTTCCTCCGCACGGGCGTTTCCACCGCCGATGTCGGCGTGGGCCCCGGGCAGCGCGATCTCTTCGTGTTCCGGCGCCACGGACGTCAATGCGAAGTGCTCGCGGTGTTCGTCCCGCGCCACCAGCTGCACCACCGTGTCGGCGATGCCGGCAGGAAGCTTCAGGTGTGGCTGTACGTCCCGCGGCGCATTGCGCACCGCCACTACGGTATCGAACAGGCCAACGAAGCGGATGACCGGCGTGGGCAGGGCGAAGGAGGGCGCGATGGTCAGGCCCGCTTCGCGCAGCAGGCCCTGCCAGCGCGCGGACGGCCACCCGGCCAGTTCCACGGCGACATCGCGCGCGGACGCGGCACCGCGTGAGTAGCCGAACAGGTCCACGCGCACGCCGGCGACGGGGACGGACAGGATGCGTGACAGTTCCTGCAGCGCGCCGGGCAACTGGTCCCGCAGTGCCCGCTGGGCCTTGGCGCGCACGCCCGTCGTTCCGGTACCAAATGCCAGTCCAACCAGGTCGTCCGGCTGGCCATCGCGGGTCCCGGCGCCTTCGGTGTAGATCGCCAGCGAAGGCGGGCCGGCCGCGCCGCTGCGCGTATCGGCATACAGCCGGTGCAGTCGGGCGATGTTGGTCGGGCCGTTGTCGTAACTGCTGGTCGGCCGGCTCTGGTAGGGCGATGCGTCATCGGCCTGTGGTACCGGCCCGTGTGACACCGAGGTGGCCGGTCGGCGTTGCATCGACAGGTTGTGGACATTGTTGCGCGTGCCGTCGAAGAACAGGCCGATGTGCAGGACGGCGTCACCGGACGTGCCGTTGGTGGCAGGTGCGCTCAGGTCGGGCATCGACGATTCCCCTTGATCTCCTTGCACTACTGTAACGACAACGACCGCAACGCAGGCGCGGATTTCCACAGTATGAATTCTACGCCGGGGATCTGCCGCAACCGTCGTCGACGCAGGGTGGCGCATGCGCCACGCATGGTGCTGGAGCTGGCCGTTACAGTGCGTCCAGCGTCATTCCGTGCGCATCGACGCGCAGTACCGAGCCCTGCTCGTACCAGTCGCCGAGCACGATCCGCCTGCAGGCACGGCCGGCAACCTGCAGCTCATGGAGTGCAGGACGATGGGTATGACCGTGGATCATCGTGTCCACGCCATAGCGCGCGAACGTGGCCTGGACCTCGGCCGGCGCTACATCGGTCACGGTTTCGAACTGGGCGCGGTCGCCCTGCTTCATCTCCGACTGCCGGCTCTGGCTGGCCTCCCGCGCTTTCTGTGCGAAGGCGATGCGGGCGGTCAGCGGTTGCGACAGGAACTGCGCCTGGAACGCCGGATCGCGCGTCTGCGCGCGGAACTGCTGGTACGGAACATCGTCCGTGCACAGCAGATCGCCGTGCTGCAGCAGTACCGGCTTGCCGTACAGGTCGATCACGCTCGGGTCCGGAAGGATCCGCATCCCGGATCGACGGGCGTAGTCTTCGCCGAGCAGGAAGTCGCGGTTGCCGCGGATGAAGTACACCGGCACGCCGGCGTCGGCAATCGCCTTGAGCGCTGCCGCCACTGCATCGCCGGCGGGCGAGGGCGTGTCATCGCCGATCCAGGCCTCGAACAGGTCGCCAAGGATGTACAGCGCATCCGCATCGGATCCTTCGCGACGCAGGAAGTGCAGGAACAGATCGGTGATGGCCGGACGGCTGGCGTCCAGGTGCAGGTCGGAGATGAAGAGCGTGGTCATGGAACCATTCTATCGCCGCACCTCCGGCAGTGCCGGGCGCTGGCCGGCAACGTGCCCTCCCGCCCGCATCAGAAGGACAGCGGCCACCAGGCCAGGCTGGACGAGGCCAGCAACGCGGCGATGCCGGTGGCGGCCAGCACATCGCTGGGATAATGCAGGCCCAGTACCACGCGTGATGCGGCCACGCCCAGGGTGAACGGCACCAGCAGCGGTGCCAGCCACGGGTAATAGGCCAGTGCGACGATGGTGAACGACACCGCGTGCAGGGTATGGCCGGAAGGAAAGCTGAACTCATCCAGCGGCGCCATCCAGGCGCGGATGCGCAGGTCGGCCTTGTACGGGCGCGGCCGTCGCGTCCAGCGCTTCAGGCCCTTGTAGAGCAGCAGCGCGGCAACGCCGGTGGCCGCCATGTGGGCGCTGGCACGCAGGCCGTCGATACCGTCCATCAGCACCAGCGCAGCCATCAGCACATACCAGAACACCCCATCGCCCAGGCGGCTGATGACGGAAAAGAAAGCGCGGATGCGGCGGTGGCGGCAGTACAGGTTCGCCCTCCGGCACCAGCGGGTCTCATGGCCGAGCAACAGGTCAAGCGGCGTGGTGCGCATGCAGTCTCCGGGCAAGGGCCAGTTCGGTGAGAAGGGCATCGAATTCACGTACCACCTGCTGTGGATGCAGGCGCTTCATGTCGCGCGCGGCCTGTTCGCCCAGCGAGCAGCGCAGGGCGTCATCGCCGGCCAGCCGCACGGCGGCGTCGATGAACTGCAGGTCGTCGTTCACTGCGGCCCCATTCTGGTCATGCCGCAGGTATTCGCGCGCGGCGCCGTAATCGAAGGCTACCGTGGCTACACCGCTGGCCATCGCCTCCAGGGTGACGTTGCCGAACGTTTCACTGCGGCTGGGAAACAGGAACAGATCGCCACTGGCGAAATGCCGGGCAAGCTCATCGCCGCGCTGCACGCCGCAGAACAGGAAATCCGGATTCTCATGGGCCAGCTGGGCGCGGGCGGGGCCGTCGCCCACCAGCACGAAACGCGCTTTCGGGCGCTGCTGCTGCAGGCGGCGGAACGCCTTCACCGCAAGGCCGAGATTCTTTTCCGCCGCGATGCGGCCGACGTAGATTGCCGCGAAACCGTTGCCGTCGATGCCCCAGTCCTCGCGCAGGACAGGATCGCGGCGGCTGGGTTCGAACTGCTGGCTGTCCACCGCGCGCGCCAGCAGGCGAACGCGCTGGAACCCTTCATCGACGAGGAACTGCTGCAGTTCACGGGTCGGCACCAGGGTGGCATCGGCCTGGTTGTGGAAGCGGCGCATCCAGCGCAGCGCGGCCGCCTGCAGCCATGCCGCGCCATAATTCGGCAGGTACTCATCGAAACGGGTGTGAAAACCGGTGGCGACCGGAATGCCCAGCCGCCGTGCGCAACGCAGCGCCGACCAGCCCAGCGGGCCCTCGGTGGCGATGTAGATCGCATCCGGGCGGTTGGCCTGCCAGTGACGGCCCAGGCGGATGGGCGCCGGCAGCCCGAAGCGCAGGCCGGGATAGCGCGGCAGCGCGGCACCGGGTACCAGGAAAGTGTCGTCCGCAACCGTGTCGGTTTCCTGCCGTGGGCGGACCAGGTCGATGTCATGGCCAGCGCTCCGCAGGCCCTGCTCAAGTCCCTGGACGGTCAGGGCGACCCCGTTGACTTCCGGAGGATAGGTCTCGGTGACGATCGCATAGCGCATGGCAGCCTCCCGTTTGCGGGCATGCTCGGCGCTGGCCATGTCCCTGCCATGACCGGAGTGCGACGGTAAGGTGACGGGCGCTGGCGCGGCCGCCGATCGTTGATCGGCTTCGTCGTGCAGCCGGGCATGGCCCGGCGCTGCCACCGTCCGTTCTGGTCAGGCCACGAATGGCCGGAACTGCACGCCCAGCCCTGCCATGCCGTCCACTTCGCCAATCAGGTCGGCGCGCAGCAACGGCCGCGGATCAATGACATCCTGCGGCACCACCAGCGTCAGCCGTTCGTCTTCGGCGGTAAGCTCCGGCACCGGGATGGGCGTGGCCTCGCGGGCGCGGTTCAGCAGTACCGCCAGCCGCAGCAGCGCGGCCAGCCGCCTGGCCGGCACCGCCAGGCGATCCGGCAGCGCTTCGAACGCGCTCTTGGGCACGTTGCGGCGATGGGTGCGCACCAGTGCGGCGAGCATCTGCTGCTCCTGGCGCGAGAACCCGGCGATATCCGAATGTTCCAGCACGTAGCTGCCGTGCGTGTGGTAACCGCTGTGCGCGATCATCAGGCCAAGCTCATGCAGGCCCGCGGCCCAGCCCAGCATGCGTGCGTCGTCGGCATCCAGCTTCCAGCTGTCCTGCACCTGCTCGAACAACGCCATGGCGGTGTCCTGCACGCGCGAGGCCTGTGCGACATCGATGTCGTAGCCGCTGGTCAGCGCGGCCACGGATTCATCGCGCAGGTCGTTCTCGCTGGCGCGGCCGAGGATGTCGTACAGGATGCCTTCGCGCATGGCGGCCTTGCTGACCAGCAGCTTCTGCAGCCCCAGCGCCTGGAACGCCGCTTCCAGCACCAGGATGCCGCCGGCGATGATCGGCCGCCGATCGGACGACAGCCCGGGCAGGTCGATGTCGTCGATGCGCTTGGCCTTCAGCAGTTCATCGCGCAGCTGCGGCAGGGCTTCGGCGGTGATCGCGCCCTTGCTCAGCTTCATGGTCGCGCAGATCTCGCTGATCGCCTTGTGCGTACCCGACGAACCCAATGCTTCATGCCAGCCGAGCGCGCGGTACTTGGTGGCGAACTGCTGGAACTCCGCGCCGATCTCGGTCAACGCATCCTTCCAGCGCTTCCTGCTGAGCTTGCCGCCCGGAAAGAAGCGCCGCGTGCTGGCGATGCAGCCGGCCTGCAGGCTCTCACGTTCCAGCGTCTGCATGCCCTGGCCGATGATGAACTCCGTGGAGCCGCCACCGATGTCGATGACCAGGCGGCGCTGGTCCGGCTTTGGTGGCTGTGCGTGGGCGACGCCAAGGTAGATCAGGCGCGCTTCCTCGCGGCCGCTGACCACTTCGATGGCATGACCGAGCGCGGTTTCGGCCGGCATCAGGAAGGAATGTGGCGAACGCAGCTGGCGCACGGTGTTGGTGGCCAGCGCGCGGACGCGATGCGGTGGAATGTCGCGGATGCGCTGGCCGAAGCGCGCCAGGCATTCCAGCGCGCGCTGGCGCGCTTCGCTGGACAGGCCGCCCTTGCCATCCAGACCGTCGGCCATGCGTACGGTTTCGCGCAGGCGATCGACCACGCGAAGCTGTCCCTGCGTGTGCCGGGCGATGATCATGTGGAAGCTGTTGGAGCCCAGGTCGATGGCTGCCAGCAGCTCGCCGTCCTGGAGGGTAGGGAGTGTCTTGGTATGCGGCATGGGCGAATGTTAGCCGAAGGCCGGGGCGCGGCGTCACCGCAGAACCTTCACATGGGATGCGACGCCTGGTCGCGGGGCCAGGGGGGCGCGCAGCACGCATGCGATGGCGCGTGCCCTTACAGCCCCTGCATCAATGCCATCTGCGCCGAATGCGGAGCTTCGTCATGGGCCGGCTCCAGCTTGACGTAACGGCCGTCCGCCTGCAGTTCCCACGCGTTGAGGTTGTCATCCAGGTAGTTCTGCAGCACGTCGCGATAAACCCGCTTGGCAAGTTCCGGGTCCAGGATCGGAAAGCCGGTTTCCACCCGTCGCAGCAGGTTGCGTTCCAGCCAGTCGGCGCTGGCGCAGAACAGTTCCGGGGCGCCGTCATTGCCGAACCAGTACACGCGGCTGTGTTCCAGGAAGCGGCCGACGATGGAGCGCACGCGGATGTTGTCCGATACGCCCGGGACGCCGGGTCGCAGCGTGCAGGCACCGCGCACGATCAGGTCGATCTGCACGCCGGCCTGCGACGCGGCATACAGCGCGCGCACCACCCGAGGCTCGTTGAGGGCGTTCATCTTGGCGATGATGCGGGCGGGCCGGCCGGCCCGCGCGATCCGCGCTTCGCGTTCGATGCGCTTGAGCACCCCGGTGTGCAGCGTGAACGGCGATTGCAGCAGCCGTTTCAGGTCAGCCTTGGAGGACAGGCCGGACAACTGCTGGAACAGCAGGTGCACATCGCTGCCGATGTCCGCATCGGCGGTGATCAGGCTGAGGTCGGTGTACGCGCGCGCTGTACCGCTGTGGTAGTTGCCGGTGCCCAGGTGCACATAGCGGCGCAGCTTGCGTCCTTCGCGACGCACGATGAGCAGCATCTTGGCGTGGGTCTTGAAGCCCACCACGCCATACACCACCTGTACGCCAGCTTCCTGCAGGCGGTCGGCGAGGCCGAGATTGGCTTCTTCATCGAAGCGTGCGCGCAGCTCCACCACGACCGTCACGTCCTTGCCGTTGCGCGCGGCCTGGATGAGCGCCTCCACGATCAGCGAATCCTTGCCGGTGCGATACAGCGTCTGCTTGATCGCCAGGACATTGGGGTCCACGGCCGCCTGCTTGATGACTTCCAGTACGGTGCTGAACGCATCGAACGGGTGGTGCAGCAGCAGGTCCTGCCGGGCGACCACATCGAAAATGCTTTCGGCATCGTTGTCGCGCAGCATGCGCGGCGTCATCGGCGAGTACTTCAGGTCCTGCCGGGCGACCACGTCGTACAGCTGGATGATGCGGTTGAGGTTGACCGGGCCATCGATGTAATAGACCGCGTTCTCTGTCAGGCCGAAGTTCTGCAGCAGGGTGCGCACGATGTCGCCCGGCACGTCCTTGGCGATCTCCAGCCGCACGGCAGGCCGGTAACCGCGATCGACCAGCTCGTCGCGCAGTGCCAGCGCCAGGTTCTCCACTTCTTCTTCGTCCACCACCAGTTCGGAATTGCGGGTGACGCGGAACTGGTAGGCCCCCTGTACTTCCATGCCGGGGAACAGCTCGTCGACGAATGCCGACAGCATCGACGACAGGAAGACGAAGTTCTGCCCGCCGCCGAGGCTTTCGGGCAGCTGGATGATGCGCGGCAACGAACGCGGCGCACGCACGATCGCCAGATGTCCGTTGCGACCGAACGCATCGGTGCCCTTCAGCACCACGACGATGTTCAGCGACTTGTTGAGGATCTTCGGGAACGGATGCACCGGGTCCAGGCCCAGCGGCGACAGCACCGGCATGATTTCGTTGCGGAAGAACGCCCGCAGCCAGCGCTTCTGCCGCGGGCTCCACGAATGACGGCCCAGCACGCTGATGCCTTCTTCGTGCAGCGCCGGCCGCAGCAAGTCGTTCCAGCAGCGGTACTGCTGGTCCACCAGCTCGGCGGCACGGTCATGGATGGCGCTGAGGATGGCCTGCGGGCTCATGCCATCCGGCGCGGGCGGCAGGCCGAATTCCTGCGCATGGCGCACGGCGGCGGCCCGGATTTCGAAGAATTCGTCCAGGTTGGTGCAGGAAATGCACATGAAGCGCAGGCGCTCCAGCAGCGGCACCTGCGTATCCAGGGCCTGCGCCAGCACCCGGAAGTTGAAATCCAGCTGCGACAGTTCACGGTTGATGTACAGCGCCGGATCACGCAGCAGGTCGCTTTCGGGATGCGCGGCAACGGGGAGGGGGCCTGGGCTGCTCATGGGATTCGATCTTCGGCATTGGGGAAGGGCGCCGGCTCGCGCACGCGCACGTGCCCGGCGTCGAAATGGCAGGAGAACGTCGAGCCCTTGCCCACCTCGCTCTGGATGTCCAGGCGGGCATCGTGCAGGCCAAGGATGTGCTTGACGATCGACAGGCCCAGGCCGGTGCCGCCGCTTTCGCGGGAGCGGCTGCTGGATACCCGGTAGAAGCGTTCGGTCAGGCGCGGCAGGTGGTTGGCGGGGATGCCGTAGCCGGTATCGCATACCGAAAGCATCGCGCCGTCGCCTTCGCGACGGAACGTCACGCTTATCCGTCCGCCGGCCGGCGTATAGCGCACGGCATTGGTGACCAGGTTGGAAAACGCGCTGTGCAGTTCCTTGATCGAACCCACCAGGTCGACACCGGCCAGGTCCTCCACGCTGATCGTGTGGCGGCCCTGGCTGTGCGCTTCGGCTTCGCGGCGCAGGGTGGCCAGCATCGGCACCATCGCCACCGTTTCGGCTTCGCCGTGTTCCTGCGATTCCAGCCGGGACAGGGTCAGCAGGTCTTCCACCAGCTGCGCCATGCGCTGGCTCTGCCTGCGCATCTCTTCCAGCATCGGCCCGGTACCCGGGAAGTCTTCCGGGTCCATCATGTCCAGGTAGCCGTGCACCACGGTCAGCGGCGTACGCAGCTCGTGGGACACGTTGGCGACGAAATCGCGACGTACCTGTTCCAGCCGCAACAGCTTGCTCACGTCGCGTGCGATCAGCAGCCAGTAGTCCGGCGAATAGGGAATCAGCCGCAGGTTGAGGCGGATCGCCGGATCGACCGGCGATGGCACGTCCAGGATCGGTTCGGCATTGCGACCGCCAGCCAGCCAGTGCGCCAGCGGCATCGGCTGCAGGCGTTCCACCAGGGCCTGGCCGAGGTCGCCGGGATGATGCAGGCCCAGCAGCACGGTGGCCGCCTCGTTGAACCACTGCACGCGCTGGCTGTTGCGGTCCAGCACGACCACCGCATCCGGCAGCGCCGCCGCCGCCGCGCGGTAACTGCGCAGCATGTCCAGCAGGCGCCGCTTGCGGACGCGCATTTCCAGCTGGTTGCGCGATACCACGCGGTCCAGTTCATTCCATGCGCCGTCGCCGGACGCGATGTCCCAGCGCCTGCGCGCGGTCAGCCGTCCCAGCACGCGATGCAGCCGCCAGTAGTGCCATGCCAGCGCGCCGATGGCGGCCACCGCCACGCCCATCCAGGGGTTGCCCAGCAGCCCGCCCACGGCTCCGGCCAACAACAGCACTGCAGCCAGGGTGGCCAGGGTCTTGAACCAGGCAGAGCGTCTATCGCGGGGCATTGCGTTTCCGGAAGGTGGTTGGGGTATCCAGCGGCGGATCCCGGGTTATAGCAGAGTTGCCGGCGCCAGGGCCGGCTCAGGTGGATGTGGAGAACCGGTAACCCGCACCGCGCACGGTCTGCACCATCTCTTCCGCACCAAAGGGCTCCAGCGTCTTACGCAGGCGGCGGATGTGCACGTCGATGGTGCGTTCTTCCACGTACACGCTGCCGCCCCACACATGGTCCAGCAGCTGCGCGCGGGTATAGACACGCTCGGGATGGGTCATGAAGAAGTGCAGCAGGCGGTATTCGGTCGGGCCGATCGGCACCGGCTGGTCGTTGGCGAACACGCGGTGCGCGGCGCCATCGATGCGGATGACGCCCACCGCCACGCTGCCGTCCTCGTCATCGTCGCGCGCGCGGCGCATCACCGCCCGGATGCGCGCCAGCAGCTCGCGGGCGGAAAACGGCTTGACCACGTAGTCGTCGACGCCGGCTTCCAGGCCGCCGACGCGATCGTTTTCCTCGCCGCGGGCGGTCAGCATGATGATCGGCACTTCGCGGGTCAGTGCTTCCTTGCGCCAGCGGCGGGCCAGGTCCAGGCCGCTGGTGCCGGGCAGCATCCAGTCCAGCAGGATCAGGTCCGGGACGCGATCGGCGATGGCCGTCTGGGCCTCGCGCGCGTCGCCGGCGTGGATCGGCTCGTAATCACCCTTGCGCAGGGCGAAGGCCACCATTTCGCGGATCGCGGGTTCGTCGTCGACGATCAGGATGCGTTTCTGCACGTGCCCACCAGGTTGCTCATCGGATCAGGAATGAGCCCAGTAGACTACGGTTTGATGACACGTTTGTGACCATGCCCGATATGACGCCCCAGGACGGGACGCCCGGTCATCCGCTGGCAATGATCAGCGCCGTTCCAGTTCCGGATCGTCCACGCCCTGGCGACGCATCTCCAGCACGGTCGGGGTGATGTTCTCGATCCGCGCATCCACCCGCGCACGGGTGATGTAATCCAGCGACGGCTGGCGCTTGAGTGCCTGCAGCTGCATCAGGGCCTGCTCCGGGCGCCCGTTCAGGAAGGCGGCCTCCGCATAGGATTCGCTGGCGCGGGTCAGGTCGCCGGCCAGTTCGCTGGCGCGCGCGAAGCGCTGCTGGAAGACCGGATCGTTGCCGCTTTGTGACAGCAGCGGCCGCAGCATGTCCTGCGCCCGCTGGCCGGCCGCCTTGCCGCCCTGCTCGTTGAGGATCTGCGCATACGCCAGTGCCACCGGCCGGCTGCCGGGATGGCGGCGCAGCAGCTCCTCGAACCGTGCGTTGGCCTGCGTCGCATGCCCGGAGCGGGATTCGGCCTCGCCCAGTGCCAGGGCCACCCACAGGTTGTCCGGATCAATGTCGTTCAGTTCGGCCAGCGTACGCGCCGCTCCGGCTGCGCCGCCGGTCCCGGTATTCAACTGCGCCAGTGCCTGGCCATAGCGCTGCGCCGGCGTCAGCCCATCCTTCTGGCGCCGTGCCAGCCCTTCGTACTCACGCGCAAGCTCGGACGGGGTGGGAGCACTGAGCACCCGCAGGCGTTCGCGCGCCCAGTCGAACTGGCCGCTGGAACCACGGCTGAGCTGGCCGACCGACACCTGCATGCCGGGCGGCAGCAGCAGGTTCTGCCGGCGTACGGTGGGATCGGACAGGCCGGGATCGCTGGGGTCCACGCGCTCGCGGCGCACCCCGCCGGGCACCTCGGTGGTGAGCACGACGGTGTCCTTCTTCATCTGCTCGGCGCGCAACCTGGCTTCGCTGATACGGGTGGTGTTGACCGGGTGGGTGCGCAGGAAATCCGGCACGGTGTAGCCGCCGTCGTTGCCACGCATCGAAGCGCTCATGCGCTCGAAGAAGCCGGCCATGGCATCCACGTCGTAGCCGCTGCGGGCCAGCGTACGGATGCCCAGGCGGTCGGCCTCTGACTCGTTGGAGCGGGTGTAGTCGATCTGCCGCTGCTGCATCAGGCCCATGCCGGACGCAATGCTGGCCATGGTGGCGTTGCCCGCGGAATTGCCGCCGGCCTGCTGGGCGGCGACGATCGCCGCCAGCATGCCCAGCAGGATCGGAATCTGGTCGCGCTGCGCGCGTTCAACCCCGCGCAGCACATGCTGCTGGGTGACGTGGGCGATTTCGTGCGAAAGCACGGCGGCCACCTCGTCTTCCCGTTCGGCGGTCAGCACCAGGCCGGCGTTGACGCCGATGTAGCCGCCCAGCGTGGCGAAGGCGTTGATCTGCCGGTCCTTCATCATGAAGAACGTGAAGGGCTGCCGTGGCTGCGCGCTGTTGGAGCCCAACCGGGTGCCGATGGTCTGCAGCCAGTCGGCGACCAGCGGATCATCCAGCAGGTAGCCGTAGTTGCGCAGTTCGCGCAGCATCATGCCGCCGTACTCGGCCTGGCGCGCCGGGGTCAGCAGCTCGCCGGCCGACGAACCGATGTCCGGCAACGAATCCTGGGCCCGGGCCAGCGGGATGCCCAGGGCAAGGGTCAGGGCGGCGGAGAGCAGCAACAGTCGCAAGCGATGGGTCCTCGGGCAATGCGCCCCAGCGTGGCAGGCGGGCGTGCAAGCAAACGTTAATACACAATGTTGCGGCCATGGCATGGAATTACCACAGCGCCGCTACCATGTATGGACCGTCGATCCCGCGTGGAGTTTCCCATGACCCAACTTGAACAGCCTGCCGGTGCCGCGCCGGCCATCACTATCTATTCCACCGCCGTGTGCCCGTACTGCGTGGCGGCCAAGAATTTCCTGAAGAGCAAGGGCCGGCAGTGGACCGAGGTCCGCATCGACCTGGACCCGGTCGAGCGCGAGAAGATGATGGCGCTGACGCGCCGTACCAGCGTGCCGCAGATCTTCGTCGGCGATGTCCACGTCGGCGGCTATGACGACATGATGGCGATGCACCGCGAAGGCCGTCTGGAGCCGCTGCTGGCCGGGCAGGGCGGAGCATGAGCGCAGGCGACGACAGCAACGACCGCCTGGCCGAGTTCACCGCGTTCCGCAAGCGCATGAACGAGCGCATCCTGGCTGAGCCGAACCAGGTGGTGCGGCGCTTTTTCGCGCTGGATACGCAGACCTACCAGGCCGGCGCTCTCGATGTGAAGACCAAGGAATTGCTGGGCCTGGTCGCGTCCATGGTGCTGCGCTGCGACGACTGCATCAGTTACCACGTAGCCCAGTGCAAGGAAGCCGGCGTGAGCCGCGAGGAATTCTTCGAAACCTTCTCGGTAGGCTTGGTGGTGGGCGGATCGATCGTGATCCCGCACCTGCGCCGCGCGGTGGATTTCCTCGACCAGCTCGAAGGTGGCGCAGAGGCCCCCACCGCACACGAACACTGACGAACCCGGTTTGCCGGGCATGGCCCGGCACCACCGCATCGCAGCCCACCCGGTACCCATCTGGTGAAACAGCCCCTTCTGTTGAAGGGGCGCGCCGGCAGGCGGGGGTAGAGTAGGAATGCGCGGGCAATTGTGCCGTTGCCGGGGGCTGGGACCTTTGTCTATTTGGGTTGATGACCCGGGCTAAGGCATAATTGCCGGTGAAACTTCCCTCGCGCCGGCGCTCCGGGCACCCCCGGACGGCGTTTTTCCCCCTGTTCGGAATTTGATCAATGACGCAGAAAATCACGGTCATCCGCGGCGATGGCATCGGCCCGGAGATCATGGACGCCACGTTGTACGTGCTGGACCAGCTCAACGCCGGCCTGGAATATGAAGACGCCGACGCTGGCCTGGTGGCGCTGGAAAAGCACGGCGACCTGATGCCGGCGTCCACGCTGGAATCCATCGCACGCAACAAGGTGGCGCTGAAGAGCCCGCTGACCACCCCGGTCGGCGGTGGCTTCACCTCCATCAACGTCAGCCTGCGCCGCCATTTCGATCTGTACGCCAACGTCCGTCCGGCGCACACGTTCCCGAACACCAAGTCGCGGTTCGAGAACGTCAACCTGATCACCGTGCGCGAGAACACCGAAGGCGCCTACCTGGCTGAAGGCCAGGAAGTGTCCGCCGACGGCGAGACCGCGTTCTCCGGCACCCGCATCACCCGCAAGGGCTCCGAGCGCATCGTGCGCTACGCCTTCGAGCTGGCGCAGAAGACCGGCCGCAGGAAGGTCACCGCGGTGCACAAGGCCAACATCATCAAGTCGACCTCGGGCCTGTTCCTGAATGTCGCCCGCGAAGTCGCCGCGCAGTTCCCGGACATCGAGTTCCAGGAAATGATCGTCGACAACTGCTGCATGCAGCTGGTGATGCGTCCGGAACAGTTCGATGTGATCGTCACCACCAACCTGTTCGGCGACATCATTTCCGATCTGTGCGCGGGTCTGGTGGGCGGCCTCGGCCTGGCGCCGGGTGCCAACATCGGCGAGAAGGCGGCAATCTTCGAAGCCGTGCACGGCACCGCGCCGGACATCGCCGGCCAGGGCAAGGCCAACCCGTGCGCACTGCTGCTGGCAGCGGCACAGATGCTGGATCACGTCGGCCAGCCGGAAAACGCCGAGCGCCTGCGCAAGGCCATCGTCGCCACGATGGAAGCCAGGGATTCGCTGACCGGCGACCTGGGCGGCACCGGCAACACCATGGGCTTCGCCAAGGCCATCGCCAGCCGCCTGTGATCGCAGGCGCACCACGGTGAACAACGGGGCGCCTGCGGGCGCCCCGTTGCGTTGCGGCTCCTCGATCATCATCGGGTAGAGCCGACCCATGCCCGGCAGGACACGGTAGAGCCGACCCATGGTCGGCTGGACACGATGGAGCCGACCCATGCCCGGCATGATGCGGTAG
>Ga0160467_100723_pt1 | contig 24268 bp, 17 predicted proteins | sample HID1972I_E11MG_FD_108221 | JGI IMG/M metagenome (GOLD analysis project Ga0160467, IMG submission 108221) | Enriched pill bug-associated microbial communities from UW Madison campus, WI, USA - HID1972I_E11 MG | ecosystem: Host-associated > Arthropoda: Insects > Digestive system > Unclassified ... | reverse complement strand
CAAAGAACTTGCTGAACTGGTAAAAGACATTGTCGGATACCAGGGAACAATCACCTTTGACACCAGTAAGCCTGACGGTACCCCCCGCAAGCTGATGGATGTATCCAAGCTTCATGGCTACGGATGGAAACATACCATCGAGCTGCCTGAAGGAATAAGACTTGCTTACCAGAACTTCCTGAGTAAAATCTAGAAAGCTAACAAAACGCTGGATGCAATCCAGATCCAGCGTTTTCTCATATATAAGATCTGTCACTCAGATCTAAGTCAATAATCATTTTCTTTTTAAAAATCTAAAATAGATACTTATTTGGTGTCCTTGCCAAGTTATGTATTCTAAACAGCGAAAATATTTCATCTGATAATGCTTAAAATTTGTAATTAGTGCCTAACCTTAATGAATTACCCTAACCATGAACAATCCAATGCAATTTAGAAAAGACATCCAGGGCCTCCGTGCGTTAGCTGTCATCGTTGTAATCATCTTTCATCTCGGATTCCTGCCGAATGGGTATCTAGGGGTCGACGTCTTTTTTGTCATCAGCGGTTTTCTGATTATAGGGATCATTAACAAAGATTTTATCAACGATACATATTCAATAAAGGATTTCTATGTCAGAAGATTTAGACGAATTATTCCCCTGGTTTTAATAACAGGTCTCGTCGCACTGACCTTAGGAACCTATTTCATGCTTCCTGACGATCTCGAAAACCTAAGCCAATCTATAATTGCAACTAATTTCTTCAGTAACAACGTCCTGCAGCTCATAACCACGAGGAACTACTGGGACGTTATGAATGAGTATAAGCCTCTGATGCATACATGGAGCTTGGGTGTAGAGGAACAGTTCTATATTGTCATCCCTTTCCTTTTCCTGTTTTCGAGCAGGAAGAATAATAAGATCTTCGCCATTATTTTGGTGGCGACAATAATCTCTGCATTGGCATATATATTTTATGGAGATGAGCCTGTTAAGTTTTACATGCTTCCCATGCGTTTTTTCGAAATCTCAATCGGAGGCCTCGCCGCATTGAAAGTTCGAGGAATTAAAAGCAATGGTTATATATCGAATCTGGCCCTCCTCACTTTGATGATCTTTCTCTTGGTTGATTCAGGACTCCCGGGCGAGCTGGAAACAATCATAACCGTTATCGCTACCGTGCTGCTCATTGTATACAACGACTCTTCTTTCAAAATAAATAAGTTTCTTGAAAGCAACATCGCTGTATACATCGGAACTATCAGCTTCAGTCTCTACATGTGGCATCAGGTGATACTGGCATTCTACCGTTATTCGATATCGCAGGACTTCACGCTGTACTCCTCATTACTGCTGGGTGTAATCATGCTCGCTGTGGCTGTAGTGTCCTATCATTTCGTCGAAGACTACTTTCGGAAGTCACACAATATATCTACAAAGAAGCTTCTTGCAATATGTTCATTCTTGTTCATATGTCTAAATACTGCCTCTCTTTATATCTACCTGAAAGCCGGGGTTATAAGAGACATCCCTGAGCTGGAAATTTCTGCCGGACATGTTGAGAGAGGGATGCACGCAAAATATAACTCACGGATCAGAGAGTTAACTCAGGATTTTACAACATCCGATAAAATTAATGTGCTCCTTATAGGGAACAGTTTTGCACGTGACTGGGCAAACGTATTGCTTGAATCAGAATTTAGCAGTCAGATTAATATTTCTTACAGTGAGTTTCCTTTTGAAACAAAAAACCTGCAGAATAAGCTCGACATGGCAGATATCATTTTCTTTTCGCCTTACTATAAAGCGGAGTATATTCCCGTTTCTAAGAAATTCAAGATAGATGAGAAGAAAATTTGGATAGTTGGAACAAAGAATTTCGGACCTAACAACGGGCTTCTATATAACCAGAAAAGAAATCAGAATAACTGTGACCTTAGAGCGAACGTGAGCGACTACGCGCTAAATGAGAATCAAGAACTGAAAGAGGAGTGGGGAGACCGGTATATAGACTTGCTGTCTTATGTAATGGATACCACCAATAAAGTGCCTGTATTTACTCAAAACTGCGAGTTTATTAGTCAGGATACACGTCACTTCACACGTTCCGGCGCAGAGTTTTTTGCCGGCAAGGTAAACCTCGCGCAATATCTTAATATCCCGAAAATTAGTCATGCGAACCTTCATGCCGCCGCGAGATAATTGCGGTGCAAGCCAGTAGAAATAGTGTATCTATTTATTTATCTGAAGCTACATGATATGTTGGGTCTGCCAAAATGTTAACCACAATAACACCTTCAGCATTCTTAAGAAGAAGACGGCAATCTTCACTAAGATGCATAAGATGGAGCTTTTTATTCACTTTCTGATACCGTTCCGTTAGCTTGTTAAGCGCCTCAATACCCGACATATCAGCAACACGGCTGTCTTTAAAATCCACAACAACCTCAGCCGGGTCATTCAATACATCGAACTTCTCTGTAAAAGTTGTTGCCGATCCGAAGAAGAGCGGACCATATATTTCATAATGTTTGACGCCGTTCTCGTCAATATATTTTCTTGCCCGGATGCGGATCGCACTATCCCAGGCGAAAACCAAGGCTGAAATGATCACACCGATCAATACAGCAAGTGCCAGGTTATGAAGCCAAACCGTTATTATAGCCACCAGGGCCATGACGACTACATCCTGCCTGGGCATCTTGTTCAAGATTTTGAAGCTCGTCCACTCAAATGTACCTATTGCCACCATGATCATTACGCCTGTGAGGGCAGCCATCGGCACCCGTTCTATAACCGGGGCTCCTATCAGAATAATTATCAGGATAGTTAAGGCAGCAATAATGCCCGAAAGTCTCGCACGTGCCCCAGCCGATAGATTAACCAACGTCTGTGCGATCATCGGACAGCCTCCCATTCCGGTAAAAAAGCCATTCATGATATTTGCGCCTCCCTGTGCTACACATTCCCTGTTTCCACTTCCCTTAGTACCTGTAATCTCGTCCACAAGATTCAGCGTAAGCAGTCCCTCTGTCAGGCCGACCCCGGCCATAATCAGTGCGTACGGGAATATGGTTTGAAATGCACCCCAGGAAAAGGGAATCGCAGGAATATGAAAAGGTGGGAATCCACCACTAACCGAAGCAATGTCCTTCACAGTCTTTGTTTTAATATTGAGCGCAAAGACAAGCAGGGATACAATAATGATCGCTACCAAAGAAGGGGGGATCGTCTTGGTGATCTTTGGCCAAAAGACGACTATCGCTAGCGTCAAAGCCACAAGTCCGGCCATTATATAAAAAGGATCACCGGTTAGCCATGTTGCTTCTCCGTTTGTAATAGTCTGGAACTGCTCCAATTGTGCCATGAATATAACAACAGCCAGCCCATTTACGAATCCGAACATCACCGGTTGCGGTACCAGACGTATAAACTTACCTAGCTTAAAAAGTCCTACCATTATTTGCACCACCCCTGCAAGTGCCACAGCGGCAAATACGTATTCGATACCATGCGACTGCATCAGTGCAATAAGCACAATAACCGTTGCTCCCGCTCCTCCCGAGATCAATCCCGGTCGTCCTCCGAACACAGAGGCCACTAAGCCCATTATAAAGGCCGCATACAAACCGCTCAAGGGCGGAAAGCCGGCAAGGATCGCGAAAGACAGTGATTCGGGAATCATAGTCATGGCAACAGTTAGTCCGGCAAGAATTTCAATCTTATAATCAACCTTTTGTGAAAAGTCGAAGAGACGCAGATAAGGCTTCATCCTCAGATATTAGTTAATGAGTGGAATAATAACCCAGGGTAGCAAAGCCGAGCCATCATCAATGAAACAGCAAAGATATTAAGGTTCTGTTTACCCGCAAAGCCAAAACATAAGAAAGAAATCAGCGTTCACCTGTTATGTGAATAAAAGCTGAAACAGACTACTCATGGACGGTCCTGCCAGGACTGATCCTGTTGTAACTCTCAGATATAATTTTGATACTTATAAAATGGAACACCAAAACGTGCTTGCCCAGGTCGAGGACCATGTAAAAGAATTGTTTTCAACCAGGCGAGATGTCAACCTCGTTTATCATAATTTAAGTCATACAGAACACGTAGTGAAGCATGCAGAGGCGATTGCACTTAACTATAATCTGTCGGGAGATGATCTTCTGATCGTTCAGATCGCTTCCTGGTTTCATGATGTCGGCTATTTATTAGGACAAGATAATCATGAGTTAAGAGGCGCAGCCCTCGCTGCCGAATTTCTTCGATCTAACCAGGTCGATTCGGGTATTATCCAATCAATCCAGGAATGCATAATGGCAACCCGAATGCCCCAAAAGCCGGAGACCCTGCTACAGAAGATCGTTTGTGACGCCGATTTGTACCATTTCGGTAGTGATACTTTCGAAGATCGCAATAAGCTGATGCGTCAGGAAACACAGCTGGTCTCAGGTAAGAAGATCAAAAAGGAAAAGTGGAGGTTGAAAACGATCGAATTGCTGGAAAATCATAGTTTTCATACCGAATACTGCCGCACCTTACTGGATGAAAAAAAGCAGCATAACCTTTTTATTTTAAAAGGCAGAGCTTTGAGCGATGCCAATGCAGTTTCAGAAGGTAAAGAACTGGTCGTGCAACAGGAAGTAACCAAAGACGAAAAAAAGAAAGATAGACCAGACAGGGGCATCGAGACCATGTTCCGAATTTCGTCAAACAATCATCAGCGGTTAAGCGATATGGCCGACAACAAGGCTCATATCATGATCTCCACCAACTCCATAATACTTTCAGTAGTGCTAAGCATACTCCTGCGAAAGCTTGAAAATAACACACATTTAATAGTTCCCACAATAATGCTTCTCGCGGTCTGTCTTGTTACAATCGTATTTTCAATTCTGGCCACCCGCCCCTCTGTTCCTTCAGGCAGGTTCAGTGATGAGGATATCGAAAAGAAGCAGGTAAACCTGTTGTTTTTCGGTAACTTCTATCGCATGAGCCTTGCGGAATACCAGAAAGGGATGCATGCCGTGATGGAGGATCGTGACTTCCTGTACGGCACTCTGATCCGTGACCTTTATTCCCAGGGCATTGTCCTCGGGCGAAAATATAAGTTAATGAGAGCTGCTTATAATGTATTTATGTTTGGTATTGTCGCTTCAGTATTAGCCTTCGTAATCGCCGTTATACTCGTTGCAGATTAGATATCCCTGACATTTAAAGTAATTCTATGAAGATATTCCTATTCTCAACAATACTGATTCTAATGACTTCCGCCTGCAAGCCCCAGCAGGAAGAGCGTAGCAATCCTGCCGGTTACAATCTACAGCAGCCCGAAAAATTTAGTTTACCTGAAAGCCTTCTTGAGGTGTCGGGGATAGCTTTCAGGAAGGGCAACAGCGACACAATCTTCGCAATTCAGGACGAAGACGGCAAGCTCTTCAAACTTGCCTGGAATGACAAAAAACAGAAGAACGTATCGTTTGCATCATCCGGTGATTATGAAGATGTAACGATTATGGATAACCGGGTATTTATTCTGAAGAGCAATGGGAATATCTATTCATTTTTACCTGCCGACGCATCCGGCAAGAAAGTAACCGATGTGAAAGAGAACAAGAAATTGCTCCCTTCCGGTGAGTATGAAGGAATGTATTATGATTCGCTTACCAACAAATTGATCGTACTGTGCAAAGAGTGCAAAGCTGATAAAAAATTAAAGACTATTACAGGGTATATTTTAAACCCTGGAGAAGAAAAGCTTACACTCATTAGTACATTCACTATCGACTATAAGTCACGAGCCGAAAAAAAGGCCATCAAAGGCAATTTGAAGCCCTCGGCTCTTGCCAGACATCCTTTAACCAAACAATGGTATATACTCTCGTCCGTAAATAAACTTCTGCTTATTGTCAATGATGAATGGGCTATACAGGAAACTCATCCTTTAAGTTCAAAAATCTTCAATCAACCTGAGGGGATTGCATTTGATAAGATCGGTAACTTATATATATCAAACGAAGGTGATGAAATCACGGAAGGAAACATTCTTAAATTTGTCTACAAACCTTAATTGCCTTTAGCCGCCGAATCGCATCTTATGAGGAAAACTGCAATAACATTGATCCTGATCTTCTTGCTGATTAATCTCAGTGAAGCACAAGATTTAGTCCGCCATAGAATGATCTTTATAGGCGATGCCGGCGAAATAAACCATAAGCAGGAAGCAATCATCCCATATGCCTCCGAGCTGGTCCTCAAGGGGAAAACAACCGTTATGTATCTTGGTGATAACGTTTATCCCAGGGGTGTAGGTCTGGAGGGAAGCTCAGATGAGGTTTCAACCCGGGACATTCTGCGCGCCCAGTACATCCCCATGCGAGACAAGGGAGCACCTGTGTATTTTATTCCGGGTAACCACGACTGGGACAAGATGGGTAAACAGGGTCTGGCAAAAATAAAGGCACAGTGGAATTTTCTGGAATCGCATGGTGATTCCTTACTGAAGCTGGTTCCTCCTAACGGTTGTCCCGATCCTGTAGAGATACCACTGACAGATGATGCTGTCATTATCGCTTATGATAGCGAATGGTGGCTTTTCCCCCATAATAAGAAAAATGAAGATGCCGGTTGCGCATGTAACAACGAACAGGAAGTTATTGATCGCATGAAAGCTCTACTCGACAAGAATCGCAAGAAGATGATATTTCTCGCAGGTCATCATCCTATGTGGACGTACGGTGTTCACGGAGGAAACTATTCATGGAAAGACCATATCTTCCCCCTAACCGCGGTAAATAAAAAGCTATGGGTCCCACTTCCAATCGTGGGATCGTTGTATCCATTTCTACGAAATACTCTTTTCCTTAATCCGGAAGACAGCAAACATCCTGCGTATAAGAAGCTGATCAGAACGATAAATGAAGTCTTCAGAGGATTCCCAAATGTCATCTATGTATCCGGACATGATCACGGGCTACAATTGATCGACGAAGAAAAACTTCAGATCGTAAGTGGTGCAGGAGCTAAGCAGTCATACGCGAAAAAAGGAAAAAAATCTCTTTACTCGCAGTCTGACCAAGGTTTTGTCACCGTCGATCTCCTGCTCGACGGAAGCAGTCGAATTACGTTTTTTACCTTTGCAGATAAGCTCCTTAAGCCAGCTTTCGTTTATATGCCAATGGGCTACAAGTTTTAAGCCTAAGGATAAAGTTTATTATATGAAATTCATTTCCCCGGATACATTATATGATCGTCTTTCAAACAGCATGCCCGAAGAGGTTTTCTCGTTCATGCCCCTTTACCAGTTTCTTGTAGACCGGCAGGATGAGGAGAGAGTCGTGGTCAGGGAGTTCTATATGGCGCTGATCAAAGAACTGGATCGCAGACCTGAACTTAAAGGCAATATCGATATCAGCTCTGAGCCCTTCCAGAATGACAGCCTCATTCTGGATATGATTTATACCATTACATCCAACATCGTTCACGCGAGTGAAGACGACCTCTGGGCATTAGCCCTCCCTGTGAGTATAGGGCCATTTTACGGAACTGATTTTATCGCGAAGCTCATCATCAACAAGAACAATAATATTTGTAACCTGGAGGAGCAGGAAGAATCCGAACATGACAACCGGCGCATCGCTTTCATGTACGCTACTATATTGGAGAAGATTTATCTCCATAAATCAGTTCTGAGTAACAGCCTTGTATTGAAGGTGCTGAATAAAAAGTCTAACGTAAACGAGTACTACGAAGCAAAAATCGATACCAGCTTCCTTAACGTGGTTGCCACACAGGACCTGCCTTCACTGGATCTGAATAAATTGAGGCAACTTACCGCAGATAATGATATCGTAGATTATCTCACTTCAGTAATCCCTTTGGATCTGTTCAGATTCGAAGGTTTTAATGTGTTCACACTAACGGATATCACAGAGCAGCACGGTTTATCCATAATCAAGAATACCATCCTGGTAATGGATAAGCATAACAGGGAAATCTATGAACAGGATATCAGCGCCGCCCTGCGTACCCTTGCAAAAACTTCGGCGCTGGACTTCGGCATTATGCCGTTAATTATGCTGAATAACAAGCCTGTATTCGACTTTGGTGAGCTGACAAAAAGCCTTGTCAGTTTGCATCTTGGCAGTGGAGACACGTTGCTTGAAGAAGAAGCGTGTCGGTTTATGCATCGTCCGGAGCCCCTGTTTATTTCAGACGTATCGGCTATAGACAACAGAAGTGTCTCACCTTTCTTGAAAGCAGTTTTTGAAAAGACAAAGCTGGAGTCTCTGGCACTAATGCCTTTATTTTATAACAATCAGTTAGTAGGGGTAATCGAGATTTCATCCAGAGTAAAAGGCGCTCTGACAGAAGATGAGATGCGTAAGCTCAAGCCTGCGTTTCCTTTTCTATCGCAATTGCTAAAATATGCTGTCGAAGCTATTCACAATAAGATCTCCCTTGTCGTAAACGAAAAGTTCACGGCTATCCAGTCTGCCGTTGCCTGGAAGTTTAATGAGGCGGCCTGGGCCTACCTGAAGAATAATCCCACAGACCAAGCGCGCGTCGAGATTGAGCCGGTACTATTTCCGCACTTGTATCCACTCTATGGAGCAATAGACATCCGTAACTCCTCAATAGAACGAAATAAGGCGCTGAAACAAGATCTGGATTTTCAGTTAAACCTCTTGTCAGACACCCTTGCCCTGCTGAAGACGGATCTGAACCTGAGTATCCTCGATGAGGTTAGCTACCGCATCGGCAAATGGATAGCTGTTCAGGATAATACTCATGCCGGCGAACACCTGATAAGTGAGTATCTTGAGTCAGAGGTAACACCCTTTTTGAAGCACGTCCGTTCTCAGTATCCTGACTCAAAAAAAGCAATCGATACCTATCTGGATGCAATAGACCTAGTTCAGGGCCATGCCCATCAGCATCGTAGGGAGCTGGACGAATCTATGGAAATGATCACCAAAACGATAAGTCTCTATCTGGATTTGATGAACCAGGAGATGCAAAAAGCCTATCCCTGCTATTTTGATAAGTTCCGTACGGATGGTATTGAGTACGACATTTATATAGGTCAGTCAATTCGCCCGGATGTCCCTTTTGATATGATGTACCTGAAAAATCTGCGTTTTATGCAGTTGTCTTCCATGGCTGGAATTTACAAGCAGCTTTTCAGTATACTTCCTCAGATGCCGCACAAACTTCAAACCACCCAGCTGATCTATGTAAATTCTGATCCCATAGACATCAGCTTTCGAATGGATGAGAAGCGTTTTGACGTCGAAGGCGGATATAACATCCGTTATCAGATGATCAAAAAACGAATAGATAAGGTGCATGTACGCGATACTGGGGAACGCTTAACACAGCCGGGTACCATCGCCATCGTATATTCAGGTAATGGCGAAGTACAGGAATATGTCTCCTACATTGACTATCTTCGGGAGAGCCGGATATTAGCAGGCGATATCCAGTTTCTGGAGCTGGAGGAACTCCAGGGGGTAGGAGGGTTAAGGGCCCTTCGCATAGCAATCAATGTGGAGGAACAAGAAACCGGACATGAACAGTAACGAGCTTAAGCGCCTCTTGCAGGCCAACGTCATCACGGAAGAAACAGCCGAAAGGATCAGAGAATACTATCGCGACAATAAAAGGAATTCAGGGTTTACCCTCTTTACAGTCTTCGCCATCTTTGCATCCCTGCTCGTTAGCCTGGGCATCATTCTGATTATAGCACATAACTGGGATGAACTATCAAAAAGCCTGAAAGTTGTCTTCGCTTTTTTACCTCTCGTAGCTGCCCAGTCCATGTGTCTGTATACACTACTTCGAAGGCGCAATATCACTGCATGGAGAGAGGGAAGCGCAACTTTTCTCTTCTTTTCCCTCGGAGCCTGTATTGCCTTGGTCAGTCAGATCTACCATATCCCTGGTGACCTGGGAGAGTTTGTTTTTACTTGGATGTTCTTCTGTCTTCCTGTTATATATCTCATGAACTCTTCGGTGGTATCCATACTGTATCTTGCCGGAATCACCTACTTCGCTGCTAACACCGGCTATTGGTCCGGTATTTCAGACCTCAATCTCTGGTACTGGCTAATGCTGTTTCTGACGCTGCCACATTATTATTATCTGCTCAAAAAGCGCCCTGATAGCAATTTTACCATATACCATAATTGGGTGGTCCCGCTATCTCTAACAGCTGTTTTAGGAACATTGTCGGCTGGGTTCCCTGAACTCATGTACATCGCATACATGAGTTTGTTCGGGGTGTTTTATCAAAGCGGACAATCATCGTTTTTCCTATCCCAGAAGCGTCGTAATAACGGCTACCTAATATTGGGATCCCTTGGCACGGTGTCACTGTTGGTATGCCTCAGCTTTGAATGGTTCTGGAAAAAGCTGCCCGCGAAGGATTTCTATTTCTCTTCCTTATTCGTTAGTCAGGAGTTCTTAGTGGCGCTTGTACTTTCCTGCGCAGCCATTCTGCTTTTGTACAGATCAAGAAGATTACATATACAACCCATCAAACCTCTTGATTTCGTATTTCTTGCCTTCATCGTCATTTTTCTGATAGGTATGCATTCCATGATTTCCATGATCCTCATTAACATCATTGTTTTGCTCATTGGCACGATGACGATAAGAGAGGGTGTCCGGTCGGATCATTTAGGTATACTTAATTATGGTTTGTTAATCATAACCGCCCTTACGGTATGCAGATTCTTTGATACAGATCTCAGTTTTGTACTCAGAGGGATATTGTTCATAGCAGTAGGTGTCGGAATATTTATCTTAAACACATGGATGCTCAAAAAAAGAATATAAATAGGTGGGTTATTCCAGCTTTTATCTTGCTTTGCCTCGCTCAATTATATCTTCCGCTGAAGATTGTTGCTGATCAGGAGCGGGTGGTGTCAAAAGGAAAGGTATTTCGATTTAAAGTTGCACCTCTCGATCCAAACGATCCTTTTCGTGGAAAATATATCACACTTCGGTACGAAGCAGATAGTGCAAAAGTTAAAAATGTGAATGAATGGATGAGAAATTCAAAAGTCTATGTCCTGCTTAAAACAAATTCGCAGGGTTACGCTGCCATTAGCAGCATATCATCCAGGCGACCGGATGGTCAGGCAGACTACGTAGAGGCAACAGTAGGTGGACTTAACCTGGAAGATAAAAGTACTTTATATATAGAATATCCGTTCGCCCGTTTTTATATGGAGGAAACCAAGGCGGCTAAGGCAGAAAAGATGTTTCTTGATACGTTACGTAGTCCTCAAAATAATGCCTATGCTCGGGTGTATGTCAGAGAGGGCCACGCAGTGATAGACGATGTGATTATCAACGGAAAATCAGTAAAAGACATTCGGTAGGCAGTAAATAATGCATCCAGATGCCTGCTAAAGGCATTTTCGTGCAGTGAAATAAAACTTTACAAATCGGCTATTTATTTGGACTTAAATTGTGAAAGGCAACTTAAATAAATACGCTTAGTTTTAGTCCGTCGAAATACTGCCCCCTTTATGCTATACTCACTCATATATTTCAGTACATGTACGAACCTCATGAGACAGGAGGATCTGAAGTTATTGTCAATGCAGTCGGGCAGGTTCAACAAAGAAAACGACCTTACCGGAATGCTGGTGTATGTCGAGGGGCGTTCTGTCAAACATACTGAAGGTCGCTTCATGCAGATTCTTGAAGGCTCCCGATTTATGGTTCAGAGAGTGTTTTCGAAAATAAAAGAGGATCGCCGGCATCACCAGATTGTTGTACTGAAGGAAGAGGCGATTAAAAGACGCGAATTCAGGGTCTGGAATTTGGGGTTTGAAATACTGGATCTTGACAAGGACAGGAGGCTGAAAGAGTTTTTTCAACTCGATAGTCATATTTTAAAAAGTGAGGAGTTCAGAGCTACAAATGGTCCCCTTCTGTTCCTGAAGAGTTTCTATAAATCCATGTTCAACACCCCCGAGACCGAAACCGAAAACAGGGAGCTGCGGGGATTCGTGCAAGCGCATTAATTTTAACTTATTTACTTAACAATGAATTCAGCTGGGTTGCAATCGCTTCCAGAAGACCTGCGCTAAGATGTTTGCTCTTGTCCATCTGCTCATGATTCACAAGTGCCCGATAATTCCGTTCCTCATCAGGTTCGAACATTACAGGTATACCATCAATGTTAATTTCTATCTTATGGAGGTAACCCATAATACGTAGGCGGCCTTCATATTCAAGCTCCTTACCCATATAAGATACCGGGATCAGAAATGGTTCATCCATATTAACATAATTTTTACTTTCAATTCCTTGCCGAAAATAGACGATAAAACATGAAATATCTAATTTCACGGCATGAATTTAAGACTGACTATTCTTGCCCTCGTTGTTTTAATGCTTCCGGTGGTCTCGCACGCTCAACTTCGCGAGAACTCAGGCTGGGCTGCCTGGTTCAACAGTTACCGGGTGTCTGATAAGGTGGGTATCCATTTCGATGGTCAGTTAAGAGCCTCTGATGATTTTGAGTCGCTTAAAAATGTCCTGATCAGGCCTGGCGTTACCTGGTTCTTTGATGATACCAAAAATGCCACGGTCGGTTATGCCCTTATACGGACCTATCAGAAGCTGGACGGGATTTCAGATGCAGACCTGACAGAACATCGTATATGGCAGCAGTTTATTTATAATCAGAAGGTAAGCCGTGCAAGCCTGACACATCGTTTCCGCCTGGAGCAGCGGTTTATTGGCCAGCTCAGCGAAGATATATTCTCACAGCGTCTCAGATATTTTCTGAGGGCGCAAATTCCTCTGAAAAATACTGACAGCGCTCCATTCTCCAAGGGAGCGTTCGTTGCGTTGCAGAATGAGGTGTTCCTTCATCTTCAAAATAAAGATAGGCTTAACGGCTATTTATTTGATCAAAACCGTGCGTATGCGGCTGTCGGTTACAGGTTCAGCCCTTCAGTTGACCTCGAAGCCGGGTATCTGAACCAGGCGAGCAAGGGAAAACAGAGAAGTGTTATAAATAATGTTATTCAGCTGGCAATTTATACGAGGTTTTAATATATCTCGCTTCATTATTGTAAATTCGCCTCCTTTCACAACGAGAACCTTATCACGATAATGATCCGTAACAACGTTAAAGAGGAAAGCAGGTCTTTATCAGGCCAATGGGCGCTGGCATGGCAAAGTGCGCTGTTCAGACAGCGATTGTTAGTAGCGATAGGCATTTTACTCTGCCTGACACCCATTTTTCCACTATTTTATCAATATATTGAAAAGAGGAAAGGACAAGTCTATGAGGATATTCTCTTGCAGATTATTCCCTCTATCGATGTCTCTATCCCCATTTTTATGATCACCTGGGGTATGGCGCTGTTTACGCTTTCAAAAGTAATCAAAGTGCCACGCGTCTTTTTGGGCTTGTTATATGGAATTATAGTCCTGAACGTATCCAGATTCATATCCATATCGCTTGTTCCTCTGGATCCTCCCGCAGGCCTGATCGATATCTGGGATCCGATAACAGATATGTTTTACGGTGAAACGTATGTGACGAAAGATCTGTTCTACTCCGGGCATACGGCAACGCAGTTCCTTTTCTTTCTATTTCTTAAAAAGAGATCAGACAAAGCGCTTGCCCTGGTATCAACTGTTCTTATGGGTTTGCTGGTCATGGTGCAGCATGTCCACTATACGGTTGACGTTGTGTTTGCTCCTCCGCTGACCTATTTATGTTACCTGCTCGCAAGTCGGTTAACCAGAATAGAGCCTTTTACCGACAAAAATCAGCCCTTTACCGAATAGTTTCTTTTGTACGCCTATTGGCTCTTTGTCGGAGGTATTTCATGGGATAGTTTTGACTAAAGTTTAGAACAAAGAAGACCCCATGAAATCTCTCAAATTGCTCCTCGCTATGTTGTTGTTAGCCATTTCCGGGATACTGCGCGCGCAGAATTCCATTCCGGGAAGTGAAATCAATGGATTAGTGAAAGACGGAAATCAGAAACCAGTAGATTATGCCACAGTCTCCCTTATACGGGTAGCCGACTCCGTATCTGTAAAAACGGTAATGACCGACGAAAAAGGCAAATTTAGCTTTAAGAATATTCCTGGTTCCGAATATCAGGTAGCGGTAAATCAGATAGGCCACAGCAAATATCTAAGTGAAAAGCTGAAGATCGACGAAAAGCAACCCGTGCAGCACCTTAAGTCTGTAACGCTGTCTCCTGATAGTAAACAACTGAAGGAAGTCAATATAACCGTTCAGAAACCTGCTATTGAGCGTAAAGGCGATAAGCTTATTGTCAATGTCGAGAACAGCAGTGTTTCAGCTGGATCAACAGCCCTCGAGGTCTTGCAAAGAGCGCCGGGCGTGAGCCTTGATAAAGATGATAATGTCGCTCTTAAAGGCAGACAAGGTGTATTAATCATGATCGACGGCAAACCTACTTACCTTAGTAGCGCCGACCTCGCCAACATGCTTCGCAATATGCAGAGCAATGAAATTGAATCTATCGAAATCATAAACAATCCCTCTGCGCGATACGAAGCTGAAGGAAAATCCGGTATCATAAATATCAAGCTGAAGAAGAACAAAAACTACGGTACAAACGGAACCTTTACGCTTGGTGCAGGGTATTCCAGCAAACGTAAATCAAATACAGGTATCACCCTTAATAACAGAAACGAGAAGTTGAATCTCTTCGGAAATTACAACTACAATAACAACAAGGGTGAGCAGTATATGAACATCGATCGTATCAATACAGGTCAGGGCTCAAGCACCATTTTCAATCAGACTGGAAATGCTGACCGCTTCTGGTACAATAATAATTTCAAGGTGGGTGCTGACGTATTCCTGAACAAGAATAACACCATTGGAGGCTTGGTAACAGGCTATATAAATCAATGGAGTGAAGTTTATAACAACGGAACGCTCATCCGCTCTATGCAGGGAAGCCTTGATTCTTCGCTGTCATCACAGAACAATTCCCGTTCAAACTATAACAACCTGAGCTATAACCTGAACTTTAAATCGGTGCTTGATACTGCCGGAAGGGAACTTACTGTCGATCTGGACTATGCAAACAATAACAGCAAAAGCCGGATGTTGTACGATAATGTTTATGCTTATACATCAGGAAGCCCTACTGTAAACGAGCTACTGAGAAACCTCACACCGTCCAATATCAACATATATGCAATGAAAGCTGATTATACTCACCCTCTGTCAAAGTCTTTTAAGCTTGAAGCAGGGTTTAAATTTAGCTGGGTGAAAACAGATAATGACTATCAGGCCAACAGGTTCGAAAATCAGATTTGGGAGAATGATCCCCTGAGAAGCAATCACTTTATCTATGACGAGAGTGTCAGGGCAGGTTATCTCAACCTTAGAAAAGAATTTAAAAGCACGAATATCCAGGTAGGAGTTCGTACCGAACACACGAAGTCAAAGGGTAATCTTATTACAACCGGTCAGGTTGTGGAGCGGGACTACCTCGACTTCTTTCCAAGTGCTGCGGTCAATCATACAATAAATGAGAATAACTCCATAGGTCTTACCTACAGCCGACGTATTACTCGCCCTGCCTATGACGATCTGAACCCTTTCGAATACTTTCTTGACCGTTATACATACAATCAGGGCAATCCATTCCTGAACCCGGAGTACACCAATACCTTCGAATTGTCTTATACGCTTTTAAAAAAGTATAATGCCTCTGTAAGTTACACCAAGACCACGGATGTGATGACGCAGGTTTTATTACCTAACCCGGCAAAGAGTGCACTCTATCAGACTAATGCCAACCTTGCCGAACAACTGTCCTATGCACTTAATATAAGCGCACCGGTTACCTTTACCAAATGGTGGAACAGCAATACCAACCTGACGGTTTTTAACAATCATTTCACATCTCCGGATTTAAACGGTCAGGTTCTCGACAATAAGCAAACAGCGTTTCAAGTTTATCATAGCGAAAACTTTACCCTGAACGGCTCTACATCCGTAGAAATCAGCGGTAACTATCAATCCAAACTGATATATGGTACGTTTTTGGTGCAGCCACAATATGCTGTGGATTTCGGTATGAACAAATCATTAATGGCTAAAAAGGTGAATCTGAAGCTGGCGGTTAGTGATATATTCAAGACCCGGCGGGGTAGGATAAGCAGTGCTTATCCGGGGCTCGACTATAAAGTGAACCAAAGATATGATAGCAGGGCAGTCCGTCTGACGCTATCATATAAATTTGGAAACAACGAGTTGAAAGAAAGCCGTAAGAGATCAACCGGCCTTGACTCAGAGGCAGGCAGAGTGAAAAACTAAATCAGGAGATCAGGTTTACCTGACCCTGTCTTCAACCATGCCTTTAAAGCCTCTTGAAAGGGTCTTCTTAGAGCTTTGAAGCGCGCGCAGCTTCGCACCACGTGATGCGGAGCTTGCTGCAATTGTATTAGACGTCACCGGAAACGAACCCTGCGCGAGATATAGATAGGCCGTTGCCAGACATTCTTCCCTCAGGTCACCGAAAGCATAACGGGGATCATCAAAAGCCGAAGCATCTGGGTCAATACCCGCATAATACTCTCCTTTCCCCTCTGAGTTCCGCGATTCAAACATGCTCATATACACATCATACTTGTCTATTCTCAGAGGAAAGAAGCCTACAGGCTTACCATAACTGGTTTCACCCACTGTCTTCACATTCATGTGAGGCTTCAGGTTGTTAATAACCAGTTCGCTGGCTGACGCAGTGCCCTCGGCGGTGATAAAGACTACATTGCTCAGGTTCCCTAGGGGACCCTTTTTGGCAAATTTGTAAGTGTTGCCGCTTACAGTATAATCGGCATCCGCATAGGTTAACATCCTTCCGTTTGTATATTGGATGTTGTTATTGTCATCTAAAAGCGGCAGTTTCTTCAGGATGTCGGCTTTTCCCGTTTGCATGAGCGTGTTAAAGCGCTCGGTAAACATAATCCCTGTACCAACAGACGATGGAGCAATCAGATTAGTAAGGTGCTCTGCAGTGGAAACGTATCCTCCTCCATTATAACGGAGGTCGACAATCAGATCAGTAACCCCTGCTGATGCAAATTCGCTGAACACGTCATTAAGCGCTGCTTCCGAATTCGTCTTAGTCGAGAACTCTGAAAAAACAAAATATCCGATTTTTTTTGCGCCAACGGTATATACGGTATCCATATTAACCGGAGAGCTTTTGTATGAGCTCTTTTCAAGCGTTACATTAAGCGACGTCCCATCTCGCTTAGTGCCGGTTAACACCGCCCGGCTAATGGTGCTGGAGAAGAACGTATTGTCTAAGACAGAGTACTCACTGTCAAAATTTGTACCTAAAGTCTGACCGTTGACTGTCTTGATAATGTCGCCCCTGCTCATGCCCTTTTTTGCTGCGGGAGAATTCGGGCTAACTTCCAATACGTAAATCAGGTAATTATTGCTGGCGTTGTCCACCCGATAAAAGCCGACACTCAACCCCAGATCATAACCATTCCCCTCCAGGTCAACAGCACTTTTCCTCGATGCAAGAACGGCAACAGGGTTCGCGTCTTCTGTATTGGAGATATAGCTGTACTTGGTGCCGCTCACGTCATCGGCAGTGTATTCGTACGGTTTTCCGGTCAAAGGATTTATCGCATATCTGGAAATAGCAAACAGCTCCTGCTCAAAGCCGCTTTCCTCATCAGTTTCAGCATACTGCCGCGGCTTAAATGTGTTGTAGTCGGGCAAGGACTCGTTCCAGAGATACACTTCTTTAGCGTAATAGAAAATGGAGTCGGCAGTTAACTCAGTACGATTTGAAGTTGGCTCGGGATTTGGTTCCTGCACGTCTTTTTTACAAGATAGGAACAGAGTGAAAAGAGCGAAGAGCAACAGGGCTGGAGATGCCTGCCCAACTTTATGAGATATCATTTATGTTTTTTACGTGGTGGATGTTGTACGAATATTCTATCTAATAATGAAATAAGCTGCAAAATATTGTGTGTTGTTAAAAATATCCTGAAAGTCAGCCGATTGACTGGTCTATACGGCAAATGAATTGTTCCGCTATTATATGGTAAAAATGCGTAACATTTATAAAACTAAACGCATCGGCGTAAATAAGGTTTTCACCAGTAAATAAAAGGTAGTATTTTGCCACCCAATTATAGAAGCTGTATCTGCATAATATGCCGGTGCAATAAAATGGCTGAAAAGATCTGAAATTTTACGCCGTATTAAATGTTAATATATATGAAAGGAAGACCGACGCAGGTTACAAAAATGTTTTTAGCACTGATTCTATTCGTAATCAGTACAACGCTTTTTGCAGGAAATCCCGCAGAGATCTGGGTGTCGGCAGCAGGAAGCAATATTGCGGAAGGAAGTGCAACACATCCGCTCCGATCACTCGATATGGCCTTGCGCAAAGCAAGAGAAATGCGCCGTTTGTCTGATCCGGCTGTGAAAGACGGTATCCATATCATTATCCGGAACGGTACCTATATTCTCGACGAATCTGTGCGCATTCGCCCTGAAGATTCCGGAACTCAACAAAGTCCAACCGTCATCCGGTCGGAAGCAGCCGACAGCCCTATATTGAGCGGCGGCAAGACGATCAAAGGTTGGGTGAAAAAAGGTAACATCTGGGAAGCGGATGCTCCGGTAATAGGAACCGACATCATTGACTTCAGACAGCTTTGGGTTAATAACAAGAAAGCTACCCGCGCACGCGACTATAACGATAATAAGATGGGCAGGATCCTGTCATGGGACCATGTCTCACAAACCTGCATGATCCCCTTCCCCCGGAAGTGGAAGTCAGAGCAGTTGGTTGGTGCGGAAATGGTTATCCTGCAATGGTGGGCAATAGCCAACCTCAGAATAAAGGATGTGAAAGTCATGGGCGACAGTGCCCGGCTAAGCTTTTATGAGCCGGAAAGTCGCGTACAGTCTGAACACCCCTGGCCCGCTCCCTGGATCTCAAAGGAAACAGGTAATTCAGCTTTTTACCTTACCAATGCAAAACAGTTTCTTGATCAGCCGGGAGAATGGTACCTGGATAAAAGGGCGGGTAAGATTTATTATTGGCCACTGCCCTCAGAAAACATGCGCTCTGCATCTGTCGTAGCACCTTATCTGGAGACGCTTGTTAAGATGGAAGGAACCATTGATAACCCCGTTTCACACGTATACTTTAAGGGAATCTCCTTTCAGCATGCTTCCTGGCTGAGACCTTCAAAGTATGGTCATGTGCCTCATCAGGCGGGGATGTATATGCTTGATGCATATAAACTGAAGGTCCCGGGTACACCGGATAAAAAAGGATTAGAGAATCAAGCATGGGTTGGACGCCCTGCGGCGGCCGTTGAGGTATCTTACGCTCATCACACAGGCTTTGAAGCATGCCGTTTTGAACACAATGCTTCAACGGGACTGGATTATAAAAAGGGAACCACCGATAACCAGATCATCGGAAATCTCTTCAAAGACATAGGGGGCACGGGTATCCTTGTCGGAACGTTTTCTGACGAAGCCATAGAGGCGCACCTACCGTATAATCCCGCGGATGCACGCGAGATCAGCACTAATGAAACCATCGCGAACAATCTGATTACCGACGTAACAAATGAGGACTGGGGCTGTGTAGGAATCGGTGCGGGACACGTTAGGGGCATCAAGATCCTGAACAACGAGATATCAAATGTTTCCTATTCCGGAATTAGCATGGGCTGGGGCTGGACACGCACCATTAACGCTATGCGGAACAATACCATCCGCGCCAACAAGATCCATCACTACGGCATGCATCTCTATGATGTAGCAGCTGTATATACCCTTTCGGCACAGCCGGGTTCCATCATCGCCGAGAATGTTATCGACAGCATATACAAAGCGCCTTATGTTCACGACCCTCACCACTGGTTCTACCTGTACACGGATGAAGGATCTTCATTCTTTACTGTTCGCGACAACTGGGTTCCTGGCGAAAAGTTCCTCCAGAATGCCAACGGACCGGGTAACACCTGGCAAAATAACAGTCCGTCTGTAGCCGATAGCATAAAAGCCAAAGCCGGAATACAGCCGCAATATCACTATCTGCTGAAGGATCGCAGTCCCGCTGTTTCCTACCGTTCTATAAATAAGTACGTTCCTGAGGATGACAAACCTTCCCTTATCGAAATCACATCATCAAACGATGAGGCACCGAATATGGATCTGCTTAAGAAGATTGCTGCAGAGTTTAAGCTGCCCGGGGGATCCGTCTATCAATGGAATAATCACGCGGTAATTTATGCTAAACTAAAAGATCCGCGCAGTCTGAAGGCTAATCTAGCTGCTAATTTTCCGGGTGCCAGTGTAAAGTTATACGCGGATAATTTCTATTCGTTCGACAGAAAAAAGCACTGCTCAGAAGATCAGGTCAAAGATCAGGAACATATTATTCTCACCGCAAATCTGGTTAAGAACCCGGCTTTACAAAAGGAATACCTCGACTATCACGCTACGCAGTTTGATAAATGGCCTGAAGTGTCTAAAGGGTTTTGTCGGGCGGACTTCCAAAGCCTCGTGATGTTCAGGGATGAGCGTCAGCTTATGCTCATCATCAGCATTCCGAAAGGGAAGACGCTTGATGAGCTGAATCCTAAAACTGTGGAGAACAACCCGAAAGTAGACCAGTGGAATAATATCATGAAAAAATACCAGGAAGGTTTGAGTGGCACAAAGCCCGGCGAGACCTGGTCGCTATTTAATCAAGTTAATTAACAATCAATATCATCTATAATGTTAAAGTTAGGAATTTTAGGCCTTGGGGAAGGTCGCAGCACCATTTCCGCTGCGCTAGCCATCAGCAAATACACGCTGAAAACGATATGCGACGCAAACGAAGACATGTGCCGCCAGAGAGCAAAGGAATTTGACTTTCATCAGTATACTACAAACTACCAGGATATGCTGGATGATCCGGAAATAGACGTTATCGCGATCTATACTCCTGATCATCTCCATGCCGAGCATGTTAAACTCGCTTTGCAGCATGGAAAGCATGTTGTATGTACAAAACCTTTTATCGACGATCTCTCCAAAGCAAATGAGCTGTTGCAGATCAGTAAGCAATCGGGTAAGAAAGTATTTGTTGGCCAGAGTTCCCGTTTTTTCGAACCCGTTAAAAGGCAGCGCAACGATTTTGAAGCCGGCCTCATAGGCGACCTGATCACTATTGAAGGTTATTACCACGCTGACCACCGCTGGTTCCTGGAAAAGGGCTGGTCGCTAAAGCAATCTTTTAAATGGCTCTACGGAGGGCTTAGTCACCCTACCGACTTCATCCGCTGGTACCTTCCCAACATTGAAGAAGTGATGGGTTACGGTATGCTTAGCGCCAATGGTGCAAAAGCAGGATTGAAGAATCAGGACACGATGCACTTCATTTTCAAAGCTACAGACGGCAGGATCGCGCGGGTCAGCGGAGCCTATACAGGTCCGGTGCAACCGGTAACGCGCGATAGCGAGATGAGCTGCATATTGCGAGGTACCGAGGGCTGCAGTCAGGCTGATTATATGGACCTGCGCTATGCTGTAACCACCAACACAGGTGAAGAACAGATGATTACCTGGGAGCATAAGCTGAAACATTATTTCCGTTTTGAAGGGAAGAGCCATCATGCCGGAGAGTATCAGAATTACCTGGAATATTTTGCCGACAGTATTAATGAGGGGACTGTGGCTTATCCTGACCTGAAAGAAGGAATAGGTACAATAGCATTGTTGCAGGCAATGGATAGGTCTTTATCAACGGGCTTGCCTGTTAAGATCGACGCTATACTGGAAGAATATCAAATATCCAAAGAAGATCTTTCGTCTGCCGGATAAACTGGGGCACTAACCACTTATACATCTATTCATGGGAAATATCGTAGATCGTTTAACGATTCTCGACTATGTCATTGTTGTTGCCTATCTGGTAATCTTAATGATCATCGGTTACAGAGCCAGTTTTTCGAAGAAAAAAGGCACAGACGAAAGTCTGTTCCTTGCAAATAAGTCACTTGGCTGGCCAAGCATTGGCTTTAATATGTGGGGTACAAATGTAGGACCGTCTATGCTGCTGGCCTTTGCCAGCATAGGCTACAGCACTGGTATAGTAGCCGTCAATTTTGACTGGTATGCTTTCGTGTTTCTTTTCCTGCTGGCGATAGTCTTTGCTCCGAAATATCTCGCAGCAAAGGTCAGTACTATGCCCGAATTTATGGGCAAGCGGTACGGCGACTCTACGCAGAATATTCTGGCCTGGTACGCTCTGATCAAGATACTGATATCCTGGCTGTCACTGGGGCTTTTCGCCGGAGGTTTCCTCGTAAGGCAGATTCTGGGTATTCCCATGTGGCAGTCGGTAACTGTTCTCGTTGCTTTCGCAGGCCTGTTTACATTTGCCGGAGGGCTCAAGGCGATAGCCAGAGTGAACATCTTTCAGATGATCCTGCTGATAGTGGTATCGGTGGTTTTAACCGTGCTGGGTTTGCAGAAGGTTGGCGGAATCACCGCGCTCTACGAGCAGACACCACGTCATTTCTGGAATCTGATCCAGCCTGCGAGCGATCCGCAGTACCCCTGGTATGCTATTCTGCTAGGATATCCTGTTGCGGCCATCGCATTCTTCTGTACTGACCAGGCTATGGTTCAGTCGGTTCTCGGTGCTAAAAACCTCGAACAGGGACAATTAGGCGTCAATTTTATCGCCTGGCTCAAGATTCTGTCGCTTCCTCTTTTTATCCTGACAGGCATACTTTGCTATGTGCTTTATCCGGGCTTGAATGACCCTAACGAGGCTTATATGACGATGGTAACCAATCTCTTTCCTCCGGGAATGAACGGCCTGGTGATCGTTGTGCTCATAGCAGTTTTAGTGGGTACAATCGGCTCTTCACTGAATTCACTCAGCACCGTTTTTACAATGGATGTGTATGTGAAGAATATTAATCCGGGAGCGACCACCCGGGAGATCGTACGCATGGGAAGAATCTCTGTTATTGCAGGGTGTGTACTAGCCGTGATAGTGGTGCTGGCTATTGATAATATTAAGGGATTGAACCTTTTTGATGTTTTTCAGTCGGTACTTGGCTTTATTGCACCACCCTTGTCTGTAGTATTTTTATTGACGGTTTTCTGGAAACGCACTACTCGTACCGCAGTCAATTTTACGCTCTCCATAGGATCAGTACTGAGTCTGGGCGTGGGAATCGCATATCTCTGGATATTTCCTTCCGATCAGTATGCGTTTTGGCCTCACTATCTCATCCTGTCCTTTCTGATCTTTGCGGGCTTGTCCTTCATTGCAGTGGTCATTTCCTTGTTTGAAAGCAATCCGCATGTGTATGAAAAAGACCTGACTTCAGGGGTAAAGGTTGAAACGCCGAGCCTTAAGGTCTGGATCGCATGGATCTCACTTGCCGTTGTCATGGTATCGCTTTACTTATTTTTTAATGGACATTAATTAGTGCCTGTCAATAAAGTCATTAGAAGGTGTGTTGCAAGCATAAGTGAATTATACTATTGTCAATGATAATTAAAGGGACATCCCTTAGCTCTAATAAAGATAACCATTATATGCAGCCCGTAAAAGACGCTCTTCCTTCCGTGATAAGTCCGACTGTACTAACCTAAAGTCGGACTTATCACAGCCTTTCATCTGGACGTGTGCACCTTCATATAAAGGATTTCTAAGCTCAAGCATCTAACATGATTTGTGAATAATCATACCAAATCGGCTTTAATCGGGAAGATTTTGACGAAAAATGGAAAATAATCGACATAAACCTTTAGCCGCTCTATCTTGTTTTTAAAAAGAAACAACATTATGGCAAAAGTAGACAACAAAGGTATGGTACGCGGCACGGCAGGTCCCGTAGTATACCGCGGGTACCGCGATATGAACATCATTCAGGGGAAGCCCCGCAAGTTTAAGCAGACCAGCGCAAGCATCCGTGCTTCCACGGAGTTCGGTCTTTCCAGTACGACGGCGGCAGTTATCCGCCAGGCGTTTCAGCCGGCCTATATCCACCGCGACGGACAGGCGGTCAGCCGCAGCACACAGCTGGTGTACCGGGGCATCCGGGGCAGCTTGGGCGGGAGCGTGGGGCAGCGTGATCTGCATGATGCAGGCCTGGATAGCATCATCGGGATGGATTTTAATATCAACAGCCGGATGAGCGAAGTGCTGCAGGTCAGTCAGCGGGTAGAGCGGGACGCGCAGGGTAGGATCAGCGTT
>Ga0160467_100721_pt1 | contig 24279 bp, 19 predicted proteins | sample HID1972I_E11MG_FD_108221 | JGI IMG/M metagenome (GOLD analysis project Ga0160467, IMG submission 108221) | Enriched pill bug-associated microbial communities from UW Madison campus, WI, USA - HID1972I_E11 MG | ecosystem: Host-associated > Arthropoda: Insects > Digestive system > Unclassified ... | reverse complement strand
GAACGAGGGCAACCTGAAATGGGAAACCCTGTCGCGCAACCCGGACGTGCTGAACAACTCGATTGCCCGTGCTGACGGTCTGTACAACAACAGTTGCTCGCTGGCGCCGGTGCTGGTGTTCCTCAACGATCACAAGGCAGAAACCCTCGATCGGGCAGTTCACGCGGTGCAGGAATTCGCCAAGGACAACAACAAGGACGGTCTGGAATTCATCCTCGCGGCCGGTAACGCCGGGATCGAAGCGGCCACCAACGAAGTCATCAAACAGGCTGAGCTGACCATCCTGATTCTGGTGTACATCTGCGTGGCGGTGATGTGCATGATCACCTTCCGTTCGTGGGCGGCGACCCTGTGCATCGTCCTGCCGCTGGTACTGACCTCGGTACTCGGCAACGCACTGATGGCGTTCATGGGCATCGGCGTGAAGGTTGCGACCTTGCCGGTGGTGGCGTTGGGTGTGGGGATTGGTGTCGACTACGGCATCTATATCTACAGCCGTCTGGAGAGTTTCCTGCGTGCTGGCTTGCCGTTGCAGGAAGCCTATTACCAGACGCTGAAGTCCACCGGTAAAGCCGTGCTGTTCACCGGCCTGTGCCTGGCGATTGGCGTGTGCACCTGGATCTTCTCGGCGATCAAGTTCCAGGCTGACATGGGCCTGATGCTGACCTTCATGTTGCTGTGGAACATGTTCGGTGCGCTGTGGCTGCTGCCGGCACTGGCGAAGTTCCTGATCAAACCGGAGAAACTGGCGGGGCAGAAGGGTAACTCGCTGTTTGCGCATTGATCTGAAGGGCTGAAACGACAAAGCCGCAACCTTTGGGTTGCGGCTTTTTTTGTGGCTGAAGATCAAGAGCCCCTCACCCTAACCCTCTCCCCGAGGGAGAGGGGACTGACCGAGGTGTGCGGCTTGATCCATCGACCTGAAATACCGAGTCGATTATGGATTCACAGCAAATCGTTCAAGTCGGCGTAAATCTCGAATATCCCCCAATCGGTTCCCTCTACCTCTGGGCGGTCCGACGTTTCGGGAGGGCTAGGGTGAGGGTAAGCGGTCTCCAGCCTTAGGAGAGTTCAGCGCCAAGCACAACACTCAAAGCACTACGCGCATCATCCAGCTGCACCAACGTCGCATGCCGAGCACCCAGGGCATCACGATTTTCAATGGCGGTCAAAATCGCCTTATGCCTCGGCAATGCAAGCTCATGCAGATTCGGCCGCTGATTCGAATGCTTCAACGCCTCGGCAATCGCCACCGACAACATGTTGCACAGATTCGCCAGCAAATCATTGTGCGTCGCATCGGCAATCCGGCTATGGAAATCCAGATCCGGCTGCAACAGCGCCTCCGGCGTCGGCGCCGCTTCCATGCGCTGATAGGCCTCACCAATCGCGGCAATATCCGCCTCTGTCGCATGTTGAGCGGCGAGGGCGGCAGCAGCGGGTTCAATAATGCTGCGCACACTGGTCAGCACATTGAAGAACTCATTCTGCGGGCTGCTTTGCATCAGCCAGTGCAGCACGTCCGGGTCGAGCATGTGCCATTCGCGGCGCGCCTTGACCACCGTGCCGACGCGCGGTTTGGAATACACCAGACCCTTGGCCACCAACACCCGCGTGGCTTCGCGCAAGACCGGCCGGCTAACCGCGTACTCCTCGCAGAGCAAGGCTTCGGCGGGCAGTTTGTCGTCGGGCAAAAAGCGTCCGGAGACGATCTGCATGCCCAGTTCCTGGACGATGCGCGAGTGCATGCTTTTGCGGTCGGAGGGTTTGCGGTAATCCATGGGGAACGGCGCGATCCTGAGCGATGGAGATGCCGCGCATCATAGCAGGCACCAGACAATCTTGAGGCAGACACAAAACCAAATGTGGGAGCGAGCCTGCTCGCGAAGGCGGTATATCAGTCAAATAGATGTCGACTGACACTCCCTCTTCGCGAGCAGGCTCGCTCCCACAGGGGAATTGCGCTGTTAGTGAGAGTGGCGGGGGACTTCAGCTCCTCGGCAACCGACCAGGAAATCAAAGTCACAACCCTGATCCGCCTGCAGCACATGATCGATGTACAGCTGACGATAGCCACCCACCAGCAACTGCTGCGGTGGCTGCAGATCGGCCATGCGCGCTGCCAGTTCGGCATCCGGAATGTCCAGATGCAAACGCCCGGTGGCGCAATCCAGCTCGATCCAGTCGCCTTCCTTCACCGTCGCCAAAGGCCCGCCAGCCGCCGCTTCCGGCGCCACGTGCAACACCACCGTGCCGTACGCGGTGCCGCTCATCCGCGCATCAGAAATGCGCACCATGTCGGTCACACCCTGCGCCAGCAACTTGGCCGGCAAGCCCATGTTGCCGACTTCCGCCATGCCCGGATAACCCTTCGGCCCGCAGTTTTTCATCACCAGAATCGAATCCTTATCGACATCCAGCTCCGGATCGTTGATCCGCGCCTTGTACATGTCGAAGTTCTCGAACACCACCGCGCGCCCACGATGCTGCATCAGTTCCGGCGTCGCGGCGGACGGCTTGAGCACCGCACCCAGTGGCGCCAGATTGCCGCGCAACACACAGATGCCACCGTCGGCGCGAATCGGATTGTCGAGCGTGCGGATCACCTCGTCTTCGCCGTAAATCGGCGCGTCCTTGGTGTTCTCGCCGATGGACTTGCCGTTGACCGTCAGCGCATTCGGGTTGGGAATCAGATTGGCTTCACCGAGACGACGCAGCACCGCTGGCAAACCACCGGCGTAATAGAACTCTTCCATCAGGAAGCGCCCGGACGGTTGCAGATCGACAATGGTCGGCATGCCACGACCGATGCGCGTCCAGTCATCCAGATCCAGTTCGACACCGATGCGCCCGGCGATGGCTTTCAAGTGAATCACCGCGTTGGTCGAACCGCCGATGGCAGCGTTCACACGGATAGCGTTTTCGAAGGCTTCCTTGGTCAGAATCTTCGACAGTTTCAGATCTTCGCGCACCATCTCCACCGCACGCATGCCGGACATGTGCGCCAGCACATAACGCCGCGCATCCACCGCCGGAATCGCCGCGTTGTGCGGCAGCGAAGTGCCCAACGCTTCAGCCATGCACGCCATCGTCGATGCGGTGCCCATGGTGTTGCAAGTGCCTGCCGAACGCGACATGCCGCCCTCGGCCGCGAGGAAATCGTCGATGGTGATGGTGCCAGCCTTGACCTGTTCGCTGAGCTGCCAGACCACAGTGCCGGAGCCGATGTCCTTGCCCTTGTGCTTGCCGTTGAGCATCGGCCCGCCGGTGACGACGATGGCCGGCACGTCGCAACTGGCCGCGCCCATCAGCAGCGCCGGGGTGGTTTTGTCGCAACCGGTCAGCAGTACCACGCCGTCAATCGGGTTACCGCGAATCGCTTCTTCAACGTCCATGCTCGCCAGGTTGCGGGTGAGCATGGCGGTCGGGCGCAGGTTCGATTCGCCGTTGGAGAACACCGGGAATTCCACTGGAAAACCACCGGCCTCGATCACCCCGCGTTTGACGTGCTCCGCGATCTGGCGGAAGTGCGCGTTGCACGGGGTCAGTTCCGACCAGGTGTTGCCGATGCCGATGATCGGCTTGCCATGGAACTGGTGGTCGGCGATGCCCTGATTCTTCATCCAGCTGCGGTACATGAAGCCGTTCTTGTCGGCCGTGCCAAACCATTGGGCGGAGCGCAGGGTGGGTTTCTTATCAGACATGATCGATTCTCTTATTGTATGACTATAGTGTTCCAGCTACGGCCTAATCTAAGCGCAAAATCCTGCGTTTGGAAGTGTTGTTGGTGAATTAGTATTACTATATAGTCGTTTTCGACGGAGGGATGGCCCTGACGGTTTTCCGTGAGAGGCGTCCCCCGAGGTTCTATAAAAACAACAATCGGAGACCGATCTCATGAGCCAGGAACTGCGGCTGATACGGCGCATAACGCTGAAACTGATTCCCTTCCTGATCCTGCTGTACCTGATCGCCTATGTGGATCGCTCCGCCGTCGGCTTCGCCAAGCTGCACATGGGCGCCGACATCGGCATCGGCGATGCGGCTTACGGCCTCGGCGCCGGGCTGTTCTTCATTGGCTACTTCCTCTTAGAAATCCCCAGTAACCTGATGCTCGAACGCTTCGGCGCACGACGCTGGTTCGCGCGGATCATGATCACTTGGGGCGCCATCACTATCGGCATGGCCTTCGTCCAGGGCCCGCACAGTTTCTACGTGATGCGCTTTCTGCTCGGCGCGGCCGAGGCGGGGTTCTTCCCCGGCGTTCTCTACTACATCACCCAATGGTTCCCGGTGCGCCATCGCGGCAAGATCCTTGGGCTGTTCATCCTCTCGCAACCGATCGCAATGATGATCACCGGACCGGTGTCCGGCGGTTTGCTCGGCATGGACGGCGTGTTGGGCCTGCACGGCTGGCAGTGGCTGTTCATCGTCATCGGCACCCCGGCGATCCTGCTGACCTGGCCGGTATTGCGCTGGTTGCCGGACGGCCCGCAGCAAGTGAAATGGATGGATCAGGCCGAGAAAGACTGGCTGACCGGCGAGCTGAAAAAAGATCTGCAGGAATACGGCCAGACCCGTCACGGCAATCCGCTGCATGCGCTGAAAGACAAACGCGTGTTGCTGCTGGCGCTGTTTTACCTGCCGGTGACGTTGAGCATTTATGGCTTGGGTTTGTGGTTGCCGACGCTGATCAAACAGTTCGGTGGCAGCGATCTGGTCACTGGTTTCGTCTCGTCGGTGCCTTACATCTTCGGGATCATCGGTTTGCTCATCGTGCCGCGCAGCTCTGACCGTTTGAATGATCGTTACGGCCATCTCGCCGTGCTTTATGTGCTGGGCGCGATTGGCCTGTTCATGAGCGCCTGGCTGTCGTTGCCGGTGGCGCAACTGGCGGCATTGTGCCTGGTGGCGTTCGCGCTGTTTTCCTGCACGGCGGTGTTCTGGACCTTGCCGGGGCGGTTCTTTGCCGGTGCAAGTGCGGCGGCGGGGATTGCCTTGATCAATTCGGTGGGCAATCTCGGCGGGTACATCGGGCCGTTCGTAATTGGTGCGTTGAAGGAATACACCGGCAATCTGGCGTCCGGGCTGTACTTCCTCTCGGGGGTGATGGTGTTCGGCTTGATCCTGACCGGCATCGTCTACCGTGTACTGGAACGCAAACACGTCCTGCCGGTTGACCAATTTGCCGCCAGCGCCCGCGGCGCCACCCGAACCTGACAGACCAACGCTGACCCCCTGTAGGAGTGAGCCTGCTCGCGATAGCGGTGTATCAGTAAAAAAGTTGTCACCTGGCACACCGCTATCGCGAGCAGGCTCACTCCTACAAGGGGCGGCGGTGTTTCGAATAACACAGGAGAAGAACATGCATCTGGTTCAATTCGAATTAAGCAACCGCGAACGCCGCGTCGGCGTGGTCGACAACGGTCTGGTGCGCGAAGTGCAGGACGCCCGCACAGTGCGCGATCTGGCACTCGCCGCCATCGAGGCCGGCAACACCCTTGAGCAGCAAGTGCAAACCCTCGGCCTCGGCATCAGCCATGACTACGCCGAACTGCTGTCGCAACTGCGCATCCTGCCGCCACTCGACCACCCGGACCCGGCGCACATGCTGATCAGCGGCACCGGCCTGACCCATCTGGGCAGCGCCTCGGCGCGGGACAAAATGCATCAGCAGGGCGGCGACGAAGCGACGATGACTGACACCATGCGTATCTTCAAATGGGGCGTGGAGGGCGGCAAACCGGCGGCGGGGCAGGCCGGTGTGCAACCAGAATGGTTCTACAAGGGTGATGGCAGCATCGTCGTCCGCCCCGGCCAGCCGTTCCCAGTACCACCGTTTGCCGAAGACGCCGGTGAAGAGCCGGAAATGGCCGGCCTGTACCTCATCGGCAACGACGGCAAGCCCTATCGACTGGGCTTTGCGGTTGGCAACGAGTTCTCCGACCACGTCATGGAACGCAAGAATTACCTGTACCTCGCGCACTCGAAACTGCGCAGTTGCAGCTATGGACCGGAACTTCGCACCGGTGAATTGCCTCAACATCTGGCAGGCAGCAGCCGCATCCTGCGTGACGGCGAAGTGCTTTGGCAGAACGAGTTTCTCAGCGGCGAGGCGAACATGTGCCACAGCCTCGCCAACCTCGAATACCACCACTTCAAGTACAGCCAGTTCCTCCGTCCCGGTGACGTACACATTCACTTTTTCGGCACCGCGACCCTGTCGTTCGCCGATGGCATCCGCACCCAACCGGGTGACGTGTTTGAAATAAGCCAGGCCGAATTCGGTGCGCCGCTGGTCAATGGCATCGTCCCGGTCCCAGCGGCTTATGAACCGGACAGCATCGGCACCCTTTAAGGAGATCCCATGACTCAGATTCTCGGTCACAACTACATCGGCGGTCAGCGCAGCGCCGCTGGCAACGTCAAACTGCAATCGGTCGACGCCACGACGGGCGAACAGCTGCCACACGATTTCATCCAGGCCACGGCTGAAGAAGTCGACGCTGCTGCCAAAGCTGCCGCTGCCGCATACCCGGCCTATCGCAGCCTCAGCGCCGAACGTCGCGCGCAGTTTCTCGATGCGATTGCCGATGAGCTGGATGCCCTCGGCGATGACTTCGTTGCCGTGGTATGCCGCGAAACCGCATTGCCGGCCGGACGGATTCAAGGCGAGCGCGGGCGTACCAGCGGGCAGATGCGTCTGTTTGCCAAAGTGCTGCGCCGGGGCGATTTCTACGGGGCGCGGATCGATCAGACGCTGCCGGATCGGCAGCCATTGCCACGCCCGGATCTGCGCCAATACCGCATCGGCCTCGGCCCGGTGGCGGTTTTCGGCGCAAGCAACTTTCCGTTGGCATTTTCCACCGCTGGCGGCGACACCGCCTCGGCGCTGGCCGCCGGCTGCCCGGTGGTGTTCAAGGCCCACAGTGGTCACATGGCCACGGCTGAACTGGTCGCCGATGCACTGATCCGCGCCGCAGAAAAAACCGCGATGCCGGCCGGCGTGTTCAACATGATTTACGGTGGTGGCGTCGGTGAGTGGCTGGTCAAGCATCCGGCGATTCAGGCAGTCGGCTTCACCGGTTCGCTCAAGGGCGGTCGGGCACTGTGCGACATGGCCGCTGCACGCCCGCAACCAATCCCGGTGTTTGCCGAGATGTCGAGCATCAACCCGGTGATCATCCTGCCGCAGGCCCTTGCCGAGCGTTCGGAAACCGTCGCCCGCGACCTGACCGCTTCGGTGGTGCAGGGCTGCGGTCAGTTCTGTACCAATCCGGGTCTGGTGATCGGCATTCGCTCGCCAGAGTTCAGCGCGTTCGTGCAGCAGGTTGCGGGTATGATCGGTGATCAACCGGCGCAAACCATGCTCAACGCCGGCACTCTCGGCAGCTACGGCAAAGGCTTGCAGAAGCTGTTGGCACACGCCGGTATTGAACATCTGGCGGGTAATCCGCAGCAAGGCAATCAAGCGCAGCCACAGTTGTTCAAGGCCGACGTGAGTCTGCTGATCAATGGCGATGAAGTGCTGCAGGAAGAAGTGTTCGGCCCAACCACGGTGATTGTCGAAGTGGCGGATCAGGCGCAACTCAGTGCGGCATTGCATGGCCTGCACGGGCAACTCACTGCGACTATTATTGGTGAGCTGGCGGACTTCGAGCGCTTCGCAGAACTGACACCGCTGCTGGAACAGAAGGTCGGGCGGATCCTGCTCAACGGCTATCCGACCGGTGTCGAGGTGTGCGATTCGATGGTCCATGGCGGCCCGTATCCAGCGACGTCCGACGCACGCGGCACCTCCGTCGGTACGCTGGCCATCGACCGCTTTCTGCGCCCGGTGTGCTTCCAGAACTACCCGGACAGCTTGCTGCCCGAGCCGCTGAAAAACGCCAACCCTTTGCGCATCCAGCGCCTGGTTGACGGCAAACCTAGCCGCGAAGCCCTCTGACACCCCCCAATCCCCTGTAGGAGTGAGCCTGCTCGCGATAGTGGTTTCGCATTCAACATATCTGTTGGATGACACACCGCCATCGCGAGCAGGCTCACTCCTACAAGGGGCAGGTACGACAATGAGCTATCATTGGCCCTTTCCCCCCTAGAAAGACTGTTTGCCATGACTGCCCAAACCCTTCTCAACGCCCTCGAACACTGCGGCATGGTCGAAATCGATGGCCTGCATGCCTTCGAATTCGCCCTCGACGAAGACGACAACCTGCACATCGAATGCATCGACGGCCGAGCGGCCAAGCATTGGGAATTCACTCCGGCGCAGGTTGCAGCGGCAACGTTTGATGACTCACTGCAAAGCTGGCTGATCGTCGGTTATTTCAATGAAACCAAAGCGATCGGCGAACACCGTCTGGTCTGCCACGGTGACGTAGTCAGCAGCAGCGACGATGAGGATGACACTGATGAAAATGCGTAAATTCTGGCCGCTGCTGATGGCCGGCAGCGTCGGTGCCATGGGCCTGTCCACGGCCTCCGCAGAAAGCTTCCAATTGCTGGTCGGTTCCTACACCGCCGGCACCAGCCAGGGCATCTATCGAATGAACTTCGACAGCGCTACGGGCCAGATCGACGCGAAACCGCTGCAAGTGGTCAAAAGTGAAAACCCGTCCTGGCTGACCCTGTCCAAAGACCAGCAGCGCCTGTTTGTGGTCAACGAAAACGGCCCGGGCCAGGAAGACCCGGTCGGTCGCGTCAGCAGCTATTCGATCGATCCGAAAACCCACACGCTGACCCTGATCAATCAAGTGCAAAGCCTGGGCAACGAGCCGACCCATTCAAGCCTCAGCGCTGACGCCAGCCACTTGTTCGTCAGCAATTATTCAGTGATGGAAGATCCGGGTGGAACGCTGGCGGTATTGCCGGTCGGTGCCGACGGCAAACTCAAACCTGTCGTGCAGATGAGCGCGCACCCGGCCAGCCGGATCAATCTTGAGCGCCAGGCCTCCAACCACGTGCACTCGACGGTTTCTTCGCCTGACGGCCGCTACGTATTCTCCAACGATCTGGGCGCGGACAAGGTTTTCGTCTACCTGTTCGATCCGAAGGCCAACCCGGACTTGCCGCTGACGCCGGCGATGACCGCCGCAGTGCCCTTGCCGGCCGGCAGCGGCCCGCGTCATCTGCTGTTCAGTGCTGACGGCAAGCACGCCTGGCTGACCATGGAAATGAGCGCGCAGGTCGCGGTGTTCGACTACCACGACGGCGTACTGACGCAAACCCAACTGGTCGATCTGGCCGCCGGTCAGCCGACCTCGGACAAGGCCGGGGCGGCATTGCACACGTCTGCCGATGGCAAGTTCCTCTACGTCAGCAACCGAGGCACCGCCAATCAGTTGGTGGTATTCAGCATCGATCCGGCGACCGCGCAGCTCAAAGAGCTGCAAAAGCGTTCGGTTGAGGGTGATCACCCGCGTGAGTTCAGCCTCGATCCAAGTGGCAAATTCCTGCTGATCGCCAACCAGAAGAGCAACCAGATTGTCGTCGTCGAGCGCGATGCCAAGACCGGTCTGCTCGGTAAAACCGTGCAGAAACTGCCGATGGACGCGCCGAGCGACCTGAAGTTTTTGGTGCGACAATAAGCCACAGGCCCCGGTTTACGGGGCCTGTCTGCTTGTATTAATGGCACTGATATCGGCTAACGTTACAAAGCATTTCAGGCAATCAACCCTCGAGCGTTAAGTTTGCTTCACGGCCCAACCGGGCAAGCAAGCCAACCGAACACGAGGGTTACCGCCATGAACTTCAATCTCTTCTCCGTGATTGCCGCTTCCGCCATCTCTGCCACCGTGGTACTGCCAGCCGGTGCCAACGTTGAAATCGCCAGCAAAAAATCCCACACCCAGAGCTACACCCAGAAATACCTGCAACAAAGCGCCAACTTCTACGCCGCGCTGGATCACAAAGCCCAACACTGAACGCCTGCACCGAACTCCCCTATAGGAGCTGCCGAAGGCTGCGATCTTGATCTTGCCCTGATCGTTCCCACGCTTTGCGTGGGAATGCCTCTAGGGACGCTCTGCGTCCAGTGACGCGGAGCGTCACGGGCTACATTCCCACGCAGAGCGTGGGAACGATCGGCAAAAGCAAAATCAAAAGATCGCAGCCTTCGGCAGCTCCTACGTTTTTGCGCAGGTTGATCAGCGTCATAGGGTTCTTCAAACACCCAGATAGACTGGCTAAATAATCAACGAAGCTGATGTTCACTATGGCAAACCCTGAGTGGTTACCCCGGCTTTTTTGATTGATTCTGTGGACATCGAAACATGCCCACGGGAGAACACCATGGCCAGCGCAATCATCACTTCAGCCAAACGCGGCGCCTACCTGGCCATCGGTCTGTACCTGGCCGTGGTGCTGGTCGTCAGCATCGCCTCGCAGATGGAACACACGTTCGACGCACCGATCGACGTCGCCCACCCCGGCATCCAGTTCGAAGTCCGCTCGCAGAGCGTGATGGTCGACCGGGCCGAACTCGCAGGAGTCGGCGGCGCATGAAAGGCTACAGACTTTGGGTAGTTGCCGGTTTGGCGTTCTTCACCAACGGCGCTTCATTATTGGGCATCGGCCAAGGCTCGGTAGGTGCACTGGCCCGGGCCATAGAGGCCAACCACAACATCGCGCACAACATTGAACGGGCGAATACGCTGGGGCTGATGGCGGGGAATCCACCGGTAAAGGCTTCGGCCGATTTTCTCGGGCCATTCGAAGTGGATTGCATGGCACTCGGCATGTGCAACGCGCTGGCGTAAAGCGCTTGACTGATCGTTCCCACGCTCCGCGTGGGAATGCAGCCCCGGACGCTCCGCGTCCGATTGGAACGCAGAGCGTCCCTTGAGGTATTCCCACGCAGAGCGTGGGAACGATCAACGCAGGAAGGTAAGGGTTATTTCTTCATGATCGAGGTGAAGAGGTCGGATTCGAGGAAACGCTGCAACCAGGCTTGTAAGCGAACATAAGGCGTCTGGGCAAACCACTCACGATCGACATGCGCAAACTGCCGAACAAACGGCAGCAGGGCGATATCCGCCAGGCTCGGATGATCCGCCAGCAAATAATCGCGATCCTGCAGCAACCCCTCCAACCGCTGCAAATACACCGCGCCTTCGGCCCGATAAAACTCCATCGGCTGCTCGGGATAACGCTCGGCATATTTATAGCGATTCAAATCAACCTTGAACCCCTGATCATTGGCTTCGATCAGCTCGGCAATCCGTGAATCGCCATCAAGCAACCAGTCCTGCGGATCATTCTGCGCCAGTGCCCAGTGCATGATCTCCAGACTCTCATCGATCACCCGCCCACCGGCATCCAGCACCGGCACCGTACCTTTGGGCGAGATCGCCAGCATCTCCGCCGGTTTGGCCTTGAGGCTGACTTCAACGATGTCCACCGGCACGCCCGAATAGCGCAGGGCCATCCGCGCCCGCATCGCATACGGGCAGCGGCGGAAGGAATACAACGTGTTCATTTCACCTCCAGTGTGCTCAAACCGTTGCCCTGACGCTGCACCTGAATCTGCACGGGAATCCGTTCGTGCATTTCCTGCACGTGGGAAATCACTGCGACTTTTCGACCCTGGGCCTGCAAGCCATCGAGCGCATCCATCGCCAGTTGCAACGACTCCGGATCGAGGCTGCCGAAGCCTTCATCGATAAACAGCGATTCGATTTTCAGCGTGCTCGAGGCCATCGATGCCAAGCCCAAGGCCAGCGCCAGCGACACCAGAAAGGTTTCGCCGCCGGACAACGAATGCACCGAGCGCAGTTCGTCACCCATTTCCGTGTCCATCACCAGCAGGCCAAGCATGCTGCCGCCGCGCTTGAGACGATAGCGTTTGACCAGTTGGCGCAGTTGCACGTTGGCGTGATGCACCAACAGGTCGAGGTTGTAGGCCTGGGCAATCTTGCGGAAAGTGTCGCCAGTCGCCGAACCGATCAAGGCACTCAGCCGCGCCCAGCGTTGATACTCGGCGTAGGCGTCGGCGATTTGCTGGGCCAGCGCCTGATTGGCGTTCTGCCGACGTTGATCCTCGACTTGCTCGGCGCGCAGTTCGGCGCACTGCTGTTCGCTGACAGTGAATTGGTTTTGCAGGTCAGCCAGAGCTGTAGCGAGTTGTTCGGCGTCGAGATTACCGTTGCTTTGTGCCTGATGGTCGAGCAATAACCGCTCACGCTCCTGCAACAGGACCGTGGCCTGCTCGATGGCTTTTTCGTTCTGTTGCAAGCGTTGACGCAGTTCGCCGAGTTGCGTGTCATCGACCCGCAGCAAGTCTTCGAGGCCTCCGTCATCCAGCTCGGGGTGACGCGCACGCCAGTCGGCAATCTTGCTCGCCAGATCCTGTTCTTCGCTTTCCAGCGCCTGCAAGCGTTCTTGCTGCGCCTTGAGTTCAGCGGCGATCTGCACAAGTTGCGTGCGCACGCTTTGCAGCTCCTGCGCGGTGTTGGCTTCTGCGTTGCGTGCCTGTTCCACCCGCTGCTCAAGCTGCTGCTGCCACTGTTCGGCGCTGCTGTGCTCGCCAAGCAATTGCGTGAGTTTCTGCTGGCAGATTTGCTGCTGATCGGCCAACGCGGTGAACTGCTGCTGCGCCGTCTGCGCTTGCACGACTCGGGTCTGCTGACGATCCTGTTCTTTTTCCAGGGTCTGCTGGCGTTGTTGCTGCTCGCTCAACTCTTCCTTTTGCTGATCGACTTGCGCCAGGCGCTCGGCGATCTGCCGGTCGAGCTGCATGAAGGTAGCCGCCGGTTCCTGGCGCAGGGCTTCAAGGGTGTCGGCCGGGAGCAGGGTGGCGAATGCCGTCAGTTCTTCGTCAAGGCGCTGGTGGTCGCTGCTCAGTTCGCGTTGCTGGTTGCTCAGCTGTTGCGCGGCCTGCTGATGCGCCGTTTCGGCCTGACGCAATTGCTGGGTCAGACGCGCGGCATCCTGTTGCAGGGTGAGCAGGGCGCTCTGGCGTTGTTCGTCCTGAGCGATGCTCTGGTTCAGTTGCTCATGTTGCCGGATCAGCCAGGCATCGCGCTTGTCGGCGTCCTGATTGAACAACTGCGCGGCCAGCGGATGCGCGTCGAGGCTTGGCGCGAGTGCTTGCTGCTGAGTCGTCAGTTGTTCCTGCTGTTGCAGCAGCTCTTTCTGCTGAGCAATGACCGCCCCCACGTCGGCCCGCAATTCGCTGAGTTTTTCCTTGAGCTGATCGACCACTTGCTGCGCGTTGGCCTGTTCGCTTTCATCGTGACGACCAAGGCTTTGCAGCAGTGCTTCCGGCTGGTGATACGGATGCTCATTGCTGCCACACACCGGGCACGGCTGATCATCCTGCAACTGCGCGCGCAACTCTTCGACACTGGCACTGCGCGCCAGCCGCTGGCGCTCGAGCAGCTCGCGGGTGACGTTGAGGGTTTGTTCGGCGACGGTCAGTTCGGCTTTGCTTTTCACCCCGTCCTGGGTCAGGCGCTCGCGCTCCTGCTGGGCGCTGAGCTGACGCTGTTGCAGTTCGCTGCTGCGCTTGTCCAGATCCTGTTGCGTGGCCCACAGGCGTGACAAGTCTTCAAAGGCGCGCAGTTGTTTGCGGTTGTCCTGCAGCAGCGTGCCGAGGAGGCCGATCTGTTCGGCGACGGCGTCGGGTTCGGCGCCGGCTTCCTTGAACAACACTTCCAGTTGCTGTTTCTGCGTGGTCAATGTATCGGCGCTACGGGCGGCGTTATCTTCCAGGCTCGCCAGCTCGGCCTGACCCTTGTTCAGGCGATTGCCGATCAGCATCAGTTGTTGCAGACGATCACGGTAGGCATTCCACGCGTCGCTCAACGGCGCCAGATGGGCACTTTGCTCAAGCTCAGCGGCGATGCGTTGCAGACGTTCGCCGACCTGAGTCTGTTGTTCCTGCAAAACCTGTATGGCCTTCTGGCCTTCGGTGCAGCCGGTTTGTGCACTGTCTCGGGCTTCAGCGGCAGCCGCCACATCCTTGCTCAGGCGGGCTAGGGTGCTTTGCTCTTCAAAGGCCTGACGCAACAGCGGCGCGTTCTCCCCTTGCCGTTGCTGCGCTTGGCTCAGAGTGACTTTTGCCGCTTCGAGGGCTTGTTCAAGTTGCGTCTGGCGCTCAGTCAGTTCTGTGTGTTGCTGCGTGTGCGCGGCTATTTGCGCAGCCAGTGGCGTCAGCAGCGCATCGAGCTCGGTTTTCCGCGCGAACTGGTGCCGCTGCGGGCCGAGCTGTTCGAGTCGTGTCAGTTTCACCCGTTCGCCGGCCAGACTTTCCGATTGCTGCCGTGCACTGTGCAGTTGCTCGGTGGCGGCCTGTTGCGCGTCCTGCAATACGCGCAAATCCTTGAGCCAGCCGTGCTGTTGCTCAAGTTGTTTGAGCTGCGCTTGCTGCAACTTCAGTTGTTGCTGCGCGGCGTTGAAGCGCTCATCCAGTTCCGCTCGCGCCTCGGGTGGCAACGGGGTGACGCCGGTGGCTTGATCCTGCAGCAGCTTGTGCGCTTCGCGAGCCTCTTTGGTCTTGTCGAAGGCGCGACGGCCGAGGCGGGTATACAGCGCGGTGTCGGTGAGTTTCTCCAGCAGTTCGCTGCGATCGTTGTCGTCCGCTTTGAGGAACGCGCTGAACTCGCTCTGCGCCAGCAGCACGGCGCGGGTGAACTGTTCGAAGTTCAGGCCCAGTGCCGCTTCCAGCTGGGTTTTGTATTCGCCTTTCTGGCTGGCGAGCAGTTGATCCTGATCGATGTCGCGCAGGCTCTGACGACTGGCTTGCAGCTTGCCGCCTGCCTTCTCACGCGCACGATTGGCTTCCCAGCGCGCCCGATAGCGTCGGCCATCGACACCGACAAAATCCACTTCGGCATAACCTTCGCCGGTGCCGCGACGCAGCAAAGTGCGCGGGTCACCGGTGGCGATTTCGCCGTCGGCATCGGGGACTTTGGCGTCACGCCCGGTGTTGTTCAAGCGCGGCACGGCACCGAACAGCGCCAGACACAAAGCATCGAGCAGGGTACTTTTGCCGGCGCCGGTCGGGCCGGTAATCGCAAACAGCCCAGCGCTGGCCAACGGTTCAGCGGTGAAATCGATTTCGAACGGACCGGCCAGCGAGGCGAGGTTCTTCAAGCGAATGGCGAGAATCTTCATGGCTGCTCACCCTCCAGTTGTACGTCTTGCAGCAGTTCGGCGAAGTCCTTCAGCGTTTGCTCATCGACCTCGTTGCCGTAGTTGTCGAGCCAGGCGCGGCTGAACAGTTCCTGCGGCGTCAGTTGGTCGAGTTCGATCAGTGTGGTGCCTTCCTCCTCGCCGTCAGCGCCACGTTTACCGGCGTATTCGGCGGCAATGCGCACCAGCCGCACGGCTTTGCCTTGCAGGGCATTTTCCACTTGATGGCGCAGGTCTGGCTGCGGCTCGTCGAGGATCACCCGCACTTCCAGCCACGGCTGACGCTGGGTTTCGGCAAGCAGATCGATGTTCGGCAGGTCTGCCAGTTGCAGCAGGATCTCGGCCAGCGGTGCCGGGCCGATACGTTGCAGATTGACCGAACGCGGGATCAGTTTCGGTTCGACGCTGACCAGCGTTTCGCCATCGAGGCTGATATCGAGAATCTGATGCTGATAGCCGATCTCAGAGAACGACAATGGAATCGGCGAACCGCTGTAGCGAATGCGCTCTTCACCGTTGACCTTCTGCGGCTTGTGCAAATGGCCGAGGGCGACATAGCTGATGCTTGGCCCGAAGAGACTGGCGGGCAGGGCTTCGGCATTACCGATGATCAGACTGCGCTCGGAGTCTTCCGATACCGAGCCGCCGGCCATGTGCGCGTGGCTGATGGCGATCAATGCCTGACCGGATTTGCGCTTGGCGTTGGCGGCTTCGATCAGCCATTCGTGCACCTGACCGATGCCACGCAAGTAGTTGTCGCCCAAATGCGCGCCCGTCACTTCCGCCGGGCGCAGGAACGGCAGCGCCAGGCACCACGCGGCAATCTCGCCTTGTGCATTGGGCAGCGGCAGCAGTAGACGTTCGGCATCGAGCTGGCCATCGTCCAGCCACAACACCCGGCCCAGTGCGTGCGTGCGCAAACGGCGCATCAACGGTGCCGGCAGCTCGATACGCGAGCCGGAATCGTGGTTGCCGGCAATCATCACGATGGTCAGCAGCGGTTGCTGTTCGTGAGCGCTGACGATGAAGTCGTAAAGGCGTTCCTGCGCTTTGACCGGCGGATTGACCGTGTCGAAAATGTCACCGGCGATCAGCAGCACATCCGGCTGCGCCAGTTGCAGTTGGCGCAGCAGCCATTCGAGGAAGCACGCATGCTCGAAATCGCGCTCCTGGCCGTGCAGGTTTTGCCCAAGGTGCCAGTCGGAGGTGTGGAACAGACGCAAGGTGGACTCCGCTACAGAATGAGTTGATGGCCACGGATGGAGCGCGCGGCGAAAAGGGGAGAGTTTACAGATTATTGCGCTGGGAGGGCTTGTCCGGGAGGAGGACGCGCGTATCACGTCGATTTCAAAAATTGACGCCCTGATATCCGCTGCCTACCATCGAGCCACTATATTGACATCGTTTTCGCTGGTGCGAATCGCCGCTGGTTGAACCGGAGTAGAAGAGAAATGCGCGTTGAAAGCTTGTTCAATCAGGCCAGAGGGATGGTCAAAGGGCTTTATTCTCACGCGATGGATGAGCTCGGGTTTCGTCCCGAGCAAGCGTTTGCCTATGCTCAGGACGAGCTGGAGCGCCTGATGCGCAAAGACGCACCTGGCCCCAATGCAATCCTGCAGACGGCGATTTATATGGAAGGTCTCCGGCGAGGCCTGAAGTTATCGAAAGACAGCCCCTACGCGGTTGATATGTTGGGTATTTTGATCGATACGTACGGGCAGTGCAGCGTTGAGAGTCTGGCCGAAGCCGGGGCCGATGACGAAGAACTGAAAGCCATTCGGTCGGACATGGACACCGTGCGCAATGTGTTTCTTTCTCAAGAGCTACGGTGAGTCAAAAGACAGCGCTTGAACAGAAAAAGCGTTGGCTAATGCTATGTGACGCTACTGTGATTGGGGAGTGGTAATGAAAGTTGGCGCTTGTGTTGACTTGCAAGGGTGGCTGGTAATTATAAATCATAGATTGTTCCTCGTTCCGGAGAACTACTGCGAAAACTATGAGGAGGGTGATCGCTACGAGATTTCAAGGCCGGAGATAATATTTGCAGTTGCAGAGCTGGTTCTTCCACTCGGTGGAGGGAAGAGCTTTATATTTCACAGGTCGAAATTGTCGGGAATTGTGGTAGGCGACTCTCCGACCAAAATAGATCCCGCGTCTCTGTCTGTTGAGGAGAGAGGGCGTGGATATATTTGCATAGATGTTGCAGCTGCTTCTCTAGATAGATACAGAGAGCGATATGAGGATTTTTGTGAAAAGGGGTGTTCGGTTAATTCAAATGACTGGTTGGATTATTCATAAGAATGTAATCGTCTGTCCTCTGGAAATGACAGGTAAACTTTAAACCTGCGCATCAATCTGCGTGCCGCCGATTGCCTTTGGTCTTTTTTGATCTTTAGCAAAATCAAAAGATCGCAGCCTTCGGCAGCTCCTACACATAACTCCTGTAGGAGCTGCCGAAGGCTGCGATCTTTTGATCTTTTACTTCGGATAAAGCGGTGGCAGGCCACTGTCGCCCACTGGGTCGTGTACGCGCTCAGCGGTCGGAATCGTGCGGATCGCTCGCCACAAATCTTCACCTTGCCAATGCTGGCCGGTTTCGCTGTAAAGCGCGCCGTTGAGCCCGTCGAGGGCGTCCGACAAGGGCACAAACCGCGCCGCCATGTCCGCCAGGGTTTCCGGCTGTTGACGCGCCCACGCATCCAGCGCCTGCCGCGTTGCTTGCGGATCGTTGGCCTGGCTCGCGCGCTTGATGTCATCCATCAAGGTGCGCGGGCTCGGGCCGGTTTGGGCGGCGCGATGTACCGCCGGTTGCCAGCGCGCGCGCCACCAGAGGCCGAAGCCGAGCAGGGTGGTGCAGGCGAGAATCAGCGTGCTGAGCTTCCACCACCACAACACATCGTTATCGACGACACTCGGTTGCAGCGTACCGGCCGGCGTATCGACCTGCAGGCTCGGGTTGTTCGCCACTTGCAGGGTGCGTGCGGGCAAGCTGCTGTGTTCCAGGTGATCTTCGAAGGTGTTCCACCACACCACGTCGACCGTCGGCAGGTCGATTGCGCCGCTACGGCTGGGCACCAGCGCTTCGCGTTCTTCGCGAGTGCCGACCAGGCCGCGGTCGGTGCTTTGATTGCTCAGCACCGGTTGATCGGGGTAGCGGCGCAAACCGTTGACGTCGGTGGCGGGCAGCACTGGCAGTTGCGAACTGGCGAGACCTTCGACTTTCAGGGTCAGGCTGCGGGTCAGCGAGTCGCCCACCTGCGTGTGCTCCGGTTCCGGATTCCAGCTTTCGCTCAACGTCAGACTGCGGGCGGGCAGCCATGGCGCATCGACGGGGTAGGTCAGGGGTTTGGGTTTGACCGTCAACGGGATGTCGGCAGAACTGACACGCATCAGTTTGCCCGGCTTCGGCCCTTGTGCGCTGACGTCCGGGGACGGTTGAGGATCGACCAGCGTGGCGCTGAACGTTTGCGGGGCAATGGTCAGCAAGCCGCTGTGCTGCGGGTAGATTGCATAACGCATTTCGATCACGCCGTGGCGCACGCCGTTGATGTCTTTCTCGTACGTTCGCGTATCGCCCAGTTGCTCGATGCGCGCATCGGCGATCTGCAACGGGGTCAGGCTGCTGTCGTCGTACAGCGACACCGAATGGTAGATGCGCAACGTCAGGATCGCCTGGGCCTGCACATAGACGCTGGACTGATCGAGACTGGCTTCGATGAACACCGGATCGAGGCCGTTGTTGTCTTCGCGGGTAGCGCTTTCAACCACTTGCACGGTGATTGGCTGGCTCTGCACATCGCCCATCTGCAACGGCGGAATCACCACGCTGCCGTTCTCTTTCGGCAACAGCGTGATGATCCAGCGGGTGGTCGCGCGGTTGTCGCCATTGAGCGTGTTCAACTGGTTGACCTGGCGCGTGCCACGCACTTCGAACAGCGGCTCCAGAGGGGTCAGGTCAGGTTTGCCGAACTGGGTGACGTCGCTGGTTTCGAGCGTGAGTTCGACCGTCTCGCCGGAGTTCAGGCGACTGCGATCCACGCTGGCGGTCAACTCGGTCGCCTGGGCGGTGGCCGTGCAGATCAGCAAGGGCAGCAAGAGAGCGGTGAAACGGGTCATCGAGTGTTTTCCTGATCCTGATGTTGTTGCTGTTCGTACCAGAATTTGCGTCGCAGCAGTTCGCCCGGGTCATCCGGGATCTTGCCCAGCCATTGCTCCAGTGCCTGGCGTTGTTCGCCTTCGAGGTTGTCCTCGGTGGGGCGCAGGGTGGGCACGGTGTCGGTTTCTTCTTCCTCGTCGCTGCCCGGAATCTCATTGGGGCCCGGTTGCGGCGGCGTGGTCGGCGGTGGTTCGCTGGCCGGTTCGGCGGGCTGCGTGTCGCCCTGGGTTTCGCTTTTCACCGCAGGCGGCGGCGCGGTAGCGGGTGGCGGTTCATCGCCGGGCAGACTTTGCTCGGTCGGTTTCTGTTCCGGCTCAACGGGCGGCGGGGTGTTTTTCTGCTTCAGCAGGTTCTCCACCAGGGCCTTGTTGGTCTGTGCCGGGCGCAGATCCGGTTGCAGTTCCAGCGCCTGCTCGTAGGCATCGATGGCTGCTTCCAGCTCACCGCTTTTCGCCAAGGCGTTGCCACGATTGTAGTGGGCGCGGGCGTCGCTGCCCTCGGCAAAGCGCTGGGCGGCGCCACTGTAGTCGCCAGCCTCGTACAACGCCACCCCTTGCCACTGATGATCGTCGAAATGCTGCGCGGCTTCGGCCGGGCGCTTTTGCTTGAGCAAATGCAGGCCCTGTTGGTCCGGGCGCAGCCACAAATCTTCGAAGTCGAAAGCGTAGCTCGGCTGTGGCAGGCAGAACAGCAGCGGCAGGCAGAACAACCAGCCGCGACGCCCAGCGCACGCAGCGAGCAACAATAATGGCAGCAGCAGCCAGTAACCCTGATCGGCCCAAGTGTCCAGGCGCACGGTCTGGCCATCGTCTCGCAAGCTGCGCGGGCCATTGAGCAGGCCGAGGGCGCCGAGGTCGGCTTCGTCCAGTCGTGCCGGGTGGTAGTCGCCGCCGACACTGTTGAGGAAGGCGCTCAGGCCGGGGCTGTCGAGCTGCGGCACACGGATTGCGCCTTGCTCGTCTTTAAGGAAGCTGCCGTCCTCTTGAGCAATCGGCGCACCTTCAGCGGTGCCGACGCCAAGCATCAACAATTGTGCGGATTCACCACTGAGCGCACGACGAATGCCTTGGCGTTCCTGTTCATCAAGTGACGAGCCGATCAACAGAATCCGCCCCTGACCCAGTGCGCTTTGCTTCAACAAGGCCAGCGCTTTGCTCACCGCCAGATCGGCGCGATGACCGCTCTGCGGCATCAGCGATGGCTTGAGCGCATCAAGCAGGTTGCGACTGGTGGCCAGGTCATCCGACAACGGCACCAGCGTGTGCGCGCTGCCGGCGTAAACGACGATGGCGGTCTGCGCATCGCTGCGCGCCTGCAACAGGTCGAACAGCTTGCGCCGCGCCTGTTCCAGTCGTGTCGGCGGCGAATCGGTGGCGAGCATTTCCGGGGTCAGTTCGAGCACCACCACCAAGGGATCGGCAGGTTTCTGACTGGTCTGTTCAACGCGCTCCCAGCTCGGCCCGAGCAGCGCCAGAACGGTCAGCAACCAAGCCGCGCCGAGGGCGATCCACGGCAGTTTGCTGTCACGTCCGTTGCCGCCGCTGAGCAGGGAGGCGTGAAACGCCGGCGGCAGAATCATCTGCCAGCGCCCGGCGCGTTTCTGCCGATGCCAGAGCTGCCAGATCAGCCAGCCGAGCAGCGGCAGCAGCAACAGCCACCAAGGACGGAACCAGTGCGGCCAGAGCGCGATCATCGGCGCCTCCGCAGACGCAGGCGCTTGAGGCGCTCGCGCCAGTCAGGCAGCGGACTTTGCAGATACAGCTCCTTGCTGAACAGGCGTTGCAGCGGGTTATCCGGCCACAATTCGCGGGCGACCAGCAGCAGGCTCAACCACAGCGCCAGTGCCAGAGGCCAGTGATACAACGCCTGAGCCGGGCGTGCCTGAGTCGGTTGCTGGGTCACCGGTTCGAGCTGGTCGAGGGTGTCCTTGATCGCTTGCAGTTCTTTGCCGTCGTGCGCACGGAAGTATTGGCCACCGGTGACTTCGGCGATGGCCTTGAGCGCCGGTTCGTCGAGGTCCAGGCTCGGATTGACGCCGAGCAGACCGGTCGAACCGCTGTCTTCCGGATTGGCGCCGATGCCGATCGGATAGATTTTCACGCCTTCGCTGGCGGCTAATTTGGCTGCGGTCAATGGATCGATTTCACCGCCATTGTTGGCGCCGTCAGTCACCAGAATCAGCACACGGCTTTGCGCCGGGCGCATGCGCAGGCGTTTCAGGGCCAGACCGATGGCATCGCCGATGGCGGTGTTCTTGCCGGCAATGCCGATCCGCGCTTCGTCGAGCCAGACGCGCACGGTGTGGCGGTCGAAGGTCAATGGCGCTTGCAGGTACGCTTGGCTGCCGAACAGGATCAAACCGACGCGGTCGCCGTCGCGGCTTTCAAGGAAATCGCCGAGCAGATGTTGCACCAGGGTCAGGCGACTGACTTCTTCGTCCTGCCACTGCATATCGGGGAAATCCATGGAGCCGGACACGTCCACCGCCACCAGCAGATCGCGGCCACTGGCGGCAATCGGCAACGGCTCGCCGAGCCATTGCGGGCGAGCGGCGGCAGTCAGCAGCAACAGCCACAGCAGCATGAACGGCGCCTGTTGACGCCACGCCGGCAGATTAGCCCGGGCGCGACGGCGGGCGAGGCCTTCGAGGTCGGACAGAAAGCTGACTTTCAGCGCCGGTTCGCCGCTGTCGGCCACCGGCAGCACAAGGCGCATCAACCACGGCAGCGGCAACAGCGCAAAGATCCACGGCCAGGCGAACTCAAACATGTTTGCGAATCCACGTGTCGACTGCTTGCGTCAGGCCGGCGATGGCCTTGTCGTCGAGTTTGCATTCCGGTTTGTACGCGCCTTCGACCAGCACCATCCAGCGCGTCAGGCCCGCCGCCGGGCAGCGGTTATCGAGGAATGCCAGCCATTTACGCCCGTTGAGGGTGTGGCTCTGGCTGTACGGGTAGTGGTTGCGGCACAGGCGTTTGAGCAGGCCATTGAGTTGTTGCAACCAGGCACCGGCCGGGGCGCCATCGTAGGGCTTGGGCATTTGCGCGAGTTCGGCGAGGGCGGCGATGCGCACCGGGTCGAGCGGCTGTTCGGCGCGTACGATCGGGCGTTTCTTCATGGGAATGAAACGGCGCAGGCGCCATACGGCGAAACCCAGCAGCGGCAGCAACAGAAGCAGCAGCCACCAGCCCGGCGCCGGTGGCCAGAAGGCAATCGGTGGCGGCGAGATCAGCGGTTGCAGTTGTTCGAGGCCGTTCATCGACCTTTCCCCGGACGCTGCGGATTGAGGAATTCGCGCATCTGCTCGACCATTTCGCTTTGCGTGCTCAGCGGCATCAGCAACACCCGCAGTTTTTGCGCGAGCAGTTCCCAGCGGGCGATGCGTGCTTCGGCCTGGGCGCGATAAGTCTGGCGCAGGTCGAAATTCAGCGTGTCGAGTTCCAGTTGTGCGCCGCGCTCGGCAAACCTCAGCAGGCCGGCAGCGGGGAGGGCATGATCCAGCGGATCAGAGATGGGCAGCATCAGCAGATCGCAATGGCGCGCCAGCAGGCTCAGCTGTTGCTCGGCGCTGTCGGACAACGCGCGTTCATCGCAGATCACGATGGCCAGGCTGCCGGGGCGCAGCACTTCGCGGGCGCGGCGCAGGGCTACGCCAAAGGCATCGCGATCCGGCTCACGCTCGGTGTGCAGCGACTGATTGACCTTCACCAGACGGTTGAGCAGTTGCAGCAGGCTTTGCTTGCTGCGTCGTGGCTTGATTTCGTAATGCTCGTTGTCACCGAATACCAGTCCGCCAACCCGGTCGTTATGGCCCAGCGCGGCCCAGCCGATCAGCGCCGCCGCTTGTGCCGCCAGTACCGATTTGAACATCAGCCCGGAACCGAAAAACAGCCGCGTGCTTTGCTCGACCATGATGAAAATCGGCCGTTCGCGTTCTTCATGGAACAGTTTGGTGTGCGGCTCTTGCGTGCGCGCCGTCACGCGCCAGTCGATGGTGCGCACGTCGTCGCCGGCCTGATAGACCCGCACCTGATCGAAGTCGACGCCGCGACCACGGAATTTCGAGTGATGCAGGCCGATCAGCGGGCTGCGCTGACTCGGCGTGGAAAACAATTGCACTTCGCGCACCCGATGACGCATCTCGATCAGCTCGGCGAGGCTGACGCGGATGCCCGGTTCGGACGGCAAAGGGGCGTTCATGGGGGTCAAGCGACGGCTACGACGTCGAGAATCCGCTGCACCACCCGATCCTGATCGATGCCGGCGGCTTCGGCTTCAAACGACAAAATGATGCGGTGGCGCAACACGTCGAACAGCACCGCTTGAATGTCTTCCGGGCTGACGAAGTCGCGACCGGCCAGCCAGGCGTGGGCACGGGCGCAGCGGTCGAGGGCGATGGAACCGCGCGGGCTGGCGCCATAGGCGATCCACTCGGCCATTTCCGGGTCGAACTTGGCCGGCGTACGGGTGGCCATGACCAGTTGCACGAGGTATTCCTCCACGGCATCGGCCATGTACAGACCAAGGATTTCCTTGCGCGCGGCAAAGATTGCCTGCTGGCTCACGCGGCGTTCAGGCTTGGTTTCGCCGTTCAACGCTTCACCACGGGCCTGCTGGAGGATGCGGCGTTCGACGGCAGCGTCCGGGAAACCGATTTTCACGTGCATCAGGAAACGGTCGAGCTGGGCTTCCGGCAGCGGGTAGGTGCCTTCCTGTTCGATCGGGTTTTGCGTGGCCATCACCAGAAACAGTGGCGACAGTTCATAGGTGCTGCGACCGACACTGACCTGACGCTCGGCCATGGCTTCGAGCAGCGCCGATTGCACCTTGGCCGGCGCACGGTTGATTTCGTCCGCCAGCACCAGGTTGTGGAAGATCGGCCCTTGCTGGAACACGAAACTGCCGGTTTCCGGGCGATAGATCTCGGTGCCGGTGATATCGGCCGGCAGCAGGTCAGGGGTGAACTGAATGCGATGGAACTGGGCTTCGAT
>Ga0160467_100715_pt1 | contig 24525 bp, 16 predicted proteins | sample HID1972I_E11MG_FD_108221 | JGI IMG/M metagenome (GOLD analysis project Ga0160467, IMG submission 108221) | Enriched pill bug-associated microbial communities from UW Madison campus, WI, USA - HID1972I_E11 MG | ecosystem: Host-associated > Arthropoda: Insects > Digestive system > Unclassified ... | reverse complement strand
TGCTCTGCGTGATGGACATCCCTCCACGTAAAGTGATCTTAGGCTCTGAACCCGGTGTCCCATCGGACATCGTTACCTGTGCTCCAGCGATACGACCTTGCAATGCCTGCGCAACATTCTGAACGGGAACTTTAGCCAATTCAGTGCCCGATACGGAAGATATAGCACCAGTCAGGTCCTTCCGCTGTACAGTTTGACCATAACCAACGACAACTACTTCGTTGAGGTTATTTTGCTCAGCCTGCAACTGCACATCTAGAGTTGTTTTGCCATTTACTTGCTGCTGCTGTGTTTTATAACCTAAGTAAGTAAATAATAGTGTTGCTCCGGATTTCACTTTAAGCTGATAATTGCCATTCTTTCCTGAAAGCGCTACATTAGAAGTGCCTTTTTCAGTTATGGTAGCCCCAGCAACCGGTTGATTGTCCTGATCTCTGACCACTCCTTTTATTAAAGACAGATCTTGTCCAGACGTCTGCAAAATACAGAAGAGGAGTGAAAAGAATAATAAGATTTGTTTCATGTTAGGTAGTTTGTTTAATTAGTTGCTATAATACCAAGTAATAGCCTGAGCGAGTTTCATAATTCTAAATCATTTATAGCACAAATGCAAAGGATCTTCCTTTATCATCTGTGCAAATTGGTTGAACAGTACTCGGCTATATTTGGTAGAAGCGAAAATAGCAACATCATTGCTTTTGATGTTTTAAATTTGTCTAAAATACTATCAAAATTAACCAATGCTATCTTCAAAAAGTTAAATAAGCCTATTTAGGATCTATTTGCGGTTTTTATAACGACTAATTTATAATAGCGAACTGAAAAAAATATAACGTGTTTTATTGACATCAAAACAATAAGAATGTTTGCTCGTCATTGTCTTATTTGATTCGATTGGTTTTCTTAAAAAAAACAAATACAACATCGGACTGAAATCCAAATGATAAACAAAACAAAATATTCCTTCTAATCAGATCTTCTTCTTTTAGTTTTTTTTGCATTAAGTCCCCATTGTCACAAAGATGTGGCTTTACAGGAATTCAACAAATTCAAAATCATTCTAGCAAAAATCAAAAGCCTATGGTCGGCATAACTCTTAATTTCACATCTCGTTAACAAACTAAAACATTATTAACCGATTTAATTACCTTTGATGAAGAAGACCTTAAGTACTCTACTATTTACTGCGGCTATTGCTTTTAATGGATATGCACAAAATAATAAAACAGCGGAGCCTTGGCTAAAGAAAGCAACTGCTGTGATCGACTATCAATTGAAGCAAGCAGGCGCTACCTATAGACCTGGACACAATCCTCGTTCTACAAATCCAGACGGATCGGTAAGATTGGCAGACTATAAAGATTGGACGACTGGTTTCTTTCCAGGCTCACTTTGGTATGGCTATGAGCTTACGGGAGATCAGGAACTAGCCAATCAAGCGAAACGATTTACACTTGCCTTAGATTCTGCAAGATACATCACAAATACCCATGATGTTGGTTTTATGTTATACAGCTCCTATGGAAATGCCTATCGCATTACGGGCGACAAATCTTATTTACCGGCACTAGCCGATGGTGCACAAAACTTGTATAACCGTTTCGATTCTAAAGTTGGCGCTATCCGCTCTTGGGATTTCTCGTGGTGGAAATTTCCTGTTATCATTGACAACATGATGAATCTGGAATATTTGTATTGGGCATCTGAACAATTTAAAAAACCAGAATATGCAGGTGCAGCAAGTACTCATGCATCAACAACGCTAAAAAATCATTTCAGAAAAGATTACAGTTCCTATCATGTAATCGACTATGATCCTAAAACAGGTAAAGTTATTGCGAAAAGGACCCATCAAGGAGTTACAGATGAATCTGCGTGGGCACGTGGACAGGCATGGGCTCTTTATGGTTATGCCATGTGCAATGAAAACGCTAAAAATGAAAAGTTTTTAGCTCAAGCGGAAAATATTGCAAAGTTTATCATGAATCACCCCACAATGCCTAAAGACAAAGTACCTGTATGGGATTTTGATGTTCATAATGCTCAGGATATAGAAGAAAAAGCACCACGAGATGCTTCTGCAGCAGCAGTAATTGCATCGGCACTCCTAAATTTGAGTACGCAAGTAAAAGATGGTCAAAAGTATTTCGATTATGCTGAAGATATTTTAGAGTCTCTATCTTCGGATGAATACCTTGCGAAAGCAGGTGAAAATAATTTCTTTATTTTGAAACACAGTGTTGGCGCTTTTCTATATAACTCAGAAATAGATACTCCATTGGATTACGCTGACTATTATTATCTAGAAGCTCTAAAACGATATGTTGCTATTACAGGTAATAAAAATATAAATAAATAGAATTAATTCTAATTTCACCACATTATGATGTCGTTTAAAGAACTTTTCATGAGCATCGCCTTTGCAATGCTAACAGCCATTGCAGTAGCACAAGAACCATTGATGACTAAAGAAAGTTTTAAAAACATCAATTTAGATCAACCGGGATTGGAAAAAGTTAAAAAATCAGTAGCTGCGGCATCATATGACCTTGCTGCAGCTGAACTGTTACACTATTATCGTGATCGTACATCTGTGCGCCATCTTAATTTTAACAGTGATGACTATATCCAGCTCAAACGTAAAAAAATTGATGAGACAACAAAACAACTCGCAGAGGATATATTACTCCATAAATTTAAACCCCATAAAGGCTATCCAACCTATGATTATGGAAAAGAGATCAACTGGCAATACCGTCCTGTAAAGGATCAGTTATTAAGTACTTTCTTACATAGAACAGCATTTTGGGAAAATCTGGGTGTTGTTTACAGTAATACAAGTGATGAGCGATATGCTCTTGAGTGGTTTTTTCAGGTAAGTGACTATATAAAAAAAAACAAGCAAGGCACCTATTCAGATGAAAAAGATTATGGTTGGAAAGCATTTGTAGTATCGTTTAGACTAAATCATTGGAGCGGACTTTTTAACCTCTTTCTTCGTTCGCCCAATTTTACACCCGCTTTTTTAATGGAATTTCTCAATTCGTACAATGAACAAGCAGATTATGTGATGGCAAACTATACTGATATTGGCAACCATCGTTTGTATGAAGCATTACACCTCATGTATGCGGGAAGCACTTTTCCTGAACTAAAAAATGCAAAATCATGGCGCGGAAGTGGAATTGAGGTATTAAATGCGGAAATTGAAAAACAGGTACTTCCGGATGGTATACAATTTGAGCTTTCCCCAGGATATCATATCGGTACGATTAAAATATTCTTAGATGCCTTACGCATTGCCCAATTGGCCGATATTGCGAGTGAGTTTCCCGAAACATACAGTAGGAAGGTAGAAAAAATGGTATTAGCTGTCGGTAAATATTCATTTCCAAATTATGAATACCCGCTATTTGGCAACTCATTTATGACTAGTAAGGCGCAAATGCTAAAGAACTATAAAGAATGGACGACTGTATTTCCGGATAATAAGACAATCGAATATTACGCTACTGATGGTGCTTCGGGTCAGAAACCAAACTATCTATCAAGTGCTTTACCCAATGCCGGATTTTATGCCTTTCGTGACGGATGGGACATGAATGCAACTGTCATGCAGATTAAGGCAGGTCCACCTGCGTCATTTCACTCTCATCCTGACAATGGAAACTTTGTTCTCTGGATAAAAGGACGCAACTTTACCCCTGACGCCGGTAGCTTTATTTATGCTAATATTGGTCATCATGAAAATGAAAAACGAGATTGGTACCGCAGTACCAAAGCACATCAAACATTAACGTTGAACAATAAAAACATGGAGAATAATGCCAGATTAATCAACTGGGAAACCAGCGATAAGATCGATATGCTCAATTATATCAATTCAAGCTATAACGATCTTGAACATCAACGCACCTTTTTATTCGTCGACAAAAACTATTTTATTATTATTGACAGAGCTATTGGTGAAGGTACAGGTGAGCTTGATATCCATTTTAATTTAAAAGAAGACAACCAGCCTGTTGTTGATAGTGCAAAAAATCGGGTTTATACAACCTATACAGATGACAATAACTTGTTGATACAATCCTTAAATACTTCAGTTTCATTAAAGTTAGAGAAAAGCTTTGTGTCCTATGAATATCAAAAAGAAACAGCTAGAACAGCATTTGCTTTTGAACAACTAAAACCGGACAATAGAACAAAATCTTTTATCACGATCATTTACCCATTTGCAAAACAAGCACCCAAAATTGATTTAATTGAAAACAAAGATCACGATCTAGATAAAGGGTTTTTAGATATTAGCTTAGTAATAAATGGCTTAAAAACGACATTAAAAAAAGACTTAACACAATAGGTTATGAAAAAACTCATGCTACTTTGTATGTATCTCACATTTACTTTGCTCATCAAGGCCCAAGAAGCGCCTATTAACGCTGCAAGCTTTAGTATTGTAAATTTGGACTATCCAGGTCTTGAAACAGCAAAAATAAACTTTAACGCAAAAAAATATGATGTTGCAGCCAAAGCTTTACTTGATTATTATCGCGCCCGTACCGACTTAAAGGATAACAATTTTGTGAATTCGACGAAGTCCATTAGTGCTGCCAATCAGCAAAAGGCAGATAATAGCCTTTTACATAAATTCCAACCACACAAAGGTTATGGTTTTTTCGATTATGGGAAAGACATCAACTGGCAATTGTGGCCTGTAAAAGATAATGAAGTACGCTGGCAGCTGCACCGTGTAACATGGTGGGAGTCTATGGGTCTTGCTTATCGCAAAAGCAGTAATGAGGAGTATGCTAGAGAATGGGTATTTCAATTTAGAGATTGGGTAAAAAAAAATCCACTCGGATTATCTGCAGATAATGATCGATACGCTTGGCGAGCGTTGGAAATTTCAGAGCGCCTAAAAAGCTTACCAAATACTTTTGGTCTTTTTCTCTCCTCCCCCAACTTTACCCCTACTTTTTTAATGGATTTTCTACAATCTTACAATCAACAAGCAGAAGTTTTGCCTACTCGATATGCCGAAGAAGGAAATCACAGGCTTTTTGAAGCGCAACGCGAATTGGCTGCAGGTGCATTTTTCCCTGAACTAAAAGCTGCTGCAGCATGGCGAAAAAGTGGTGTGGAGATTCTTAATACTGAAATTAAAAAACAGGTTTTTGATGATGGTATGCAGTGGGAGCTAGCTCCGGGTTACCACAATGCAATGATCAGTACTTTTTTAGCTGGTCTACGTGCGGCACAGCAAGCAGGCTTGGAAAAAGAATTTCCAGCATCTTATAAGAGTACTATCGAAAAGATGGTACTCGCAACCATTAATTTTTCCTTTCCTGACTATACATTCCCCATGTTTGGTGATGCTTGGCTCACAGATAAAAGTGCCATGTTGAAACAATACAAGGATTGGGCAATAGCATTTCCAGATAATCAAGTGATCCGATATTTTTCCAGCGACGGTAAAAAAGGCACACTTCCCTCATATCTATCCAAAGCGTTGACAGATGCTGGATTCTATACCTTTAGAAATGGATGGGATAGAAAATCAACAGTTATGGTATTAAAGGCAAGTCCTCCGGGAGAATTTCATGCACAGCCAGACAACGGCACTTTTGAATTATGGATAAAAGGCAGAAATTTTATGCCTGATGCAGGTTGTTTCGTCTATAGTGGTGACGCAGAGATTAATAAGCTACGTGAAGAATACCGCCAAACGAAAGTGCATAATACACTCACTCTTAATGATAAAAGTATGGTGATTACTAAAGCTAAATTGGAAAAATGGGAAAGCAACACGGATCTCGATATCTTGACCTACTCCAATCCTAGCTATAGTGATATGAGTCATCAACGTAGTATTTTATTTATTGATCAACACTATTTTTTGATTATTGACAGAGCGATCGGCATTGCAAATGGTAAATTGGCGATCCGTTTTCATCTTAAAGAAGATAGTAATCCTCATTACAACAGATCAAAAAACACGGTATACACGAGTTATACCGATGGTAATAATTTGTTGATACAGTCCCTTAACTTAGATAAAATAAATCTACTGGAGGAAAAGAGTAAGGTTTCATACCAATATCGTAAAGAATTAGAAAGACCAGCTCTCGGTTTTGAAAAGGAAAAACCGGACGGCAAACAGCAAACTTTTATCAGCATCCTATATCCATACAGTAATGACAAAGTTCCTGCCATTAGTCTAATTGAAAATCCTGATAACGATTATGCAAGCGGAAAATTGGATATCACTCTCACAATAGATGGAAAAACGAAAATGATTAAAGAACAATTATATTCAAAATAGTATTTACCGCACAGCAATTAAAAGCGATGAATTTAAGATCTATATTTATTATATGTACACTATTTATACAGATAGGCAGTACAAAAGCACAGAGCCCGATCACGAAAGAGAGTTTTAAACATATAAATCTAAACTTTCAGGGGCTTGAAAATGTAAAAAATGCAGTGGAGTCAGGCAAATATAATGATGCCGCTTCAGCCCTGCTAAAATACTACAGAATCAAACTCGGCTCTAGAAAACCCGACTTCAGTAACTTAGAAATTCCTGTTGATACTACTGGATCCCTTGATAATAAAACCTTTGAAACAGCCGAAAAGGCTTTACAACATCAATTTAAAACACAGGAAAGTTATGGCTTTTTTGATTTTGGAAAAGACATCAATTGGCAATTGTGGCCTGTTAAAGATAATGAAGTTCGCTGGCAACTGCACCGGTTAAAATGGTGGCTCCCGATGGCTTTAGCATACCGCAGTACGAAAGATGAAAAATACGCTCAAGAGTGGGTTCTCCAGTTTGATGACTGGGTAAAAAAAAATCCTTTAGGATTATCTGCAGATAATGACCGTTTTGCCTGGCGTGCATTAGAGGTTTCTGACCGTATACAGAGTTTAGTGCCTACGATAAGTATTTTTATTAATTCTCCACATTTTACTTCCCAATTTCTGATCACTGTTCTAAACAGCTATCACCAACAAACGGAATACCTTCGTAACCATTATGCTAAGGAGGGAAACCATCGCCTCTTTGAAGCACAACGTACATTATTTGCAGGTGCTTCCTTTCCAGAGTTCTCCGATGCTGTAAATTGGCGAAAAAGTGGAATTGATGTCCTTAATTCTGAAATAATAAAACAAGTTTATGCCGATGGTGTTCAATATGAGCTATCTCCAGTTTATCATGCGGCCGCTATCGACATCTTTGCAAAGGCATATAAAGGGGCACAAAAAGCAGGTGTAGAAGATGAATTTCCAGCAAGTTATAAATTGACGGTAGAAAAAATGGCTATGGCCTTCATTAACATTACCTTTCCAAATTATAATCAGCCTATGTTTGGTGATTCTTGGTGGACAAAAAAAGAGCTAAGAATAAGACAATTTACAGCTTGGTCAGAACTCTTCCCTGAAAATCCATTTATCTCCTACTTTGCGAGCGATGGAAAAAAAGGTCAAAAGCCTAATTGGCTTTCCAATGCTTTAAACAATGCTGGTTTATATACATTTCGTAACGGTTGGGACAGAGCATCTACCATTTTGATACTCAAGGCGAGTCCTCCGGGAGAGTTTCATGCACAACCTGACAATGGTACTTTCGAACTTTGGGTAAACGGTAGGAATTTCACACCAGATGCTGGCTGTTTTGTATACAGTGGCGATGCTGAGATCATGAAAAAAAGAAACTGGTTTCGCCAAACCCGTGTACACAGTACAATGACTTTAAACAATCAAGACATGGTCATTACGAAAGCACAGCAGAACAAATGGACAACAAGTACCGATTTAGACGTGCTGACGTATACTAATCCCAGCTATCTAGACTTAAATCACCGAAGAACAGTCCTTTTTGTTGATAAAACATACTTTATTATTATAGACCAGGCTATAGGCGCTAAAACAGGAATATTAGGCGTTCATTATCAGTTAAAAGAAGATAGCAAACCTCAATTTGATAAGACTAAAAATAGGGTTTGGACAAGCTATTCTGATGGAAACAATTTACTTGTTCAGTGTCTGTCTCCTATAAAAACTGAATTAAAAAAGGAAGAGGGAAAAGTTTCGTACCAATACGGCACAGAAACAACACGACCTGCGCTAGTATTTGAAAAAAATAAGGATAATAAGAAAGATGCTTCTTTTGTAAGTGTGATGTATCCGTTTACTGGAGGAAAAGCGCCCAAAATTACACTTAAAGAAAATAAAGGAAATAACTATGCAGAGGGTGAGCTTGATCTGGTATTGACAATTGATGGCAAACGTAGAAATTTGAAACTCAATCTAAATAATTAATAAATTCCTGAGCCTTTATTAATACGAGGATTGGGTTTTTGATCTTATGTTTTTATTGCACAAAAATAAATTCATTCATAATCAGACATTTCCTATATTGAATGTATTTTTATTTTGCATATATCAAAAGAATATCTACCTTTGCATCACTCCAAACAACGAAATACTTGTTTGAACGGACCGCCCGGATGGCGGAATTGGTAGACGCGCTAGTCTCAAACACTAGTGGGAAACCGTGCCGGTTCGATCCCGGCTCCGGGTACCGAAAAAGGGTCTGAAGTTAATTCTTCAGACCCTTTTTATTTTTTAAGCCCTTGTGATAAACGGAAGAGCTACAAAAGTTATAAAATTGAAAAAGGAAGTCTACACTTCCTTTTTCAATTTTATAAACTCACAATTTTCATCTCTGGATGCTTCTGTCCATTATGACAGGTTTTACATGAAATAGCTTTGATCTCCCCTTCTTTACTTCCTTTATGAAAGTATTTTTTATTGATCTTGGCAGTCATTTTCATCATATCACGCGCTATACTTTTATGCTTATTCTCGTCACTCGCAAATTCCATTTTCTTAGGATCATCTTTTGAAGGAGTATGGCAGAATCCACATTTGACTCCCAAGGAGCTATTAAATTCGCGCATCACTAACTTTAACTCATCTGGAGTTATATTTTTAGGGAGTACTTTTAGATTGGTAAACTTTTCTTCCTTTGGTTTTTCCTGATTGGGAATAAAAGCACTTAAAGTCATCGCAGTTGCAATCACTGCAGTAACTAAGGATATTTTCCTGTATTTAAAATTAAACTTCTTCATTTTTCTTCTTCTTCTTTTAATAACTAAATGTAAAAAAAGAACAACGAATAACCTATGATAAAATGAAATTAATATGACAATACAGTAGATTGTTACAATATTGACTTTTGCACCGTAACCAGTTAAGGTGCAAAAAGAAAGCGCCCGATAAAATATCGCGCGCTTTCAAGATGTATCAATTTAAATGATACCTAATTTACCAATTCTTAGCTAATGAACAACAGTTCGCGAAGTTTTGGTAATGGCCATTTTTGATCATCAACAATTTTCTCTAATTTATTGACATGGTAACGAATCTCATCAAAATAAGGTTTAACAACCTCATCATATGCGATTGATTTTTCGCGCATATCTTCGATTTGATTTGCATTTTTACGTTCTTTACGCATCGCCTCTGTTTTCTCAAGAACAGTATTAACGTGTAATGAAATACGCTCTAAGAAGTTAAACTGAGAGCTATATGCCTCTTTTCCGAATCCTAGATCTTTCAGACCTTGTACGTTTTTGATCAATTCGTTTTGATAGATCAAACATGCAGGAGCAATCTGATTATTGACGATATCTTCAATAACACGAGCTTCGATCTGAAGTTTTTTGTAAAAGTTTTCCAACAAAATTTCATGACGTGCTTCACTTTCACGTTTTGTATAAATACCTAATTTCTCAAATAACTCGATCGACTCTTCTTTTACGTAAACGTCTAAAGCTTTCGGAGTAGATTTGATATTCGACAAGCCTCTTGCCTCAGCTTCTTTCTCCCACTCTTCGCTATAACCATTACCTTCAAAACGGATTGATTTAGAATCTTTGATATATTTACGAACAACATTCAATAGAGCTAAATCTTTCTTAATGCCTTTTTTAATTTGCTTATCAACTTCGATCTTAAATTCGATCAATTGATTCGCAACAATAACATTTAATACGGTCATTGGTAATGCAGAGTTCGCAGAAGAACCTACAGCTCTAAATTCAAACTTATTACCTGTAAAAGCAAATGGGGAAGTACGGTTACGATCTGTATTATCCAATCTCAATTCAGGAACTTTAGGAATACCATGCCATAAGTTCGCTTCAGATTTTACTTTTTTAGCAACACGAGCCGATTCAACTTCTTCTAAAAGATCATCTAACTGAGAGCCTAAGAAGATTGAAATAATAGCAGGAGGAGCCTCATTTGCACCTAAACGGTGATCATTACTTGCACTAGCAATCGATGCACGTAATAAATCCGCATGTTCATAAACAGCCTTAATGGTATTAACAAAGAATGTCAAGAACATTAGGTTATTTTTTGGAGTCTTACCAGGAGACAATAAATTAACACCTGTATTGGTAATCAAAGACCAGTTATTATGTTTACCAGAACCATTGACACCGCTATAAGGTTTCTCGTGTAATAACACTTTGAAATGGTGACGCATTGCCACTTGGTCCATTAAATTCTGTAACAATTGGTTATGATCAATTGCTAAGTTGATTTCCTCATACATAGGCGCACACTCAAATTGAGAAGGAGCAACCTCGTTGTGACGAGTTTTTAATGGAATACCTAATTTCAAAGCTTCATTTTCCAAATCGACCATGAATGCTAAAACACGCTCAGGGATCGCTCCGAAATAATGATCATCCAATTGTTGTCCTTTTGCGGACATATGACCGAATAAAGTACGTCCTGTCAATTGTAAATCTGGACGTGCATTATATAAAGAAAGATCAACTAAAAAATATTCTTGTTCAATACCCAAAGAAGCATTTACTTTTGTAATTTGTTTATCGAAGTATTGTGCTACCTCAGTAGAAGCTTTGTCAATAGCACTTACAGCTTTTAACAAAGGAGCTTTATAATCTAATGCCTCTCCTGTATACGAAACAAAAACTGTTGGGATACACAATGTTTTACCTGAACCTGTTTCATAAAGGAAAGCTGGTGATGAAGTATCCCAAGCTGTGTAACCACGTGCTTCGAATGTATTACGGATACCCCCATTCGGAAAACTTGATGCATCAGGCTCTTGCTGTACCAAGGCATCAGCTGTAAACTTCTCAATAGCTTCGCCGTTATCATCCGGCTCGAAGAAAGCATCGTGCTTTTCAGCAGTAGATCCTGTCAAGGGTTGGAACCAGTGCGTATAATGCGTAGCACCATTAGATAGTGACCAACTCTTCATCGCCTGTGAAATATGTTCCGCTAAATCACGAGAAATAGCACTCCCATCTTCGATTGCCTGTGCTAACTCCTTGTAAGAGTTTTTAGGAAGATAATCTTTCATCTTCGCAATTGAAAAAACATTCTTACCGTAAATATCGGTAGCTTTTTTAGTTTCTACTTTTAAAGAAGCATTTTTGCGAGATACAGCTGCTTCGACAGATTTAAATCTTAAGTTAGACATTATGTGATTGAGATTTTAAGTTTTTTATACCCTGTTTTTGATCTTTCCATCAAATTACTTTGTAAAAGTATGTTGTTTTCAATAAAAATTGAAATTTTTTTTATTTTTTTTATAAAAAAGCCAAAACAATTATAATTAGGTATAAAAAAAAGAGCTTATTTGTAACAAATAAGCTCTTTTTAAAAACTATTCCACCGAAAAACCCCAGTCGATTCCTTTTTCTTTTGCTGAAACTCCAGATTTTAACCATTTAGGTGCTGGTGCTCCTTTTAAATAATGATCAAAAAACTGCTGCTCTCGTATTTGAATATCTTTTCTATTCTGTCTGAGCAACAAATTATGTTCGTCACCATTGTAATTAAGCATCCAGACAGGTTTTTGCAAACGTCTTAATGCCGTAAACATTTCGATACCTTGATACCATGGCACCGCTCCATCATTATCGTTAGCCATGATCACTACCGGAGTTGTTACTTTATTCAGATGGAACAAAGGTGAATTAGCTAAATAAGCATCCTGTCCCTCCCATAGAGTCTTACCGATTCTACTTTGTGTATTTTCATACTGAAACTGTCTTGACATACCTGTCTGCCAACGAATACCTCCATAAGCTGAAGTCATATTTACAACCGGTGCCCCTGCCCACGCAGCCACATACATATTGGTAGCTGTTATTAAATGCGCTACTTGGTAGCCTCCCCAGCTTTGTCCCTGGATACCCATTTTAGATGAATCTACCCAATTATTCTGCGCCAGATGCTTCATTCCTGAATTAATATATTCTTCCGCAGATTTACCAGGCTCACCTGTGACATACGAAATATCCGGTGCAAAAACCAAATAACCATTGCTCACAAAATAAGGTATGTTCAAACGAGACGGTGTGGGCGCCGGTGCTTGGTAACTATATAGTCCATCTGATAATTTTTCATAGAAATAAGCAATAATTGGATATTTCTTATTCGGATCAAAATCTTCCGGTTTGTACAGAATACCTTCTGCAGCATGACCAGCAGGTGTAGTCCACTGTACCAATTCCGCGGTTCCCCAATTGTAATTCGCTTGCTGCAGATTCAACTCACTCAATTTTTCTTCCTTTTTAAACGTATTGATGTTTACATATAAATCAGGACTATTGACATAATCTTCTTTTGAATAAATCAGATATTTCTGATCTTCGGAAGCTTGTAAATTTCTAAAAACCTTTGGTGCCATCAATATCTCTTTCGGATCTTTGCGCTTACCTCTCAATTCATAAAAACCATTCTCTTTGGTCTTTTCATTAAAAGCAGTTAGCAAAATACGTTGACGCTCATCAAGTGTATTAGATTTCCACTTGCTATTTCGCGGATGTGTTAAGTTCTTATAACGCAATACGGTACTGGATACTCTTCCATATCCATTTGTGGCTAAATATTTATCCGATCCATCTAAAGCGAAATACCAGATATCATATTTATCATAAACATATACTCCTTTATTGTCGGCTCCCCAAGCGGCCATACCATAGCCTTCTGGTTTTGCCGGCATATCATTATCCTCATCGACAAAGGATACAGGAAGACCATCATTTAATATCGACACTTTTTTAGAGGCAATTTGATACGAATACCAATTGCCATTGTCCTGATTAAAATACAGCACATACTGACCATCTGGAGACAAAACAGCTTGTCCTGATAAATTTTCAACTACCAACTGACGAGTACCAGAAACGGTAGAGATGACATATACATCCTGTTTGCTCCGATAATCCCACTGCGTAGATACTCTACGCCCATAATCAGTGGTTGCCAAAACATATTCTTGGTCGGCTTCAATAGTTGTACGTACTGGATTAAATTTCTCATCAACTAGAGGAATCACACGATTATTCTGTTGCGGATAAAATATACTCAGATAGCTTTGAGCAAGATCTTTTTTAAGATTGACTAATTGCTGTGGCTGTAAGTAATCATCCTGCCAATGCCAAACGTCTACTTTCGCATGCTCAAAATCCACTAATGTCGTATCCTTAACTCTAGGTATAGGTGCCAATCCTAAAAATAATTTCTGTCCATTTTTACTGAATTTTAACTCTCCATCTCCACTTACAGCCCAATTTGCAGGTACTCCTGAAGTATTTTTTTGAACAGCAATGCGTGCTGAATCAAGCTGTGCAGTATAATAATAAAGATTAAACTCTTTTAATAAAGATTTTTCAGCAGTTTTATCTCCTAAATAGACCAATTGATTGCCAAGATCGTCAAAAGTGAAGTTTTTATACGTTCCGCGGCCATTTGTAATCTTTTTTAATGTTTTATTGGTTAAATCATATAAATAAACACCGGCAATATTTGATGTAGAATCTTTCGCTTCAGTTTTTTTGGTAAAAACCAGCTTGTTTCCCGCTTTATTAAAGTCATATTGATCTACCTGCTGAAAATTAACCGTATCACCTGTTGCTAGATCATATACATGCAATGTGCTGATTTTAGTTGCTTTTTTAGTCTTTGACGTCGCGGTGTCTGTAGGAGCTATCCCTTTATCATCCGTTAAGAATCCAAAGTAACCATTAGCTTCCTCAGCCAATTTATAGGATTTAACTTCTGCATACTTTAAAAGCTTTCCAGTTGCTACCGTAAAAATAGCAAGGGAGTCTTTCGGCATTTCTTCCGGTTTCTTTTTCTTAATTTTCGCTTGGCGTGTATCGGCAAACTTAGGCTTTATCAATGAAATGACATGCGTTTCATTATTGGTCAAACGGGCATTATATCCCCTTGGTAATTCAAGTATGGATTTGTTTAAATTATCCTTGACATATAAGGCTCCATCTCCCTCCTGTGGCAGTACTTGAAATGTGATGTATTTTCCACTACCACTTATTTCACTAGCATTCAAACTTTGCCATCCATCATAAACCGTATGGTTAAGCGGTTGCTTTTGAGCGAATAAAACGGCTCCATGCATTGCTAACAACCCTATAAGAATGATTTTTTTATTCATTATTTATTACTTATATCAACAAATTGATTCAAAAACTGCAAATTATCTATTTAAATTCAAAAATAACAGTTTTTTTTGGTATCATGATTGCTACATAGTAAGTCGATAAAACGTTAAATAACCTGATTAGAATAATGATTATGAAATACAATCCAATTATAATTGCACTTATTGCAGGTATTGTTATTATTGCAAGTGCATGCCTTTTTAGCAATGCATACCGTTACAAATTCAAATCTTCACAAACGATTACCGTTAATGGAAATGCTAAAAAAGATTTTGAATCTGATTTAGTAAAATGGAATGCCAGTTACAGTCGTAAAAATTTCGATTTAAAAGGCGCATCAGATCAATTAGCTGAGGATCGTGAGCTGGTTCGCAATTTCTTGATCGCACAGGGTCTAAAAGCTGAAGAGATAAGATTTGAAGCTGTTAATATTAATAAAGAATTTGAATACCACACAGATGGTAAAGGCAGTAGCTATAATACTTTTTCTGGATATACCTTATCGCAAACTGTTGGAGTGGAATCAAAAGATCTTAACAAAGTCGATAATGCATCTCGCGAAATATCAACGTTAATATCTCAAGGGCTTGAATTAAGTTCGAGCACACCGAATTACTATTATTCTAAATTGGAAGATTTAAAATTAGAACTCATTTCTCAGGCTTCTAAAAATGCACACCAACGTGCACAGAATATTGCTACCGAATCTTCCTCCACTTTAGGTCAATTGGTAAAAGCTGATTTGGGCGTTTTTCAGATAACTGGTCAAAATGATAACGAAGAATTTTCTTATGGTGGTGCATTCAATACAACATCTCGAAAAAAGACTGCAAACATTACTGTAAAAGCGAGCTATTTACCATTATAAAGTATAAAATGATATTTTTAAAGCCTTTTAGTCTTAAAATCAAGAGAAAAATTCACAAGAAACACGACACAATAAATTGTCTATCAAGAAAATAGCATAATTTAGAACGACTTCCAAAACTTTTCATGATAAAAAAAATCGTCAACAGATTAAACTTATCGTCTACAGATCACTCTAACCTGATAATAATACACATGTAAAAATAATATATATGAAAAAGTTAATGTTAAAAACAGGTATGATCGTTGCTACTTTATTAATTTCGATATCCGCTATGGCACAGACATTACTTAAACAAGACGTAAATGTATTTCCAGCACCAGAAAAAGGAATGGTAAAATATGTAATTGAAGTCCCTCACGCAGGAATCGATGGTGATAATAATAAAAAGATTGAGTTTTTTGCTGGCAAATATATGGAGACCGACGCGTGTAACAGTTACTTCTTATCCGGTGATTTTGAGAAAAAAGATCTGCAGGGATGGGGATATAATTACTATGTTTTCAAAACAAATGGAAATGTAGCTTCGACTCAAATGCTTTGCCAGGATGAAAAAAAGAACAGCTTTGTACAGGCGAAATCTGTTATAACCGATTACAATGGAAGAATGCCAATCGTTATTTACGCACCAGAGGGCTATGAAGTAAAATTCAAAATTTACAAAGCTGAGCCTGAAACTTACCAAGCCGCTGAGGTTCCTCTAAAAAAAACGAAATAGTTAAACGCAATATAAAAATTAATAAAACGCTCTTCAATTAAATTTGAAGAGCGTTTTTTGTTAAGGATCTAAAATCTTAAATTTTATTTTAAAATCTTCCTTAATAAAGAAACTGGAAAATCTGTTTTGGTTTCTTCAGACAACTCTCCTTGGGCATTTTCTACTTGAAAATCATTTAAATCAATTGATGTGTGTCCAACTGTTTTTAGATTCAGAAGCTTCAATTTCAAATCAGGGTTATCTCCTTTAAAATTTACTTTAGAATCCTTCGCTTGAATAAAAACATGTTCATAATCTTGTTTTGCAAAATTCACATCACTGCTATCCAAATCCAATGTCAGCTGATTAAGTTTAAAAGACTCCTGACGATCGCCACTAATATGGGAGCTTTTTAATCGTAATGACAAATCATTAACAACTACATCTGAATTGAACGTAAAATCTTCAACCTTATCTCCTACGATCTCCAGTTCATCATATTGACCTGAAAAACTACTCACATGAATTGCTGAAAATTCAATCTGCTTGATATCGGGAGTAAATATATATATCCGTTTATAGTAGGATTTTGCATTATCCTTCAGCTCAATATTCAATTGACCGTTTCCATCAACATCAATTGAAATTTCACCTTCACTATTTTTATCCACTTTCACAGCATATTTATCACTTTTCACAATAAAAAGTCCTATGGATCCTTTATCATTTCCGATAATATTCAAATTTGTAAAACTTTTAGTTTTATATGTTTTCAAATAAGTATCCTTACTATCTGGTTCACTACCTTCCTTACGAAGCATCTCCTCATACACTTTTGTATCAACCCGATTATTTCCTACAATATAAGAAGTGGTGACTATAGGAATAATAAATAATGCTATCCCCAAGCCTATCAATATTTTACTACTCAGTTTCATAATTCGTTATTTTTAAAATTTTGTTCGATAAAAGATTGATACCGTTGCTTTAGTTCATCTAAACTAATTTCCAAAAGATAGATATTTCTAAAAAAAGGATTAAGATCCTCTTCCAAAAAGACAGCTTTGCGATATTCCTTTACATTTCCTACTGACGTATCAGTCACAAAAAATCCAACTCCTCGTTTATTGACAACAATTTCTTTTTGTTGCAACAAGTCATAGGTACGCATCACGGTATTTGGATTCACTTCCAATTGTACAGCAAGTTCACGGACCGAAGGTAGCTTATCCTCCACTTTCCAAGTCCCCAATAGAATATGATCGCATACGTATGCTGCTATCTGAAGATAAATGGCTTTGTTAGCATTAAAATCCATACTAAACCTCCTTTTCTTTTAATCTCAAGAATGCTAATCCCCAAAAAATTAATGTTAAAAATATACCAATTGTTAGAGCAAGTTGAAGTCCATGAACCTTATCATCGAAATAATTACCGTTATCAAGGCCAATTGTATTATCTGTTCGTAATTTCATGACATAGATAAATGTGATTATCCATATGGCTACATATATAATCATGGTGATAGCTGTTTTAATATATTGATAATTCTTATAGGCAATAGAACCTAATAAAAATAAGGCATTCAATATAAAGGGTAAAAAATAGAAATAGGGCAAAAATTCAGATTTTTCCAGCTTGAAGAAATACATCCAATTATCAATCACTACTTTTCCTTCTTGTTCGGTTTCAAAAGTTGTAATAGAAGATCCTATACTTCTTAAATAGGATACGAAAGCAAGATCAACTAAAAAGAATAATAAGAAATAGGCACACAAGCTTACAATAATAGTATAAAAAATAGAAGTTAAAAATTTCTCTAAGGAAGAAGCTGGAGTCATCAACTCAAAAATCGCCTTTGTTTTTTGACCTAAATCAGAAAAATAACTGCTTGATACAACTGTAATAAAAAATAATCCCAAAATAAAAAATAACGGTATTCTAAAATTAAGAACATCTTGCCCTATATTAGAGCTTGTCCTTATATCTTCATAATTTTTAAAGATTGCAACCCCATAAAAAGCTATAAAAACTCCAGCAATAATAATTAGTGACATCAAATAAATGCGTCCGACAGAAATCCACTGCCGGCGAATCAATGCACACAAACGATTAACATTAAATACGTTCGACATCTTCAGTAACATTTAAAAGGTTTGTAATCAATTCTTTTTTCTGTAAAACAGCATTAAACAACAGTTCCAGATCTAATTTCGAGTCTTCACCCATCGTATTCAACTGTATGGTATTAAAACCTCCTAACGCAGGTTCTGAATAAAGCACATCATCGTTCAACTCACGTACTTTTTTAAAGCTGATATGATCCGTAATACGATTAACATTAGCATTTAATACCACCCGATGTTCATTCAATAGAATAACCGCATCAATCAGGTTATCGAGATCACGTACTTGATGTGTCGAAATAATAACACAGCGGTCGTCAGCAATAGCCGAGGCCATAATTTTGCGAAATTGCACTTTAGAAGGAATATCTAGACCATTAGTAGGTTCATCCATAATCATGATTTTGGTATTGGAAGCCAAACCAAATGATATGATATATTTCTTCTTTTGCCCATAACTCATATCTGCAAGCTTCTGTTCGATCGGAATTTCAAACTCTCTGATCAGTTCTTGAAAATATGCATGATCAAACTTTGGATAAAAAACGGCATTCGCTTTTACAAAAGTTGCGGATTTCACTGCTGGTAAGTGAAATTCCTCAGGAATAAAACTGATTTCCTGAAGCAGAGCAGGTTCGCGTTTACAAGGATCATGCTGTAACACTTCAATCGTACCACTTACAGGATAGACCAAACCGGCCATATTCTTCAGTAACGTCGACTTGCCTGCACCATTTTTCCCCAATAGACCATAAATATGCCCTTCCTGTAAATGAAGATCCATATTTTTAAATAATGGTCGCGATTTGCTGTAGCTGAAATTTAGGTTTTTAATAGTTATCATACTACTGTATTATTTAATTAATACACTAATATAGAAAGGAAAAATAAGAATGCAAATTATTTTGTACTTTTTATTAAAGAAATAAAAGAAAACACAAAAAATTTTAAATATTATATCAGAAATAAGAAGCCTACCCTTTTGATTTCTAAGATTATATTGAAAAGATTAGCGATCGTTATAAGTAGTAATTATGCCGAACAAATTAGGTGCAAACAAAAGACCGTTTCTCTAGATAAGAAAAACGGTCTTTTACTTTCGGTGGAGAAGTTTGTGTTAAAGACAGGAACCTTTCATGTAAATGAGTACTGTCACTTAACAATATTCTCTAAACTCAGTAGTATAACCTTCAGCCCATATGTATATATGATAATATATCTAACGTGATTGCTGCTATACATTACATCTTTTAATAATCATTGCAGAAGCACCACCGCCACCATTACAAATTGCTGCTAACCCATACTGTCCTCTCTCCTGCTCCAGCACACTTGTTAAGGTTACTAAAATTCTGGCACCCGAACACCCCAGAGGGTGACCTAAAGATACTGCCCCCCCATAAACATTCATCCTTTCCAATGAAATATCCAGCAAACGGGCATTTACTAATGCTACAACAGAAAAAGCTTCATTAAATTCAAAAAAGTCAATATCAGACAATTCTAGATCTGCTTTTGCTAATACTTTTTTTACGGCGAGACTAGGCGTCGTTGTAAACCATTCCGGTTCCTGTTCCGCATCAGCATATGCAATGATTTCAGCTAAAGGCTCTAAACCCAATGCTTCCATTTTCTCACCGGACATCAGTAATAATGCCGCAGCTCCATCACTTAAAGTAGAAGCATTTGCTGCAGTAATCGTTCCGTCTTTTTGAAAAGCTGGTTTCAAAGTATAAATTTTCTCAAAATTGACCTGCGTAAATTCTTCATCTTGCTTGACAACAACTTCTCCTTTTCGGGTAGAAACTGCTATCGGAGCCACTTCCTTATCAAATTTCCCCTGTTGCCAAGCATCACGGCTTCTGGTATAGGACGATACCGCATAGGCATCCTGCTCCTCCCGGTTAATGTCATATTTAATCGCACATAATTCTCCAAAAACACCCATTGCGTCTTGCGAATAAGCGTCACTCAGTCCATCTTTCTGTACTCCATCTACTAAACTTTGATGACCGTACTTCGCTCCCCAACGTACTGTAGGTGCATAATAAGGCACACGGCTCATACTTTCCATACCGCCAACAAGTACGACATGAGCATCACCTAGTAAAATAGCCTGTGCACCTAGTGCTACCGCTTTCATTCCACTTGCACAAACCTTATTAATAGTGGTCGCAGGAATATCATCAGGTAAACTTGCATATTTTAAAACTTGGCGAGCAGGAGCTTGTCCCAAATCGGCTTGCAGAACACATCCCATCAATAATTCATCCACTTCGCTTCCATCAATAGCAACTTGTTTCAAAACTGCAATAACAGCCTGAGCACCTAATTCTGTCGCGCTAAAAGTGGATAATCCTCCTCCAAAGCTTCCTATTGCGGTACGTTGCGCCGCGACAATAAATACTTTCTTAGTCATCGTTTATTATTTTGGTTATCTATGCTACTACCTTGCTTAATCAAAACGTCAGATCCGGTTTCCCCCGAACTACGAATCCCAATTGACATACAAAGAAAACAAACAGTAGAGCGTTATCATAAAGTTATATTTAAAGGTACAAAAAAATAGTAAACAGTAAATGAATCGGTTAAACAGAAATCTTTAATAAGCTTATAAATGAGCCTAAAACATTTAAATCAAGCGAACACTCTCCGATAAAAATAAGTTATCATAAAAATTAACTTTCAAATAAATGGAAACGTCAGCTTTTTAATTTAAATTAGCTTCAACTTATTTGGATCACCAAATCCAAAAGAGAAAATATAACCAATAAAACTTGATAGCATATGCAAGCAACACAATTGACAGTTGAGCACCACGTATTTCGCGAAAGTTTAAAAGCATTTATCCGTAAAGAGATCCTGCCTCATATTGATCAGTGGGAAGAAGAAGGTAAAATAGATCGTGCCATTTGGAAAAAAATGGGCGACATGGGCTTTACAGGTCTTAACTATCCAGAAGTTTATGGTGGGCTCGACCTTGATTTTTATTATTCCATGATTCTTTGCGAAGAGCTCTCTCAGTGCTTTTCGGGAGGATTCACGATAACAGCATTAGTTATTCAATATATGTCAGCCCCATACTTACTCAAATATGCCTCTGAAGAATTAAAAGAAAAATATTTAAAAGGTGTTATTGCTGGAGATTTGGTCAGTGCAGTAGCTATTACGGAACCAGGTGCTGGATCTGATGTACAAAAAATCCAAACAACTGCTATCCGGGAAGGTGATCATTATATTGTTAACGGTTCGAAAACCTTTATCACCAATGGTTACTATGGCGATTTTTTTATTACTGCTGTTAAAACCGATCCGACCAAAGGTAGTAAAGGTATCAGTTTGCTCTTGATCGACCGTCATGCTTCAGGAGTAACAGCAACCAAAATCAATAAAATGGGCTGGCATGCTTCTGATACAGCAGAATTAGGTTTTGATCAGGTAAAAGTCCCCATTTCACATTTAATAGGTGAAGAAGGTGCGGGTTTTAGTTACCTGATGGACGGACTACAACTGGAACGCCTGACCGCAGCAATCCATAGCATTGCTACAGCAGATTCTGCCTTACAGTATACCCTAGAATATATTAACAAACGTGAAGTATTTAAGCATAAACTGCAAGATTTCCAAGTAGTAAGACATCGCGTCGCACAAATGGTTGCAGATATCGCTACAACAAAAGCATTTATATATGCTTGTTGCGATTTGCAACAACTTGGAAAATATGCAGTTAAAGAATGTTCGATTGCGAAATTACAGGCGAGTGAGCTTGCGGTCCGTATTGTAAGCCAATGTTTTCAACTTTTTGGTGGTTATGCCTTTACAGAAGATTTCAAAATAGCTCGTCTCTACCGTGATATAAGAGTCGGTACCATTATCGGGGGAACATCTGAAATCATGTTGGAAATTATTGCTAAAATGACAATTGATAAAGTCAATTATCAATCCAAGTCCGATAAAACAATTTCTTCAAATTAATTAAACTCTATACTGCAATTCCCCATAAGGGAATATAACACCTAAAAAAAATGGATAAAATTAATCCTATATATTTTACTTACTTCTTAAGTGAAAGAGATGAACAGGGAGTCGTATTGATTAGCCCCTTAATTTCTACAGAAACTATCCATGGAAATGACTTAGAGCGATTAGAAGAATTTGTGACCATCATCCTTGATCAGATTAATCTCAATGAAGTAAAAGGAATAATCTTCAAAAATCCACTTATAGGCCAAGCTATTAACTATGATATTTTACTTAAACAAGCATTAGATGAAAATTCATTTAAGCTACGTTTGAAATCACTCCTGTCAAATTTTAATGATCTTAATCAACAAAAGAAACCCATCGTCGGTCTAATGGACAGCGACTGTATAAGTTTACAACTTTCTACACAACTATGGGCACACTGCCGAATTGCCCTTGAGCAGATAAAAATAGGATTTCCAGAAGTCAACTATGGATTATTTCCAGGGTTTGGTGCCACGATACAAATAACAGAGATACTTGATGCACAAGATGCTCTTCCATTGGTGCTACAGGCTAAAATAATCACAGCACAAAAAGCTAAAGAAATAGGTTTAATAGATCTCATTTCTTCAAATATAGATCATGCAATCTTTCTTGCCAAAACATGGATCTTAGAACATGTGCATGAACAGGCTCGGAAACCAACTCCACCATGGGATGAAGCACAATGGGATAATCTTACCGTACCCATCAAAAAACGTAACTTAGGAATTAAGCCAAACATAGACAACTGTATGGCAGTTATTTATCAAAAACACAATCTTTCAAAACAAGAAGCACTCCGTATTGAAATAGCGTATTTTATCCAGACCCTGCGCGATCCTATTACCTGCAGTATCATCCGGACCCAGTACTTCGGTATAAATGAAGCTACAAAAGCTACAGATCCATTAGTCCATACCCCTTTCGAGTTACAAAGGATGGCAATATTAGGAGCTGGTATGATGGGGTCTGGAATTGCATTCGAAGCTGCTCGCTCAGGAATTGATGTTATCTTGAAAGATGTGACTTTACAACAAGCAGAGCAAGGAAAAAAATATGCAGAAAAAGTATCAGCAAAATGGGTGGAACTGGGAAAAATGAATGAAGAAAAAAGACAGGCTCTCCTCTCCCGAATCTCCCCTACAGATCAGACAAAAGATTTTGGAGAAGTTGATCTCATTATCGAAGCTGTGTTTGAAGACAAAAATCTTAAGGCGGCTGTCAGTACTGAAACACTTCCTTTCCTAAATAATAATGGTTTTTTTGCTTCCAATACCACATCATTACCCATCAGTGAATTGGCTTTAGTAAGTCCGAAACCAGAAAACTTTATTGGAATGCATTTTTTTTCACCTGTAGATCGAATGGCTTTAGTAGAAATCATACGCGGGAAACAAACTAGCGAACAAACCCTGTCTAAAGCTCTAAAAGTAGTCCGTCAACTTGGAAAGATTCCAATTGTTGTACATGATGGCCCTGCATTCTTTACTTCACGTATTTTTTTCAACTACCTACTGGAAGCAGTGACGATGCTGTTGGAAGGTATTCCTGCATCTCTCATTGATGAACAGGCAAGAAATGCGGGGTTTGCTGTTGGTCCTTTGACAGTTCTTGATGAAATTTCGCTATCGCTTATGCTGCATGTATACGACCAGCTCCCCCATCTACATCCAAGCCAGAGGCGATGTTATGATTACTTAAAAAAACTTGTGGATAGTGGACGAAATGGACGAAAATCCAATCGAGGTTTTTATGACTATGAAATTGCATCTGGAAAAAAAGCAATTTGGCAAGATTCGAATTTACCGACCTTAACTACATTGCCCGAAACCATCAACATTCAGGATCGATTATTACATGTTATGGCATTGGATAGTTACCGATGCTTAATAGAAGGGATACTCGACAGGCCGATCGATGGCGATATCGGCGCTACCTTAGGGATTGGCTATCCCATTCATACTGGCGGTGTCTTTGGTCATATAGACCAAGTTGGACTCCAAAAATTTGTAAAAGACTGTCAGCGTTTTGAGCGACTAGGTGAACAATGGATGATTCCAACCTCATTACATCAGCTCGCCGCAGAAAATTTCACCTTTTATTTAGGCCTTCAATCCAACTGGCCTATCCAAAAACAAAATTTATAAATTCAAAAAAGGTTTTCATAAAAGTTTTAAAAAAAACCTTTATGAAAACCTTCTCTAACTAACTAACTAACTAACTAACTAACTAACTAACTAACTAACTAACTAACTAACTAACTAACTAACTAACTAACTAACTAACTAACTAACTAACTAACTA
>Ga0160467_100714_pt1 | contig 24547 bp, 22 predicted proteins | sample HID1972I_E11MG_FD_108221 | JGI IMG/M metagenome (GOLD analysis project Ga0160467, IMG submission 108221) | Enriched pill bug-associated microbial communities from UW Madison campus, WI, USA - HID1972I_E11 MG | ecosystem: Host-associated > Arthropoda: Insects > Digestive system > Unclassified ... | reverse complement strand
TTAGCTGCAACATATTGAGTTGTCGCGATGTACTCTCCGTTTCTGTCGAAGAAAGCTGACATTGTTTTTCCATCAAGTGTAAATACCGCTTTCTGGAAGTTGCTTGTTACTGTCCACTTTACGCTTTCAGCAGCGTAATATTTGTTTAAAAAGTTGTTTTCAGCGAAATAAGATACTTCAGCATCCTTTTCGTCTTTCTTGTCTGCTGCAAAACTCTTAGCAGACAGAACAGTGATTAAGCAGGACAGGAATAAAATCTTTTTCATAACGTGTGTTCTTATTTTCATAACAAATGTAGACACAAATTACATTACTGCAAATATTTTTGCAATTTTTATGAAATTTTCACAACAAAACAGATTAATTATTGAAATGTCAAAAACAACATACCGCAAACGTGCGTCATTTACTGATTTTTCATCTTATTCATCCCCGATAAGGATTTTACAGCTACCAAGATTAATAAACATGCAGCCGATAAAATGCCTATACATGAAAGGCTATTGTTTCCTGTCTTCGCTTTCTGCGTTTTGGTGGTCTTTGTCTTAGTCTTCACTTTCTGCTCCAGTGACCCCGATGACCGGATCTGCATACTCGCACCACTCGAGTCTACGGCCGTGCTATTTGCCTTCGTTTTCCCTCGTAGCCTCACCATACTCGCCGAACCTGCAAAACCCGCATGCGCCGAAAAGGTAAATGCTCCCGAAGGCACGATATCTACCTCAAACTGCGCCCCGCTCGAATCAGTATATGAAAGCACACGACTCCTTGAGCCCACAGAATCAACCTTCCAGTCAAGCGACTGTTTCAAGCTCCCTGTTTGTAAACTATCTTGCCTGGACACCAAGATCTCGCTGAAAAGGGAACAGCCGCCTGCAAGGAGCAGCATCATCATTACCGGCAGGAGACAAGCGACCCTTCTCATAATGCTTCCTCCCATCTGGCTATCTGGTAAATGGAACTGATCAACCTCCGCTTGCGATATACCCCGTCCCCTTCCCTGCTACCGGCCTCATTAGTATTCCCTTCTACCGTAATCACATACTTATCGTCCCATGAATCGACAAACCCTACATGTGCGATTCGCTTCTTGTCGGGAAAGTAAATCCCGAAGACATCTCCTCTTCGGGGCTTTTTCGCTTCTCCACCGGCTACCGGCTTAACTTGTAGCGCCCTCGACCGCTGCCAGCAGACCTTCTTTGCCGGAAACAGATCAGGACTCCAGCCCGAACGTGGATTCCTGATCCTCGCCTGTCCGAGAGACCAGCACACGAATGCCGCACACCAGGGGTTGCCCTTCTTCAGCCCTACATAGGCGAGATAGGTTTCCACCCGCTCTCCGTCATTCTTCCCGCTTTGTTCGCGGACGCCAATTTCAGCCGTATAGATCCCCCAAAGGCTGAGCAATATCATCAGGCCCGCTTTCATAACAGGGCCATCAGTGTAAATACAAAACCCATCAGCAACAGCAGATAAAATCCCAGATAGATCAGCACTTTCTCTCTGGCTGCCAGACCCCGGAACTCATATTCGAAATCGCATTCCGAATAAACGGTGAACACCGGCCAGATCGCCTTCATCACCCGCCAGGTTACCGCTTTGAAAAGCAGGAAGGACAAAATAGCCATGATCACCGCACTGAGCGCCCCGGGATCAATGGGTGCGGAAGTAATATCCACATGGCGGCACAGCCAGGGGAAGATCAGAAATAACACAAGTAAAACAGCAATGCTCAGCGGCTCGCTATAGCGGCTCGGACTTACGGGCCGCAGATCTAAAAATTCCATTTTCTTAAAGTTTAATTGTTCTGAAAAACCACAAAATATTATGGAAAAATGAAGGCGGGGGTTGATTCCCCGCCTTCTGGTAACCTCATTGAGGAAACCGTTCTGACCCTATAAGATCGGCAGCGAACCTGCAAACGCCGTTGCTGAGTTCGTGCCATCTTCACTCGTCATAAAAAGGTATCCGTAGATTGTGGTGCTCGACCAGTTAGACGGAATCTCGATATCTGCTCCCTCATCCTGGCGAACAAAGTCATCCATAGATACGATCGCCTCTTTCTGCTCAGGGCAGCAGAGCACAATCGTTGCCTTGTCCATCAAACGGTCCGCTGAAGCACCGCTGAACATCTGCCAGCTTACAGTTACCTGCCCCTGCAATCCTGCGGCAAGCTTACAGCCGAAAGGCTTTGTCAAAGTAAGTCCCTTGCTGAGAATGATTTTTGAATAGTCCAGCTGCGGATCCAGATCGGTTCCGGTCAGGGCTACCTGGTTCGCCCGGATTGCCAGGTTGTAGGCTGTCGCCCTTCCGCTGTACTGTTTGGAGTAACCCCGGTCAACTGCGCCTTTAACCAGCAGTAAAAATTGAGATAACAAAGTGAAGCGTGCCCGTACCGCCAGTTGTTTTCCGGTAGGTTCTTTCGATGTCTTCTTCGGTAAGCCTCTCATGTAGTCGATATCTCTCCAGCTGCTACCGATAACACTTCCTACTTTTCCTGAAAATGCGCCATTGACGCCTTGATTAAATTGTGCCATTTTTTTAATTTTTAAATTGTTAATACTTTAATTGTTTACATCAGTCATTCATATACCGGTATGTCGTTCTGATGAATCAAAAGTATTATGCAACCTAAGGGGTGACGATTTTTTGGCGGAAAACGTCAAAATTTTATGGAATTTTTAAAAAAATGGCGTCCAAAAGCAGTCTGCTTCGGATCCTTTTCCTGGAAGCCGGGGTTTAGATAGTTTTCATTTGCAGCATCTACGTTAACTCGAAAGCGGGAAAGAACAAACGCCCATAAATTTTAAGAATATCCGAATAGAAATCCGTATATTTACGTATAGAAAATCGCGTCTTAAATGCCAAAAAGAATTATGAATTCCGGAGACATCGAAGTCACAAATAAAAAAGAAAAATATCTACTTACGGTTAAACGCCTGCGTTCCAGTAATTTTAGTAAAAATTTACCATTCCTTATTCTTTCCGAGCAATTGCCTGAAGGGCAGGTTTATCGAGAGTTTCCAGATGGCCGCATAGAACTTCAGGAGGTCTCTGCCAGAGGCTCCAGATATCAGTCAAGGGTTATTCACGTTCTAAATACTGTTGAGGCTAATCGTGTCCGCAGAGAGTATGGATTACTCTAAACCAACATTGTTAGTAATCTCGGGCCCTAATGGTGCCGGTAAATCAACGCACATTCAATCGATGCTTCCTGAGGCATTCGCTGGTATTTGGTCGTTTGACCGCGATAAAGCGAGGTCCGAGTTTGAAATCCAACTGGTTGCTCAGAAACTCCCAAAACTTTCCATAACTAAGATCGCGACGGAAATGATGGAAAAGAAGCTGGTGCAAGAAATGAAGTTTGCCATCTCAACTAAATCCCATTTTGTATTGGAAACCCCTTTATCTCATGGAGATTATTGGCAATACCTTGATCTTTTTGAAGCAAATGGTTATCAGATCCAGTTGAATTATTTGTGTCTTGACAAGGTAAGTGATTGCGTTGCAAGGGCTAAACCATGCTTTGCCGAATATTGCTTTGAAAGTGAGATCTTTTAAGAATTCGCAAAATCCAGTGATAAAGAAGAGGTCTTGAGAGAGGGATTACCTCTGGACCAGATGAATCTACGGTAATCCTGACTTCTATTTATCAGCGCAGAATGTTGCCCGATATAAATCTGTCGGTCTCAAACTTATTTGGTAGCCGTTTCGGTAAAATTTTATGAATTCAATCTGTCATTATTTTAATTTTAACAAAAACGACAAAATCTTCATGTATGGAGAGGATTTCGTCGTTTTCGCTATATCTACTCTATATCCGATTCTCTGTAATACCGTTTGCCCTGCAAATGTACAGGTACAAGCTTCCCGGCTTTTTCCCATTCGGCCATCAGCCTGAGGGAAACTTTCATCTTTTTTGCCGCCTCATCGTCAGTAAAAAGCTTAACATCTCCTCCCTGCTCATTTTGTATAAGCAAAAGCTCTTTTATTTCTCTCAGTTCGGATAGGATAGCATACGCCTGAACCAGCAGACGTTCACCCAAAATGACTATTTGGAATAAGTTCTCTTTAAGGCTGATCAGTCTGTGCTTCATGATTGTTTGAATTTACGCCGCTTTTGATAATATCGGAAAGCCTGTAATAACTGCGACTTCCGATCATTATAGGAAGAAGTACGCCTGCTTGCCTCCAATTGTACAGCGTTTGTATCGTCACTTTTAGTTTCTCTGCCGTCTCCTCCATAGTCAGCAGCCGGGTATCTCTCCCCTGCTCGTTCTGCAACTGAAGCAGCTCTCTTATCTCTTTCAATTCCGCAACGACTTCTGAAGCCCGCTCTATCAGGCTTTCCATAATGCTAACCGTTTTGAACAGACCTCTGCTCATATTCAATATTGATGTATTCATATTTAAAGGATTTAAAGTACCTCCGAAGCTTTGTAGTAATTATCGTGTCCGATTTGTATCAGCGTCAGCTTGCCCTGTGTAGCCCAGCGCCGCAATGTCTTTGGTTTCACGTTCAACTTTGCTGCTGCCTCCGTGGCTGAAATAATACGTAATTCTTCACCGGGCGTTTTCTGTTCGAGTAACAAATCTTTAATTTCCCGCAACCCGGTCAGGATTACGAAGGTTTGCGACAGCAGGCTGTCAAACAAATTAACGGCCTTGAAAAGGTTTCTGCTTAAAGAGAGTAGATGATTCTTCATCTTGTAGGATGGTGATTCTTTTGTGTTCATCATAATAATATTTCAGTTAGTTTATTCGCCAGGATGTCCCATTCTGCCTCTTTGAATACCGTATATTCAATACGGAGGCAGGAAATAGTTTGATCTTCTTTCAGGTGCTTGTTTCTTTCATAATAATTTAGGTTTTGGTGAACAGATAATGAAGCCAGGTGCTTCACGTGAATGGGTTTATGGAATTGAATAAGGACGAAACGGCCACACGCTGGTTTGATGACTGTGGCTCTGTCTGACAGCCTATCCTTCAGTCGGTTCGATATGGCCTGAAGTCTCGTTGGGTGTCCGCGGATGAGCTTATTCGCTTCCGTGCTTAATGAACCATTCTCATGCATGATAACGGCGATCTGATCAAAGGACCGGCAACGGGGACCATCAATCAAAGCGTCGTTCTCTTTCAAAACTTGAATGAGCCCGGGCTCTCCGACAACATATCCGGCCTGCTCCCAGAGGCGACTCGCCCTGCTGACAACCGAAACATAGATTACCCTGCCATCATGTGGCTTCACCGATAATCGTGGAGGCAGATTGACGATGGCGTATTCTGACTCGTATTCATACGCGATGATCTTAAAGTCATACTCTTTGGATAAGGCGAGCAAATGATCGCGGTTCCTGTCGCTGGTTACTATCCCGAAAGGCCAGGACGAGTCGGGCCGGATAAATACAGCCCTGACTTTTCTGCTCCGGCAGATTTCCTGCAGCACGCCCATATCCATTCCATGTCCAGCTTCACTCCCGGTAATTGTTACCTCACAGCCGAGACTTCGAAAAATGGTATACGGACAGGAGTCTTGCTCAGTCTCCATCACCACAAGATCGTCTCTTCCCAGCATGGCTGCAGCCACCGCTTTCAACGCTGTTCCTCTGCCTGGTATGAAGATATTTTCAAGTTCCGCATATAGGCCGGCCGCATGAAGCTTTTTAACGATCTGCTCTGAAAGTGATATCTCAGAACAAACTTTCGCTAACTTACCTCTTGCTTTGGAGTAGACGGCTTTATACATCTTATCACTTATCGCGCCCAGATTCGCTTCTGAGTACATTTCAAGAACGGCAATATTCAGGTTTGGGGAAAGAAAATTTGCCAGTCGCCTGTATCCGGATGAGGTCTCATGGACAGCAAACCGGTTTAATTTTGATATCTCCTCTTTACTCACCGGTAAGAGATAGGTCCCTCTCGAGCCTTTTACAATGATGATGCCCTTATCTTTTAGCCGTCTGTAAGCACGATGTACGGTTACATGACAGGTCTTGTATATTTTGGCAAGGTCTCTTGATGTTGGGAGGCGTAGTTCTGTCCCTGGAGCTAAGGACTCCCTTAGCTGGATAATTCTGTCGGCTATCTGCTTTCTTAAACATAATTCAGGATCGAGAGGTTTAGTTATAATCGCTTCATATAGGTACTTCATAATTGGTAATTATGAATGCCAATTAAAGAAATTTCTTCCTGATATAAACAAAAGTTGAAAGTGAAATGCTTCGAAACACTTTGTTAACCTGTAGTTGGGTTCTACTTGTTAACCAATCTGCACTTAGGTTGACTTTTATAATCTAATTCTGACTTCAAACCTAAAGAAAAACTATATTAAACGCAATAAAACCAAATATATTTGATTTTAATAGCCTTTATATGTTCTTCCTTTTGCCTCATGCCTGAAGCAAAAAAGAGTATAAACGCCCTTTTTGGAGAGAGACTTGGAAAATTCAAAAAAAGAGCCAACATATCCATTGCCAGAATTAGCTACGCCACCTCAATCAGCGTAAATTACATCACAGATACGATTAACGGAAAGAGAAACCCGACACTGTCACATGTGGAAAGCTATGCTAAGTTATTCGGTGTCCCCGCATTCGAACTGTTGAATTTTGATGCTTCCATCCCCAGTCTTGAAGTGCTTCAGCAGAACATCCGCATGTATTTCAAATCGCTTGGATACAATCCCACGCCCGGCTTTAAAAAACTAGGGCCGGCCTATATAGTCGAAGAATTTATTGAAGAATCAGCTCCCTTCGGTCCGCTGGACGCCGCAGAGATTAAGAACCTATGTAACCAGACTAAAGGCACGTCCTATAAGACTAACGATGTATCCAGGATCTTAAATAATCTCGCGGAAGAAGGTATTCTTTATAAAACCGAAACCGGGAATGCGAAGAAGCCGGCATATAAGAAGGTGGTAGATAAGTAAAATACTTCTCACAGATTAAAACTTAGAAAACGATACCCGCTTCCCGACCTTTAAATCGGGTACATCTCCTTCATGCGTTTTTCGCTTCTTCGTCGCCGTTGTTTTTGGCACTATCCTTCGCTTCAAATCCCTCAGTAGCGTGTTACCCTCATAACACATGTTGTTAATCGATACTCCTCGTGTTCGTTGCGCCTCGCTGAGCTCCATATTCACAGGACCTGAAGGGAATTCTCCAGGTTCTTCAGCTGCATAAGCTGCGATTATCGCGCAGGGACTGAACTCCTTGCTGTTCAACAGGACGTAGCCTTCCTCCATCCGTGTTTCGCTATAAGCCAGCAGCGATACGCTCAGCATCAGCAGCTGGTCCGCTTCAGGCTGTGTTTCAAACCGGATTTCCTGTGCTTCGAGCTGCCCGTGGTTACGTACCTCTACATCCCTGACTTCCAGGTATTCATAGTATTCCTTCCTGAAGTTGAAGCCGATCAGGCTGAAACGGATACGGTACTTGCTGACTACTTTGCTGATGCTTACCGGTACACGGATATCTCTTTTGGAATTCAAAGCCCCCATAAAGACGCTGATCCTACCCTGCTCATCACGCTCTACCCGCTGACTGACCTGCAGCACTTCGCTCATCCGGCTCTTGATATTAAAATCCATCCCGATAATGCTGTTCAGATCAGCGTCATGCAGGTCGCGCTGCCCCACGCTCCCGTTCAGGCTGCCCCGGATACCCCGGTACACCAGCTGTGTGCTGCGGCTGACCGCTTCCCCGTCGCGGTGGATATAGGCCGGCTGAAAGGCCTGGCGGATAACTGCCGCCGTCGTACTGGAAAGACCGAACTCCGTGGAGGCACGGATGCTTTCGCTGGTCTGCTTAAATTTACCGGGTTTTCCCTGAATGATGTTCATACCGCGGTACCCGCGATATACTACGGAACCGGCGGTACCATGCACCATGCCTTTGTTGTCTACTTTTGCCATAGCTCTGTTTTCTTTTTGGGAACAAGGTAGGGAGGCAGGCGACATGTGTCGATTTTTTTCCGTTTTTCGACAAATTTTTATGGAATTTTGAAGATTTCGCATGAAGAAAGACATGACACTTCGGTTAGGCTGCCTTTATATGGCGGTGTATCGGTCGAGATAAAAGGCCGTGAAAAGTCCGACTTTAAGGGGGTACGTCGGACTTATCACGGCACGAAGGGTGCCTTATATCTGTAGGACATAGTTGGTGTTATAGTTCTTCTATAACTTACCTCTCGTTTTGCTTCATTCCCGTCGAATCCAACACTTCCGCATTGATTCTGCAAAGATCCAAAGTTTCCAGATATGTGGTAATAAAGTTGAAGATTCTATATTCAGAGCAATAATTTAATGACACGAAAAGTCATTCAAATCTTTAATGATTTGCTGACACCCAGACCGAAGCGTTGCAATATCAGAACCTACCGCTATACAACTATAGCCGAGCTGCCCAACCAAATCAAAATGCAATTTATTTCTGAGCAGTATTCCTGCTTTCTTTCTATTATTCACAGCAGCATCCGCAACTATCTTTAGTGATTCTTCATAGCTAAGTTTATTACTTGCGTCATATTGTAAAGCGAGCTTTAAGTCTGCAGGTCCAACAAAAAGCACATCAACTTCATGCACTGAAGCTATCTTTTCAGCATTGAGCACCCCCTCTACATCTTCTATCTGAGCAAAAAGTAAGGGCTTATTAAATTCGCTGGCATTTTCAGGCACACTGGTGCCATACAAGTATTGCCTTACTGATGACGAAAACCCTCTTTTCCCTACCGGCGGATAATGCATATAGGATATGCATGTTTCAATCTGATCTTTTGAAACAACATGTGGAACCATTATTCCGTCTGCACCTGCGTCCAAAATTTTGCTTATTAAACCACTTTCTATTGCAGGAATACGGACTATCGACATGATTGGTTTATCACCCAAAGCCCGTAAATGCTCCACGATTGTATCGCTTGTAAAGCCGCCGTGCTCCATATCCAGCAAAAGCCATTTAAAAGGATATTGAGCTGCTATTTCAGTTACAACAGTTGATCCCAGGCTTAAAAAAGTACCTGGCAAATATGCTAACCGGCGGAAATCGTTAGTATCTTTCATATATTTATAATTCTGCAATTTTTTTATTACCTCTTAATCCCTCACAGGCGCAACGAATACGTTGAAGCGTGAAAGCTCTCAAATCACTACTGTTTGAATTACTCATAAAGAAGCTATCTGGTTTATCAAAATATTTCCCTCTGACCCTTATAACCGCTTTAAAAATCATGTTGCGCAAAAGGTGCAGCCAAAATTTCTTTTCCCAATACTCGGGCAATTCTCTTACCCTGGCATATCCCTTGATCGCTGCCTGAACAACCTCCCCGGAATGAAAACAGCCCAATAAAGAAAGGTCGTCCATGGCATCTCCCGAAATAGTATCACTCCAGTCGATGAAAGCGACGATTTCGTTTGAGCTACCCAAGATATTCCAGAGTGCTAAATCTTTGTGAACAAGGCAACCGTGAGGTATATTCAAAAGATAGTCATACTCCCGAACTAATTCCTTGATTTCAAAGACTTCATTCTCTTCAAAAAAGGTGTTAGTTTGAAGATAGTGGAGATGAGCATCCCAGTTTAGTAAAAAATAATCACGATAGGTATTATGATATCCTTGAAGATGCTCTTGTTCTATAAGTACAGACCGATCAAAAAGACCATACTTTGATGGTGTAATACTTTGCCATTTCGCTACAGATTCACCGATAAATCCTGCAATGGTTAAGATGTCAAGATCTCCATTTTTTTCATGCTCGTTTAGATCTTTGCTATTTATATATTCAATAATCTGTATTGCAAATGGAAACCTAATTCGGGTACTATCACAATGGAATAATTTGGGAGAAGGAATGCCCAGAGCGTTGATTCTTTGTAGCACTGCCGATTCAACATCAATATAATCATCATTCTCGGGCCCGTTATCTATTCTTATGAAATAGGTTTGATCCGGATATATAGCAAGGTAAGTAACATGATCACCTTGCCCACCTCCCAGCCGCAGTTCAAAAGGACCGGGCCGAAAATATTCTGTCAGATAAGTATGCAACTGCTCCCCTAATTCACTCATATCAACCTTGCTGTGATCCTGAACATTTCCCATTGCGTAAGGGCGATCTGACTTCCAGTAATAAATATTCTTTCTATTGTTCAACTTCATCTTTTGGATATTTTTTATGCCACCAGGATGCCAGGATAGATCCGGTAACGTTCATCAATGGGCCGAATACCGCTGGAGCAAGTCCGAGAGTGGCTAGCTTTCCGAGGCTTTTGGCAATCCCGGTTGCTAAGCCACCGTTTTGCATTCCTACTTCAATCGCGATGGTCCTGCAGTCTCTTTCATTCATTCTAAACAGACGCGCCGACCAGTAACCCAGAAAATACCCCGTTAGATTATGTATAAGTACCAGAGCGATCAAAAGCGGACCAATTGACAGCAGGTTATCGCGTCCGGCAGCGGCAATGACAACGATAGAAAATGCTATCGCAAACATGGAAACATAAGGCATCAGGGTATCTAGCCACCTGAGTTTTCCATGGAGGATGTGATTAAACAGTAAACCTGCAGCTATAGGCAAAATCACCATTTTCAAAATCTCAGTCATCATATGCCATACATCGATTTCTATCAGTTGCCCGGCAAGAAGTTTCATTAGCAGCGGCGTAAGGAATGGCGAAAGAGATGTTGATATAGCTGTAATGGTAATAGACAATGCCACATTGGCTCTGGCGAGGTATGATATTACATTTGAAGCCATGCCGTTAGGTGAACAACCTATCAAAATGATACCTGCGGCAATTTCAGGCGGTAGTCCGCTGACATAGGCCAGCAAAAACCCCATAAGTGGCATAATAAGAAAATGGCTTACAACCCCTATAATAACGCCTGTAGGAGATTTCACAATTCCGACAAAATCCATGAAACTCATGGAAGTTCCCATGCCAAACATGATTAGCTGTATAAGGGGAACAATTAAGATACTTAAATTGAAGCTGCCCCAACTCCTAAACAATGCTGGATAAAAAAGAGCTGCCGCAACCGACGCCAATATTACCATGGTATAGCTGAATCCTTTAAGCCCTGCACTAGCTTGAAAAGCCAGTGCTAATGCTATAAATAAAATAATAACAGCCGGGCCGGTCAGCAGTCCGTTTCCCGAAACGAGCAATCCGAGGATAGTTAGAATACTAACCAGAGCAAGAAAATAGAAGGTTTTGTAAAATCGCATTGGAAGAAAATTAGAATTAGATGATGAAAAGTTTATTCATGAGTTTTTATTGTTCTAGTACGCCAGTTTGCCTTTATCGTCTATCACTCCGTCATATCCGGGTCCCCCCGCTCCAACATATCCATAGCTGGCGCCATTTGTATCAGGACTAACCCAGAAAGAGTAGATCTTACCATTGGTCAGATAAAAACGAAACCTTACCGGCGTACCTGCTAGTGATGAAAGATCTCTACCATTACTCCATGAAATCTTATGTAAGGTGCTGTTTACCGCAACCGGTTCGCAATGACTTGCTGAGAATCCCTTGATTACTTTCATAGATTTATCCAGCACCTCCACTTTAAGCACCCCGTTGGGACAGTCAACATTGACAAAAACGTGCTTACCTGAAAAAACTACCGGACGGGTGGTCAACAAACCTGGCTTTCGCGTCGCTTCCATAGATGCGAAACCATCTCTTCGCAGTTTGGCCATCCCTACGCTTGCTCCGGTGTACATGCCTTTTGAGCCGTCAGGCGCGACGCCTGAAAAGCCGCAGTAGGGGAACCACAAGGAGTCGCGCATGACCAGGCAAACTCCTGTAGTGCCATGCAGATAGCCCCTGTCCCAATCTCCTTCTTTCCTGGTGGCGGCAATAAAAGGCCGGCGGTCTGGTCTGCTCCAGTGAAAACCATCACGACTGTAGCCTAGTTTAAGTTCTGTGATTTTCGGAAACTTGCCTGCTTCGGAAACCTGGTTAGTTGGACCTAAATGAATATAAAACTCTCCCAACATAATACTTTCGTAGGCAACAGCATTCAAGCTGTAAAGCTGCGCCGGATCACCTATTTCTTTATCGGGCTTATCTAATGAATCTGCGCCAGTCCAATAAACGGCCTTATCCCAGTCTACACCTTTTATGAAGTCCTTGCTCTCTGTGTAATAGCGCACCCGCTTTCCTTTAACATTCCTTTTTATACTATAGGCCCAGACATTCCTGAAAGGGTTGTAAAAGAAAGAGGAGTAGTCAGAAGCCCGTCCCATTTCTACACCCTGTGACCAGATTCTACCATCCAAAGAGGTATGCAGGGTGTGAGTTGGGCTTTTCGACTTTGTGAGATAATTTTGCTGCCAGTTTCCATCAACCAACCTTTCGATAACAGCTTTATAACGCTGTGTGCTATCAGGTGTCTGAAGATCAAGCCAGACCGAGTTATCTCCCCCTGCCTGAAGCGGACCAGGAGGAAGAATGATGTTGGCACCAGCGAGCCCGAGATCTGGTCTCTCCCAGTGGATCAAATCTTTACTGGTTGCCAATGCCAACCCTCCACGCCAGCCGGCTGTGTAAAACATCTTAAACAGGCCCTCGGACGGATCAAAAAACACGCCTCCATGTCCCAGGTAAGTGTTTGCGCTGTTTCCAAAGGTTGAAGCGAGTTCCTGCCTGGTTTGCGGGTAAAAAACAGGATTTCCCGTGTATTTTTCGGCCTGGTGAAATACACGCTTCAGAGTAGTGAAGTCGACCAGGAAATCGTCAACAAAAAGCTGCCTTCCTTTATCAACAGGAATAACGGTGGGTAGGTTCTTCAGGTAAGGTACATCCATTGGTCCCTGAGATGTGGAATCAGCAGCAACACGATCCTGAGCATTACTATGGCAAACCACAAAACAGGCAATTGCAACAACTAAACTTGAAATTCTGTATTTCATGAGTATATTAGTTTAAAGCGGTTAGGACAACTCTCGAGATACCGATTTCTTCCTTCCCAATTGAATAAAGTGTATATAGATAGCCGTCGTGGACAATGGAACTGGAGTAAGCATATCCGGGATTGCGGCCGCCTACACCAGAAATACGATAAGTTGACGGAGAAGCTGTGCGGAGAGCATATATCTTGTTGAATTCATATCCATCTTTACTGACAGATATTGTGATTGGATCCCTGTCCAGATATAGCGCGGTATCGAAATGAGTGACATTCTGATTGCCTATCAGAAGCACCCGTCCATCAGGCAATCGAATAGCCTGAGCTCTGCTGGGTGCATCCGGTATATCAGTGGGATAGGGAGGTGCCCAACTGCCGGAACCTTTTTTGAAGCTTACATACATCCTGTTGTTATGAACAGGGTTGGCTGACGTACCCCAGTTACGTAGCATCAGCGCCTGCTCGTCTTCTTTGGTCCTATACATAAAGCTTTCAATCAGGCTGGATCCGTCTACTGCTGTTCTGGGTACCCCCTGGGCCTCGTCGGCCCACCAGCTGATTTGATCATTTTCCGCATACCAACTCTTGATCTTCCCGGCAAGCGGTAGTAATTGTGTCGTATTTGTTCCTTTCATAAATCCAGGCAGGGATCCACCCGCAGGTAGTGGATCTACTAAAAAAGGTTCCCCTATCTTTCCATCTTCACTTACTTTTCTGGCAACAGGATATCTTCCTGCTCCATGTACATAAACTACGGCATACAACTGATCATCCACAACAACCCACCGGTCTGGCTTGAAATGAATACCCTTTTCCGATCGTGGCAACACAGGGCCCGGGGCAGCAAAAAGCTCTGTCGGTCCTGTCCAGTCTTTCCAACTGGCCGACCGGGAAAACATAACACGCTGACCCGGCGCATCCTCTCCCAAGGTGTGGTTCCCCCACATCGCATAGAGATAGCCTTTAAAAAAGATCAGGCAAGCATAATGATTGTAGGCACCATCTTCCTTTATTGCTGGCTGCCAAACAACCGCATGTTCTGCATGGGTAAGTTTTGGAAAACCAGCACCATTTCTTATATCAACCGTTGCCATTGGCGCCTTCCACATGGGCACCACAGGCGTACCTTGTCTGGTAAACCTGGCTGTTTTAACTAACCGCGAACCAACTTTTATTTCACGTGCCGGATCTTTATCTGTTTCATCGCTTTTGATTACATTTTTACTGCATGCACAAGCCCCTGCTAAAAACATGCATCCTAAAAAAATTATGATTTTCGAAACGTTAAGCTTTTCCATTTGATTTTTATTGAATATGGGAACCGTAAACCTTAGGCTTTATTCTATCTCACGGCCGGCAGGTTTACTTATGATTTTTTTCTTTTCCGATTGCTGAGACATAAACACACCTGCCTTTATATCTTCTTCATTAAAGGCAGCTAACAAGATTTCTTTCTCACCTTCCCTCGACCTGTCGTAAATCACACAGATTCTACCCATTGCATCTTCTGCAACATCCGGATAAGAAACACTGTCCCGCTCATCCAGAACTAACCGGTAAGGCCAGGATTTGCCTTCATCTTCCGAAAGAATAGCGGTTAAGTTTTCCCGTTTATTTTTATGATTGTTGTAGACTATTATTAATTTGCCTGAACGTAGCCTGCCGAAGTAAAGGCGGGAATTGGCGGATGTAAATTCACTAAGTGAATCCAGAGGGGACCAGGAAACTCCATGATCTTTCGAAATACTCTGCTGAATGTTACGCTGCAGCATCCGGATGTCTCCGTTCTGAAGCTCTACACACATATGCTCATAAAAATTATCGACGGGCTTATTACGCGGGCCACCCTGTAAACTCCAGGTGTTACCTTTATCTTTTGAAATGTAAACCGCACTTTGATAATCTATCCAGTCGTATGACGGGAGCAGCCAGCTTCCGCTGCGCAGCACAATTGGTTTATTCCTGGTTAATCCATTGCAGAGGCGTTTAGGAGTGCTCCAGACGGGGGCTTGCGCTTCGGGATTTTCCGTATAAATTGCCCAGGTTCCCCACAAACCATCAAAACCTTTTTGTCCGGTATTTTGGGTCCAGAACACCCATAATCGCCCCTGAGGATCCTTCCAGAGTTGAATGTCCATGACTCTCACACTACTATCCGGATGTGAAATAACCATGGCTGGATCTATCCATTTATGGCCATCATCGCTATAAGAAAGTATGGCATAGTTACCGGCATCAGGCTCACGGCTTCCGCCGGAGAACCAGCCTGCCCAGATGCGCTTGCCTGTAACTTCAAGCGTTGGACAGCCCTGCCATTTCCTGCTATCTACTGCGTAGCTACTGCTATTCGGCATCCAGGTAAAACGCCCGGCAATAGTAATTGAAGGAAGAGTCTGTTGTTTAAAAAAGGGAACTGCCCATCCTTTGAAATTGATGCCCCCCAGCCGAAATTTATTGAATCTTATATATTTTTTAAACACCCCGATTTTCTCTGTTTGCTCCTTGAATAACTGGAAGGACGGATTCCCGGTATTGACAAACCCCATGTTAATGAGTTGCTGCTGCTGCGACCCTGGCTGCCCTTCAAGTGGTGTTACCATATAAAGCCATCCTTCGGTAAGCGGGCGTACCTGATTTTCCTTGGTCATATAGGTTGGCAGATAATCCAGGCCGGATAAAACGGATGGTAGTTGCTTAAACAAATAGTATTGATCCCTGAAAACCTTACTACCTGGCTTTGTTTTTTGCCCCAAATCTTTTTTACCAGAAACAACAACGGCAAATCTTGAAGAATCTGCTACCTGCGCGACCAGCGTTCTATTTATGAGAAAGAAAATAACGCCAAACGTCAAAAGCAACTTATTCAGGTCTGAATTTATACGATCAAAAAATTTTATCATGATTGAAGTATAGCTTTGCTGTTTAGTACCCTGTCGTTTGCGGTAATACTTTTGTAGAATTGGCATCAATAGCGGATTGAGGTATTGGCCAGAACCGATGGTGAGGTTGTATCGAAGTTCTGGTAATGGCTCTGATACTATACTGTTGCACCCTATCCACTAATCTGTTCATTCTTACGAGTGTTCTTCTGCGGGGCTCTTCGGTAATGAGCTCGCGCGCCCTTTCATCCAGAATATAATCCTCGGTCACCTGTGCCGGTGAAATAGCGTTCGCTTTAGCTCTTGCACGCACAACATTGATGTCTTTGGCTGCGTTGTCAGGATCACCCTTGCGGAAGTAAGCCTCTGCACGAAGCAGGTAGGTTTCGGCAAGCCGGTATACCATAAAGTCCTGAAATGTTCTGCCAGACCAGGAAGTGCTGCTATTGGTCAGAGTGCCTATTTTTCCTTCAATTTTTCTCGGATAGGGGTAAATATTTTGCATGGTGTCAATTTCTGTTGTCCGACGACCTACTTTTTGCCCGAAATATGCCGAAGCTGGATTAGTATAATTAAATTCTCTTCTCATGTTAAATCTCGAGTTCCGTATGTCATTGTTATAGTCTGACCCCCATATGTTGTAGATGAAATAAGGATTAGGCCGCACCTGTCCTGTTCCTCTGCCTAAACTGTCCACCACAACCATACCCGACTTACCGGCAGGATCGGTGAGTCTTTCATACCACGGGCCCCAATTGCGAAGGCGATTATTACCATTGCTGCCACCCTGACCGCCTACCACTGACACATCCTCAAACTGCCAGACGTAAATAGACTCCAGATTACCGCTACTTCTGTTTTGGTTTCCATCTCTGAATAAGTCTGAAAAGACATCACCTGGTTTATCTTTTTCTGAGCCAAAGCGCTCCGTCATTAATTTATAGAGACCAGAATTAATGACCTTGTCAGCACTGCTTATGGCATTATCATATTGTTCCAGGCTAATATATACCTCTGTTAAAAGATGATCGGCAGCAGCCTTTACGATACGGCCATCCTTTTCAGCCTGAATTGGGAGCCATTGCGAGGCATACTCGAGATCCTCCCGTGCGAACTCCAATACTTCTGCCCGGGATCGCTTTTCGAAGTCGGTTTTAGGACTTGTATAGATCTGATCGATTATGGGAACATCCCCATAGAGATTTGCAAGTACATTATGCGTATAAGCCCTGAAGAATCTCGCTTCGGCAATTATAGCGTTCCGGGCTTGTTCATTCGGCCATATACCTGCCGATTCTGGCCGCTGTGCATAATCGATGATGGTGTTTGAAATCAACAGCATATCATTATAGGCCCAGGACCAAACCCAACTTACGGAACTGGCAGTAGGAGTTAACAAGGTGACGTAATTATTACTGCTCACAGAAGAATTACCGAAAGACGCAACGTCAGTAGATGTTTGCATGATGTAGAAATAGGTCGACCCGTCGCGGGCTGCCATTTCGTCGCGAGCCGCCTTATGTAAAGCAGTAATAAAGGTATTGAAGCCTGCTTGAGAGGTCAGTACATTCACTGTACTGTAATCAGACAAAGGAATTTCTTCCAAAAAATCTTTACGACATGCTGGTGCAATAAATACAATAATCAACAGCAATATTTTACTCAAATATTTTTTCATTTTGTTAGTCTTTTTACTTGTCGGAAACATTAGAACTCCATCTTAAAGCCAATGGATAATGACCTGGCAATAGGATACTGTTCGTCGCTTATAGATTCAGGATTACTACCGGGCCAGTCGGTGAACGTAGCCAGGTTCTTCGCGCTGATAAATGTATTCAACCGCGATACTTTGTACTTTTTCAGGAAGGCGGCGGGGAAGTTATAAGCCAGGGATACGTCTTGAATGCGGACAAAATTGCGACTGGCATACCAGTTGTGGCCCAAAACACTTCTTCTGTACTCCAGCGAGGGTCTTGTTTCAGACATGTTTTGTGGTGTCCACCAACCTCCGTCGTACATATTTGTGGGCCTCAACGGATCTAAACTATTATTCATAAAATCTAAATCATTGAAGGTGGCTATCCATCCCTGCATAGCGTTCACAAAAACCGAGAGACTGAAATTAGCGTAAGAAAAATTGTTGGTTATCCCCCAACGGTATCGGGGTTCGCTGCCCTGACCAATGATGGTTCGATCACTCGCGGCGTCTACCTTTCCGTCTCCGTTCAGATCTTTGAAGCGGGCGAATCCTGCCTGATAACCTGTCGGTAGTTCCTGGCCTTCCTGGTAAATACCGTCAAACACATAGTCATAATAACTATTTATAGGTTTACCAATAAACCAGCGGTTACTTATATCATCGTCCTCTTTACCGTCTTCATTTGCATCTGTACCATATAAATTAACAATCTTGTTTTTGTTATGGGAAAAGACAAAGTCGGTGTTCCATTGGAACTTTTTCGATTTCACATTAATCGTATTAAGTGTGAACTCAATACCTGAATTGTTCACTTCTCCCAGATTAGCCCATATTGAAGAATATCCCGTCATTATGGGTATTGACCTCTCCACGAGCAGGTCTTTCGTATCCATGTTATAAAGCTCGACGGTACCGCCGATACGATTATCGAACATCTGAAAATCTAATGCCAGGTTGCTTGTATAGGTAGTTTCCCATTTTAACTCCGAGTTGGAGATATTAGACGGGTAGATTCCAAGCGCACTTTCTGCACCGAAGGTATAACGGGTTATCGCCGCCCGATTTAAAGACTGGTACGGAGAAATAGCCTGGTTGCCCACAGCGCCATAGGAGGCTCTCAGCTTCAAAAAATTGATCCAGGAAACATTCTCGAGAAACTTTTCATCAGAGGCAATCCAGGCAACCGCTGCTGAAGGAAGTGTTGCGTATTTGTTATCAGCCGCGAAAACCGAACTACCGTCCCTGCGGGCAGTAAGTGTAAGCAGATACCTATCTAGAAAGCGATAGTTCAACCTGGCCATTGATGACACTCCTGATACCTTCTGAGCTGAAGAAGAGTTGGTTTGTAAGGCACCTACATTGAGGCGATTCCAGCCGAATATATCAAATTCCAACTGTTCTGAACCAGCAGTAGTTGTTTCCTGGAAATCCTTGTTATTTCCATACAACAACGTGACATCGAAATTATGTTCCTCACCTAATTTGAAACTGTAGTCAAGTATATTTTCGATAACCCAATCGTTAGCCCTGAAGTTTCTTTTGGAAGCTGAACTATTGTTGGTAGTCAAATAGGGGTCCTGCCGGGTTGCTATATACTCCCTTATCCAACGGTAGTTGTTTGTATAGTTCAATTTGTATGACAAGCCTTTAATTCCGGGAATCTTAATGTCTGTGTAAAAATTTGCGTTCAGGTTATTTCTGACATATTCATTTGACATCAAATAGGCATCACGGAGGGGATTGGGAGAAGCACCCTGATCTTCAGGAACTGTGTATTGAGTGGGTGTTCCATCTTCCCGGTACCATGTACCGAAAGGACTTTGCCTGCTCACTTGTGAAAGCGTAGCGGGAATACCTGACTGATCATTTTCAGAGAACATGGTGCGGGTCCCGATCGTTAGCCAGTCTGTTATTCTACTTTCCAGATTGAACCGGGTCGAAAGTCTTTTTAGATTATCGTTGTAAATCAATCCTTTTTCGTCGGCCATCGACGCAGACATATAATAATTTGTCTGATTGACCCTCCTTGATATATTCACATCAGCTGACGATATCCTTCCCTGTTGTGCGACCATGTCGTAAGGATCTATCGTGATGCCCTTACTATAATTTTCGGCCTCGGAAATAGTTAAATATGTGAAGGGATCATTCGGGTCGTAAGGACTATTGCGAAGTCTTCTTATCTCCATAGACTTTTCGATATAGCGTTCGGGTGACAGGAGCTTCATCTTTGAAGCCCAATCTGACTGTCCGTAGAACATATTAACGCCGATTCTCGGTTTTTCAGAAGTGCCCCTTTTGGAAGTAATCAGAATTACACCATTAGCCGCACGCGAGCCGTATATAGCGGCTGCGCTCGCGTCTTTTAAGATTTCCATGGAAGCGATATCATTATTATTGATATCAATCAAGCTCCCATTAAAAATAGCACCATCTAAAATGATCAAGGGGCTGTTGTTCGCACTCAACGAACGAGAGCCACGAATCAGAATTGAACCATTCTGACCAGGCCTTCCATTATCAGTAAACTGCACTCCGGCGACCCGTCCTCTTATCGCCTGTGTAACGTTTGTGTTTGGCAGAGATTCTGTTTCTTTCAAACTTACCTTGCTAACTGCACCAGTGACATTTCGGCGGGTTTGGGTGCCATAACCAACTACCACCACCTCACTTATGAGATTAACGGCTGCTTTCAGGTCAACATCTGTAAGTCCGCCTTTTTCGACTTTTATTTCAACACTTTGAAATCCAATATTGCTAAAGACGAGCACTGAGCCGGCCGCTGCCCTGATGGAATATTTACCCTCAGCGTTGGTTGTAGTACCCTGGCTGGTGCCCTTAATCGTTACAGAGGCGCCAGGAAGTTGAACCTGTTCCCCTTTAACGGTTCCACTTACCGTGTGCATCTGTTGGGCCCGAACGGTAAAGAACGAAAATGTCGTTATCAATAGAAAAGTCGCGAAGACAATTCCTTTTCTGACACGAAAAAACAGTTTGTAAGTAAATTCAATTCTCATAAGACAATTGTTAGATATTGTATGGTTTATAATTCGGTTTATAATTGGAAGCGTAGTTTCTATTACAAATATCATTGAACAATACCTGACTGTAGACCACGGATTTTGCGACTTTGTCCACAATATTATCATTCAGCCATCTTTCCTGCGGAGCAACATTGGTAGAGAAATCCGCCTGAATGGTATACAAATAGCTTATTTACAATAATTTAATAAAAACAAATTCAAGACTATTTAACAAATTGAAGTTGCTTAAAACAGGAACGTTTTAATATTTATCGAAAAAGATATAACTTGGTGTAAACTTTTTATGAAGCCGCATTTCCATTTAGTTCCCCGTTCGTCTGACTACGGTTATCTGGCAAGACAACATACTTTACCCAATTTTGGAACAGTGTGGCATTATCATCCTGAACTGGAACTACACTATATCATCAGGGGGACAGGTGTGCGTTTTGTCGGAGAAAATATCAGCAATTTTGACTCCGGAGAGTTGTTACTATTGGGAGCTAACCTTCCGCATATGTGGAGATGCCATGAAAACTATTTTAAAGGTGACCGCTCTGTAAGCGCAGAAGCAATAGTGGTACACTTTCTTCCCGACTTCGCCGGCGCAGATCTTTTTCATAAGAGCGAGGCGGCACCTATACTCACTTTGTATGAAAAGGCCCGGCTGGGACAGGAAATCTTTGGTGAGACCAAGAAAAGAATCTTAGCTCTCATGAAACAAGCAGTTAAAAGGGATAGGTTCAGTCGTCTTGTAACGATTCTGCAAATAATCGATATCCTGGTGGAAAGTCCAGAAATGAAGCCTGTTAATACTGGAACGCTCAATTACAAAACCAATACAGAAGAAATTAAACGGTTAAATAAGATCTATAGTTATGCGCTGGAGAATTACCGGGAAGATATTAACCTTGAAGATGTTGCAGCCGTAGCAAATTTGAGCGTGACATCATTTTGCCGGTATTTTAAAATGATGACAAAAAAAACCTTCAATGATTTTTTGCTGGAAATCCGCATCAGCCATGCTCGCAGATTATTGATTCAAGACGAGAACATGACCACACAAGCAATTTGTTTTGAATGTGGTTTTAATACACGCTCTAATTTTTTCAAGCATTTTAAAAAAATTACAGGTTATTCCCCCGCTGTGTATAAAGAAAGATTCTTAAAAATGTATTAAAAAACGTAAATGCAGAAAGCCTGTCTTCCGGTTCAGCGAATGTAAATCTCCAAATATACCATGTCAATATCCTGAGTGTTATATCGTAGCTTCGATAAGCTCCTCAATTAGCTGGCTTTTTGGTATCGTCATTGTTGATACTGCGCTCACTTTTCTTAATTGATCCCTGCAGTTTTCCAAATTTCCAGTTAAGGCCCAGATTAATGCGTCTGAAAGGATTCTCACGAATTCGCTCCTGGGTGAAATTAACACCCTCACTAAAACTTCTATATGCTCTGAACTTTTGAAATGGATTGGCGATCATGGTAGAGATTGTCAGCTTATCCTTGATGATATCCTTGCTACCGCTAAAGCCTACAAAGTAATAATTGCTTGATTGGCCCTGCAACATCACATCAGGCGCACCATAGTTAAACGAGACGCTTGCCTTCCATGTCTTTTCAAACTTATAGCTGGTGTTCAGGCTGGCGTAACCGGTTACGCCGCTATTTTTAGTAATAACACCGTTGATCATCCCCTCTAGCCAGATGTAGTTCAGGTTGGCACTCGTATTGAGATTCCACCTGGATGTAAGGGGATAATTGAAGTTCGCGTTTGTTCCCACCAGCCTGGACTTACCGATGTTAAAGGAAGTTACCCTGGTCACGTTTTCAGCCTCTATGTATTCAAATACTTGCTGCTGGGTATTGTTCGCAAAATTGTACGTCAAACTCAGGTTAAGAGATCCCTTCCGGAAGTTGCTATAGGTCAGTTCAAAGTTATTGCTCAGGGTAGCCTCCAGCTCAGGATTTCCCGAATACTCGAAATTTGGTCTGGATTTATCCACAAAGGGATTTAAATCCCAGATGCCCGGACGCTGTATCCGCTGGGTAAAACCCAAACTCAAACTTTGGCTCTTTTCTAAAGTCCGGTTCAGCGAGACCGAGGGAATCAGATTAAAATAGTTTGTGTTCACAGTGGAATTTGTGCTTTCAAAGTTACCCTTTACATAAGTGCCTTCCAATCTTGCACCCGCCTTGAATGTCCAGTCTTTCAGCTTTAAGGTATAGGTATTGTAAATGCCAAAAATATTCTGTTCATTGTTATAAACGTTGCTTTGCGAAGGATCGATCTCATATATACTCTCTGCGGCATTAAAGTTCAGGTGCTGAAAATTGCTTTCCCCGTTTCTTAAGATCGCTTTAACCCCGGCTTCAACAGTAAGTTTTTTAAAAGGATTGATATAGTCAATCTGCGCAGTCTGTTCTTTTGATTTGCTGGTATTATCCTGCTTATAGTTTAAGCCGGTAAAGTTCATCCTGTTTTGAAACATCACATCATTGAGCTGTGGTTCCGAACTATTAAAAAATTTATAAGAAAAGGTCAAAAGGTGCTCTTTTTTATCTTTAAATCCCTTCTGATAATTGAAGGTATAGTCAGTCCCTCCCCATTCGTACCTTGTTCGACTGTCCATATCATAACCGGATAACATCGCTCCATCACTTATGTCAAAATGTTGGTTGAGGTCTTGCTGATTATAACCACCATAGGGATTCACCTCTACGGTGATCAGGTTCAGGGAATCGATCTCGTAGCTCAGTTCTCCTCCTCCCCATGCCCATCTGTTAGATGTTTTTTGAAAGCCCAATGAATAAAGACTTGATGGCGCCGCTGTTCCTCTGCTGTTCCGGATATCGCTGATCTTTATACCGTCCACCCGCCATACGCCAGTGCCGCCGTATAGGTTTAGCCCAAAATCACCTTGCTTAACCGTAAGATTCACATTACCGCCTGGCCCACCCGGAAACTGCTGGCGTACATTAACATTGCCATTATAGCCATTCTCCATCTTTCTGGAGGTAATGATATTGATGATACCCGATAAACCTTCACTCTCATATTTAGAGGGCGGAGTGGTGATCACCTCTATCTTTTGCACACCTGCGGCTGGCATGCTTTTCAAATATTCCTTAGGATCACGCGTCAGAATTCCCGATGGCTTGCCGTTGATTAAAATGCGGTAATTTCCTGTCCCCTTCAATTTTACATTATCATCCGCATCCACTGATAACAGCGGCACTTTGCGCATCATATCCATCACAGACAGCACCTTGCTCTCCGGATCTGCCTGAATATCATACGTGATCCGGTCCGGCTCCTGCTTGATGATCGGCCTGCTGCCAGTTACAGATACTTCATTCAACTCATTACCTGCAGGGGACATTTCGATTTTTCCCAGATCAGCATTATCCCTTACCTGCACAACAAGCTGTTTTGATTTATAACCTAAAGATCCGAGACTGAGTAGATATTCTCCTTTGTTGATCCCGGCAAAAACAAATTTTCCATGCTGATCAGAAATAGCGCTCTTAATGACCCTGGAATCTTTTTTAAGCGTTACGGTAAAGTATTCACCAGGTTTGTGGGTAAGGCTATCCACAATCACACCAATGATATGATGTTTATTTTCCTGTGCTTTTAAGCTGGTCAGGGTAAGACTGCATTGCAAGGCAATGATCATCATCAAAAAGTTTCTGCTCATAAAAAGGATTCGTTGGGCATTCAAATCATCTCTGCATCCTTCCACGCTACCAGATGTAGATGCAAAAGTTTGGCAAAAGTTGCACAACTATTTAAAATTTATATCAAACACATTCAATATCAATGACATACATTTTCCAGACCATAGCCTGTCTACAAATCCTGTTTAATTATTTGATGATCTATTTATAACACTATTATTAAATCTCGTCTTTTTTCTTCATATACAAAGACGGCGTCAACCCCGTGTACTTTTTAAAAGCCGTATAAAAAGGCGTCCTGGAAGAAAATCCAGCATCATCCGCTAAGCCTTCAATACTTAGCTTCCTCCAGTCTTT
>Ga0160467_100712_pt1 | contig 24649 bp, 23 predicted proteins | sample HID1972I_E11MG_FD_108221 | JGI IMG/M metagenome (GOLD analysis project Ga0160467, IMG submission 108221) | Enriched pill bug-associated microbial communities from UW Madison campus, WI, USA - HID1972I_E11 MG | ecosystem: Host-associated > Arthropoda: Insects > Digestive system > Unclassified ... | reverse complement strand
ATCTATTATTAAAAAGCCATCTTTCTTGATGTTGCCAGAGCGTGTTGAATGGAATGTTCCAATAAAAGATAAGTATCAGTACCCGGACGATGGTACTGGCTCAAATGTCTGGTTAATGGAGAACGGCATTTGCTATGAGCGTTCTTTTTCACAATCATTAGATAGTATTTCTATCGCTAAGTTGGTGATTAACGATTTGGAAGAATATTTTCGTGTTCATATGATGGATAAAGTTAAAAATAAAAACTGTCTAGTCATTAAAAAAATTGATGCCACAATGGTTGAAAATGATGCCGTTCCAATCGTTCATAAACTTGAAGGATCATCTGTACTCGCATTTTTATTGGATTATTCAGGGGAGTTTCCACCAACAATTGATGAAGCTGATTACAAGGGAGTAATCGAAATTGGAAATTTTGAAACTTTGGAAGAATTGAACTATCAATTGGCTGGTTATGGACTGCATGTTGAAAGAAAGAGCAGAGAATATGATGTCATCGAATTTCGGAAATATGACTGAGTTTAAAAAACAGGGGACTTAGTCCCCTGTTTCGAAATCAATGTATTGACTAAGGAGTGTTTCTTAGTTGCACATTGGTAGATGGAGTTGCGGTATGCAATGCCAAGATCATTTCATTTTGCAACGCTGTTGTGAAAACTGGTTGACCTGATCCGTTATCTGTAGCATTAATAGCACAAATCTTGTTCCCGCTTGAACAGCTGGGCGATGATACACTACTGTAATTAGAGGCAATCGTCGGATTGCCATTTGAATTTAATTGATACCAAGCCATAATTGACAAGTTTTTAGTGAGTTTTTATATGATATAAATATTTCGTATATTCATATCGGTTCAAATCGATCATCCTCCGTGTTGAAGGATGGCCACGTAAAAGCTTCCACGAAACGGAGGCTTTTACTATTAAAGTGGACTTTTATTTCCTGCCCCGGCCACCGGGGAATGTCGCAAATTTGCGACGGTATCTTTTGATACCTGTTCTGTTCATCATGACATTATTTCAATTAAAAACCAACGTAATTTTTATTATCTAACTTTATAACCTTCTCACTTTCTAACCCCCATTTGAATCTATATCAAAGATAAGTTGGCGATGCAGGTGAACGTTAGGTAGAATCCGTTTGTTGATTGTGCAGTTTCCGTTTCAATACTTGCGTTCTGCCAATCAATCGTTCTGGTAATGATATACTTGATAAGGATAACCTACTGGAAAAGCTTGGTAACAATGTACATAAGCTAGTACAGCATAATTTATTTTTTGACGATTGTAAAGCGAAATGATGCCAGCAAAGTCGAAAGGATCTACAAATGTATTTTGGTAGGATTTTAGATATTTCTGAATAGTTTTCGTGATTTGATGCTTTTGCAAACTTTTTTCATAAATGGATAATGCGCTATTTTCAATATAACTATGTTCTTGGTAGCAGATAGCTATATGCATCAATTCAGCGTCGATATGATGCCAGACGTATTGTTCTTCCTGTAGTATTTCAAATACTAATTGCAGGCAATTGAACCGATCCATATCATCCCAGTCTATAGGTATATCATTTAAAAAAAAGAACTGAATATCTTCCTCAGAAATAGGACTCTGCTCACCGGCAATCTTTAAAACTATTTCTTCCACATCAGTATATGGGAGGTAGTAATGCATTATATCAGTTGTATTTTGATGCTGGTATAATAAGAAACCTTCTGTACAGATGTCATAGAGCAACAAAAACAGCAGATAAAACGCTTCTTCCTTATCCTGATAAATTCCTGGATATTGGAAGTAATGGTACTCTTCAAGGCTGATGGCATATTCATTGAGAAAGGTGAATTCATCCATGTTTTGCTTGTTAATGTAATTGTTTTCGTTTTTCTCTGCGAATAAAGCTGTAAGATATTCGCGATAAGCATGTTGTTGAAAATTGAGAATCTGTTGATGATACTTTGATTCTTTCCACCCTTTGGGTGCAAGTATTTTCATTAAGTGCGGCACTTGAAGATGTATCTTGCGGAGTATAGCTTTTATCCTTTTATCAGGTAGAGTTTTGAAATAATGTTGTACCATACTAGGGAGAATTAAGTTTTTTTAAACTGTCCTACGGACTTGCCTGTCATATTTCTAAAAAAACGGTTGAGTTCGCTATGCCCTGCGAAATTGAGCTCTTCGGCCAGCGTACCAAACTGGTTGGGATAATCTTCCAGCTGTTTAATGATGCGCTGAAGCAACAATTCGTTGCGATATGCCTGTAAGCTACAGTCGTAATACTCATGGTGCAAGCGAGTTAAGCGATCCTGATCGACCTGTAGGCTTTTTGCAATATCTTTAATCAGGGCTTTTGCCCCAAACTTGCTCACCGTGAGTTGCAGATAAGCACGGGCTTGATCGACAAGAGTTACTGTATTGTTTATCTCGGTTGTTTCGGTGATGATCTTGAGTCTGGATAAGGTGATCAGATAGATCTGATGATGGACCAGTACATATTCATTTTCCATAAATTTGGGGTTGATCTTACTGAACAGATTTAAGATTTCAGTGCGCGTCAACGGACCGATTTTAAAGTCTATACTTTGAAGAGGTTTGCGATCACCTGTCCGTTTGGCATATACCAGTGGCATCACAAATTCAAAGCTGCGTTCTAGATGCGGTCTGAATAGTCCGGCATCCAGTGTGATTCCAATAATGATATGATGGCCTACAGGTAGTTTGACCGTTATTTCGGTCTCGGGCAGATACAGGTAGCAGGCACGATCCTGCTGAAAATGCACTGACCACTGTCCGTTATCTTCATGTAAAACGAGCGGATGCTCTCCATTGCTCACTAAGGGATAACACAAATACAGGTCTGGAGCCTCAGAAGTGAAAGATAGGGACATTGCTGTGCTGATCCAGAATTCATAGTAATAGATGTAGGCATACCGTCCATCAAAGGTTTGTATAGCATAACTGTTGTCTCTGTAGGTCCAATACTTTGTGTCGGCATGACGTATTGGATAAGTGACCCTCAGGTCTGGTTGGGCTATCTCCCGAACACCAGGAGGTTGATTTAGGATAATGGTTCGTCTCATAATTAAGTTTATTCTGGGTTGAGACGCAATGGGTGAACTTTTGGTTACAGCTTTTATGATAATCGGATCTGGCTATTATATTGTAAGTTCACCTCTATTGCATCTTTTTTTTCAATCAGGTAGGTAAACACAGATGGGAGAGGAGACATCTGTGCTTATTGTACCGATCTACTGAAGTAAAGATAATGGCAAGAAGGCCGGTTTGGATCTTAGATATTTGAGGTTTTCATCTACGATTTTCGAGAAAATGATCTACGATTTTGATGATTTAATTCTTTAAAATCTAAGATTATGCTTTTTTTTGAGTGCTGTAGCCATACTTGGAAATGATTTGCAGTAAGGAGGGGTCTCGCAAAAAGATTTCTAATTTACGATAGACAACTGCATCTTTACCTTGAGGATGCAGTTGTCTATAGAAGCTTAAATTGTGCTGTAGTAAGAGGCGCTTATTCCTAAAAATGAACTTTTATCGCTTATACTGCAATGAAAATTTGCTTCTGGATATTCTTTTCCGAAAGTTATTTTTCGGTCTTTTGCAGGCATTTTGAGAAGTCTCCCTCTGAATGATCTACGATTCAATACCGTCGCAATTAAATAATTTGAATGATTTGCAAAAATGGGATGCTCTTCCATGAGCTTGATGATATTCTCCCGGCTGATGAAAGCCGTCACGACATCGCTATCTGCTTTAAAATAACTGCCATCAACATCTTCAATATGAAGAATAAATTGTTTTTTAGAGATAAAGTCGATAACATCATTTTGGAGTGGCCCCGCGTCATCCCCGCGTTTGATAATGATTCCCTCCAGTACAATATGCAGATCCAATAGCTTGGCCTGAAGTTGCCGGTTTTTTTTATAGGATCTGATTTCGACAACGGCTAATATGCTTGACCATAAATCGGGTGGCACAGGACCGAGTTCATGCAATATTTCAAATAATAGGTTTTGATAGTTTGTTCTTTCCATATTTAGGCTATCTAATTGTTTACAGATATGAGAATGAAAAGGTGAGCACCATCATGCTTGTTTCTGGTATTTCTGGATCCGGAACGAAGCTTTGCGTCGCGTTGGCGGTCTTGCTATTTCCTTGTCCTTTTCTTTGTGCATCGTTTACCAATACTATAGTTGCTCTGTTATCAATAGCAGTAATAAGCGAACTGGCAATAGATTGATGGGCCTGTGGACCTAAAGATACGGCGTATTGAAATTGATCGGTACTGAGTTGAAATCGTTGCGGTAACCAATTGATAAAACCGGTTTGGATAAACTGTTTTTCGACATCTATAACAGTTTGAGTAGCTGCGTAAAGGATGGTTCTCCAATCTGTAGCTCCGACTTGATTGAAGGGAAATTGATCTGTCATCATTGTTATTAATTAGTTTAAGTTTGTTTTACCTTCAAAGATAGCTGAGGCTTTCCTGACAATTGGCTTAATAAGGCAATATAAAAATCGAACATGCAGTTTTATTTATCAAACTGATAGTTTTTTTATTAATAATAAGTGTTTTGAAAACATTTATTTTCTTTTGTTTACTTCTTGATCAGTATATTTACTGTAATTGCGAAATTGTTACTTAAAAAGTTAAATTATTTATATATTTTTATCTTTCTTTTTACTTATGGTTTGTTAACTGCTGGTCATAAGTAATCCATATTGACAACCAAAACCACTGCATGAAAAGTTATATTAAAACCTATTTTAAAATTATCAGTTGGCGCATTTTCGTTATCTGTATTGCCAATGCTATGATTATGACATCTTTGTTTCCATTCGACAATTTGTCCATGAATTATATTTCTAGCCCTCCAGTCCTGAAGGTAATGCTCAAAACTTTTGTGATCGCAGGTCTGTTGCTTACGATCGTCAATGTTGTCGCATTCCATGTGTTCCGTTTACAGCTTTGGGAGACGAATGTGTTACATGCTAGTTTTTATCATATATTTTTTGGTGTGATTGTGCCTTTTATCTGCGGATTGGGTTTAATTAAAGTATTTTATGGCTCTGATATATTCGAGCACGATCATGTCAACAGTGATTTAATGCTGATGCTTCTGTTATTGGGAATATGCAATTTAGTGATGGTGTTGCGTATGTATGCCTTTTATTTCAATGAAAAAAACTCAAATATTACAGCTTTAAATGATGAGAATAGTACTTTAAATGTGTACCATAAATTGGAAAAAGAGGCGTTAAAAAGTAAATATGAAGAGGAGATTAATGGGTTAAAAATAGCAATAGACAGTTTGACTAAAGAGTTGCAGATAAATCAAATTAATACAGATAAGTTTGTCTTGGAAGCGGAGTTGCGAGAACGGAAATGGAAGGATCAGGTTGATGAACTGACAAAAGAAATAGGGACGAAAAGTACGGGCATAACTTATGAACTTGATGAAAAGTACGTGCAGCAGCTGTCTTATTTTGTTCGTAGGGATTCGGTAAGCGAGGTTTATGATCCACTTAAAAACTATCAGTTTGTCAGTGAAATGAAAGACGAAAAGGTGATTAAAGAAGAACATGTTGCTTTTATTTATGGAGCTAACAGGGAAGGGATACTTTGTCAGGATATTTATCTTTTAGATGGTGAAGTTTTCACTGTTTACGGAAGTTCTTTGGAAGAAATGAACAGGATATTTCCAAGCATGGTCCGGATCTCGCGTAATCACCTTATTCCAGGTTCATCAGTTATTTCATACGAAGTCATGAGCTCTAAGCTTGTTAAAGTAAGAATTTTTGGCCAGCAACAACCCATAGAAATGAAACATGAGTTTATTAAAAAGGTCTTTGCCTGGATTGTATTGCAATATGTATGGAATCAATATAGGGAGAAACAGTCCTCTCCAGCTGTTTCAGTTTAAAGCATATTAGAGCAATAATTTTCTAATTTCTTCTTCCGGCAATCCGGTATAGTCTGCAAATAAACTGATGCTGACATACTGGTTTGATTTCAGTCCGTAGCAATCGCGTATGGCCTGAAAGATTTTGTAGGTGTGTTTTTCTGTACGTCCCAATATAAGTGCTGCTTCTTTGGGGTAAATGCATAAACGAGATTTGTTTTTCATGTTATTCTGGTTTTTAGAGGGATGATCTGTTGATAATCAGATCATCTGGATTTGCTAATGATTGTCCTGACCGTAGACAAACATTCCCTATCAAACCACCTGTTAAGCAGGTATAAAGCAGTAATGGAGCACAGGTAAAGCCTATTTGGCTATGTACAGTATGGGCATAGGCTAAGAGCGTGGTAAGTGCGTACTAAGTGCGTGAAACACACTGTTTTTACACTGTATCTACGCTCTATCTACGCTTTACATACGCTTATGCCACGCTTTATAGCTGTATAGCGTCCAAGTTTACAACGTACTTAAGTCCTTAAGCTTTGCAGATTAGGTTTGATTCCTCTCCAGAAAAATGATGTTATTGGTTATTCATTTACTAAGATAAGTTTTTTCTATAAAATATAGTTTTATTCGATTTTAGATACATTTTGGTCAATTTATTAAGGCAATCGAGTATCATTATTCCGCATTTTTCCCCTTTTCTACGCTTTTGATCCCCGTCCTTTTGTACTGATGATCATCTTAGCATTGTCAAAACAATACTATTATGGCAAGAGTAGAAAGTTTAATCAAATTAAATGGAACGATCGGGGATCTTTCCTTTTACAAATCAAAAAGTGTGGGTTATCAGGCACGTATGAAGACCGGTGTATCGGGCGACCGTATTGCCAATGATCCAGCATTTGCACGTACCCGTGAGAACGGCAGTGAATTTGGCAGAGCACAGCAGGAGAGCAAAAAGCTGCGTGATCTGTTGCGCGATGTGCTGTTCGAGAATTCGGACAACAGATTCAGTACCAGGCTGGCAAGCCGGATGTTAAAAGTCATCCAGATGGATCCAGTAAGTGTCCGCGGGGAGCGCGTTTTAGTACCGCAAAACATGGTATTGCTGAATGGTCTAGAATGTAATCAGCGCGCCAGTTTAAAAAACATCACCTTAAAACCTTTGTCGGTAACCTTTGACAATTTTAGCGGTGAAGGTTTTTTATCCTGCGAGCAACTGATCCCGAATCTGCATATCGCCAAGTTGAGTGGGGCGACGCATGTGCAGTACACCCTGGTTCTGCAGGAATTCTCGGGAGATGAAACCGATAAGCGTCCCGTAATCCAACGGTCCGCTTATATCAAACTTGGTGAAATGCAACCCATGGATCTGGATATTGCGGCTACACTTGCTCATGATCCTGATAAAAGTGTTCTGGTACTCGTGGGGACAGGATACTATCAGCTTGTGAACGGTGCTTATTATCCATTGGCAAATGGTCAGTATAATGCGCTGACCATTCATCAGGTCGTGATACCGTAATCTAATTTTAGGGTGTATTGATGGGATTATTTTTCAGGTGGTGGGTAGTTGTGTTATAGCAACGACCTGCTTCCTGAAATTTATTCACCAGGTGGAGCTGAAAATGAATAATAATTTTTAATAGATGATGTAATAACATGTCAACAAAACAAATCTTGCATCTCCAACGGATTTATGGAGAGCAAGGGACGAACGGTACCCTCACTTTTGAAGGTGAGGTCATCTGCCGTACTATCGAACTGCCCTGGCGCAATAACCTGCCGAGGCTTAGCTGCATCCCGGTAGGGAGTTATAAATTGGAAAAACGAAAGTATACCAGACATGGTGAGCAGATCGGAATTCCGGCTGTATTGGGACGCGAAGCGATATTGATCCATGCAGCCAACGATGCACGGAAAGAGTTATTGGGATGCATTGCTCCGGTTACAGCATTAACGGGGGAAGGTTGCGGTACGGAGAGTAAAAAAGCGCTTGCAAAATTGAAGTCTCTGGTTTATTCGCTTTGGGATATGGAGCAGGAAGTGTTTTTGCATATAAAGTAGTGACAGAAGTAACTAGTGACGGAGTGACATAATATGTTTTGTGCCTCTTTCGCCGGCACAGGGCGACAAACTTTGTCTTGACACAAAGTTTGACAAAAGTCAAGGCTGCATTCCTTTATGCTATTTCACCTTGAATAGGCTAAATGAATTTAAACTCGTTTCACTCAAACAGAAATTCATTTTTAACGCCTTTTCATCTGTGAAATTACGCAGTCGGAATACTAGGACTTTTGGATAAGCCTTCGGCTGTAATGTAGTGACAGAATAACGAAGTAACTAGTGACGAGGGGGAATGCCTTGCTTACTAATCTACTAACAATCTTACTTCATAACCTTCTAACCATTTTCTAACCTTCTAACAATAAAACAAATGAAAAAGATAATTCAAAAAATAAGTGCGGCGTTGCAAGTGGTCTTGCTGGCGCCGATTAAACTGCCGGGAAAGGCATTAAATATTATTAAATACATTGCTTTGGGTCTTGGTGTAGTGGAGACTGTGCTGGATGATAAAGACAAAAAAGGAGAGGAGGAGTCGCCTCCACCAAAGCAGATCCTTCCTAATCAAGAAAAGGAGGTGCGGGATGAAATGGAATGATATCCGTATAGGAACTTTAGGGGGTACGCTCTGTTCGATATGGGTTAGCTTTTCTCTTGGTGATGTCGCGCATACCGCATTGATGGCTATAGTAGGAACAGTCGTGAGTTATGTGACGAGCCGACTGTTGGGAAGGATAAGGAAAAGGTGATAAAAAAGGAGATTCTTTATAGAGTCTCCTTTTTATTGTTATTAATTTGGCATTTGCTTTTTCAACTTTAAAATCTTTATCAGAACTGAAAACTTATTATTTCCATAAAGCCACTTGTTGGTTCAATGTAAATTTTGTTTTCCCCATATAATGTTTTTTCCATTGATTGTGTTGAATCGCTTGTTTTGATATTTCCTTTAAAAAATTGGATTAATCCGGTAATATCAAATGTGTGGTAAACCATAATTGGCCAGCCTAAGCCTTGTTCCAAAGAACGAAGCATGAGGCGGGATTTCTCCCGATTGCTTTCATGAACAGCTTCAAATGGTATAACGTAATCCAGTATTACCGCTTTCTGCCCATCAGCGGCGGCTAATTTTTCAAGTAATGTACTGAACTTATCCCGGCTGATGTAATAGACAAAACCCTCCAGTAAGAATATAGTAGGGATTGATGAATGATAACCCATTTTTTTCAATTCTGCCAACAAAGGGTCAATATCGGTAGCATCATGAGTAATCAGCTTTAATTTATCATTATCACCTATCAATTTGGTATACATAGCATGTTTTTCGTCCATAGATTCCATGTCCACTTCAAAAATAGTCTCGATTTGGTCACCGTATCGCTCTAGCAGATAAAGGGAAAGCGGATCAAGACCTGCTCCTAAAATACAAACCTGAAATTTTGGAAATTGCTTAGCATAGTCTTCGAAAAGATGGCGGATATACCGCTTTCTCAGTATTGCGATTGACTCCGAGTGTTCGAATACTTGTTTAAAACTTTTTACGAGCGATTCTCCTTCTGAAGTATCGATATTTTCTACATATGCCTGGCATGTTTTTCCGTCTCGATAAAGCTCACTGGCTAAACAAAGCACTAAACTGGCTGTCGGTGAAATTTTGAATTTACTTTTTAAGGGCTCGCTTATCATGATTAAAAAAAGGTTGTAGTTGAAGGTTTAAGTGTTTTCTATTGCTCTTTATTATCACAATAATACCAAATAAAATGAAATTGTAAATAATTATTTTACAATATTTTCACAAATATTATCTTGTAGTATTGATTACTGAGGGGTAAATCCTTAATTCGATACTTTAGTGGTGTCGCACAACAGGAGGGAGTTTGAGGTTTTATGAAGATATAAATTGATGGGAAGAATGAGGGAAAAATAATGATTGATAAATAGACTTATCTGTTATGAGATAAGCCTATTTATTTTTTTTAGCAAATAAGTTATTAAGCGTTTACAGCAATCTGTGCGATGCGCTCATCGTCATCGACAGATGCGCCAGCAACCCCTAGCGCACCGATAACTTCACCATGCTGTATTATGGTGACTCCGCCTCCGAAACTGATCATCCCTCCATTCGTATTTTCGATGCTATAAATAGGCGCTCCAGGCTGTGCCATTTTCCCAAAATCAATGGAGTTGAACCCAAATAGCGCCGCTGTTCTAGCTTTTTTGATCGAAACATCGACTGGCCCGATTACGGCATGGTCCATCTTTTTGAATGCGACCAATGTACCGTCTTGATTGACAATTGTAGCTACTATCGAAAAATTCCCTTTTTCCGCCTCTGCAATAGCCTTGTCAATAATTTGATTAGACGCTTCTAAACTTATTGTATTCCTGCTTACTGTTTTCATTTTATAAAATTTTTGATTTTTAAATTATACTTGTCACGATACCACCTTCTACACGTAAGTTGCTTCCGTTGATTGCGCCAGCATTTTCATCTGCCAAAAAGGTGACGGCATGACCTATTTCTTCTGTTCGTACCAGTCTTCCGATAATTGACGTCGGCCTGCTGGCCATAAATTGTTTTTCTGCTTCTTTAAGATTTGGATCGTAACGTTCGGTTATGAACTTTTCTGTTCCTGAAGTCAGAGCCGGGCCAGGTAGGACACAGTTTACCGTAACAGCCGTATTTCTTGTCAGTTCAGCCAGATTTCTGGAAAGGCTGAGCAACATTGTTTTTGCGACACAGTAGTGGATTTTTTCTGCATCTGGATTAAGTGCTGATTCGGACGAAATAAAGATCAGTCTTCCTTGACCTTTGGCCAACATCTTTTTCAGGTAAAATTGAGAAAGTTTCATCCCGACCGTAAAATTCAGGTCGATCATTTTCTCCCAGTCGTTATCTGAAAGATCAAAGAAATCAATGTTCTCATAATAACCTACATTGTTAACCAGCACATCTGCATCTGGTGCCATACTGAAAAGTTTATCTCGACCTTCAGTCGAGGATAAGTCAGTAATAACCGTCTGGACACGGAGTTGTGGATTATTTTTCAGATATTCATCTTTTGCGCTTTCAAGGTTAGATTGATTACGGTCTACCAGGATCAGATCGTATTTTTTATCTGCAAAGCTATCCGCAATACCTTTACCTATTCCGGACCCTGCACCAGTTATAATTACTTTTCTCATCATCATTTTTATTTGTTTTGTAAATCAAAATTCTATTATTTTTGAATATTATAGAAATAATGAAGTGTAAAATGAGTTTTAATTCATCAATGTTGAATAAATGATACAATCAGTAAAAAGAGTCTTTGATATTTTAGAATATATTGCGGCGAATGGAAATCTAGTGCGGCTCAATGATATTGCTGCGGCAACGGGATTGCAGAATACAACCGTGCACAATTTTCTAAACACATTGAAGGAGATAGGCTATGTTGAGCAAGATGAAATTTCGCCACGGTATCGTATTGCACCCAAGATAAACCAACTGTTGGTACAGGATGTGCCTTTATTTCAGATCAAAGCAACATTGCGCCCCATGTTGGAAAATTTAAGCCGACAGACGCAGGAAACATCGTATTTAGCGATTCAACTGGGAAGTTATTTTCGTTACGAACTGAAAAGTGAACCTTCTAGGAGCGTGCGTATATCTCTTGAACTGGGTAAAGAGCTTGAAATGAAGAGAACAGCTATCGGTAAGGTTTTTATGGCATATTCGGCAGATTTAACCAGATGGTCTACACAGGAAATGCATGATCGTGATGTTACAAAGCAATTGGCGCAATTGGCCGAGATCAAGGAAAAGGGCTATGCTATCGATCTGGAAGAATACGAGAAAGACCTGAATTGCGTGGCTGTGCCTTATATACGGCATCATCGTATTTTGGCTGTTATTGGTGTATCGGGACCAGCATTCAGGTTTAAAGAACAGGATATGGTTAATATTGCCGAAAGGATCAAGTCGACACTTGCTGGGCTGGATTGATGATTTAGATAAAATAGGTTGGTCTAAAATAGACAAAGCACCTTATCAAATAAGGTGCTTTGTTCATTATAATCCGATCATCTCTTTAACAGGATTCTATATTTTTAATTTCCATGATTTTTGTTCTAAAAGACCTGTTATTTTAATAATTAAAAAAGAGAATAACAGTGATTTTACTAATCCTAATAATCCCGACGTCAAAACAAGGGGTAAATTCATATAAACTGGAGCTAATAAGGCATAAAAGAGGTACGGAATCATATAGCAGGTAAGCGTACTGGTTGCCGCGGGCTTGATCATCTCGTACCAGCGCATACCCCATTTTTTTTCATCTAAATACACGGCGATTAAAAACAGGAATATGGCAATACCTATACAGATCATAATCCATGATGGTGTCGCATGTATCTTTGAAATTCCCCACAGTGGTCTTGTCAATATCCCCGAGAGTAAGAGCGCCAATGCCATACCTGTTAGCGTAGTCAGATATAAAAAGGTATTTTTTCGCCATTTTTTATAAATAATCGTCGTTAAAGAACCGAATATACAAAATGAGGCAATAGCTCCATTTTCGACCAACCAAATGTATTTACTGATAAATTTGATCTGATCAAGAATATGAAGATGATGGCAAACATTCAAGGTCAGTAGCAGTACTGCAAAGATTGCCAGTAGGATAGTTTGCTTGCGTAGGAAAAGGTAGGAAAGTGCAACCGTTAGGTAGCCCCATCCAATAAGTCCTAAAATTCCCCACCAGTAAACCTGAAGAGCAGCTATTCCTTGTTCACCATCCTGACGTTTAAAGACTAGGGTTAGACAGACCAGTATCATAATTCCCAAAAGACGATAGTACTTTGTATCGCTTTGCGCTTTGGGATATACCCTCCAAATCAAGAAAAAGCTTATTATTAATAAAATCATCCAATATGATTTATGGAGGTAAGCCTGATCGGAGTAGTATTCTGCATTGACCAATAAAACTCCCATGATCAACAGCGCGATCGTCCGACCGATGATATGCTTCAGTATGGAAGTTCGTTTCTCGCCCTTTGCTATTTTGGCTTCAATAGCATAAGGAATGGAAAGTCCCACAATGAAGAGAAATATTGGAAAAATTATGTCTGCAAATCCCATTCCATCCACATCAGCATTTGTATGTCCAATCCATGTGGGTATGTTAGTCAGTGTCCAGATATCATTTACAAATATCATAAAGAACATGGTCGTCGCCCGTAAAAGATCTATCGCCAAGAATCGGGGTTGCGTAGTTATAGGTTTTATCATATCGGCTTATCGTTCAGGATCGTTCATGTTTATTTTATATTGGACTTTATGGTGGCCATCAATGATCTGTTATCTGCCACATCATAATCACCGGCCCATAGATAAGCGCCTTTGAACCCTTCTGTATTGATGTATTTAGCTTTTTGCATGACTAAAGCTGTGCCGTTGTAATAAACTCCGGATGCGATTTTGCTAAGGTATTCTTTCTGGTAAGCTTCCTTATCATCACTGGCCTTTAGAATATCTGCAAATGGCATATAAGTATACGACCCCCAATCCAGGTTGTTACCTTGATCATCGAGTCGATCATAACGAAGTCCAAATGCTGGAATTCCTAATACCAGCTTATTGGCCGGATACCCCTTGTTCAGCCAAATTGTTGCAGCACTTTTAAAATAATCGAAGGAAGAGGGTTGTCCAAGCGGCGCTCCGGGACCGACATGCAGACCATCCTCATATGCTCTGACATTTATCCAGTCGGCATTGGATAGACTGCTATATTCCCAATGTAAGTAGTTCGTTGTGACGGTAGCCGTTACTATTGCATTCGGTTTTAGTGCCGCCTTAAGTGCGGCGATAAACGGCCCAACTGCTGCTGCATTTCGAGCCGATATGCTATAGCTGTCGTTACTTAGATCGGACATGAGGATATCTACACCGTCCATTTTTTTAGTATTGACATAATTAACGATGTTTTTAATAACCTCAGTTCTAATGGTAGGACTGCTAATGGCATCGCCAAAATCACTACTGTTGTACAAAGACCAGCCATCTACTGGCGATAATCTTCCAGATATACCGAGCAATAATGGAATGCCGTTGATATGTGCTCTCGTCACCAGTTCATCAGCGATTTGGTTGAGATCTCCTTTAGAGAAATCGATTGTTCCATCCGAACGTACAAGCGCTGTATTGTAGGCTACATGTGTGACCTGTTTCCAGTCGATATTCTTGGCGCTTCCTTTTTCGGTTAGATAGGATAGGGCAACCTGGTTATAGGGCTTGAGCGTATAATCAGTCGGACTAACTAATATATTGGTATTTCTAACCGATACTTTTCCGTTGTAGGAAGCCTCCAAGGTAACCATAAATTCACCTCCACCAGCTGGTGGCGTAAAAGTAAATACGGTGTCATTGGATAGCTCTTTACCATTTATCTTCCAAGCGAGTGACAACCCTTTTTTGGTTGATGGAGAAAAGCTAATATTATTGAATTTCACGATTTGACCCTCATTGATAACTCTTGTCGGTGAAGTAAACATGTTTCCATTATCAAATATCCGGGGTTGAAAATCGCTATCAATATTATCTTCGCGACTACAGGATAGCTGCAGTATGACGGCGAAAAAGCATATTATAATTCCTATTCTTTTCATCTGTTATTTTTTATAAATGAATATATCATGCTCTTACTTACTTTTTTGAAAGGTAGTATCGATCACTTTCAAAAGTGAGTGCTTTCCTTCTGTATCTGCCAGTAAATGCCAGATCATCACGCCAGCGGCTCCCTGTTTAACAGCATACTCGGTTTTCTTTTTAATGGTAACAGTTCCATTATAATAGAAAGTACCTTGATCCGGAATACTAGTTTCATCTTGATCAAAAGATTGCGGATATCGTTTTACCAATTCACCAAAGGTGATATCATCTGCGATCGCAGGCCCTAATCCATAGCCATAAAAGGGAAGACCGATTGTTAATTTATTTGCAGGAACTTGACGTACATCGCGCCAGTGCTCGAAGTCAATGACCATGTCTTCGTAGCTCGAGTGTTGGCCTACTTTGGTTTTATTCCATGGCCCTGTATGATCGTACGACATGATGTGAACGAGATCGTAGGCTTGGAGTGCCTTGTCGGAAATACGGTCTGAGGTCCAGGTAGCAACTGCTGCGGTCATCAGTTTGTTTTTGCTGCTTAACATTGCTGCCAGGCCTAGTACAAAACTTTCATAGTTGGCATCGATAAAATCTCCTTCAAGATCTACATCAATCCCATCAAGATTATAATCGTCTATTAATTTGGCAAAGCTCGCTACCAATGTTTTTTGATTAGTGGGTATAAGTAGCTGCTTGATGTGTTCGGGAGGACTTCCTCCGGCAAATGAAGCAAAAACTTTTACACCTTTATTGTGAGCAAGAGCTACAGCTTCCTTTAAGCCGCTTACTAGGGCGAATGCGCCTGACGCATCTGGATTTATAAATGCGACGTTGAGATGGGTAATTTTTGAAAAGTCGACTTTTCGCGCCGATGAAAGGAGGGAATCGTTTGCGAAAAGATAGCCGACCACATATTTTTTGTGATTTGGCTCATCCACTTGCTTATTGTTTTTTTCTTTTGCGCAAGAAAAAAGGATAAACAAATTTGTTAATAAGAATATAAGTGATTTTTTCATGATCATATTTAGTTTAAGTAGTTTTTATTTATCCCACCACACGCGGTTTGTCCAGGTATCACCATTAGGGCCAAGTGCTTTAATGGCGACCTCAACATTTGCCCGGTTTTGTTCACTTTCATTAATGGGGTATTCCAAGCGACGGGGTATTACTTTGGTTGTCGATTCACCTGTCAACGATGGTGTCAGAACCGGAAAGCCTGTTCTTCGCCAATTCGCAAAAGCTTCCGTCCCGTTCATCAGTAATGCGATCCATAATTGTTTGTTTATCAATTCGATTTCACTGCCGGGAACTAAGCGGTTACTTTGGATAAAGTTATTGATAAGGGCAGTTTCAATTTTTGGACCAGTTGGATAGAGACTCAGCTGTTCGCATGCCGCTCTGATACCATTCGCATAATGCTCCGCTGCAGTTCCTCCCCAATTCACATTCCAGCGGATACTTGCTTCGGCAAGCAATAATTCTACCTCTGCGAAAGTCATATGAAAAAAGGGCGCATTGTTGCGGATCAGGAAATTGGCTAATTGCACTTTTTGATCATTACTTGTTGCCTTGATAGCGGTTCCATTTGGTAGTGTGATATCCAATGGCGCTAATTGTTCATCCCAAACATAATCGGTTGGTTTAACGCCGTTATATCCAATTTTTTCCCTTACCTGATCGGTGATGTCAATACGATCAAATGGACGGTTGATAATATCAATATAATATCGGAAAAAATGGGACATGCGCGGATCATTGGTCAGGCGAAATTGTTCTATGAACGTATTATTTACGCGTGGAAGTACTTCGGACTGAACAAAGGCCGCTGATAGACCATTTCCTCTGCTATCCGAGTATGAATTCTGAACATCTTCATGATGGATTAAACAGATATCCGCATTACTGGTGAATACCCCTGCATCATAGGCTGATTTTGCTTCCGTTTTTGCTTTTTCTGGATTTACTTTAACCAATCTCATGGCATACCGTAGTCGCAGTGAATTTGCAAATTTTTTCCAGGCAGCAATATTGCCGTTATAAAACTGATCACCTCGGACGACATCTTTTGAAGGATCCAATTGTGCTGCTGCTGCTGTGAGTTCTTCGAAGAAATGATTGTAAATATCCTCCTGTCTGTCGAATTTTGGATGCGTAATCCCTTTACTGTAAGCTAAACCAGCTTCGGTGTACGGGATATCACCGTAAAGGTCCGTCATTCTGGCAAATTCATATACTTTCATGATCCTGCAGACGGCATTCAGGTTCGACATTAATGGGTTGTTGCTACTGCGCTCCACAGCAGAGACAATATCAGTAACGTCTTTATTGTAGGAATTGTCCCAAAGGGAAGATAAGTATAACCTGTTATAGATATACATCTGCCCCCATCGATTTGACCATATACCGCCGACCTGCTGTACCAGAGGCATCGTAATACAGAGATGAATTTTTTCATTAATTTCCAGATCTCCGGAATAACGAAGCTGCACATTTGTAAGTTGCAGGGCAGGATCAAGATTACTGGATCGGGTTGGATCGATATTGATATTGTCAAATTTATTACATGATGTAATTATTGAGATCCCGATCAAAATAATTGATAATGTTGTTCTTTTCATTGTCAAAAATCTAAAACTTAAAACTTAAATTTAATCCCCAACTCCTGCGCGTGGGTAGCGAACCATATTCAAGACCTTGGCCATTGCCGTTATTATAGTTGGAATCTGGGTCTATGTTTGGTACATTTTTGTAAATGATAAAAGGATTTCTGCTCACTACGCTCACTTGCATCTGTTGCAACCCCCATTTTTTTGTCAAGCTGCTTGGAATACTGTATCCAATCATGATCTCCCTCATTTTTACATAGGAAGCATCATAAATGTATGGACTGGCTACGCCGCCATCTTGAATGATCTGTCCCCAATAAATAGAAGGATCCACAGCACGGCCGTTCTGTGTAAAAGTTTCTTTTCCCGATTCATCGATATTACGTATCACCCCTTTGGGTACCAAACCGCGTACGTTTCCAGCTTCTGTCCACTGTTCGATAGTCATATGGGCGGCTTGGCGTTCTTCTTCAGAGCTGATCCATTCACTTCTACCTTCTAAAGTACTCTCAAGACTACCTCTGCTCGCCGCAAAAAGATTAGACATGGAAAACATATCTGCTCCAGATTTGATATCGACAATAAAGGACAGGTTGAAGTTTTTGTAATTCATCGTACTGCTGACGCCACCCGTCCAATCGTAAATACCTTTACCGACAACCTGACGTTCTTCCGATTGCAGTGGTAGTAATGTCACTGGATCGAGAATGATATTGCCATTTGGGTCTTTTTGATAATCGAATGCCAGAATCGAACCGTAATCTGCTTTTGGCTTCGCAACGACAGCTACACTCATCCATCGCGCATCAGATAGTGTTAAAAAAGGAACTCCATCGGACAAGGATTCTACCATATTACGGTTCCGGGCAAAATTCAAACTTAGATCCCATTTGAAATTTTCGTTCACAATGGGGCGACTCGTCAGCAAGATTTCAAATCCTTTATTTGATACCATTCCCGCATTGATCATCCGATTTTGAAATCCCGAAGAATTGGGGATAGGTACCCGGTTTATTTGATCTCTGGATTTTTGGTTATAGTATGTAAAATCCAATCCGATCCTGTCTTTAAAGAATTTTAATTCGGTACCGACTTCAAAAGATCTTGTCCGAGTTGGCCGTAGTCCTTTGGCTGGAAGAACATCTGTAGAAGCACCTCCGTATGCCTGTCCCTTGAAAGGAAGTGGATTGATGGCGTAATACAGATCGAGTAAATATGCTTCCGTATCGCCACCTACCTCAGCAACTGAAGCACGTAGTTTACCAAATGATAAAACCTGTTTATCGAGCTTAAATGCATCGGTGAAAACAAAGCTGGAAACCAGTGATGGGTATACATAACTGTTGTTATTTTGTGGTAGGGTAGAGGAAGCATCTCTACGAACGCTCGCATCAAGATATAAATATGATTTATAGGCCAAACTGAGGAGTCCATATTGGGAATTGAGATGTCTGGCATAGCTGACAGGAACAATATTTTTGTCGGTAAAACTAGTCGGTGTGATCACATCTCTTACCGTCATATTGGTGAATTGCATCACATTGCCACTGTTGGTCACTCTGGATATACTACCACCTAATCGTAACGATACATGGAGGGATGGCGTAACCTGTTTTTGCAGGGTCGCTAATACATCTGCTTCTGTCGTCACGTATTTGCGATCGGTCTGTTCCAGACCTCCTGTTACAAAACCTGGCGTGGTCGGAGGACTAAATTTTTCAAAATTCAAGAAGGTGACATCTGTTGAAGCTCTTCCTTGCAAATTGAACCATGGAGTTGCTGTATAGTTTAATTGTGCAGCCCCCATCAATCTATTTTTATCGGTGTTGTTATACATTTCATTTATAACCCAATAAGGATTGAGACGGTATTGACCGCCTCCCCATTCGATATAAGAACCATCTGGATTTTTGTACGTATCGGCAAATAGCGATTGACTCACATTACTGGCAAGACCAATAAAGGCATTACCCATATTGCTGGGACTGTCACCTAAGGCAGGTCTATTTTTTACATTTTCATTTAAATACATACTCCGGGCTTCCAACGTCAATTTGGAACCGAATTTGGATGTTCCATTTAAGCTAAATGTATTTCTTCGCAACCCGCTTGCAGGAATGATGTCATTCACGCGTAAATCTGCGGCCGAAAAGCGTAAAGATGAAGTTTCATTACCGGCAGTAAAGGCTAAATTATTGCTGAACGTTGATCCCGTTCTAAAAAAGCCGCCAATGTTATCGTCAATATATTGATATGGTCTTTTGATACCATCATAAGAATCGATCATCAGGTCAGGGTCTAGGCGCGCTCCAAAACTTTGAAATAATGTTGTTCTGGCCTGAAGTGGTGAATTGGGGGCATTCTGCTTGGTTCCTTGTCCATAAAGTCGCTGATAACCGTCATATTTCGTAAGCTGTGTTTCGAAAGAAGATGTACTGTTAAAATCAATGCCAAGTGCTTTATTCGTTGATCCTTTTTTTGTTGTTATTAGGATAACACCATTTGCTGCCCTTGTCCCATATAATGCCGAAGCAGAGGGACCTTTTAGTACACTTATTTGATCAATATCATCAGGGTTGATCGCAGAAATGGCGTCGCCCATATCAAATCCTTCCGCGTACTGACCAGATCCTGTGCCCCCATAATTTGAATTATCCATAGGTACACCATCCACAACATATAGCGGTTGATTGTTGCCGGTAACGGTCGTATTCCCCCTAATAATTACTCTTGAAGATCCGGCAGGACCACCTGCAGTACTATTGATGATTAGTCCCGGAACTTTTCCTGCTAAAGAATTAATGACATTTGTTTCTCGCGCTTTTATCAGCTCTTCGCCATTAACCTTTGAAACAGCGTAACCCAGTGCCCGCTCTTCACGTCGGATACCAAGAGCAGTTACGACAGTTTCTTCAATCTGGATACTTTTGACATTCAGTTTTATTTGGAGCTGCTGTTGATCAGGTGCTATTGTGACCGTATGCTGTGTATATCCGATTCGTGTGAATTGGATAACATCGCCTGCTTTTGCTTCAATAGTGAAGTTCCCTAACTTGTCTGTACTTGTGCCCTTTTTGTTTGTCAGGTTAGAAATTGATACGCTTTCCAAAGGCGTATTTTGATCGTCCAATACACGACCGTGTATTTGTTGCTGCTCCAGGTCAGTTTCTTTTTTTGATGCTACGTGGCCTTTAACATCTGGAGTTGAACTGGCTGTTTTCCTTTTTAGGAGAACGGCACCATCCTCAATTTTAAATGAAATGGGAAGGCCTTTTAAACTTTTGGATAATGCTTCTTCTATGCTCGCATTGGAAATGTTTACTGAAATAGGTTTGATACCCTTTAATAGGTCGTTGCTGTATAGGAAATCATATCCGCTCTGCTTGCGGATTTCCTCAATGATTTCCTTTAGGTGACTGTTTTTTTTGACGATACTTATTTTTTGGGCGTAAATATGGGCGTGTACATGTGTGACACCCATGGCAAGCAATAAAATGGTTAGTTTCATTTTTGGCTTCATGCTTTTTACTAAAGTGCGTAGCCGTCCTTTGTTGTAGGAAAGCCCGATCAAGATTATTTTCATAATTTAGTTTATTTGGGTCTAGATCTTTTTTCATATAGTCTGGTTTGCTGACATGCGTTGAGTACACCATCATTTCTAGCAATCAGGCAATTTAATCCGCTAATGGAATTTTTATTTAGGTAGCATTATTTTTTCACAATAACCCTCCTTCCTTGTATTTGAAAATGTATATTCCCATCATATTCTAACATTTTTAATACACTATTTAAGTTTCTATCTCGCGCTATTTTTCCGGAGAAAGTGGTAGCAGGATCTGGCTTTGATAGATAAATAATTTCGACATTATACCAGCGTGAAATTTTGGTCAATATGCTTTCAATATTTTCATTAAACTTGAAGTAACCTTCTTTCCATGCAATGGCGGCTTCTGTGTCGACAACTTCCTTAACTATTTCTTTGCCATTCCATTTGGCTTGTTCTCCAGGAACCAGCTTAACGGTTTTATTACCTGATTCTATTGCAACAGCACCTTTTAGTAAGGTTGTCTTTGCTACAGCATCTTCTTCATAGGCTTCCACATTAAATTCTGTACCTAAAACCCGAATGAGCTGCTGTCCGCTTGATACGATGAAAGGAGCCTTCTTGTTATGCGTTACATCAAAAAATGCCTCTCCTTTGATTTTGACTTTTCTTTCTGTTGCAGAAAATTGAGTAGGGTAGGTTATGCTGGAAGAAGAATTTAACCAGACTTGAGTACCATCGGGCAATGTAAGTGACCATTTTCCACCAGCTGGGGCTTCTATGGTGTTATAAGCTGTCGGTTTGTTAGAGGACGATGTCTGAGATTTATATTGGATACTACCTGACGAAGTTTTGATAATGTCCACATTTGCTGTATGTGAGATCAGGCCGTTAGCAGCCTCGGATAGATTGATCTTACTACCATCTGCTAGTGTAAGAATGGCATTGTTTTTTCCGGCAACGATGATAGGCTGGGGATCGTTGATGCTATGGTCGTCATGCAGATAAAAATATAGTGAGCCTAAAATAGTTCCTAATACTAAACTTGCCGCAATAGCGAGCTTTTTCCAATGGAAGAATGCAGGTACTTTTTCTGTGCTTTTAATGTCATTTTGAATGCGGCGGAAGATACGGCGTTTGAGCTGGTTTTTGTTTTTCGCATACTGCGAATCAATGTTAAGCTCTTTTTTTGACAGTCCATTGTACCATTTGTCGAAAAAAATGGTTTCTTCGTCGGTTATAGACCCTTGTTGGATTTTTTCTGCTAATTTCGTTAAGTATTGCCTTTTTCTCTTATTCATTTTGACCGGTTTATAAGCTATAGTCTCTAAAGTAGTTGCTTATACCTAGTCTGTTTAAAAATATTTTTATTTTTATAACGAATAATTCATTCTAGATTAAGATTACGACGCTGGAAATGGTGTTTTTTATGTCTTTTAGCGATCGTACTAAATGATTGTTTACAGTTTTTTTAGAAATATTTAGCTCTTTGGCAATTTGGTCGTGTGTTTTTCCTTCTTCACGACTCATCTTGTAAATAATTTTGCACTTTTCCGGAAGTAACTCAATCGTTCTTTCCAAACGCTCCCACAATTCTTTTTCCAATAGGGTACTTTCTGCCGATGGTGCAACAATATCAATAAAAGGCAGTCTTTCTTTCGTATACTGACGGTCCTTTTTTCTTTTTTTCATAATATCGATTATGCTATACTTGACGGCTACACTCAGGTAGGTATGGATAGCATATTTTAGTACGATTGTTTCTCGTCTAGACCATAGACTAAAAAAAATATCCTGAACACATTCTTCTGCTTCCTGCTTGTTTTCCAGTGCATGAGCTGCCGTATGGAATAACCTTTCCCAGTAACGTTCATACAATTCTGTAAAAGCTTTCTTATCGTGCGTGCGTAAAAGTTCCACAAGTTCTTCATCTCCATATTTGTTATACTTTCGCATGTTATGAATTGTGATCAATTGGTTAAATAATAATGGGTTAATTTAACATATTCTTTTGATAGATTAAGAATTGTGCTTGATAACATCTTATTATTGGAGGATCAATAAACCGCAATATAAAAATTTATTCATATAATTTAGATTCGACTCTGAACATCATCTGTTTTTCTTCTATTTGTGTGTGATGAAAAAACAGGTACTAAGCTGGTATAAAATCATCAAACTTAATACCTGTTTTTGGATCGATTACATTAGTTTCCGTATACGGAGAACTCGGCTAAATGTGAATGGGGTTCACCACCACCATTTTGCTGATATATCCGTATAAATCGCATGCTCGGAGCATCTGCAATTAAAAACTTTTGTGGTTCTACGGTTTCCGCTAAGGTAAAGGTACCATAGGCTTTCCAAGGTTCTAATTCACTGTTGCGTCCTTCAATAATGAAATCACGAAAATCAGCATTGAAATGATCACGACGAGAGGTCAGTTCCACCATATCTACTTTTACAGCTTTCTTCATATCAAAAGCTAACCAATGCGGAAAGTTGGTTGTGCCAGACGAATGTACGGTATGCCAGTAGGTATTGGGATCATCGTCGATAGCAAACGATGGGTGTCCGCCGTAGGGTAACTGTCCTGTCGGTTCGTACGTGTCTGCGGTCGCAGTCCAATTCTTTTTGCCAATTTTCTGAGCATATTGATACTGTTCTATTTTTGTTCTAAATGTATCAATACACAGGGTGTCGGGAATATATAATGTTTGATAGTTAAAGGATGTGCCTTCTTTGAAGTCTTTTAAGATCGTCAGTGTCTGGTCAATAGGAACATGGACCAGTTTTTTGTTATTGTTGTGATCTGTATAGGTTACTTCTGTGCCAATTGCTAAAAGCGTTTTATCCATATCGCGCCACGTAACGGTAACGCTTCTATTGTTATCTGCAATGGCTGATACGATCAATCTATTGTTTATGGATTCTTTGTATGCCTTTCCATAAGATCTCCCTGTAGCATAGACGGCAACAGACTTATTGCCCAACGCATCAAAAGTATGAATCCTGAAGTTATGCAGATTTTCGGGTAATTTTATGATCTGGATTAAAGTATCTGTTTTGTGCGTTCTTTTTACAGGTACATCAACAGAATCGCGCATATTATTCCAATAAATACGGCAGTTTGCTACTTTCGGATCAGAAAGAAATAAGCCTTTTATGATGACACGCTCATCTCCGGAATAAACAGTGACAGAATCGATTTTACCTGTGTAAGATATTTCACCTCCTTCCGCAAATTTTTTATAATCATTCGTTTTTGAACACGATGTCCAAAGCAGAATGGGTATAATGAGGGTGTAGAGGTATTTTATTTTATTAAAATTATGTTTCATTACAGTTGGATTTTTAATATATATATCATTTATTTTAATTGGAAGTTGTGCATCTAACGGGTGTCTCCATAGACGTTGATTTCCAATATCTCAAACCAGGTTGTACCCATCCAATTTTCAAGATTTTTGATTCGGAGATACCTAACCTTAGCCGCGTTGGGATCAAAATTGTAATCAAAACCGGCTTTGGCTACTTCATGATCTTCAGATGAATTTTGACCATATGGTAGTCCAGAAGGTTTTACATTTGTGTATGTTCCTAACTTGATCCAACTGTCCCAGCTGCCGTCGGAATCTGGTTTATCAGAACCCCAGACCTCGAATATCCTGGTTTGGCCTCGGTAGAAAAATTGTGATCTTCCGCTACTCATATATTCTGCATAATTCCATATTTTTATACGACTAAGTTTAGCGAGCTGGCCGAGATCAATTGTAATCCATTGTGGATTAGAATCTGATGGTTCGGTCAACATTCTTTGGCTTTGATTGGGATCAGCATTTCCATCCCACATGAGCGGAATTCCACCAGT
>Ga0160467_100693_pt1 | contig 25229 bp, 30 predicted proteins | sample HID1972I_E11MG_FD_108221 | JGI IMG/M metagenome (GOLD analysis project Ga0160467, IMG submission 108221) | Enriched pill bug-associated microbial communities from UW Madison campus, WI, USA - HID1972I_E11 MG | ecosystem: Host-associated > Arthropoda: Insects > Digestive system > Unclassified ... | reverse complement strand
TGTAAATGTCCGTCTCATTCAAAAACCCTCCGCAACTCCATGTTTTCACATGACTGTTGCGTTGACCAATTGAATCTACAGTAGCCTTTTTTAATATTTCGTTTTCCATTTCAATGCGTTGCATCTTTTTCTTTAGCTCACGTATTTCGATTTGTTCCGGGGTTACTGGAGAGGTGTTTGACGTTTTGCCCTGCCGTTCATCACGCAGCTGTTTTACCCATTTCGTCATCGTAGAAAGGCCAACGTCCATGGCCTTCGCTGCCTGAGCGGCTGTGTAATTTTGATCGACAACCAACTGGGCTGATTCACGTCTGAATTCAGGACTAAAATTTTTTCTTTTCATTGGTGCACCTGTGTTGTTCTGAGGTGAGCATATCACCTCTGTTCAGGTGGCCAAATTCAGTAAACCACTACAGTATATGGTTCATTTATAAAGGCACCCGGGTCAGGGAAAGTCTTGGCGTGCCGGATGTACCCGAAAACAGAAAGATGGCTGGCGAGTTGCGCGCAGCGGTTTGTTTCGCCATCAAGACTGGCAATTTCAACTATGCAGCCCAGTTTCCTGATTCCCCTAACCTCCGGCGCTTTGGTGCCGAAAGTAAAGAGATATCAGTGGCTGATCTGGCGGGGAAATGGCTGGATTTGAAACGGCTGGAGATCAGCACCAATCCGATGGGGCGTTACACTTCCATCATCAGGAATATGGTGCTGAGAATCGGCGGTGACAGAATGGCCTCTGCAGTTACGCAGGAAGACCTGCTGTTTATCAGGAAGGATTTACTAACTGGTTATCATGTACTGAAGCGCGGACAGACAAAGCCGGTAAAAGGACGTTCTGTTCCAACAGTGAACAATTAGATGACGATCCGCCGTAACCATACTCTGACAAAGGAATTTACCCTTCCAAAAACAGATGCGGGAACGGATCGGGTGATCAGTCTTATTCAGCCAGCAATAGACGTGCTGAAAAGCCAGGCGGAAATGACCAGGCTCGGGAAGCAGTATCAAATTGAAGTTAAGCGGCGTGAGTATGGAAGAGCAGAACAGAATCCTTGCACGTTCGTGTTCAACACGCAGATCGTCACACGTAATAGCCTGGCAGGGCATCATTACGCAGTGAGTTCTATTAACCAGAACTGGGAGGCGGCAATGCGGCGCGCCGGGATTCGCTACCGCAAAGCATACCAGTCCAGGCATACTTACGCATGCTGGTCGTTAACTGCGGGTGCAAACCCTAACTTCATCGCGAAGCAAATGGGCCACTCTGACGCACAGATGGTTTACCGGGTATACGGATCCTGGATGGCTGAAAACAATCAGGACCAGATACTCATTTTGAACCAGAAATTATCAGAGTTTGCCCCATCCATGCCCCACGCTGTGGGATCGGACGTGAATAAATAATAATATTCAGTGGGTTACATGACCTACACCTGCATGCTCATCATTTCCTGGTACGCCGACACCAGCTTGTTACGCACCTGAATACCCATCTGTAAGGAAACGGATGATTTTTGCAGGTCGGTCATCACATCGTTCAACGCAATACCCGGTTCACCTAAGGCAAATTTCTCTGCCTGCGCTTTGGCGCTGTTTTGCGTATCGCTGATGCGATCGAGGGCGGCATTGAGCTGGCCCGCAAAGCTGATAGACGGCTGTTCTTCCACCTGCTGATTGCGCGCGACGCTGGCCGCGGCCTGCATCTGCGTCAATACCCCTTCGATACCTGTAATGGCCATGTTTATCCCCTGGTCGATGTCATTGAGAATGAGATTATCAGTTTGTCAATGAGATAAAGGCGCTAATTAACGTTAAAAACCTCGACTATTTGACCCATAGAAAATTCTGGAACGGCAAATAATGGCATAGCACCCATTTTGCCTTTGCCGACCGGGAGTCAGCCTTGCTTTTGTACACGTTTAACGCCATCGACCTGGATTCACGAGGTGCGCAATGAGCGCGACAGCCACGACCACGACACCAACCAAGATGCCTGAGTGGGTCGCTCGCCTGCGCGCTAACCCGAAAATCCCATTAATGGTTGCCAGCGCAGCTGCCGTCGCGATCGTTGTCGCGCTGGTGCTGTGGGCGAAAGCGCCTGATTACCGCACGCTGTTCAGCAACCTGACCGATCAGGACGGCGGTGCCATCGTCACTCAGCTTCAGCAAATGAACGTCCCGTATCGCTTTGCCGATAGCGGCGGCGCCATTGAAGTACCTGCCGATAAAGTACATGAGCTACGTCTGCGCCTCGCCCAGCAAGGCCTGCCGAAGGGTGGTGCGGTTGGGTTTGAGTTGCTGGATCAGGAAAAATTCGGCATCAGCCAGTTCAGCGAGCAGGTGAACTATCAGCGTGCGCTGGAAGGTGAACTCGCGCGTACCATCGAAACTCTCGGCCCGGTGAAAAGCGCCCGCGTGCATCTGGCCATGCCGAAGCCTTCATTATTTGTGCGTGAACAGAAACTCCCCTCCGCTTCCGTCACCCTGAACCTCGAACCAGGCCGTGCGCTGGATGAAGGCCAGATTGCCGCGGTGGTACATTTGGTGTCCAGCGCCGTGGCAGGCCTGCCGCCAGGCAACGTGACGCTTGTCGATCAGGGTGGTCATCTGTTGACCCAGTCTACGACCGGCGATCGCGACCTGAATGACGCTCAGCTGAAATATGCCTCTGATGTTGAAGCCCGCGTGCAGCGCCGCATTGAATCCATTCTGTCGCCGATTGTTGGCAACGGAAACATCCACGCGCAGGTCACCGCGCAGATCAACTTCGACAATAAAGAGCAGACCGAAGAGCAATACAGCCCGAACGGCGATGCCAGCCAGGCGGTAATGCGTTCGCGTCAGGTGAATGAGAGCGAGCAGATTGGCGGCCAGAACCCAGGCGGCGTGCCGGGTGCATTGTCCAACTCCCCTGCTCCCGCGCCGAATGCCCCTATCTCGACGCCACCGACGAACCAGCAGGCAGGTGCGCAAGGTCAGCAGCGTAATACCAGCACGAATAACCAGAGCGGGCCGCGCAACAGTTCGCGTAACGAAACCACCAACTACGAAGTCGACCGGACAATTCGCCACACCAAAATGAACGTCGGCGATATCCAGCGCCTGTCAGTGGCGGTGGTGGTGAACTACAAAAATCTGCCGGACGGCAAGCCGCTGCCGCTGACCGCCGATCAAATGAAGCAAATTGAAGATTTGACCCGCGAAGCGATGGGCTACTCCACAACCCGTGGCGACACCCTGAACGTGGTCAACTCACCGTTTACCGCAGGTGACGAAAGCGGTGGCGAACTGCCGTTCTGGCAACAGCAGTCATTCATCGACCAGATGCTGTCAGCGGGACGTTGGGTATTGATTGCCCTGGTGGCGTGGATCCTGTGGCGCAAAGCCGTGCGTCCGCAGCTGGTGCGCCGCGAGGAAATCGCTAAAGCCGCACAGGAAGAAGCGAAAATGGAGCGCGAAACCGCCGATGCGGTGGAAGTTCGCCTCAGTAAAGATGAACAACTGCAGAGTCGCCGCGTCAACCAGCGCCTGAGCGCAGAAGTGATGAGCCAGCGTATTCGCGAAATGTCAGACAACGATCCGCGCGTCGTCGCGCTGGTCATTCGCCAGTGGATGAGCAACGACCATGAGTAACACGACCCTTTCAGGCACCGATAAAAGCGTCATCCTGTTGATGACCATTGGCGAAGATCGCGCGGCGGAGGTGTTCAAGCATCTCAATACCCGCGAGGTGCAAACCCTCAGTGCGGCGATGGCCAACGTACGTCAGATTTCGAACAAGCAGCTGACCGACGTGCTGGCAGAGTTTGAGCAGGAAGCCGAACAGTACGCAGCGCTGAACGTTAACGCCAACGAATACCTGCGTTCGGTGCTGGTGAAAGCGCTGGGCGAAGAACGTGCCGCCAGCCTGCTGGAAGATATTCTCGAAACCCGCGAAACCACCAGCGGTATCGAAACGCTCAACTTTATGGAGCCACAAAGCGCCGCCGATCTTATTCGCGACGAGCATCCGCAGATCATCGCCACCATCCTCGTGCACCTCAAGCGCGGTCAGGCAGCGGATATTCTGGCACTGTTCGACGAGCGTCTGCGCCACGACGTGATGCTGCGTATCGCCACCTTTGGCGGCGTGCAGCCAGCGGCCCTGGCGGAGCTGACCGAAGTGCTGAACAACCTGCTCGACGGCCAGAATCTCAAGCGCAGCAAAATGGGCGGCGTGAGAACCGCGGCAGAAATTATCAACCTGATGAAAACGCAGCAGGAAGAAGCGGTCATTACCGCCGTACGCGAATTCGACGGCGAGCTGGCGCAGAAAATCATCGACGAGATGTTCCTGTTCGAAAACCTGGTCGAAGTGGACGACCGCAGCATCCAGCGCCTGTTGCAGGAAGTGGATTCCGAATCCCTGCTCATCGCACTCAAAGGTGCCGAACAGCCGCTGCGCGAGAAGTTCCTGCGCAATATGTCCCAGCGTGCCGCCGATATCCTGCGCGACGATCTGGCCAACCGTGGCCCGGTTCGTCTGTCTCAGGTCGAGAACGAACAGAAAGCGATTCTGCTTATTGTGCGTCGTTTAGCGGAAACCGGCGAGATGGTGATTGGCAGCGGAGACGACACCTATGTCTGATTCCACACCATGGAAAATCTGGCAGCCTGACGACCTCGCCCCACCGATGCAGGCGTTTGTGCCAGAGTTCAGTGAAAGCCGCGCCGAAGAGCCGGTCGATGAGATTTCTGAAGAGCAAAAGCTGCAACAGCAGCTGGCGCAGATACAGATGCAGGCCCACGAACAGGGCTATAATGCCGGACTGGCTGAAGGTCGCGCCGCCGGACAGTCACAGGGTTATCAGGAAGGTTTAGCGCAAGGCCTCGAACAGGGCCAGGCGCAGGCGCAACAGCAGCAGATCCCACTGCACGCACGGATGCAGCAGCTGGTCAGTGAGTTTCAGCACACGCTGGATGCGCTGGACAGCGTGATCGCTTCGCGTCTGATGCAAATGGCGCTGGAAGCTGCGCGGCAGGTGATCGGCCAGGCGCCGATTGTCGATAACTCGGCGTTGATCAAACAGATTCAGGCTTTGTTGCAGCAGGAACCGTTGTTCAGTGGCAAACCGCAGCTGCGCGTACACCCTGACGACTTACAGCGCGTGGAAGATATGGTCGGCGCAACGCTGAGCCTGCACGGCTGGCGGCTGCGCGGTGACCCATCGCTACATCACGGAGGCTGTAAAATTTCCGCCGACGAGGGTGACCTCGACGCCAGCGTCGCCACTCGCTGGCAGGAGCTGTGCCGCCTGGCCGCTCCGGGAGTGGTGTAATGACCGCTCGCCTGACCCGTTGGCTCAACACGCTCGATAATTTCGAGACCAAAATGACCCAGCTGCCGTCAGTGCGGCGCTACGGTCGTTTGACCCGGGCCACCGGGCTGGTGCTGGAAGCCACGGGGCTGCAATTGCCGCTTGGCGCAACCTGCATTATTGAACGTCAGAACGGAAATGAAACTCACGAAGTGGAAAGCGAAGTCGTGGGCTTCAACGGTCAGCGCTTGTTTTTGATGCCGCTCGAAGAGGTGGAAGGCATTTTGCCTGGCGCACGCGTGTATGCGCGTAATGCCTCCGGCGACGGTCTGCAAAGCGGGAAACAGTTACCGCTCGGCCCGGCGCTGCTCGGGCGCGTACTCGACGGCGCAGGTAAACCGCTCGACGGCCTGCCCGCCCCGGACACCACCGAAACCGGCGCGCTAATCACTCAGCCATTTAACCCGTTGCAGCGTACCGCCATTGAACACGTGCTCGACACCGGCGTGCGGCCGATTAACGCCCTGCTCACCGTTGGACGCGGTCAGCGTATGGGCCTGTTCGCCGGTTCCGGCGTTGGTAAAAGCGTGCTGCTCGGCATGATGGCGCGCTACACCCAGGCCGATGTGATTGTAGTGGGCCTGATTGGCGAGCGTGGTCGCGAAGTTAAAGATTTTATCGAGAACATTCTCGGGGCCGACGGACGCGCGCGTTCGGTGGTCATCGCGGCACCCGCTGACGTTTCGCCGCTGCTGCGCATGCAAGGGGCGGCCTACGCCACGCGCATTGCCGAAGATTTTCGTGACCGTGGTCAGCACGTGTTGCTGATCATGGATTCCCTGACCCGTTACGCCATGGCCCAGCGTGAAATCGCGCTGGCTATCGGCGAACCGCCCGCGACCAAAGGCTACCCACCTTCGGTATTTGCCAAACTGCCCGCGCTGGTTGAACGCGCCGGGAACGGCATCAGCGGCGGCGGCTCGGTCACTGCTTTTTATACCGTGCTCACCGAGGGCGACGATCAGCAGGATCCGATCGCTGACTCCGCGCGCGCGATCCTTGACGGCCACATCGTGCTGTCCCGCCGTCTGGCGGAAGCGGGCCACTATCCGGCCATCGACATCGAAGCCTCTATCAGCCGCGCCATGACGTCTCTGATCACCGAGAAGCACTACGCCCGGGTGAGAAACTTCAAACAACTGCTTTCCAGCTTCCAGCGCAACCGCGACCTGGTGAGCGTCGGGGCGTATGCCAAAGGCAGCGATCCGATGCTCGACAAGGCGATCGCTCTGTGGCCGCAGCTGGAGGGCTTTCTGCAACAGGGTATTTTCGAAAAAGCGGACTGGGAAGAGTCACTTCAGGCACTTGAGATTATCTTCCCGGCAGCCTGAGAGCAGGAGTAAATCATCATGGCAGAACATGGCGCATTAACCACGCTGAAAGAACTGGCCGAAAAAGACGTCGACAACGCCGCCCTGCAGCTGGGCGAGATGCGACGCGGCTGTCAGCAGGCGGAAGAGCAGTTGAAGATGCTGATGGATTACCAGCTTGAGTACCAGAATAACCTGAACGACAACATGTCTCAGGGCATGGCCAGCCTGCGCTGGCAGAACTATCAGCAGTTTATTCAGACCCTGGAAAAGGCTATCGACCAGCATCGCCAGCAGCTGTTGCAGTGGAACCGTAAAGTCGAGCAGGCGTTGAACGCCTGGCGTGAGAAAAAGCAGCGTTTGCAGGCATGGCAGACGCTACAGGACAGACAGGCCGCCGCAACGCTGCTGGCGGAAAACCGTCTGGACCAGAAAAAAATGGATGAGTTCGCCCAGCGTGCCACCTTAAGGAAACCCGAATGATTACTCTGCCGAAACTTATCGTCAGTGATACCGACATCTCCCCTTCTGGACAAAGTATCGCGGCCACCGGTACCGCTGACAGCGCTCAGGACTTTTTTGCCCTGCTCTCCGGCGCGATGTCCGGTAAGACGGGCAAAGACGGCAAGCTGACGCTGGCCGACCTCCAGGAAGCGAGTCAGAAACTGCCGCAGGGCGAGGCCAAAACCACGCTGAGCAAACTGCTGGCGCAGCAGACTGACGCCGACGCGAAGACGCTGGACGTGACTACACTGACCAACGCGCAGTCGCTGTTGAGCGCCCTGACGCCAGACGCCAAAAGCGACGTGGTAAAGCAGCTGACCAAAGATTTGCAAAAGAGCGACGACAAACCGTCGTTGAGTGATGAAGAGATGGCCGGTTTGAGCGCGCTGATGGCGATGCTGCCACATACCGCGACCGCCACCGCCGCACTGCCCGCGACCCAGACAGCTGGCGTGTCTGCCACGTCCGGTTCTTCTGCGAAAGGCTTTGCAGAATTAGCGTCTACGGCAACCAGCGTCGGCAACGGCAATACCGGGCATGCCACGGGTAAGGAATTTACGTTGCCTCAGGCGGCGCATGGCCTGCAAACCGTTCAGACCGATGATGCCGCCGGCAGCCAGACTACCTCGCTGGTGGCCGCTGCCGCAGTGAAAGCCGATACTGACAGTTCACTCTCAGCCGCCGCGCCGACGGTAAACATCGCCCCGGTTATCAGCAACGCCACCGCCACGGTGAATACGCACCCGGTGGTAACCATCAACTCTCAGCTCGGTACGCCGGAGTGGCAGCAGAACGTTAGCCAGCAGATCACGCTGTTTACCCGTCAGGGCCAGCAAACCGCCGAACTTAAGCTGCATCCGGAAAACTTAGGCCAGGTGAATATCACCCTCAAGATTGACGATAACCAGGCGCAAATTCAGATGATGTCACCGCACAGTCACGTGCGTGCCGCGCTGGAAGCGGCTATCCCGACGCTGCGCACGCAGCTGGCGGATAACGGCATTCAGCTTTCGCAGAGCAACGTCAGCGGCGAAAGTTTTGCCGGACAACAACAGCAGCAATCCTCTTTCGGTCAGTCTTCTTCGCAACGTTCTGCTGAAGGTCGGGCATTTGCTGCCGATGAAGAAGAGACCCTGAGCGTTCCGGTGAGTCTGCAAGCGCAGGCCCGGGGGAACGGCAGCGTCGACACGTTCGCCTAACGCCAGAGGTAGCACGATTATTCCCGTCTTTTCCACCCTTTGAGCTGGACTTAAGTCGGGATAATCACCTGATAAGCAGTACCGAATACAGGAAAGACGTAACCGATGACAGACACTGCGGTAACAAAAAAAAGTAAGCGCTCAATCTGGATCCCGCTGCTGGTGCTGGTAACGCTCGCAGCCTGCGCAACCGCAGGCTATAGCTACTGGCGTATGCAGCAGCAGCCTTCCGCTGATGCGAAGAAAGAAGCTCCGCCGCCACCGGCGCCGGTGTTCTGGGCGCTGGATACCTTCACGGTGAACCTGGGTGACGCCGATCGTGTGCTTTACGTTGGCATTACGCTGCGTCTGAAAGATGAAGCGACCCGTTCGCGACTGAACGAATACCTGCCGGAAGTGCGTAGCCGTTTACTGCTGCTGTTCTCCCGTCAGGACGCAAACAAACTGGCGACGGATACCGGGAAACAAGACCTGGTGAACGCCATCAAACAGACACTTGCACCACCTCTGGTGGCGGGCCAACCGAAGCAGGACGTGACTGACGTGCTGTATACAGCTTTCATACTGCGGTAATCCCATGGGCGACAGTATTCTTTCTCAGGCCGAAATTGACGCGCTGCTGAACGGCGACAGCGAGAAGAGCGATGAACCTCAGGCCGGTGCCCCCGGCGAGAGTGAAATTCGTCCCTATGATCCTAATACCCAGCGTCGTGTGGTGCGCGAACGCCTGCAGGCGCTGGAAATTATTAACGAGCGTTTCGCCCGTCAGTTCCGTATGGGGCTGTTTAACCTGCTGCGTCGTAGCCCGGACATTACCGTCGGCGCGATCCGCATTCAGCCTTATCACGAGTTTGCCCGCAACCTGCCGGTGCCGACCAACCTGAACCTTATCCACCTGAAGCCGCTACGCGGCACCGGGCTGTTTGTGTTCTCGCCAAGTCTGGTGTTTATCGCCGTCGACAACCTGTTCGGCGGCGACGGGCGTTTCCCGACCAAAGTGGAAGGTCGCGAATTTACGCACACAGAACAGCGCGTGATTAACCGCATGCTGAAGCTGGCACTGGAAGGTTATAGCGACGCGTGGAAAGCGATTAACCCGCTGGAAGTGGAGTACGTGCGTTCTGAGATGCAGGTGAAATTCACCAACATCACCACCTCGCCGAACGACATTGTGGTCAATACCCCCTTCCATGTGGAAATCGGCAACCTGACCGGTGAATTTAATATTTGCCTGCCGTTCAGCATGATTGAGCCGCTGCGCGAACTGCTGGTCAACCCACCGCTGGAGAACTCCCGCAGTGAAGATCAGAACTGGCGCGAAAACCTGGTTCGCCAGGTACAGCATTCCGAACTTGAGCTGGTGGCGAATTTTGCCGACATCTCTCTGCGCCTGTCGCAGATCTTAAAACTCCAGCCAGGCGATGTGCTGCCGATAGACAAGCCGGATCGCATTATCGCCAATGTGGACGGTGTGCCGGTATTGACCAGCCAGTATGGCACGGTGAACGGTCAATATGCGCTGCGCGTAGAGCATTTGATCAACCCGATTTTGAACTCGCTGAATGAGGAACAGCCCAAATGAGTGATATGAATAATCCGTCCGATGAAAACAGCGGTGCGATGGACGATCTGTGGGCTGAAGCGTTAAGCGAACAGAAAACAACCGGCAGCAAAAGTGCCGCCGACGCGGTGTTCCAGCAGTTGGGTGGCGGCGACGTCAGCGGTACGTTGCAGGACATTGACCTGATCATGGATATTCCGGTCAAACTGACCGTTGAACTGGGCCGCACCCGGATGACCATCAAAGAGCTGCTGCGCCTGACCCAGGGTTCGGTGGTGTCGCTGGACGGTCTTGCCGGTGAGCCGCTGGATATTCTGATCAACGGCTATCTGATTGCCCAGGGTGAAGTGGTGGTGGTCGCCGACAAATACGGCGTGCGCATTACCGACATCATTACGCCGTCCGAACGTATGCGTCGCCTGAGCCGCTAAGATGAAACCCCAGCCTGGCATGTTACATCCGGTCACCACGGCCCCGCCATCGTCTCCGCTGATTGAAGTCAGCGGTGCGCTGTTGGGCATTATTCTGCTGATCCTGATAGCAGCGTGGCTCGCAAAACGCTTTGGCATAAGCGGCGTAAAAAACACCGCGACCAAAGCGTTAAAAGTCAGCGCCAGTGCGGCCCTGGGTCAGCGCGAGCGCGTGGTGATTGTCGATGTGGAAGATGCCCGTCTGGTACTCGGCGTGACCGCCACACAGGTCACGCTGCTGCACAAGCTGCCGCCGACGGTTGTCGACCCGGACGCGCCTGAACCTGAAACCCCCGATTTTGCATCACTGATGAAATCCGTTATCAAGCGTCCTGGGAGACTCTGATGCGCCGCCTGTTGTCCCTTTCGCTTGTCGCGCTGCTGCTGTTGTCTCCAGCGGCGTTCGCCCAGTTGCCGGGTCTGGTGAGCCAGCCGTTGCCTAACGGCGGCCAGAGCTGGTCTCTGCCGGTGCAGACGCTGGTGTTTATCACCTCGCTGACCTTCCTGCCCGCCATTCTGCTGATGATGACCAGCTTCACCCGCATCATCATCGTGTTTGGCCTGCTGCGCAGCGCCCTCGGCACCGCTTCTGCCCCGCCGAACCAGGTGCTGCTCGGCCTGGCGCTGTTCCTGACGTTTTTCATCATGTCGCCGGTTATCGACAAGATTTATAACGATGCGTATCAGCCGCTTAGCGAGGACAAAATCACCCTCGAACAGGCGATTGATAAAGGCTCGCAGCCGCTGCGTGAATTTATGCTGCGCCAGACCCGTGAAGCGGATTTAGCGTTGTTTGCCCGTCTGGCCAATACGCCGCCGATCCAGGGCCCGGAAGCGGTGCCGATGCGTATTCTGCTGCCGGCGTATGTGACCAGCGAGCTGAAAACCGCGTTCCAGATTGGCTTCACCATTTTTATTCCGTTCCTGATTATCGACCTGGTGGTCGCCAGCGTGCTGATGGCGCTGGGGATGATGATGGTGCCCCCGGCAACCATTGCGCTGCCGTTCAAGCTGATGCTGTTCGTGCTGGTTGACGGCTGGCAGTTGCTGGTAGGTTCGCTTGCCCAAAGTTTCTACAGTTAAGGATTGCCGCCATGACGCCTGAATCGGTAATGATGCTTGGCACGGAGGCCATGAAAGTCGCGCTGGCGCTGGCAGCCCCGCTGCTGCTGGTGGCGCTGGTAACCGGTTTGCTGATCAGTATTTTGCAAGCGGCAACCCAGATTAACGAAATGACCCTGTCGTTCATTCCAAAAATCATCGCGGTATTCGTGGCGATTATCGTTGCTGGCCCGTGGATGCTGAACCTGCTGCTCGATTATGTGCGTACGCTGTTCACCAACCTGCCGTACATCATCGGATAAGACGGATGCTACACGTCACCAGCGACCAATGGCTGCACTGGCTTAGTCTCTATTTCTGGCCGCTGTTGCGCGTGCTGGCGTTGATTTCCACCGCGCCAATCCTCAGTGAAAAATCGGTGCCGAAGCGCGTCAAGCTGGGCCTCGGGATCATCATCACTTTTATTATTGCGCCTTCCCTGCCCGCCACCGACGTGACGCTGTTTTCCCCCAACGCGTTGTGGCTGGCGTTGCAGCAAATCCTGATTGGTATTGCACTCGGTTTTACCATGCAGTTTGCGTTCGCCGCGGTGCGAACCGCCGGGGAAGTTATCGGCCTGCAGATGGGCCTGTCATTTGCGACCTTCGTCGACCCCAGCAGCCATTTGAGTATGCCGGTATTGGCCCGCATTATGGATATGCTGGCGATGCTGCTGTTTCTGGTGTTTAACGGCCATCTGTGGTTGATTTCGCTGCTGGTTGATACATTTCACACCCTGCCGATCGGCGGCCATCCACTCAACAGCAACGCCTTTATGGCTCTGACCCGCGCGGGTGGACTTATTTTCCTCAACGGGCTGATGCTGGCGCTGCCGGTAATCACCCTGCTGTTAACCATTAACCTGGCACTGGGGATGCTCAACCGCATGGCCCCACAGCTGTCGGTGTTTGTTATTGGCTTCCCGATTACCCTGACCGTCGGTATTATTTTGATGGCCGCGTTAATGCCCCTCATTGCCCCTTTCTGTGAACATCTATTCAGCGAATTGTTCGATCTATTAGCAGATATTATCAGCGAGATGCCAAAGATAAGTTCTCCATGATAATAAAAAGGACATCCTAAGGATATTCTTAAAACCCGACTTCAAAAACATCTACCAGGATATATCTGGCGCGGGTTAATTGTTTTTACGGCCCTCACAGAACCTAACATTTACTTTACTTTAAGATGATTCCTGGCAAATTATACGTAACTTTACGGGATAGTTGAGGTCGCCCGATTCTCGTCCTTTGCTCTTTGTCAGTACAGGTTTAGCGCGTTGTGACAAATAAGAGACAATCGGGCTATGGGTTAATTATCGTTACGCATTGAGTGAGGGTATGCCATGTCAACGATTATTATGGATCTATGCAGTTACACCCGGCTTGGACTAACCGGGTACTTGACCAGCCGGGGGATAAGGAAACGTGATATCGGCGACGTCGAGACCATCAGTGAGCTTGAAGAGGCCTGCGGGACATTACGCCCGGCTGTCGTGTTCATTAATGAAGACTGCTTTATCCACGATACAGATAGCAGTCAGCAAATAAAGCAGATCATTAATCAACACCCCAGGACACTTTTTATCGTATTTATGGCAATTGCCAATATCCATTTTGATGAGTATCTGTTGGTTAGGGATAATCTGCTTATTAGCTCGAAATCGATTAAACCTGAATCCCTGGACGGTATTCTGGCGGATTATCTGCAGAAGATTAGCGATAGCGTTAGCCGGGTTAACATCCCCACTTTATCTTTAAGCAGGACTGAATCGAATATGCTAAAGATGTGGATGTCGGGACAGGGAACGATTCAAATATCCGACCAGATGAATATTAAGGCTAAAACGGTATCATCACATAAAGGTAATATTAAAAAGAAAATAAAAACCCACAATAAACAGGTTATTTATCACGTTGTCCGATTGACAGATAATGTGACAAGCGGGATCTACGTCAATATGCGTTGAAATCATGCGCTGCACTGGCGGAATTGCTCCGCCAGTGGAAAGATGTTTAGCCTACTTTTTCGACAAAAATGCCGTCATCATGGCCCGACTCATTAAAGAACCAGATCCCCATCGGGTAATCTTCCAGCGAAACCAGGTACATCGTCCCTTCACTAAATTGCTCTACTGCCAGCACCACACCTGGCCGACGTGGGCCACCGTCCGTTTTGACCGTTACTCGATCGTTAACCTGCATACCTTTTCTCCTGTCTTTTACTTCAGCCAGTGTAGAACAAAACGCCCGTGCTGACAGCGTCCGACGCGCCAATGGGTGTTTTTTTCAACGGTCTATACTTTACGGTGGGAGAACAAATGAGGGTCCCGCGATGAAAACTGCCAAAGAGTATAGCGATACTGCCAAGCGCGAAGTGAACGTTGATGTTGATGCCCTGCTCGACGCCATCAACGAAATCAGCGAAAGCGAAGTGCACCGCGCCGGAGACTCCACCCATCATGTCAGTATTGATGGACGTGAGTACCACACCTGGCGCGAGCTGGCCGAAGCTTTTGAGCTTGATATCCATGATTTCAGCATCACGGAAGTGAATCGCTGAACGCAGGCAAAAAAAACCCGACCATGGAGTGATCGGGTTGAAGCTTGCTGTAGCAAGAAGCACTTGAAAATTCGTTACACCAAGAAATCTGATGTGGATAAGACATTATCCTCAATTATTTTGTAAGACAAGCAATATTCATAAACACCATGAATATATTTAAGATTTTCTTGTCTGAGTTTACGTTTAAGGAGAGGTAATGCCCGAACTGGATCAGCCCCTGATTGTGTTTACCGACGTTGAGGGCACCCTACTCGACAGCCACACCCAGTTATGGGAACCCGCCCGCGACTGGCTGCTACGTCTGAAGCAACACAATGTGCCGGTGGTGCTGTGCAGCAGTAAAACGGCGGTCGAGATGATGCTGCTGCAAAAAGAACTGGAGCTGGGCGCGCAGCCGCTGATTGCCGAGAACGGCGCGGTGATTCAGCTGGCCGGAGACTGGCAGGACGAGGAGGACTATCCACGCCTGATTACTGGTTCTCCCCACGAAGAAATCCAGCGTATCCTGCAACAGCTACGGGAAAAGGACGGTTTTAAGTTCACCACTTTTTCGGACGTAAATGAGCAAACCATCAGCGAATGGACAGGCATGAATCTGCGGCACGCGGAGCTCTCTCGTCTGCATGAGGCGTCCGAAACCCTCATCTGGCGTGATACTGACGAGAAGATGCTGGCGTTCACCGCCACGCTTTCGTCCCTGGGTCTGCAGTTTGTTCAGGGTGCGCGGTTCTGGCACGTGCTGGATGAGCGTGGCGGCAAAGCCCAGGCCATTACCTGGCTGCTGAGTCGTTATCAGGAAAGGGAGGGATTCCGGCGGGTTTCCATTGGATTAGGCGACGGGCCGAACGATGCCCCGCTGCTTGACACTACCGACTATGCGGTAGTGGTCAAAGGCTTAAACCGCGAGGGCGTCAGACTGAAGGATAACGCCCCAGAACGGGTGTATCACACCCGTGAAAGCGGCCCGGACGGCTGGCATGAAGGGCTGGATCACTGGCTGTCATCGTCCTGACAGCACACCCGGTTGCGCCCTGTTTGCTTCGCCAGATACAAACGACCGTCGGCAATGGATTGCAGATATTCGATATCAAACATCCCTTTCTCATCGCTGCTGCTGACGCCAAACGAGGCGCTGATCCGCAGTGTCTTGCTTTTGCCAATCAGGATTTCACGATCGTGAATTCGCCCCCGGATACGTTCTGCCATCGCGCAGGCGTCTTCCCGCGACGCGCCCGGCAGGACGATACAGAACTCTTCTCCACCGACGCGTCCGGCTATATCCTTTGCGCGAATTTGCGCGCTGATGGTGCTCGCCACGTGGGTCAACACCCGGTCGCCCGCCTGATGACCAAAGCGGTCATTGATGCTTTTGAAGTAATCGAGATCGAGTTGAATCACCGACACCGACTGGCCCTGAACCTCGCTCTGCTTCGCCACTTTACCCGCCAGATCGAACAGCGAGCTGCGGTTATATAAACGGGTCAGACCGTCATGCCACGCCTGCCATTGCAGCGATTTCTGCAACGTGCTCATGTTGCGCACCATCCGGCGAATCACTACCCACGCGAGGACCAGCATTGAGGTAAAGAGCAGCCACAGCAAGCCCAACGCAATTGAAATCGTGCCGAAATCACCGCGCACACCCTCATCAAGGTTGTGAATACGCAGCAGAATACCATCAAAATTGCGTATTTTTTCCCAGTTAACATAACGGGTTGTAAAGCGCAGGCCGCCGCGATCGTCATGCTCAAAGGCCTGCGCCAGCTGGGCTTTTTCCTGCGCGCTCAACGGCGATGGGGTGGCACCCGGCGCCAGAGAGCTGGCAAGCAGGTTCATTTTCCGGTCATAGAGACGGTATTCGCCTTCGGCTTCGCCCTGAGTGGAGGCGGTCAGCAACTGCTTCATTTGCGCCAGGGAAAACTCAATGGCCAGCACGCCGTGCCAGTAATGTTCATAATCCACGGGAAGCGAAACGGCCACGCGCCGTATCTCACCCTTTGGGGTGTCGTCCATCCAGATCATCCAGCGAAGGCCCCGCTCAGGATTATTGTGTTCAGTCTGAACGGTAAACCACGGGCTGGTGACCAGGCCGTAATACTGCTCGACCGTATCGTCATCGCTGCCCAGCGGATTGTTAGCGATAAAAAAACCGGCACGCGACACATACATCATTTGCTGCGTCGTGCGTTTAAGAGTTGTGGAGAGTCGCAGCAGATAGCCCACTTCCAGCGTGGCGGTCAGTTCGTTACCGAGCAGCGCGTTATCGCGAGAGAGGAGGGTCGTTTCATCGACGAAGGCATCGGAAACGCCATGCACCGGCAGGGTGCGACGGTTGTCCAGCAAAATGGACCACTGGTGCAGCGTGCGCTTGCGCTGAAACTCCACATCGGCACTGTGCAGCACTTCAAAAGCCAGCGGAGTACGAAGGGCCGCCTGCATACCGTTGCGGTAAAACATCAGCCGGTCGATGTTGATTTGCAGCTGGTTGTTATATTCATGCGCCACGTTTTCCAGCGTATTGCGCTGGCTGGAAATATAGGCGTCTTCAAGAACGGCCACTTCACGCCAGGTCAGCAGCGTCGAGAACAGCAGCACGACAAAAAAACAAACATTCACCACCCGACCCGGGTTGCTGTAACGGCTGAGTCTATTCAGCCAGCGCGGATTTTCCACTCGTGTTACGTGGTGCACACAAACTCCCTGAACATTCCCTGATACTTAGTCACGACCAACGAAAACGCCCGGCGTAAGCCGGGCGGGGTCGTTATGCCTCATCTTGAATCCGCCCATCTCCCGGCATGAGTTCGTCTTCGCGGAACGCTTCCCGCTTAACGCCAAACCCATCATACCAACGGCATTCAATCATTCCGCTGGCATAGCCGGTAACAACCATACGCGGCCCACCAATTTTCGGCTTAACTTCATCACTGACCAAAAAGACCATGACTGCCTCCGGTATCAGAGTGAAACTGTTTCACGATAGCTGAAAACGACGGGCTTTGCGTAGTCGCTGAAAAATATTTACGCAGCCGAACGCAGCCGCGACACCAGATTGACGCCCGTCAGAACGACCGCGCCAACCACAAAACCGAAGATCAAATTAAACAACGTCGGCGCGAGTAGCGCAACGATGCCACCCTGCCCTGCGGCAAAATGTTCAATGAGATGATGTAAAGGCGCGATACCGTGAACCACGATCCCGCCGCCGACTAAAAACATCGCCAGCGTTCCGACCACCGTCAGCACTTTCATCAGTAACGGCGCAATAAACAGCAGCGCCTTGCCCATCGCCTGCGCGATGGCGCTGGTTTTCTCCACCAGCCAATAGCCCATGTCATCAAGTTTAACAATCACACCCACCAGGCCATACACGCCAACGGTTACAAGGATTGCAATGCCGGAGAGGACCAGTACCTGGTTGAGCAGCGGTGCATCGGCCACAATGCCGAGCGTAATTGCCACGATTTCGGCGGACAGAATGAAATCCGTGCGCACTGCGCCTTTCACTTTATCGCGCTCAAACTCCATCGGGTCCTGTTTGGCGATCGTTGCCAGGCGCTGCTTGCGCTCCTCTGGCCCTTCTTTGTGCTTGCGCGCGTGCAGAGAATGCAGCACTTTTTCTACGCCTTCAAAGCACAGGAACGCCCCGCCAATCATCAGAAGTGGCGTGATGGCCCACGGTAAAAAGGCGCTAATTAACAACGCCAGCGGCACGAGGATCACCTTATTCAGGAATGATCCTTTTGCCACGCTCCACACCACCGGCAGCTCGCGGTTGGCGCGCACGCCAGATACCTGCTGCGCGTTGAGCGACAAATCATCCCCCAGTACCCCGGCGGTTTTTTTCGCCGCCAGTTTGCCCATCAGCGAAATATCGTCCAGCAGCGTGGCAATATCGTCGAGTAAGGTTAAAAGACTGCTTCCGGCCACATGATGCTCCTTCCGTTCTTCATGGTTCTATTTGCCCTACAGTATGAAGCAAAAGACGCAGCGCGCCCACGCATACAAAGTGTCAACAAAAATACAACATAATCCACTGATTAAAGCGCTCGCCAGACGGGTAGTTTTCCCGTTAACTATATGCGCCCTTCTTATTTTGCCTTGAGGATATATGCAAGTCAGACAACTATTACCGCTCATTGGCGCGCTTTTTGCACTTTATATCATCTGGGGATCGACCTATTTTGCCATCAGCATTGGCGTAGAAAGCTGGCCGCCGATGTTGATGGCCGGGGTGCGTTTTCTGTCTGCTGGTGTACTGCTGATGGCGTATTTACTGCTGACCGGGCATAAACTGCCCGCCCGCCGGCCACTGCTCAACGCCGCCTTGATTGGCGTGCTGCTGCTGGCCATCGGCAATGGTTTTGTCACCATCGCCGAACATCAGCACGTGGCTTCGGGTATTGCGGCGGTAATGGTCGCCACGGTGCCGCTTTTTGCGCTGTGCTTCAGCTATTTGTTCGGGATTAAAACCCGCAAACTGGAATGGCTCGGCATCGCTATTGGCCTGGCGGGTATCGTGCTGCTGAACAGCGGCGGCAACCTGAGCGGCAATCCGTGGGGCGCAGTCCTTATCCTGATTGGCTCGCTGAGCTGGGCGTTTGGTTCGGTATATGGCTCACGCATTGAACTGCCGAACGGCATGATGGCCGGTGCGGTAGAAATGCTGGCGGCAGGAATTGTGCTGATGTGCGGGTCGGTTATCACTGGCGAACGTTTGACGCAAATGCCGACGCTGTCAGGCTTTCTGGCGGTGGCTTATCTGGCAGTTTTCGGCTCGCTGATTGCCATAAACGCCTATATGTATCTTATTCGTAACGTCTCCCCGGCGGTCGCCACCAGCTACGCCTACGTCAATCCGGTTGTGGCGGTGCTGCTCGGTACCAGCTTTGGCGGCGAATCTCTGTCGTCCATCGAATGGCTGGCGTTGGGCGTGATTATTTTCGCGGTAGTGCTGGTGACGCTCGGCAAAACTCTGTTCCCGGTGCGTGCGCCCGCTACGCCTTGTGAGCAGGAGAAGTAACCGCCAGCGGCGCAATGCCCTGAGTGTCGATCTGCGCGCTGCCTTCGCCGCCGCAGATCCACTCTTCCAGCCTGTCCGTTAACGCCGCATCACTGAGTTTCCGTTTTCCTCGCAACGCACATTCCCAAACCACCAGCACCCGCCAGCCCTGCTCCTGGAGCAACGCCATATCGCGGTCGTCTCGCGCCACATTTTTGCCAATTTTTTGCATCCAGAAGTCGGTCCGTGTTTCGGGGACTTTAAACAGATAGCAGTCGTGATGATGCCAGAAACAGCCGTGGGTAAAGAGAATGCAGCGGTAGTCGGAAAGGACAAAATCGGGGCGTCCGGGCAAGGTCGCATCCTGAACGGTGTAATTAAAACCGGCGTCGTTCAGCAATGCGGCCAGGCGTTTTTCAATGGCCGTATTCTGCGTGCCGATGGCACGCATATTTTTGCTTCTTGTGGCGGGGTTATGAACGTCCGCCATCGGCTTTCTCTGCCTGACGCAGTTCCACCGCCTGCAAAATGCGGGATTTGAGTAATTTAGCTACCGCCGCAAATGCGGGAACCACCACCGAGTTGCCAAACTGGCGATAAGCCTGAGTATCGGACACCGGAATGCGGAACTGATAACCCTGCGGCGATTCAAAGCCCATCAGGCGCGCACATTCGCGCGGCGTCAGACGACGCGGTCGTCGCTGCTGGTTTTGCGGATCGTCAAAATTCTGCTCGCCGAGCGCCTTGTCCCATCCTCTGTCGATCAGGATCTCCGCGCCGTCTTTGTAATAGCGCGCGGAAAGCGTGCGTGCCACGCTGCCAGGTCGGGTCGGATCAACCAGTCCGTAGCCAAAACCGTTGCCGCGCGCCTGATGCTTTTTGGCATAGCGATACAGGTATTTCCACAGCACCGGGGTGAGGATAAATTTGGCGTCAACCGTAGGCTCAAGCAATTCACCGAACGTGGGGCGACGTTCCGGGTACAACGCGGGTAAATCACGTAGCGTAAAGCCCTTATGCAGCTGCTGATCCCGACGAAAACCCACCAGCACGATGCGTTCGCGGTGCTGCGGCAGGAAATGCTGACCGTCGATGATTTTCGGATCGTCAGCGCCCATTTCCGCGGAGTCAGAGACGTCATAGCCTAGCGCATCCAGCGTTTGCATGATGATGCGGAAGGTTTTGCCCCCGTCGTGGCTTTTCAGGTTCTTAACATTTTCCAGCACAAAAATGGCCGGACGACAGGCATCAATGATCCGCGCCACGTCAAAAAACAGCGTGCCTTGCGTATCGCAGGCAAAGCCGTGCGCCCGCCCCATGGCGTTTTTCTTCGACACGCCCGCCAGCGAAAACGGCTGGCAGGGAAAGCCAGCCAGCAACACGTCGTGCTGCGGGATAACGCGACGAATATGCGCCGCGGCTTCGCTGTCGCTGACATCTGTTTTGTGGCTGAGCGTCACGTCGCGGATGTCTTCATTAAACTGATGTTCAGCCGGATCGCAGTACCAGTTGGCTTTATAGGTGCGAACGGCGTGCTTGTTCCATTCGCTGGTAAACACGCACTGCCCGCCAATGGCTTCAAAGCCGTTGCGGATCCCGCCGATGCCGGCAAACAAATCGATAAAGCGAAATGAAGTGGGATGCGCGGAAGGCTTCGGCAGCAGCGCCGCCAGCCGGGAAAATTCATTCTCGCCCAGGCGGCGATTGATTTTCCCGTTGTCGGTCGCGCGCTTCAGAATAGCCGGGCTCCAGTGCTGTTCTCCTACGGCGTTGAGCGTTGCCACGAGGGTTTTTAAATCGTATATCGTCAGCAGCTGATTCAGCAGCGCCTGTGCGTCTGGCCCGGAATATTCCGCGTCTTGAGAAGGGAGAGTGCGAGTAAGTGTGTGCTGCATTTCAGTAACCGGGACAGACCATTTTCGCTGAGAGTAACACAATTTCCCCGGGTGAACTCAGGCGTGCGGCGCAAAACGCATCAGAATATCCTCATCATATTCCAGATAGTCACCCTGCAACTCTGCGCTGATTTTGGCCATAAACTGCACCAGATAGCGGGCATTGTGCACGGCCAGGGCTTTACCCTGCTCGGTTTGCATGGTGGCCGGGAGTCGAAGGAGTTTGTTCTGAAAATGATCGAGGGCGTATCGCTGATCATTAAGCGGCCGGGAATCAGCAAACGGATCGTCGGCGTTGAACAGGGAAACATTTAAGCGGCCCGCCACGGTAAACACCCGCGCCAGACCAATGGCCCCCAGCGATTCCAGCCTGTCGGCATCCTGCACAATTTTGGCTTCGCGCGTGGTTGGCGTGATATTGGCGCTGTGACTGTGCGCTTCAATCGCATGCGCCACGGCAGGATAGAGAGATTCGGGGAAATCAGGGAAATCGTCGCGCAGGATGGTCAACGTTTTTTGCGCCGCCATTATCGACGAACGACTGCGTTCCGGATGATTTTTCGGCAGGCTGACGATGTCATGGAAATAACAGGCCGTCAGGATGACGCGCTCATCGACCTTTTCGCCCTCAGCCAGGCGTTGAGAGGTGGCCCAGACGCGGCGGAAATGGGAAATATCATGGGCCGCGTCGTCATTATCGTGATGCTGGATCAGCCAGTTTTCAAAGCGTTGTTGCCAGGATTGCACTGTCATTCTTCCCTCGGGCATTGCGTCATCAGAGAGTCTGAGAATAGCAGTTTTTTATGCCAGCTTCCTGACGGTTCAGAATCACGCAGGCGTGTGTACCAGGCAATCCGCCGAGGATAGCGCCTTAGGTTATTTAATGGCTGCTCACATTTCCTTGCTCTGGAGGTTTTCTTATTTGTCTTCACCGAGGGGCAAACTGTCAGGTTCCATACTTTCTTTTATTTGCGCATCATGTAAATATCGGCCTGCCTTTTGTTGTTTTTACACTGCACTCACTTTTATTATCGTTAATAAGACCTGACAAAATAATCTTGTCAGGTTTTTTTTTGCCTTTACGACAACGAAAATGATCAGTTGAAATATATCCATTGATTTGATGAATCATATTTAAAAAAATCATCAGCGCTGTGATACAAAAGCAGAAAAGCCAATGAATAAGCCACGTGAATGACAAACAGCCTTTCATTACAGTGAGATATGATAACCAAAATAGAAACTATCGAAATTGATTTTAATAATTTACTTACACGTTTTATTTAAATTAAACTGAACTCAGTGGCGATTATCATTTTGAAGTCTGGATAGCGCTACTTTCATTCATAAAATAAACCATTCAAAGGAATGTATAATGAAAAGAAATGTATTGGCAATTCTCGTGCCGGCCTTACTGTTGGCTGGCGCAGCAAATGCGGCTGAGATTTATAATAAAGACGGTAATAAACTGGATTTATACGGCAAAGTTGATGCCCGTCATCAGTTCTCTGACAATGCAGGCGACGATGGCGATGCGACCTACGTGCAAGTAGGTTTCAAAGGTGAGACCCAGATTACGAATGATCTCATTGGCTTTGGCCAGTGGGAATACAAAATGATGGCCAACAATACTGAAGATAACGGTGGCAACACTGCGTGGACGCGTCTGGCGTATGCCGGTCTGAAATTCGGCGACTACGGCTCCTTCGATTACGGCCGTAACTACGGCGTAGTGTACGATGTGGAAGCCTGGGCCGATATGCTGCCGGTATTCGGTGGCGACTCCTACTCCTGGACCGACAACTATATGGTTGGTCGTGCTAATGGTCTGGCGACTTACCGCAACTCTGACTTCTTCGGTCTGGTCGATGGCTTGAGCTTCGCCCTGCAGTATCAGGGCACTAACGAAGGCACCAATGCAAACGAAGATCAGGAAGGCACCAATAATGGTCGCGATACTCGCTTCCAGAATGGCGACGGTTACGGTCTTTCCACTGTCTACGATTTCGGTATGGGTCTGAGCGTGGGCGCCGCCTACTCCTCCTCTGACCGTACCAACGAGCAGGAAGGCGCAGGTGCCGGCAACAATCGCTACAGCAAATACGCCGGTGGCGAAGAAGCCCAGGCGTGGACCATTGGTGGCAAATACGATGCTAACGACGTCTACCTGGCGATGATGTACTCCGAAACCCTGAACATGACGCCATATGGTGATGAAGGCATCGCGAACAAAACGCAGAACTTTGAAGCCGTGGCGCAGTATCAGTTCGAATTCGGCCTGCGTCCGTCCTTAGCGTGGGTCTATTCAAAAGGTGTTGATCTTGGCGGTAATATCACCGGCAATGGCAACATTGATTACGTTGACCAGGATCTGGTGAACTACATCGATATCGGCGCGTACTACTACTTCAACAAAAACTTCACCACCTACGTTGATTACAAAATCAACCTGCTGGATGGCGATGACGATTTCTACAACGACAACGCGATTTCTACCGATGACGTTGTTGGCGTTGGCATGATTTACCAGTTCTAACGGACGCCTTCCCTATCAGGCCCGCCGCGAGCGGGCTTTTTTGTGCCTGCATTTAAGCAGACGACATCAAAATCAGCCGCCCTTTCACCTGTCGATACCCACTCCGATTTTAAATTACCGTTCTGGGGTCCGGAGCCACCAGGGAAGACCTACCGCTGGCTGCAATTGACGCCTTTAAGTCATCAAATTTCTTTTACGATGACGGGTAATCAATTAGCGAGGCAGGGCTCGCAGGCGTTCAATTGCGTTAACCCGTAGCATTCCTGCGACCGGTTACGGCAGGTCGGAACGCTTGCCAACGGACGGACGCAGAACGTCAAGCATGACTAAGGTAAACCAGGGATAAAGACAGATGGAGTGATCAGACATTTCTGCCTTTTGGCTTTGGGTTATGGGCACTGCAGAGAGATGGGTCCGCGAGGACTATACTGGATCAGGAAACAGGTCGAAGGAAGTAAGGATAATCTCAACAAAATTTCATAGATTGCATCAATGAGATTTTGGTCACTGAAACGAAACGGTGTAAGTGATTGAATAGTGGCGGAGAGAGGGGGATTTGAACCCCCGGTAGAGTTGCCCCTACTCTAGTTTTCGAGACTAGTCCGTTCAGCCGCTCCGGCATCTCTCCGCTGAGTGGTTGCCATGATGCCAGGTTCTTTGGCATTTTAACAGACCCTGTCCCTTCAATTGATATCAAGTGACGAGTTTGCGAGCAAAGCGATGATTAAATGGCCCTGGAAAGCACATGACGCTCCCCTTAGCGAGGATATTCCTTGGGAGCAGGCACTTGCCATTCCTGTCCTGGCGAGTCTTTCACCGGAAGAACAGCTCAGACTCACTCAGCTGGCGGACCGTTTCCTGCAGCATAAACGCCTTGTCCCTTTGCAAGGGCTTGAACTGAACCCGCTGCAATCGGCGCGCATCGCGATGCTGTTTTGTCTGCCCGTGCTTTCTCTCGGGATCGAGTGTCTCGACGGTTTCCATGAAGTACTGATTTACCCTGCCCCGTTTGTGGTCGACGACGAGTGGGAAGATGATATTGGCCTGATCCACAGCCAACGCATGGTGCAGTCTGGGCAAAGCTGGCAACAGGGTCCGATTGTGCTGAACTGGCTGGATATTCAGGATTCATTCGACGCCTCCGGTTTTAACCTTATTGTCCATGAAGTGGCGCATAAGCTGGATGTACGTAACGGCGATCGCGCCAGCGGCGTGCCGCCGATCCCTCTTCGCGAAATCGCAGGCTGGGAACATGACCTTCATGCGGCGATGAACAATATTCAGGATGAAATTGATTTAGTGGGCGAAAGCGCTGCCAGCATCGATGCATATGCCGCGACGGACCCTGCTGAATGTTTCGCCGTGCTCTCAGAATACTTCTTCAGCGCACCAGAACTGTTTGCTCCGCGCTTCCCCGCGCTGTGGCAGCGTTTCTGTCATTTTTATCATCAGGATCCGCTTCAGCGAATTCGTGAAAATGGCAGTGATGAAAGCAGTAATCTGCGCGTAGTACACTAAAACGGCACATTGCCTTTATTTCATGCAATTGAATCAGGCAGTTAAATTTAGTGTTGACACAAAAAAGGCCGCCCTTTAATATGCGCCTCGTTCACACGATTCCTCTGTAGTTCAGTCGGTAGAACGGCGGACTGTTAATCCGTATGTCACTGGTTCGAGTCCAGTCAGAGGAGCCATATTTAAGAAGCCTGCTCAGGAAACTGAGCGGGCT
>Ga0160467_100688_pt1 | contig 25407 bp, 21 predicted proteins | sample HID1972I_E11MG_FD_108221 | JGI IMG/M metagenome (GOLD analysis project Ga0160467, IMG submission 108221) | Enriched pill bug-associated microbial communities from UW Madison campus, WI, USA - HID1972I_E11 MG | ecosystem: Host-associated > Arthropoda: Insects > Digestive system > Unclassified ... | reverse complement strand
CCCGATCAACCGCTGATCAGCGGCTGCCTGTACCACAAGGAAAACACCGTCCCGTATGAGCTGCCGGCGAACAAAACCCGCAGCACGTTCAAGACCCTCAGTTCTATGGGCGGTGGCGGCTACAACGAACTGCGCATCGAAGACAAAAAAGGTCAGGAACAGATCTTCCTGCACGCCCAGCGCGACTGGGACGAAAACATCGAGCACGACCAGAAAATCCGCGTCGGCAACGACCGCCACGACACCGTCGAGCAAAACAGCTACAGCGAGTTCAAGGCCGAAGAACACCACACCGTCTACGCCGATCGCAAAGTCGAAGCCCGCGCCAATGATCACCTCACCGTGGGCGTGAACCAGCACATCAAGATCGGCACCGGCCAGTTCATCGACGCCGGCCAGGAAATCCACCTCAGCAGCGGCATGAAAGTGGTGATGGAAGCCGGCGCAGAGCTGACCCTGATCGGCGGCGGCAGCTTCATCAAGATCGACGCCGGCGGCGTGACCCTGAGCGGCCCGGTGATCAACATGAACTCAGGCGGCAGCCCAGGGAGCGGCACTGGCGCCGCCCCGCTGATACCCGGCGTGCTGAAACAGGCCGACGCCGACAAGGCCGGCCAGGTCCTGACCCCGGCCCAGATCAACACCCTCAAACGTAACGCGCCGTTCTGCGAAGAATGCGAAAAATGCAAGGCAGGTGCCTGTGCCATCTGATCGAATTACGCCCAAGGATTGGCTGGCGCAACAGCCGTTGCAGACTGGCGAGCGCTTGTATCTGGTCATTAGCGCAGCAAGCGATTCCGACGCGCTGAAAAACCTCTACCTCACCGAACCCTCCGCCCAACTCCTGCCGATCTGGGGCGGCACGCCCTACTCCACCTGGCAACCGGTGATGCCCTACGTCACCGAGCTCAAAGCCAATTCCGCGTTCCTGCCGTGGATCGCTGAAACCGACGCCCTCGACTGGGGTTGGCTGGCGGTATCGCGTTCGGAGCCGAACGAAGTGTTCGAGCATCTGCGCAGCCTGACTCAGGTGAAGATGCCGGATGGGACCGAGGTGTTTTTCCGGTTTTGGGATGGGCGGCATATCTACCCGATTCTGCATGGGCTTGGGGAGAAGGCTGGGGAAGTGATGCCGATGTTTGAGCGGTATCTAATTAATGGGCAGTCGCTGGAGGTTGGGACGCGGGTTGTGCCGAAGGTGAAGGATTGGCCGTGGTGGGAGGTGCCGAAGCCGTTACTGGACGGCTTGGCCAAGGAAAATCCGACGACGCTGATCAGCAACTTGATGCAGTGGCTGGAAGAAGACCGACCGGACATTTACACCGCTTGGCCCGAGAACAACCTGAAGCTGAAAGTCAGCCGTTTCGTGCGCCGTCCGGACGCACCGAAAAACCTTAAAGAAGCACTGTTAAATCACCTGATTCTGGAGCAAGGCTGATGGATCGCGTTGCCTTTGTTGACAACCAACTGAACACCTTCAAGGACAGTCTGAAGCTGTATCAGAAACAAACCAAAACCTGGTACGCGCGCGTCGCCGACAAGGCCAGTCGGGCCGCTGATATGCCTTCCCTGCTGGGCATGGAGCGAGTAATCAAGGTTGGTGACTCGAGCAAAGCGGTGAGCATGACCGACGGCAATTTCACTTCGAACGTGGCGCAGTGCCCGCTCAAGGGGCCGTTGCTGATCGAAAGTAAATTCGAGTCGGTTTACGACATTCCGGTAGGCGATATCGAAGTCGAAATTGTCGCCGTGGAAGGTGGTGCAGTCAGCAAGGTCAAACTCGACGCACAAGGCAAAGCCGCCTGGACAGGTGGTATTCCCGGCAAGTTCTACAAGATTCGCGTTCATAACGAAGTGACGCCGGCGCAGATCGATGCGCTGTTCAGCTCCTACAGCGGCGTGACAGCTGACCTGGAAGGTTTTCTGCGCAAGGAGTGGGCAGGTTTCAAACCGCAATGGTCGAACCTTTCCACCTCGGGCACTGCAATGGCGATTGGTACCGGCATTCTTGAAGGTGGCTGGGAGGCCATCAAGGGTGTGTGGGATGGCATCAATCAGGTGCTCGACATCCTGCAGGATCCGGGCAAGTTCGCGAAGGATCTTGGCGCGGGTGCGGATGAACTGATCAAAGTTGCCAAAAGCTCGCCGGACATCATGAAAAAGGCCATGTTGCTGGCCAGCGACGAAGCTGCTTTGTTCCTGTTGGTACGCAGCGCCGTGATCTGGCTGGCGGGCTTGCCGCCGATGAAGATGGCGGGCGACATAGCGAAAACCACCACGGCAATGGTCGTTGGTATCGCCATCGACATTGTGATCGGCGTAGTACTGACCATCGCTGCTGAAGGCACCGGCGTTATCTACCTGATCGCCCGCTTGAAGAAGTACGGTGAGCTTGTCCTCAACGCCGTCATCGGTTTTGTGAAGTCGCTGTTCAAGATCATCAATGGCTTTATGGAGTACGTCGCGAAATACACTGCTGTTGCGGCGCGTGGTGTGACGGCCAAGGTGAGAAATGGCATTTCCGAGTTGCGGTTTGATGGGAAGAAAAACGCGAAACTCGCGGATGGCAAAATAGCTGACGATGCCTCCAAGCAGGCGAAGACGCCGGCCGACAAAAGTGCAGAACCTGCCGCCGAGACTTGCACTAACGGATGCCCGGTTTCGATGGTGACCGGCGAAGAGCTGTTGACGCTGACCGACGGTCAACTCGACGGGCTACTGCCGTTTGAGTGGACGCGTCTCTACAGAACCAGTGCCGTGGAAATTGATTGCGGTCTGGGTTATGGCTGGAGCCATGCACTGGCTCATCGCATTGACATCAATGGCGATGAAGTCATCTGGACTGACCACGAAAACCGCGCAACGCCGTTCCCGCTCCCGAGTGAACAACGTCCAGCGATCACTAACAGCCTTTCAAAAGCTGCCATTTTCCTCGGTGACGATCCATCGGAACTAATTCTAGCGCAAGCCGGCAAGCGTCCGTCGTTCTATCACTTCCGTTTCAACAGCAAAGGCACCACCCTAATCGCCATCAGCGACAGCTATGGCAATCGACTGCACGTCACACGCGATATCCATGGTCGTATCAAACGCCTCGACAACGGCGCCGGTCGCGCCCTGCTTCTACGTTACGACCGCAAACACATTGTTGCGGTCGACTATCAGCAGTTCCTGCCCGCAGACAATCTGGAAGACGCCTGGAATACAGTGCAGACGCTGGTGACCTACAGCTACGACGCCCAGCATCGTCTGATCGAAGCAAAGAACGCAGCCGGCGAAGCCGAGCGCTATCGCTACAACGAACAGCACGTCATTCTCGAGCGGCAACTGGCGGGCGGCGCTGCGTTCTACTGGGAGTGGGAGAACGAGGGGAAGCTGTCTCGCTGCATCTGTCACTGGGCCAACTTCTCGCAGATGGAAGCGCACTACGCCTGGGATGACAAAGGCAGCGTGACTGTCACCAACGCCGACGGCAGCGAAGAGGTGTACACCCACGATGATCAGGCGCGACTGATCAGCAAGGTCGACCCGGACGGTGCCGAGCATCTCAAGGCCTACAACGACAAAGGCCAATTGATAGCGGAAAAGGATCCGTTGGGCGCCGTCACCGAGTACCGCTACGACGACAACGGCTTGATGACAGCCGTCATCCCGCCGGAAGACCAAGCCACCACCTATGAATACATCAACGGTTTCGTCAGCGATGTGCATCGCGGCAAAGCCAGTTGGAAGTATCAACGCAACCGTCAGGGCGATATCACCCAACAAATCGACCCGGACGGCAATGCCACGCTATACAGCTACGACGGCCAGGGGCGTCTGCTGGAGATTCGCCACCCGGACGGCAGCCGTCATCAACTCGGCTGGAACAATCTCGGCCAGTTGCTGGAAGAACGCCTGCCCGATGGCGGCCAGCGCAAATATCGCTACGACGCACTGGGTCGGCAGATCACCCGCCAGGAAGAATCCGGCGCCATTACCCAATATCAATGGGACGCAGCCAATCGTCTTGCCCAAGTCACGCTACCGGGCGGTGCAACCCGTGCGTTTACCTATAACGCTTACGGTAATGTCACCGCTGAACGCGATGAACTCGGCCGCATCACTCGGTACGAATATGCCGAAAATCTGCATCTGGTCAGTCGCCGCATCAATCCCGACGGCAGCCAACTTCGCTATCGCTACGACAACTCGCGTTTGCTGCTGACTGAAATCGAAAACGAGCGCGGCGAGCAATATCACCTCGATTACTACGCCAACGGCCTGATCCAGCAGGAAACCGGTTTCGACGGTCGTCGTACGGCTTACGAGTATGACCTCAACGGCCAACTGCTGAAGAAAACCGAGTTCGGCGACGATGGCAGCGAACTGGTCACTGAGTATCAGCGCGATGCTGCTGGTCGGCTGCTGGTGAAAACCCTGGCCGATGGCGAAGAAATCCACTACAGCTACGACGCCCTCGGTCGCCTAGTAAACGTCGACGACGGCCACTGGCCGCTCGCCTACAAATACGACCTGCAAGACCGCCTCATCGAAGAACACCAAGGTTGGGGCACCCTGCGCTACGAGTACGATAGCGTTGGTCAGCTCAAACACTGCCGCCTCCCTGACGGCAGCAAACTCGATTACCGTCACCAACCGGGCGGGCAACTGAGCAACATCGACCTCAATGGCTCGCGCCTGACCTCTCATCAGTTCAGCGCCGGTCGCGAACAACAGCGTCAGCAAGGTCTGCTGCTCAGCCAATATCAATACGACGAACAAGGTCGCCTGCAAGCACACAGCGTCAGCCAACGGGACAAAAACCTGTTCCAGCGCCGTTATAACTACGACGCCAATGGCAATCTCGCGGGCATCGATGACAGCCGCAAAGGCAACCGCAGCTATCACTACGACCCGCTCGACCGACTGATCAGCGTGCGCGGTGCTACTCCGGAAAGCTTCGCTCACGATCCGGCGGGCAACTTGCTTGGCCAAAGCAATGAAGGCACCGCCAACCTCGCCAACGTCAAAGGCAACCGCCTGCTGATGCAGGGTGATCGTCACTACGAGTACGACGCGTACGGCAACCTGAGTCGCGAACGCCGTGGCACAGGACAGAAACTCGTCACCGAGTATCGTTACGACTGCCAGCACCGCTTGATCGGCGTTAGCCTGCCGGGTGGCAGCACTGCAACCTACAATTACGATGCCTTCGGTCGACGTATCGAAAAAACCGTCGACGGCCACATCACCGAATTCCTTTGGCAAGGCGAGCGCTTGATCGCTGAAAGCGCCGAGAACCGCTACCGCAGTTACATCTATGAACCGGGCAGCTTCCGTCCGTTGGCCATGCTCGACGGCGAAGGCCCACGTAAAGCCACCCCGTTTTACTACCAACTCGACCACCTCGGCACACCGCAGGAACTCACCGACTACAGCGGCGAGATCATGTGGTCGGCGAAGTACCGAGCCTACGGCAACCTCGTAGCGCTGGACGTCAACGAAATCGATAACCCGTTGCGGTTCCAGGGTCAGTATTTCGATGCGGAGACGGGGTTACATTACAACCGCCACCGCTACTACAATCCGGGAACTGGACGGTTTTTGACGCCGGATCCGATCAAGCTTGCGGGTGGGTTGAATAGCTACCAGTACGTGCCTAACCCTACGGGGTGGGTGGATCCGCTTGGTCTAAACACTTGCCCTGGTGGGGATAAGTGCATTCCTGGCCAAGGTGCCGAGCCTCCAGAGCAAAAAGCCAAGGTTAGCGATGGATCCCCGCCTCCTCCAGACGTTCAATGGACAAACCATGGAAATAAACATGTGGCCCCTAAGGCTCCTTGGCCTTCTGTCGTAAAATCCACTGCCAATGGAGGTGCAGCGAAATATGTGCCGGGCACAGATATAGAAGCATTAGAACGGCACGCGTTTGCAAACGGACAAGATGTCAATAATGGAAAACCATGGAAAGTCATTGATATGGGAAAAACTATCGGTGCTAACGACGGAAAAGAAACCCGGTACATGAGGGTGGAATTGAGTGCGAACACCATACATGGACATCCGATATCTGAAGAAGCCTTCAAAAAACTAACCAAGAAGAAAAAATAATCGATGAACATTGATAAAATAATAACGCTCGGCGGAACAATTACTTTCGATGATCTCTCCACATTAGTTGGAAGCGACATCAAACTTATTACCGACGATTTAAAAGAAGATCTATTACAGGCATCACTGCCACTCGAACAAATAATTGATATTGGATGGTACCCAGAATTCAGCGAAAATGGCTCCTTTAGAATCTCGCTAATTTCAGATCAAAACTGGGAGTCGCCCACGCACAGCGAAAGCGCGAAAACTTGGACTGAACTTGAAAGAGCGTTAGATCACACTCTGAATAAAATAAAAAAACCTTAATATTTACGCAGGCGTAAAATAGATCTTTCGTAAAAAAACACCACTCCCGAAAACTTTAGGCCTATTTACCGCTTATCATTACAATAATAAAAATTATAAAAGTTCAACTGAAAATGAGACAGTTTCATTTGCTGCACTCAAGAGAAACCAGCCCTTTTTTTAGAAAATAAATTTGTCCCCTTTCTTCGCACTACCAGTGGGATGCTGCTAACCGTCTGGCACAGATCACCCTGCCCGGCGGCGCTACCCGTGCGTTCACCTACAACCCATACGGCCGCGTCACTGCAGAACGCGACGAACTGGGGCGCATCACTCGCTATGAGTACGCCGACAATCTCCATCTGGTCAGCCGTCGTATCAATCCGGACGGCAGCCAACTGCGCTATCGCTACGACAACGCACGCCTGCTGCTTACCGACATCGAAAACGAACGCGGCGAACACTATCAACTCGATTACTACTCAAATGGGCTGGTCCAGCAGGAAACCGGTTTCGACGGGCGTCGTACCGCTTACGAGTACGACCTCAACGGCAAACTGTTGAAGAAAACCGAGTTTGGTGACGACGGCAGTGAATTGGTGACCGAGTATCAGCGCGATGCCTCTGGTCGCCTGCTGGTCAAAACCCTGCCCGACGGCGAGGAAATTCACTACAGCTACGATGCACTTGGCCGTCTGGTCAATGTGGACGATGGTCATTGGCCGCTTGCTTATGAATATGATGTGCAGGATCGACTGATCACCGAGCATCAGGGCTGGGGCACCACGCGTTACGAATACGACAGCGTCGGCCAACTCAATCACTGCCGCCTGCCGGATGGCAGCACACTCGATTACCGCCACTTGTCCGGCGGTCGGCTGAGCAGCATCGACCTCAACGGGTCGCGCCTGACTACGCACCAGTTCGACGCTGGCCGTGAACAGCAGCGCCAACAAGGCGTGCTGCTCAGCCAATATCAGTACGACGAACAGGGAAGGCTTCAAGCGCACACCGTAGGTCAGCAGAATCGCAATCTGTTCCTGCGCCGCTACGCCTACGATGCAAACGGCAACCTGGCCGGCATCGATGACAGCCGCAAAGGAAACCGCAGCTACCACTATGATCCACTGGATCGTCTGGTCAGCGTTCGCGGCGCCACCCCCGAAACCTTCGCTCATGACCCGGCCGGCAACTTGCTCGGCCAAAGCGATCTGCCAACTGCGAACCTCGCCAACGTCAAAGGTAATCGCCTGCTTATGCAAGGCGACCGGCATTACGACTACGACGCCTACGGCAACCTTAGTCGCGAACGCCGTGGTACCGGACAGCAACTGGTCACCGAATACCGCTACGACTGCCAGCATCGCTTGATTGGCGTCTCGCTGCCCGGTGGCAGCACCGCAAGCTACAAGTACGACGCCTTTGGTCGTCGCATTGAGAAGACCGTCGATGGTCAGACCACAGAGTTTCTCTGGCAAGGTGAACGCCTGATCGCCGAAAGTGCCGAGAATAGCTATCGCACCTACATCTACGAGCCTGGCAGCTTCCGCCCATTGGCCATGCTCGACGGCGAAGGCCCCGTCAAGGCAACCCCGTACTATTTCCAACTTGGACCACCTCGGCACACCTCAAGAACTCACCGACTACAGCGGCGAAATCATGTGGTCGGCGAAATACCGTGCCTATGGCAATCTGGCCACCTTGGACATCGCCGAAATCGACAACCCTCTGCGCTTCCAAGGTCAGTATTTCGATGCCGAGACGGGATTACATTACAACCGGCACCGCTACTACAATCCCAGCACCGGACGGTTTTTGACACCGGATCCGATCAAGCTTGCGGGTGGTTTGAACAACTATCAGTATGTGCCTAACCCTACGGGGTGGGTGGACCCGTTGGGGCTGGATAACTGTCCGGGGGGACCAGGATGCGAAATTCCTCCATCCGTAGAAGATCCCGTTACGAAAGCCAAAGTCGATACAGGAGAACCCGCCGCTCCCACTTCTACGGGCTATGGCCCTAATGATCCAGCAGTAAGGATTGAAGGTGAATGGTCTACAAATGACCTGAAACAAGCACTGCTTGGCCACCCGCCGAGAGGACTTGGAAGTCCTGACCTTCATCACGCGGATCAAATGCCTGGATCAGCAATCCATGAAATATTGCCAGCGGAGCATCGCGGTAACAAAGCACTTCACCCTAATAAGTTCAATCAGGGTGTAACTCTAGAAATGAGGCAGCAGGATCGAAATCTTCACTGGTGGTATCGTGCGAGAGAACAAGGCGCAGATGAAAAGCTGCCAGAATGGATTTATGACAATCAAGGTCGCAAAAAATGAATTTTTCCGAATTTGAAGAACTTGTAAACGAAAAAAAAATGGCCAACCCAGTATGGTTTGGCTTGGAGCCAGACAGCCTAGCAAGCGAAGACAGTGTGATTTTCGCTCAAAATACACTGAACGCAACGCTGCCTATTGAATACGTACAGTTTGCGAAGCGATTTGGCGGCGGATATTTCGCATTCGGAATCGTCTACTCTCTGGATGAAAACAGCAACTTCAATATTTTAGAGATAAATAAATCCGAATCAACAACCAGAGGAACCCATATACTATTTTCCGAAAATGGAACTGGTGATTTTTATGGATTTGAAATTAAAGATAGCCAATGCCTTCCAGAGGTATATTTTTTCGATCACGAAACTGAAAAATGGCAAAAAACAAAGTACGAAAACATGCTCAGCTTCCTTGCTGAAACCGCACTATCCAACTAAAAAATCAACTAAAATCGCAAGCAGCATCAATGCTTTATTTTAAATCATGATTAAAACAATTAAGGAAAAATGAAAAAATGGGACGGAGTTATTTTCTACACGCTGAAGATAACCCTGCCTCTTTTTCTTTTTGACAAATCCCAATTAGAGCCTGTAGCAGAGGCATATGGAAAATATGGCGAAGCGTAAACGGGGGACAGATCACGTTTTCTTTTTCTGAAGGCGGCCTGCACTATGAACTGCATTTTTCGCGTTGTAAAAGTGGTCCGCCCCTGATTAATTATTCAAGAAAAAGTCCCGCGATATTGGAAAGACCGCGCAGCGAAGGCCGCTAAATGATACCGACCAAATTAAAATTACTAATTGAAAATCAGCCGGGCAATACCCTTCGAACAGACAAGCAATCAGTTACAGAGGCTTTAAAACAGCTAAACATAGACATAAATAGCGAACTCGCAAAGTTTTTTTAAACTACACAATAACTTTTTTTAAAAGCAGTTCTTCTGATGAAGAATTGTGTGACATCGCCGATCCAAGCAACGAAATCGAAATCGGAACAAATTTCATCCACGAAGTATGGGAGCTACCGGAAAACCTTGTCTGCCTCACCAACATTCAAGGCGAAGGATATTACTTGTATGACATAAATAGCGGCGAAGTTTTAGACTTCAGCCTTGCTAACCGAGATGATTTCCTAGCTGGTAAAACACAGCAAAAATGGGCTAGCTTCTTTGAGTTTTTGATTTGGTACTTATATTAAACCTCACACCATTAAAAATCTTTAAAAAGGAGCGAACCAAACGAATAAAAAGACAAAAAGGGGACAGATTTATTTTCTACAAACTGAAAATAAATCTGTCCCCCTTTTCTGCGATCTATCATCAGCTAAAATTTATTTAGTAAAAATAAAACCTGACGATCCACGATTCAAATACGAAATACCAAATGGAAATGAAGCAGGCGCTTATCCTAAAGAATGGGTTCCTGGAGGTGAGACGAAGAGCGGCACAAAAGAGGCCGCTCTTATTGGCTCTGAAAAAATCGACCACGGCGCCGACATGAACAAGCTTCTAAGCCAATTTGACGATTGGGAACAACTTCAATGACAACCAACTTTGAAATAGCGTTGAAAAATAATGAACTCCCTGACTACTTCAGAGGTAATGGCCAATATTTCACAAGAGACCCCGACTGGGGAACCCAGTTGCATATCATAAATTGGCAAGGACTATGCGGCTATTTAAAATCGCTAGAAAGCTCGATCGAAATATTGAGGAATGCATTTAGCGTATACTTAAACTCGGTTGAGCTTGCAAAAAATGACGCCAGCGACCTGCTTGAAAACATTGACTGCTATTATTACCTAAGAAACAAACATCCTTTCTTGTCAAAAGATGGATTTGATCTTGTACGCGATGCTGCTGATAGTGAGAAACAAAAAATTTCACATATCATGACCTTTCTGAGAAAAACAATCGAAGCCAACAATGATATTAAAGACCTTGAACTCTATAATCGCCGCATGAGAAAACTCATTGATGACGGCGGCCCAACCAATATAGAGAGCCTCTAATTCTTCAGACGGAACCCACTGTAAAAATGTGACCAAAAAGGGGACAGATTTATTTTCTAAAAAATGAAAATAAATCTGTCCCCTGTTCTGCAAACAATGAAGATGATCTAATTACATTATTTGGCACTCACATCGAACCGGAATTCAGAAGCCGTATCATGAGCGAACAGCAATGGTACATAGACACACTCACATTCCTTCTAAAGAAAAAAGAAAAAAAAGAAAAGGGGATAGATTTATTTTCATCTAGAAAATAAATCTGTTCACTTTTTCTTCTTTTCTCTGTTTTTTTCTTTGAGTGGTCAAGAGCAACTTCGCGCCAAAGCAAGCGCAAGCTCCCTCGCCACACCTTGCTTTTCAACCATCCTATTTCAGCCCGACACAAGCCCCGGTGCCGGTTGCTTCAATTCGACGTTATCCAGCGCCTTGTTCACCGCCAACTCCCCCAACATCACCACCTGCGCAATCCCCAACAACGTATTGCGGTTCGGCCCTTCCAGCATCCCGGCAAAATCACCCAGCATCACCGTCGCCGAGGCCAAAGACTCACAGGCATTGACCAATAAGGTTTCAGTGTCGGATTGCGGATTGACCATGAATAAAGTGCTGGGGCTGTAGGGCGTAGCCATGATCTTCTCAGGCGCAAGATAATGATCAAGCGCCCGCTCCGCCGCCGCGTGAAGCTTCCTCGAATCGAATGATTCATAGGGCGACGTCGGGTCTGGCACCGGCGGATTGTTCGTGGTTTCGGACATCAACTGAAACTCCAGCAAGCGCCCATCAAGGCACTCCAAAAGAAATGACCACCGCAAATGAATTCCCGTGTAGGAGATGCCGCAGGCTGCGATCCTTTGATCTGCTCTTCAACAATCAAAAACAGAATCAAAAGATCGCAGCCTACGGCAGCTCCTACACGTTGTTCGCGGTGCAACCGTGCATCAAGCCGCAACTAGTGCGGCAAGCGGCGTCCATCCAGGACTCGATTGACCATCAGCTCACTCAGCATGATCACCTGATGCAGCATCAGCATGGCCCGGCGTTGTGAGTTATCGATGGCGTCGCCGATATCACGCGCCATGTCGCTGGCAGCGGCTAACGACTCGCAGGCTTCGACGAGCAAGGTTTCTTCGTCCACGGCGGGGTCGACGAGGAAGATCTTGCTGGTTTTGCGGATCGGGATTGAGAGCTTCAGTGAGCCGGGGTTGAGATAGAAGTTGATGGCGCGGTCTGTCGCCTCTTTTATCTTTTGAGGTTCAAGCGATGGGTCGAACGGGATCGGATCGGCGTCCGGTGGGTTTGGCGTTGGTTTGAACATTGATGAAGCTCCGTATCAAGAAAATAGGAGCCATCACCCTCGCTACCAAACGATGGGTGGCGGCCATGCGCGGGTTGGTAGACCGGTCGATACGGAACCCGGCGCTCACGAATGAGCCCCACGCATGTCCACCATAAAACGCAGCCGCAAAAAAAGTGGCTGAATAAGGTGGCGCCATACGGCCGTACCGAAGCGGGCTACCAAACCCGTTCACTGTTTTGCAGTGACAGGGAAACGATATAGCCCGCCCTATAGGCGCGTATGCCGGCGGATTCTGGAGTAGGCGTAGGCAACGGCGCAAGGCGTTGTAGCCTTTGTGGCGTAACGGTTTGTGTAATTTAAACTTGCCTGGCTGGGTATGTTTAAGCAAAAGCCCGCTACCCGATCAACTCTTCCATCACCTCATATTTGACCACCACCCGATTCCGATACAACCTCACCCTCTCCACCAATTCCCCAACCTGCCCTTTTTCCCTGACCTCTCGCCAAATCTCGTTCTCGCGAAACACCCTGCTGCCTTCCCGCACAAACCGGTGCGCCTCTTGAAACACGTGATAGCGATACTCCCTCACCCGATCACACAACAACTCCCCTTCGAGTTGTGTCTCGCCGACGTTCAACTTCAGCTGAAAGCTCCGATCCGTCGGGTTATGCAGCACCAGATCAACGTAGTTGTAGAAAATCGCCGCCCCGGACCCGAACGGCAGCACCCGCCCTTCATCTGGAAACGGGTCGAAGCTGTGGTTGGAACGCTCGACCACCACCAGCGGTGAATGAATGGCCATCCAGTGAATCAGGTTGCTCAGTTGGCAAATGCCACCGCCTACTCCGCGTCGAGCTTCGCCGAACGACAGTTCCATGCCTTCAACGTAGCCGCGCTTCAAAGTCGGGCGGCCGACGAGGCGGCAGAAGGAGAAGTGTTCGCCGGGGGCGATGATGAGGCCGTCGATGGCGGCGACGGCGAGTTTCAGGTTGATGACTTTATTGTGTTGCAGGGCGAGGTCGGAGTCGCCGAGTTTGCGGATGAGTTTCGAGGTGTGTTTGAGGTAGCGATATGGCAGGCGCTCGGCCGTGGCGACGGGGCGAGCGTAGCGTTTGCCGGAGCAGCGCCAGGCAATCTGGCGGAACAGTCTTTTTTGCCACACGCGCAGCCAATACAAGGCCGGGTGGTAGAGGGAGAGTGGTTTCATCCGTGACACAACGGCGATTGCCGTTTCTTCCTTGAACCGTGATAGGGCACGCATTTTATCCGTTAATGGTTGGCAGCACCGCATGCATTTCATACACCAGCGGTCTCAATTCGACACACTCTGCCGGTTACCCAATCCGCAAATTAAGGTTCGCCTAAGGTTGTCTCGCTAAGATCGCGGCCACGAAACCCTGTCGCCCTTGAATCGCAGATGAGCCCTTCTGTCATGAATGCCTTTAATTTGCCCACCCCACCGCAGGCCAATTTCAGTCTGGTCCTGGTCAACTACAAAACCCTGGACTTGACCCGCATGTGCCTGGAGCTTTTGCGCGAGCACGTCACGGAACAGCAGATTCCCGTGTGGGTAGTGGACAACGATTCGGCGGATGCCAGTCTCGATTACTTGCGTTCTCTGGACTGGATCAACTTGATCGAGCGGCCTTCGCCGGGTAAAGAGGCCGGACATATTGCCCATGGCAAAGCACTGGATCTGGTGCTGGACAAAGTTGCCACTGACTACCTGTTTCTGCTGCACACCGACACTTTCGTTTACGACAAGGAAGTGTTTTCGATGATGATGCGCGAGTGTACAAAAACACCGGACATCGCCGCCGTCGGTTGTGTCGAGCAAATCAATCGCGGGATGTTGCGCGATACCTGGCGTTTAACTTCGCGTTTCTGCAAACACTATGTTCGACGGGCGAAAACGCAATTGGGGCTGAAAACCAAAGAGCCAAAACCGTATAGAGAGACTCACCTGAAGAGTTTCTGCACTCTGTGGAATGCACGGTTGATGAAGTCCCAGGGGCTGCACTTCTGTATGGATGATCGGGTACCGGGTTATACGCTGCAGGATCGGATGTCGGCTCTGGGCTACGGCATCAAATTCCTGTCGCCTCGGAAGATTTTCCATTATCTGGATCACATCCAGTCCGGAACCGTTGCGGCAGCAGGCACTTACGGCAAGGATCACCGCCGCACGAAGATGTATCAGGCGTCGCTTAAGCGCTTTCAGGGACAGCGAGCGTAGGCCGGGATGCTTAAAATCGGCACAAACAAAAAGGGCGACTCTAGAGTCGCCCTTTTTGTTTGCAGAATTTGTATACAACCACTTCCTGAAGGTGTTCGCCCAGTGTAATGGCCTGGCAATCCATGCACCGGTAAAGAGCCCTGACACTGGGCGAACGGAGGGGATTTTAATAGAAGTTGGCGCTTATGTCGTCATTGATAAAGATGAAATTTATGTACTAGAAAGTTAAAAAGTGTGTATCGCCGATATTTACCGAGAAACTTCCGACAACACACTTTTATATGATTGTTCTCATACCTAAACCTGTACAAGAACAATCACTCTGTAGAGTTAATGCTCAACTTTCGTGTTGACTGGTCACTTTTAAGATATCGGTGTAAGTGACGATGACGCTCTGCCCTTCTTTCAAATCTTTCAGTTTGGCTTGAATTTCAGGCTTTTTCACGTCGAGGACTTTCGATACGCCCGCCGGGTTTTGCAGGGTCACCTGATTTGTCTTCAAATCAATTTTGGTGATTTTCAATTGCACCTGAACCTGACGGTACGCTTCACCACCGGGGTTATCACTGCCCGGGGCCTTACGCAGCTCACCGGTACGTTCGGTGGTGCCAGGCAGACCTTTATCCACATCGGTGTCGAGGTAGGCGGCGACGGAACGCTGCACTTCGATGTTGACCTGATCGCCAGCCTTGAGATTGGCGAGGTTTTTCGCCTTGTCGCTGAGCTGAACATGAACCGGCTTGCCTTCGGCGCCTTCGAGCACAACCTGATGGTTGGCGGCATCGACGGAGATCACTTTGGTGGTGACCTGATCTGCTTCAACAGTGGCAGACAGCGGAATATCGGCAGCCAGGGCGCCGAAGCTGGTGGCGGACAGTACGGTTGCGAGGGTGATGGCCTTGGCCAGTGCGTTGAGCTTCATAAGCAATACTTTCCCTGTGATGAATGGCAGCGCCCGGCGCCGAATTGGCTTCGGCGACGAACGTGCCACTGAGCATAGACGCTGTTCAGGGCTTGGCTTTGGTTTGTGTCGAGGAGCTCTGTTGTTTTGCGGTGTCCTGCGCGGTGGATTCGCCGCTGGGCGTGCCTTTGCCGCTGTTTTCACGCTGTTTCGGGTCGGTGGGCCGCAGGGCGTCGTTGTCGCGTTCGGTTTCGCCCGGTGGGCGGGGTTCGTCGGGGTGTTCGCCTTGGGTGATCGGTTTCATCGGGTTGTCCTCAGGCTTCGGGGTCGTCGAGTTCACGGGCGACGTTGATGGCGGGGGAATCCTTGTGCAGGTCGTCGGCCTTGGCGCGCAGGATCTGCCATTGCTCAAGGTCGATGGCGCCTTGGCCGAGCAGGTCGTCGGCGATGCGTTGCAGATCGAAGTAATGTGCGTCGGGGGATTGCTGCCAGTAGGTCTGGTCGTCGAACAGGCGCTGCCAGGAATTCAGGTCTGGGGGTTTCAGGTCGTCGCTCATGGCTAATCCTCGGCAGATTTTTCTGTAGAGGACAACACACCAACCCAAGTTCAAACCGATCCATTGTAGGAGCTGCCGAAGGCTGCGATCTTTTGATTTTGCTTTTAAAAAACAAGATCAAAAGATCGCAGCCTTCGGCAGCTCCTACGGGGATTCGTGGGTACCTTTCAGTACCCGGTCATTTCCAGATAGCCCTGGCCGGGATGACTGCCGCTGATGTGCACCGGGCCCTCCCAATACGGGATGCGCAGGTTCATCCACGCATTGGGGTTGAGCGCGTCGAGGCTGATGTCGAGGTGTTTGTCGGGAATGCTGATCGACCATTTCACCGGCATCGCCCGGCCGGCGACGTTGGCGGTGTCTTGCGGGGTGAGCCGGATCTGCGAACTGCGCAGGGTTTGCGTCTGGCCATCGGCGGCTATCCACGTGCCGGTGAGATACGGCGCGCCGTCCTTCTGACGCATGCGATAGAGCATCACGTGTTCGCCGCTGTCCAGGTGCAGGGAAAACCAGTCCCAACCGGTTTGATTGGCGGTCAGCGGCTGGCTGCTCCATTCGCGATCGAGCCACGCGGGGCCGCTGACGGTGTAGGTCTGGCCGTCGATCTGCAATGTCCCGCTGGCCTGGAAAAACGGCTGACTGTAGTAATACGAAGCCTGACCTTCTTCGGATTTCTGGCTGAAACCCTTGTCCCCCTGCAACACCAATGGGCGGCTGGAAGTGAGGTGCAGTTGATAGGCGAAATCCTTGTCGCGCGCGCTGAGTTGCAGGTCGCTCAACGGATCCTGCGCCTGACTGGCAAAGCGCCAATCGTCGATCCACGCCTCGAACGGTGCCAGCCGCACGCCGGCCTGCCCCACGCCGCCCCGCGCATAACGTTCAGCGGCGTGATGCACCGACGCGGAGGTCACCGCCGCATGCCCCAGCCAGATCGTCTGATTGGCCCAGCCGGCCTGCTCTGCCACTGGTTTCAATGCACTGCGAAACAAGGTCCATTGCACGCCGAACTCGTTGCCCTGCGCGTCCTTCAGGTTGGCGGTGATGTACCACCACTCGATGCGAAAGCCATCGTGCGCGCCGTGATCCGCCGGAAAACTGAACACGCGGCCCGGCACCACCGGCGTAAACGCCAACGCCTGATCGCCCATCCCGGCGAAGCCTTTCTGCTCCGGCACCGATTGATCGCAACCACCGAGCAGCAACAAAACCATCAGCACAACGAGCTTAATCCTCATGGGCAAACGTCCTCAGCAGATCAGCCGGTTGCGTGCGATACAGCGAATACAACGGCCATGCCGAAGCCAACAAGGTCGCCAACAACGCCAGCCCCATCAATTGCAGCAATTGCAGCGGAAACACCCGCAACGGCAGGCGCCAGCCAAATGCCTGCACATTGATCACCGCATCCAGGCACCACGCCAGCGCGATGCCCAGCGGCAACGCCAACACCAGCGTCAGCACTGCCAGCAGCCACGTCTGTCCCAGGTTGAGCAGCATCAACTGCCGTCGCGTCACGCCCAGCGCCCACAACGGTGCGAGTTGGCCGAGGCGACTCTGACTCTGGGTCAGCAGGCTGATAAACAGCGCCACGCCCGCCACCGCGAGGGTCAGACTGTTCAACGCTGCCGTCGCGGCAAAAGTGCGTTCGAACACCTGAACCGACCAGCCTTTGAGCCGTGCCTGATCGACGATGCGGCTGTCCTCCAGCTGAAACCGTGCCTGCAATGCGCTCAGCAATGGCGGAATATGTTGCGGGTCGATGCGCAGGTTGAAGCGATTCGGCGTCAGTTGCGGCCAGCCGCGCAGCAGGTGATTGACGTTGGCGATCACGTGTCCCTTCGGGTTGCCGTAATCGGCGTAGATGCCGACGATGCGTGGCGACCACGAGCCGTTCGGCGTGGGAATCGTCAGGTGTTCGCCAGCATGTAGTTTCAGGCGTCGGGCGAGTTGCTCGCTGAGCATCACCGCATCATCCGTCGCCAGATGCCCCCACGGATCACCGCCGCTGGAATCGAGCAACGGCCAGTGCTGGCGATAATGTGCATGATCGATCACGCCGAACACCTCCGTCGGCCAGCCCTGCAACGTCACCGACACCTGCCAGTTGGGCAGCACTGCCGCGACGTTCGGCTGCTGCTTGAGCCAGCTGTACATTTCCCGGGACTGCGCCGGGTTGGTCGGGTTGATGTACAGCTCGGCGCTCAGACGCTGTTCGAGCCAGTCATCGAAGGTCTGGCGAAAACCGGCCGTCATGCTGCCGGCGCCGATATTGGCAGCGAGGGCCAGCAGCAACGCCATCAGCGCCAGACTCAACGCGGGCAATTGCTGACGGCAATCGGCGAGAAACCACTGGCCGAGCACTGAGCGACTGCGCCCGAGCAACTGACTCAATATCGCACTGAGCAACACCGGCAGCGCCAACGCCGCGCCGAGTAGCAGCCCGGCCATCAACACGAAGCCGCTGGCCAGACTGTCGCCCCAGATCAATGCCGCCAACGCAATCAATCCCAACCCCGCTGCCAGCCAACCCTGGCGCCGCAACCAACGCGCATATTGCTGATGCCAGGCTTGCGGATCGGCCACGGCCAACAACGGCAAACGCGCAGCACGCAATAGACTGTTGGCCCCAGCGAGCAAGGCGCCGAGCAGACTCAAGCCGATGCCGCTGAACCACCACCAAGGGCTCAGACGCAACTGCCCCGCCACTTCCGCGCCGTACAAACCGCGCAGGCTGGCGGCGACGTCCGGCAGCAGGACACTGGCCAACCAATAGCCGCTGATCACGCCGAATAGTCCGCCGACCAGTGCCAGCACACCCAGCTCAACGATCAAGCAGAAAATCAACATTTGCGCGCTGACCCCGCAGGCGCGCAGCGTGCGCAGCAAGCCGCGACGCTGTTCCAGCGCGAGGCCGATGGCGGCGTGGACGATGAACAATCCGACCAGAAACGAGAGAAAGCCCAAGGCATCCAGATTGAGGTGAAAGCTCTCGGTCAGGCGTGTCAGATTGTTTTCTTCGCCGCTGCTTTTGAGTTGCAACTGGCCTTTGAAGGAATCCGGCAGTTCACCTTGGAAACCCTTAGGTAACAATAGCCGCGACAGTTGCCCAGGTTGTTCGAGCAGTGTTTGCGCAACGCCGATGTCCACCAGCAAAACGCCCGGCGCCATGTCCTTTTGCACCAGCAACGGTGGCAACGACAGCCCATTCACGGTCTGCGGAGTGTCGCCTTCACGCAGATCCAGCGCTTGCAGAGTTTCCGGAGAAATCCACGTGCTGCCCGGCGGCGTGAAAAACTCGACGATCCGTTCGATGGGCAGCGCCTGCCCGGCCACCGCCGAATCGGCGGGAAGCGATACCGGCTCAATGCCCAAGAGTTGCAACCGCTGATTTTCGAAGCCCTTGAGCAGCAACCGGCCCTGCAACAGCGGCGACACCGGCCAGCCCTGTCGGCGCAGATCAACGAACCATTGTTGCGCGAACGTCGCGCCATTCGGTGTGCTCAGACTGGCCTGCGGTTCGCCGCCGATCATCTGGCTGGCGCGGGCGTAGCTGTCACGGGCCTGACTGTTCAGCGCTTCGACACCGGTGAGCAAACTGGTCGCCAGCCACAACCCGGTCAGCACGCTGAAAAACTGCACCGGATGGCGCCGCCAATGGCTGAGCAGCGCGCGCAGTGTCTGACGAAAAACCATCACGTCAGCCGCCCTTTGGATAGCACCACACGCTGAGCCAATTGCGCCGCGACCCGCTGACTGTGAGTAACCATCAACAACGTGGTGGGCGTGTCGTCGAGCAATTCCAGCAACAAGCGCAGCACTTCATCACTGGTCGCCTCATCGAGGCTACCGGTGGGCTCATCGGCCAATAGCAATTTCGGCTGCGATGCCAATGCCCGGCCCAATGCGACCCGCTGCTGCTGACCACCGGAAAGTTGCTCGGGATAGCGCTTGAGCAAATCGCCGAGCCCCAGACGCTGCACCAGGTGCGCCTGCCAACGCGGCTCATGCCGCCCGGCCAGACGCGCCTGAAACGCCAGGTTGTCCTCCACACGCAGACTGCCGATCAGGTTGAACTGCTGGAACACCAGACCGATTTCTGTGCGCCGCCAATTCGCCAGTTGCGCCTCGTTCATCGCCTCCAGCCGATGCTCGCCACTGCGGATGCTGCCGCTGTCGACTTTGTCGAGACCGGCCACCAGGTGCAGCAACGTGCTTTTGCCACTGCCGGATTCGCCCATCAGCGCCAGACTGCTGCCGGACTCGAGCGTCAGGTCGATGCCTTGCAGCACCGGCAATGGGCCTTGCGGTGTGAGATAGCTTTTGAAGACATTTTCAACACGAAGCATGCCGCCACCTGATTGGTCAGTGTGGGGCAAGGATAGCGGATGGCGATGACAGACCTGAATATTGCGGTGAACTCAATGGCCTCATCGCTGGCAAGCCAGCTCCCACAGGGAATGAGGTTGTTCACAAATATTGAATTCACCTTAAAACGCTGTGGGAGCTGGCTTGCCAGCGATGGGGCCAGTCCTGCCAACCCAAAATCTATTGACCAGCTGCGACACTCGCCGGCGCCTGCGTCGGCGTGACAATACTGCCCAGATCAATGTGCTTCCATTCAGGTTTGGCCCCGAGCCGCGCATTGAAGCGGTAGTTGAAGGTAAATTCATCCGCCGTCGCGACACTCAGTGGCTTGCCATAAACAGCCTCGATCCCCGCCAGGTCATAGCCCATCAACTGCAACAGCGTCGGAAAGATGTTGTAGTGGCTGGAGCGATCCTTGTTCGCCGCCAATTGCGCCGACCAGTCCAGCGTCTTCAGCTCGCTGCCGGAAATCACCACCAACGGCACCAGCCCCTCCTCCTCGACCGGGTCGCCGCCGCAATGGGTATTCAATCCAGGATTGCCGCGCTCATGCAGATCCTGGCCATGATCAGAGGTATAGATCAGCAGCGCATTGTCCAGACTGGCCTGAGCGAACACCCGCGCAAAGAACTCGCCGACGTTCCACAACACGGTGTTCTTGTAGGCATTGCGGTACAGCACCCAGTCATCCGGCTGGCCATTGAAACCGTTGCGCTCGCCAGTATCGGCCACCTCGGTGAACTGCCCGCGCGGCAAGGTCGGGCGGTAGGCCATGAACGCATCCGGGTATTTGTCATGCACCGGGAAGTGCGCGCCGACTTTGTTGATCACCACCAGCTCCGACTTGTCGTCGTTGAGCAATTCGATGAGTTTCGCCGCTGCCGCCATGTCGCGATCGCGCACGCTGGTCTGGTCGAATTGCACGAACTGGTCGATGTCCTTTTTCTCGGTTTCGGTCATCAGGTTCTGCAGATTGCCGGCGGTGCGCTGGGCGTCGATGTACACCGTGTGCAGACCGGCCTTTTTTGCGTACTGCCAGATCGACGGCAACGTGCTGTTGATGCGCATGTAATCAGCGCGGGTGCCGCCGTAGCGCAGGGTTACGTTGGTGTCTGCGCTGCAATTGGCGATGGACGCCGCGTAGCCGTAATTGAAGATATCGACGCCGGGACGCGCCTGTTTGAGGTTGCTGTGCACACCGAACGGCGCGTTGATGTCCAGATAATTGCCGGAGATGCTCTCGTCGATGATCAGCACGATGTCGTGATCGACGGCTTGAGTGTTACGCGTCAGCGTCACTGGTTCGCGCGGGCCGACGGTGTTGTGCAGCGCTTCATAGGCAAACAGGTTCAGATAGGCCAGCGGCGTGTACATGATCGGCAGGCCCCGCGCACCCTCACCCGCACGCAAAAACAGCACGGCACTGAGCAGCAGCACACCACACAGTGGCGCCGCCACACGCAAAGCGTTGGGAATCGCCAGCCCGTGGCGGGGTTTCAGGCCGATGCCGAACAGCAACAGCAAACCGCTGAGCACGCCACGCAAGAGCGCGTCCCGGTACTGGTACGCCGCTTCCTGGATGAAACCGCCGGAGTAAACCAATGACACGAAACCGCTGTAGGTCAGGTAGTCCGCCGTGACCCGGGTATAAACATCGAAAAACACTGCCGAGACAAACATTGCCAATGCGAACACGTGGCGAATGAGAGTTTGCCTTATATACGCCATTAGATATAACGCAAAAGTAAGCGCCAAAAACATCGCGCCAAAAAGAAGTACAGAAAAACCGAGGCCGATAGCATTTAACCGATCAATGTAATATTCGGAATAAATCAACAAATAAACAATTAAGAACAATTCTTTGGCATATCTGAACATGGCGATACCGATCGGGCAAAACGGCAGGGAGTCAAAGGTTTGTCAGTCAGAACCTGACACTAGCACCCGGCCATCAAAGCGCAAGAATTGACTGTTTTTTATAGAAAGCGTCAAAAAAACGGTGACTCAAATCTGACACAACCAAGACGCTACAAGCCTTTAAATTAGCGGCTTACGACCGTTTATCGCATATTTGAAATCTGAACAAATCTGCACGAAAGCAACAAATTCAATCGCAGCAATGACTTGATGGCCAATCGCCAAAAAATGCTCAAGTGTTATACAGATGCAACATGTCATTTTGCTGACACGCTTTTCAAACGCTGCGCTATACCCCTTTAACTATCTCATTCCGTAGTTAACTTTTGGTGTTACTGAGGTGCGCAGATGGACGTGAGCGTATTTGGCACTGGCTATGTCGGACTTATACAAGCCGCCGCACTTGCAGATGTCGGTCATCGCGTTTTATGCGTGGACATTGACCCCAACAAAATTAAACAACTGCAACAAGCAGTGCCGCCAATTAGCGAGCCAGGTTTATCCAGCACGCTTGAGGAAAACATCAAGGCCGGCCGTCTGCTGTTCAGCACCCAGGCCAGCGACGCCGTCGAGCATGCCGAGCTGATTTTCATCGCCGTCGGCACCCCGGCCGATGAGGATGGCTCTGCCGACCTCAGCCACGTGCTCAACGTCGCCCGGCAAATTGCTTCGTACATGGAAGCTGACCGCACCCTGATTATCAAATCCACGGTGCCAGTGGGCACGGCCGATCAGGTGTTGGCCACCGCCAACAGCGAATTGCTGCGTCGCGACAAGACTGATCTGCAAGTGCGGGTAGTGTCCAACCCGGAATTCCTCAAGGAAGGCAGCGCCCTCGCCGACTGCATGCGCCCTGACCGGATCATCGTCGGCACTCACGATGACGCAGCCCGCGAACAGATGAGCGAGTTGTACGCGCCGTTCTGCCGCAACCACGAAAAAATCATGTTCATGGACAACCGCAGCGCCGAGCTGACCAAGTACGCCGCCAACGCCATGCTCGCCACCCGCATCAGTTTCATGAACGAGTTGGCCAATCTCACCGAACTGCTCGGTGCCGACATCGAAGCGGTGCGCAAAGGCATCGGCTCTGATCCGCGCATCGGTTACCACTTCATCTATCCGGGCTGCGGCTTTGGTGGATCGTGCTTTCCCAAGGACCTGCGTGCGCTGCTGCACACCGCCGAACACAACGGTATGCCGCTGAAACTGCTGCGCAGTGTCACCGACGTCAACGACCTGCAGCGGCACATCCTGTTCAGCAAACTCAAAGCACAGTTCCCGCAAGGCCTGGCTGGCAAGTCCATCGCGATTTGGGGCCTGGCGTTCAAACCGAATACCGATGACATGCGCGAAGCGCCTAGCCGTTATCTGATGGATGCGCTGTGGGCCGAAGGCGCCAGCGTGCAGGCCTACGACCCGGAAGCCATGTCCGAATGCCGGCGCATCTATGGTTATCGCAACGACCTGCACCTGTGCGCCACCCGCGACGACACCCTGGAAGACGCCGATGCGCTGGTGATCTGCACCGAGTGGAAAAACTTCCGCGTGGTCGATTTCGAGTTGCTCGCCGAAAAGCTGCGCTCAAAGGTCATCATCGACGGTCGCAACCTCTACAACCCGGAACAAGTGGCGGCCGCCGGCCTGCATTACAGCGGCATCGGTCTGCGCCACATTGCCCCAGAAGGGCTGCGGCCATGAAGGTGCTGGTCACCGGTGCGGCCGGTTTCATTGGTGCCCATTGCGTGTTGCGGTTGCTGCGCGACGGCCACTCGGTAGTCGGTCTGGACAACTTCAACGGCTACTACGACCCGCAACTCAAGCACGACCGCGTGCAGTGGGTGCGTGAGCAGGCCGGCGATTTCCAGCTCGCGACGGTTGACCTGGCCGATGCCCCGGCCATCGAAGCGCTGTTTGTCCGCGAACGTCCGCAAGTGGTGATCCACCTCGCCGCGCAAGCTGGAGTGCGTTACTCGCTGGACAATCCACGGGCCTATCTGGACAGCAACCTCAACGGCTTCCTCAACATTCTCGAGAGCTGCCGGCATCACCCGGTCGAGCACCTGATCTACGCCTCGTCGAGTTCGGTCTACGGCGCCAACCAGCACACGCCGTACTCGGTGAAGGACGGCGTCAATCATCCGCTGTCGCTGTACGCCGCCACTAAAAAAGCCAACGAGCTGATGGCGCACAGTTACAGCCATCTGTTCGGCATTCCCTGCACCGGCCTGCGCTTTTTCACCGTGTACGGGCCGTGGGGCCGGCCAGACATGTCGCCGATCCAGTTCGCCCGGGCGATCAGCGAAGGCACGCCGCTGAAGCTGTTCAATTACGGCGAGCACCAGCGCGACTTCACCTACATCGACGACATCATCGAAAGCATCGCCCGCCTCATCGAGCAGCCACCGCAGGTCAATCCGCAGTGGGATCGCGAGCAGCCCGACCCGGCCAGCAGCATGGCGCCGTGGCGCCTATTCAATATCGGTGGGCAGCACCCGGTCGAGCTGAAAACCTATCTGGCGCTGCTGGAAAAACACCTCGGTCAGACCGCCATTGTCGAGTTGCTGCCGCTGCAACCGGGCGACGTGCTCAACACTTGCGCCGAGGCCAGCGATCTGGCCCAGGCCACCGGATTTCAGCCCCGGATAGAGCTGGATGAGGGACTCGGGCGCTTTATCGCCTGGTTCCGCGACTACTACCCCACTGCCTATCGCCCACGCGCCGTTCGCGGCTGAATTCATGTGGAGGACTCCATGACTGGACATGAGAAAGGTGTACCGATCCTAGAAATGCGCCGCGACAAGCGCGTGGATCCCGAGCACCGAATGCGTCTCGACGCGGCGATTCATCGCCAGGGTCGCGGCTGGTTCACCGGCCGCGACGGCGGTCGGCCATGGCAACTGTCACGCACCAATCGCGTGGTCGCCTGCCTCGGCGCCTTGCTGATTCTGCTGCTGATTTCGCCGTTGTTGATCGGTCTGGCGCTGACCATCAAATTCACCAGCGAAGGCCCGGTGATGTTCGTGCAGAAACGCACCGGTTATCGCGGGCGCAAATTCGGCATGTACAAATTCCGCACCATGGTCGCCAACGCCGAAGAGTTGAAAGAGTCACTGCGTCACCTCAACAAACACGGTGCCGACGCGATCGATTTCAAGATCGACCACGACCCGCGCATCACCCGCATCGGCGGTTTTCTGCGGCGCACCAGCCTCGATGAACTGCCCAACCTGATCAATGTAGTGACCGGCGACATGCGCCTGGTCGGCCCGCGTCCGACCTCGTTCAACGCCTACCGCTACAAGGACAACCACCTCGCGCGTCTGGCGATCTACCCCGGCATGACCGGCCTGTGGCAGATCTCCGGGCGCAGCAACATCGACTTCGACCAGCGCGTTGAGTTGG
>Ga0160467_100683_pt1 | contig 25664 bp, 17 predicted proteins | sample HID1972I_E11MG_FD_108221 | JGI IMG/M metagenome (GOLD analysis project Ga0160467, IMG submission 108221) | Enriched pill bug-associated microbial communities from UW Madison campus, WI, USA - HID1972I_E11 MG | ecosystem: Host-associated > Arthropoda: Insects > Digestive system > Unclassified ... | reverse complement strand
GCCGACTGGAGCCACTGGAGCCACTGGCGCCACGGGCGGTATCGGACCTACTGGAACCACCGGTACGACTGGAGCCACGGGTGCTACCGGTGGCATCGGGACGACTGGAGCCACGGGCACCACAGGTAGCATCGGGCCGACTGGAGCCACGGGCACCACAGGTAGCATCGGGCCGACTGGAGCCACGGGTCGCATCGGACCTACCGGACCTACTGGCACCACAGGTAGCATCGGGCCGACTGGAGCCACGGGTGCTACGGGTGGCATCGGGCCTACCGGACCTACTGGCACCACAGGTAGCATCGGGCTTACTGGAGCAACAGGCGCTACCGGCGGCATCGGGCCGACTGGACCTACTGGAACTACAGGTGGCATCGGAACGACTGGAGCCACTGGGCCAACCGGCGGCATCGGACCTACCGGACCTACTGGCACCACAGGTAGCATCGGGCCGACTGGAGCCACTGGGCCAACCGGCGGCATCGGACCTACCGGACCTACTGGCACCACAGGTAGCATCGGACCTACTGGACCAACAGGTTCTTCAGCTATTATTCCGTTTGCATCTGGAGTTCCAATAACAATGACTTCATTAGTAGGTGGTTTAGCAGGATTACCTGCCGTCGTTGGTTTTGGTAATTCAGGAGCACTTGCTTCTAATCTAGGAACGACTATAAATCTAACAGGTGGTACGGGTACTAACATTAACTTCGCCTTCTCTATGCCAAGAACCGGAACCATAACAAGCTTATCAACTTACTTTAGTGTCACAACCGCTCTTAATATAGGTGGTAGTATTACTGTTAATGCTCGCCTATATGAATCAACTACTCCTAACAATACATTTACACTCGTACCTGGAACTACTATTAATCTAGCTCCACCATTAGCTGGTGTGATTTCATTGGGATCTATAAGCTTCGGAAGCATCACAGGAATTAACGTACCTGTTACACAAGGTACCCGTTTACTGCTTGTTTTCTATATTACTTCAGCGGGACTATCTGTTGCTCAGTCAGTTAGCGGTTACGCGAGTGGAGGGTTATCCATTATCTAATTTGATAACTGAATTAAGAAGAAGACTACCATAATGGTAGTCTTCTTCTTATCATAATATGTGCCAATTAACCTACTTAATTGCATAAGCCATCGTTGACATTAAAGCATTTTCTGCCTGAGTTGAATCCAATCTGCTATACTGAACAACAATCGGAATGCTGCTTTCAACAAGAATCGCATACGGGACTCCAACTGGTATGAATTCATCATTCTGCTGTAATGAAGATGTCCGAATATGCTTCGTTCTTCTTGCTGGAACAACATATTGAATGTCGCTAATTGGTTTGCGATCTTCGAAAAAAATTGTAATACTTAGTTCTGCATCTTCTACTGAACAATTAAGTACGCAAATTGATTCATGACTAACCAATTCCCCTGAGCTAACCGGTGGAATATAGCCATCTGGTATAATCCATTGCGTCTCGCCAAGCGCTTTATTCATCAAGCTTCCCCTCCATATCATTGATTTCATGCCTTTATTACTCTGTTCCAACTGTTAGTCTTACATGTTGTTTAATTACGATTATACTCAATATTCGCGATTATGTAAGCGTATTTATTACTATAATTTCAGTTTGCCATTCCTCAAATAATAGAATCTAAATATTTATAATTTACTTAATGACCCCATCCGTTTAATATATAACAGTACGTCATCATCATGCTGAATACCATCATTCTATTAATAAGAAGGTCAAACTCGATGCTCTTTAATTCTTTGGAATATATGCTAATCTTTCTTCCTATTGTCGTTATCGTATACTATTTTCTGAACTCGTTAAAACTGTTCGGTGTTTCACAAATATGGCTTGTGTTCAGTTCCTTATTCTTTTATGCAAGATGGAACATTAACCTGCTTCCTCTACTACTGTTTTCTATCCTGTTAAATTATGGTCTCGGTCATTTATTGATCTCGGAACGTGCTAGTAGTCGTCGCAAGCTAATTCTTGTGCTCGGCATTAGTTTCAATATAGTATTACTTGGTTATTTTAAGTACACCGATTTCCTTATTGATACAATGAATGCCTGGTTTGGTACGAACATACCTTTCTTACATATCATGCTTCCATTAGCCATTAGCTTTTTTACCTTTCAACAAATTGCCTTCCTTGTAGACTCCTATAGAGGGGAAATTAAAGAAGTTAGTTTTTGGAGCTATCTATTATTTATTGCTTTCTTCCCTCAATTGATCGCTGGACCGATTGTTCATCACAAAGAAATGATGCCTCAATTTTCCCGATTAAGAAATAAAGTCATCAATTATAAAAATATATCGTTAGGATTATTTATATTTTCTATTGGTTTGTTTAAGAAAGTTATCCTGGCAGATCGATTAGCTGTATGGGCAACAACGGGCTTTGACCAATTGGATAGCCTCTCTCTGCTTGAAGGCTGGATTGCTTCCTATTCTTATACATTCCAGCTTTATTTTGATTTCAGTGGATATATGGATATGGCCATGGGTGCCGCACTCTTTTTCAATATTAAATTACCTGTAAACTTTAATTCTCCATATAAAGCTACGAACATTCAGGAATGCTGGAGCCGCTGGCATATGACGCTAGGTAATTTCTTATATCGTTACGTTTACTTGCCGCTAAATAGATTTTTAAGTAGAAAGATATTTACACCTCTTGGCCTAAAGCAATATGTACAAACCAGGACAAGCATTGCACTCCTCCTGTTGTTTCTAATCAGCGGGATATGGCATGGAGCAGGTTGGACGTTTGTTGCTTGGGGGGTTATGCACGGAGTAGCCCAGGTCATTCACCGTTGGTGGGAAAAGAAGGGATATAGAATGAACAAGGTGCTGGCCTGGTTCATCACATTTAACTTTATCAATGCTTCATTAATCTTCTTTAGAGCTAGCAGCTTTGAGGATGTCGGCAAAGTGCTTAAGGGTATGCTCGGCATGAACGGAATTATTTTACCACCATATTCGCTGCCTCTAATTCCAGATTCGATTAGAGCTTACATTACTTTTGCTCCTTTGCCTCTTTCGCAAGGTTCAAAGGCAATATTACTTATTATCGTTTCCTTGATTATTTGTTTATGCTTCAAAAACTCTGTACAGCTTTTAGAAAAATTCAAACCAAAGTGGTATTTCATACTTTTTACAATCGTACTTTTCATTGTTTCTATACTATACATTAAAAATGAAGCTGTATTTTTATATTTTAATTTCTGAGGTTAGCTAATGAAAACATACAAACGATGGTTTCACACCACAATCTTTTTAATATTACTATTAATTGCTGGCATCATGCTTTTTAACTATATCATCGATCCTCATAATATATTCAAAACAAAAACTTATTCAAGATTTAATGTTAAGAAGATAGAGTTGAATGAATATTTACAACAGGCTCGAGCTATTGTACATCAAAAGCCAGAAGTCATTTTTTTGGGATCATCTCGAGTACGTATTGGTTTAGACCCACAATACTACGAGTTGTTAACGGGGGAGCCTGCCTATAATGCAGGACTATCCTCATCGACCCCGTCCATACAGCTAAACTACTTAAAGTATGCTCTTAAAAACAATCCTAATGTTAAAACTGTCGTTCTTGGACTTGATTTTGCAGCCTTTAAGGAAAACACCAAACGACATGTTCACTACGATGAGGAGCGTTTGCAAACGAAATGGTATACCTTTGATGATTGGACTCAGCAAACCTTAAGTATATCTGCTACTAAAGCTAGTTTGAAGGTAATGTATGATAATTGGTTTACTACGATTAAATACACAACGGATAATTATGCGTTGGATGGCAGGCAGAAAGAGGAAGCATTACTTCCTATTCGGGAGCAGTTGTTGGGGAACGGAGAGAATTTTTATTATGTGCATCTTCAGTCTTATATTGGAGAAGATGGTTTCTATCGAAATTATAAACTTTCGGACGAGCAAATGGATGATTTCAAGAAAATCATAGCATTATGCAAGGAAAATGAAATTGAGCTATTCCTCTTCATTAATCCTGCACATGCTATGCAATGGGAAGCAATTCAGCTTGCTGGAATATGGGACGAATTCGAGCAATGGAAGCAAGAACTGGTCTCACTTGCACCAATCTGGGATTTCTCTGGCTTTCACGCTGTATCCATAACACCTCCTGATCGCTTCGACGACTATATTGACCAGTCGCATTATCGAAAACATATTGGTAATTACATCTTCCAACGAATGCTTCATAAAAATGAAGAGCAGGTCCCTTTGGATTTTGGTGTGCAGTTATCAGAGTACAATATCAATGAGCACTTAGCAGTAATTAGAGATCAAAAAGCTAATTGGGAAGCAGATAACTCAGACATTATTCATCGTATGCAGGAGATGTATCCAATGGAGCAATAGGATCTAGATTCATATTAGCAACTTCTTTAATCCCTTATCATAAAAGCTCCCCTCATCACTACAGGTACTTTCACGCAACCTGTCTTTGATAAGGGAAGCTTATTCGTTTTAATACAATAAATCTACGATTCTATCTGATCAAGCATGCGCATAATTGCTACGACAGCCTGCGCCTTCGTTACCGTACCTTTTGGATCGAAGCGTACAGCGGAAACACCCTTCATAATATTTTGTGAAACAACTTGCTCAATAGCTTCCCTGGCGTATGCCGAAACCTGCTCTTTATCATGGAAACGATCTAGAATGCTGTTTTCTACTTTCTCGCTTACTTGATTAAGTACCATTGCTCGATGTAGTACAACAGCCATTTCTTGACGGCTAATCGAGCCATCTGGGTCGAATACGCCTTGTTCTTTACCATTTACTAGACCTAATGTCGAAGCGACCGCTATATCTTCTGCATATATGGAATCTTGATCCACATCCTCAAAGTTCAGCACTTCGTAATTAGGTAGAAGCCCTAAGCCACGAACTAAAATTGAGACAAACTCTGCACGCGTAATCTGTGACGTTGTACCGAAATACTCTTCGCTTTCGCCAAATACAAGCAATTCATTAGACGCACGCGTAATGGCATCATTAGCCCATGCTACATCCGTGTCCTTATAATTAAAGGATGTTTCTACGACCATATAGGATGCACCTATTGGAATGTCTAATTCAACATTGAAGCTACCATCAGTTTGTTTAACAGTCTTAGTTGCCACAGGACGGAAAGTATTAGAGTCTGGCAAAACCATAATTCCTTTAAGCTGTGACACATCTGCGCTGCTGGCAGGAAGCTTTACGTTAAGCTTTGTTCCGCTAAGCTGAGAAATTGGAGAATACTCTTCATCTACTCCCAAAGCTTCAATCGTTATTCCTAATACGCCAGTTTGTGCGCTCATTCCAGTCTGTAGAGTAGATTGCACCGATTGTTTTTCTTGTGCATTCAATAAAATTCGAACATCAGCCTCCTGATTCAATACATCGGCCGGGAATAGATAAGAAGCACCGTTCCAAGTTAATATTAGCTCAGCACCATCTCCCGCTCCTTTCAAAGCTGCCGCTACCTCCTTAGGTATACGAACATCAACAGAAGGCGCTGCTTGATCTAGTGTCAATGTAAAGGATTTACTGTCGCTTCCATTGATTACTGTTATGGCTGCATCTTTATCTATCGTCACTGTCCATTGATCTTCGCTCTTAGCGACCGTATTTGTAAGCTCCAGCTTGTTGGAAGGTGGACTCACAGGATTTTCTCCAACAGCACCCCCACCACTTACTGTCCGTGTCCGAGCATTCAACACATTGCTATTCGCTGAAACAGCTGTAATCTTATCATCTGTTTTACTTACTGCGAGCACATGAAGTTTGTAATCACGAGAAGATGAAAGCTTATTATAAGTAAATTCAGTTTCCTCCGTATAACCAGCATAACGCCCATCAATATAAGCCTCGTAGCCTTTTGCTGCTGCAACGCCATCCCATTTAACCGTCAGCGCATTAGTTTTAGCGGTTGCTAAAGTTAGCCCTTCTGGAGCTGCAAGCGCATGTTCATTAACAACACCATTGATAGGCAAATCTCTGTTCAGTTGGGTAAGCAGCTCGCCCGTACGATCACCGCTAACTTCCCAGCTCATTACACCAGCTAAATTTTTAGATTTCACAAGTGATGCGCCATAGAGCATCGAAGTAAGATCATTGTATGTCACAAAAGTTTCTTGCTCCGGACTATACAGATAGGCTACCTTAGCAGCATCATTCCAATAACGCTCATAACCATCAGTTCCTATAAACGATATAATGTCGCTATAGTCATATATTCCTTTTTCCCAGGAGCCTTCCGGATAGCTAGTACATTCCATATATTGTCCTGCTGCCTCACAGCCACTCCATGCCTTTCCATAAAACGGAAGTCCTAGTACTAGCTTATGCTCAGGAACGCCACCTTTAAGATGCCCCTCCACACCGCCAAGCACATGATTACGTGATGAATCTGAATCAGGCTTTTTTAGATTAGTATCGTAGTAAAGCGGAGCGTTATGGTTAGCTATCGTCTCCCAACTGCCACCATAATCGTAAGTCATAATATTTATAAAATCCAAGTAGGCACTAGAGTTTGCTAGATCCGCATTAACAACGAAATTGTCTCCTTGACCCGAAGCAATCGTCAGTAAATAATATTTGTTATCCTCGGATCCTGCAGCATCCAATGCTGCTCTTACCGTTTTCATAAGCAGTGTAAAGTTTTTCTTGTCATCTGGTGAATGAATGTTATGTGTTTCCCCACCCTCCACTGGGTATTCCCAATCGATGTCGAGGCCGTCCAGTTTATACTCTCTAAGGAAATCAACAGCAGACTGAGCAAATGTTCTTCGTGTAAGTTCATCGGCTGCCATGCTTGAAAAATGTTTAGACCAAGACCATCCACCAACCGATACGAGCAGTTTGTAGTCAGGATTAATAGCTTTCAAATCTATGAAGGCACTCATACTTTCGATATCTTTTTTCTGATCACCTAATACGATTTCCCCATCATGCACATAACGATCTTGCAAGGGAATATCTTCTGTCTGACAAGCAGTTGTTCCTGTACCAAACTTCTTCCAGCACAAATCTGCGAATGCGTAGTTAATATGAGTTATTTTAGATATATCTACGTCATTAGGGTAATACTCTCGATCATATACCGACCAGGATGCAAAATACGTCACATTCGTGTAGTTAGCGCCCGGCACTACTTCTACCGTGTCGCTTTTTGCAGACTTCCACAGTGAATTGATCGCCTCGACTGTGTAGGAGTAAGTCTGGCCCTCTTTTAATCCTGTTGCTGTAAATCGATTATCAGAGAAAGTCCCAATGAGCTTATCATCTTGGTATATATTATATTTGGTCGCACCTGCCACTGGAGCCCAGCCTAATGCTGCTGTCGTGCGATTAACGGTTACAGCTTGAACATCCTGAGGTGCAGCAAGCTCACCCCATTTTAGTGTAATCTTATTGCTGCCCGCAGAAACGATGGTCGGTTGTCCTTGTAAGGCAAGTTGAGCAGCAACTTGAAACTCGAGTTCTGCACCTGCAACCGCCTCCTCTTCAGTCAATGTATAGGTGTATTGATTACTCCCATCCCATACTCCTGTAATCCAAGCTCCATTCACGTAGAGATCATAACCGTTAGCGTCGGGACTGCCGATCCATTTAAAGGACACGGTAGATGCAGTAACGTCTGAAACTTGAAAATTCAGTGGAGCAGGCAAAGGTGATTCCTTGTATTCCGAAGCATCTGGAAGTGTCGTAAATTCAATAATGTTACTTTTTTCTTTCTGGCTATCCCAAGTGATATAGATACGATAGGTCGTTTCTGGCTCAAGACCGCCAATCACTTTAGTCCAGCGATGCCCCCAAGTAATATATTTGTCATTATCAGCATGGAAAACTTGAATATCATTAGGGTGTTCCTCATCTCCAATTAAGTTCCATTCGATTTCAACACTATTGTGAGTCAGGGTACCTTCTACAATTCGAAGGTTTTGGGGAGGCTGTCGTTCAGCATCGGATTCATTAGCATTAACAGTAGCTGTGTTAAAAAATGTACCTATAAATAATGCACAGCATAGGAATAACATTAGTACTTTTTTTTGTGAAATTGAATACACACGATCACCTCTACCATTTAGTCTTTTATGTACGAAGATCTAATGATGATGTGCTGTATCTTAGGTGAGAGAAAATAACGTTGAGGAAAGCCCAGTATAACAATGACGATGCAATATGCATATGTGACATGTTGAGCTGAAGTAGGAATTGGTTTGTACACGCTTTCAATTAAGGCTAACAGTTACAGTAAAATGGATCGAAACTGATTTATTTTGGGTTTTATCACCTGCTTTTTTCATTAGATTCGTAATACTCCGCCTTTTCGAAATTATCATAGCATGATGCTCAATGTGTGAAGAGGGTAACAATTAACTACTAATGGGAGAAATATTTATGATCATTTCAACGTTGAATGATCATCCTCTGCAAATCGGCATTATCGCTTTGATATAAGAGATGCTTCGGTGCTTCATCTAAGGTACTTATAAAAAAAGCCGACAATCGCTGCAATAGCGAGTACTGTCGGCCCTTCTTTATGTTCATGCAAGCTGTTTGCTACTTCACACTAACAAGTAAATAGGCTGCCGATAAAGTCAACCCATACTTCTATCACCTACCAATGAAATTCTGTATATTGCATGTATAAACCTGCACAGTTATAATAAAACTAAAGAAGGAGCCGTGCGTCAACACGACTCCTAGCACAATAGACCGCTTCAAAGGCGGTCGGCTTCGGCGATACGATCAGAAATAGACCGCGACCTTTGCAGTGGGGCGGTCTATTTCTTTTGGTTAATTGCTGCTACGATGGCGACAACCAGCGTCAGCAGCGCTACAATAAGCGCACCAAAACTAATCATCAACGTCAAAGCATCTTTAACCTCCATGGGCATCCCTCCCTTCGTGGAGAGGTAGCCGACCACCCTTGCAAGCCGTGCTATGTGCTTATCCATTATAACATAATTTGTAAAAGTCAAAACAGTGAAATTCTGATTCTCTCCTCTTTGAAAAGCTACTTGCTTCCAGAGGTATTGTAGTCAAATTTCGCAGCTCATCAGTTATGATAAATTTTTGATCACACATTACATAATTATCAAAACCTCAGAAATTACGATAGCATTTATTATGTGTGAAGCTCTGTAAAGCTTCACTCAATTGAGTCGTTAAGAAAGAGGGGTTTAATATGATTAATAAAAAAATGGCCATTGATGTGACCATTTTACTTTTCTTTATATTCGTTTCGATCAGTTTATGCATTTGGATTGTAACAATTCATTCAAAAGAAAAGACTCAGCAATTCCAAATTCCATTTTCATACATACATGCTGGCGAGCTCGATCCCGAGGCATTGACTGCTGATATTATGAATGCAATCGGATATCCAGATGCTATTCCATTTGTAACAAAGGAAGATCGGTTTAGTGCTACATTATACAATCGTCCTAACATGCAGAATGATTTAGAGTTCAAAACGATTACCTCCAGATTTAAAGTGCGAGTACCAAGTACGGATAAGCTACAAATAATGTCATATGAATTTCAGCTACCCTTGCAAAAAGATCATTTAATTATTATTGAGAGTAATGAGACCACTTTTAACAACTCTTCACTAGAACAGCCTGTTTCACCTGTTCCAAATGACGCTTTTTCGTTGAACGAATTGCTCAGCGCAGTACGAGACTTTCCAGCAGATTCTTATCGCGAGCATACCCAATACGGGGATGAGGACGCCGATTTATATGACATACGTTATGATGGAGGTGGTGCTCTAATCGCAGAGAGTTTTTTCTTCAACAAACATGGCTATTTAGATACAACTGAAAAAGGTGAAGGTGATGAAATTCTACTATTAATGTCGCACCTTAGCTGGGGGGAAATCCGTGATGAATCCCTGCCTTATGACGACCCTCTTCGTTATTACAACTTTGGAGGAGAAGGTCGGGCTAACTTGCTGTATATACCTGAAGATTCGGATACTCGGCTCAATATTAATTAGAACTATATATTCTTGTTTACAAGCTGTTTACCGAAAAAAGCACGAAGCGGGCTGCAACAGGCCACCAACTGGCCACCTGTCACAGCCCCAAATCCGTGTTCAACGCAGCTTCTTCGACCTTCGCTACTCCTCGCTAGTCGCCACAGGATTCTCTGGATTACTGCTCCAATCACTCCACGAGCCAGCGTAAAGCTGGACGTTACGGAAGCCCGCTTCACGAAGTGCAAAAACATTTGGTGTCGCAGTTACCCCTGAGCCACAGTAAACAATAATGTTAGCATCCTTATCAATCTCTTCGAACCGCTTTGCTTGCTCCTCTGCAGACTTCCATGTTCCGTCCTCTCGCTTGCCTTCCTGCCAGAAATGATTAATCGCAGTTGGGATATGGCCTGCAGCACGATCAATAGGTTCATGCTCTCCCCGATAGCGAGCTCCATCTCGCGAATCGATAATTACGACACCAGGCTTGCCTATTTTCTCTTTTACTTGCTCCTGACTCACAACCATAGCGTCAATCAGCTGTACAGGCAGCAGCGCATCATCGGATCGTTTAGGAATAACGGTATCGATCGGCAATCCTGCCTCTACCCATCCTTTATAGCCCTTCTCGAGTACGACAACTTCGCCCTTGAATCCAATCCACTCTAGCAGCCAGCGAAGTCTAGATGCCATCGCGCCGCCCTGATCATCATAAGCGACAACGGTTACGCCATCTTTTATACCGAGCGAGGAGAAGAAATTTGCAACGGTTGAAGGCTCGGGAAGTGGGTGACGTCCTCCTGCTCCATCTGGGCGTTTACCGCTCGATAGATCATGACTAAGACTAGCATAATGCGCCCCTGGAATATGACCAACCCGGTAAGCTAACTCACCTGCATCCGGATCTGCCAAATCGTATCTCGTATCAACGATCACCATTTCTGCTTGTCCTCTCTCCTGCTGTTCAATAAGCCACTCATTGCTAACAAAATAAGACATGTTCATCTTCTCCTTCTATGTAATGTTATCTGCTTAATGTTTTCTATGTAATGTCATGTTATCGTTATTTTAAGCTATTCTTAATCGATGTACTAGCCCTTTAGCATATGCTAAAGGAACTGAACGGCGCTATTAAACGAATTAAGCCTTCTCATACGATCTAACGGAACTAGAAGCACTTATTGACCCCGTTTTGCTTAATGTTGAAGAAATTTCTCAATATTAAGCCTCTGTGTTCCGTAAGAATCACATTCTTGGCATATTTATCACATTAAGGTCTCTCATTTCCGTTACAGCTCGTTCACTATGAATAGAACGTCCAGAAGTCAGCTTTCGCTCACTACTGGACAGTCCTCCTTGAATCACTCATATTACTACTTTCCATCGTACATTTATGCAACCATTGTACTTGTATGAAACAAGCCTATAAATGTGAGACACTTCAGCTCTTCATTTCCGTTTTGCAGCATTCGATTTTTTACGAGGAGCAGTTGGAGCAGTCGGAGCAGTCGGAGCAGTCGGAGCAGTTGAAGCCGCTGAAGCAGTTAATGCCGTTAAGATCTGAGGTCCTTGCTTTGTTACTGCAACGGTATGTTCAAACTGAGCAGTCAATGAATGATCGATTGTACGCGCTGTCCAGCCATCATGAGCAATATATAATTCTGTCGAGCCTGCGGATATGATCGGTTCTATCGTAATAACCATCCCTTCTTGAAGCTTTATTCCCGTCGTCTGAGTCCGAACATGAAGCACCTGTGGCTGTTCATGCATCTCCATACCGATTCCATGTCCTGCAAAGCTTGGAACAACCTTATATCCATCGAGCTCCGCACGCCGCTCAATCGCGTAGCCGATATCCGATAAATCTCGGCCGATCTGTACTGCCTCAATTCCAGCACGCATCGCAGCTTTTGCAGCTTTTACTAATTTTCTCACCTCTGGCTTTACTTCTCCAATCATATATGTGTGAGCAGAATCTGCTTTCCAGCCTCCAACATCTGCTACCATATCAACAGTAACAATATCTCCGCGTTTTAGCTCATAACTACCAGGAAACCCGTGACAGGCAACTTCATTGACAGAAATGCAGCTCGCATAAGGATATCCTTTAAACCCCTTTTGTGCAGCGACGGCACCACGCTTAGCAAAAAAACTTACAACGAAGCTCTCGATTTCTTCTGTTTTCATTCCTACCTTAAGACGCTTCTGCAATTCCCGGTGGCACTCAGCAACAATTTTCCCCGCACGCCTAATCTTCTTAATATCATCACTGCTTCTACAGATAACTGCCTCCATCCTAACACCTCCTACATCACTACTTTCAAATGTATTCCGTGCCTCTTTGTCCGATACACCGCTTGAAGCAGAAAAAGAGCCTAATGGATCATAACAATCCAATAGGCTCTAAAAAGTTGATCTACACCGCAGAGGAGTTAATCCTGCTAAGCTCATCCTCTACCAGAGAGGTTAATTCATCCTCATAGCCGCCAGTAATTCGATACTTGCGAACATAATCCTTAACGAACTTCCTCGGATCTTTGGGTTGGAAAATTCTTGTTAACTCTTTCAAACTTTCCCTAACTTCATTCTGGCTATGCTTTGCCATGAAATCTCCTCCCTTACACATTGGATGGTCATCACAATCGATAACTAGAAATTATCAGTAACAGCTAATGCCGCAATTGTGCTCCCCTTTAATGCAATGATGCTCTACGAAGGCAGATCAATAATTCAAATTTTCTTACTATTATAACATTTCAGATATCAATATAAAACAACCATAACATTAGAATATTTTATTCTAGCTTTCACATCGATCGAAGCATTAGCGAAAGCGTGACCAATAAGCTAATCATGCCGTAAGATTAATGCTCCGAGTCCGAATCATGTGACCGCGATTCATGATTCTTTTGTTTCCGATACATACGCAGATATACAACAACTCCAACTACTGCAACGACAATCCCAAAACCTAATAAAACCGCTGCAGCTACGCTTTGCCACACTACGAAACCCTCCTCTATAGCAATGATTAGCATATCTAGGACAAGAGCCGATATGAACCGCTTGCATAAGCGAGCTGATCACCGCTGTCATCAAAGATAGATGCCGTCATTGTTATAGTACGTCTCGTACGGTGTAAAAGTTCCGCTTTGCAGAAAATTTTTCCAGTACCGACATTTGACAAAAAGTGTGTGTTCATTGTTGCGGTTACGGTACGCACAGTCGGATCAAGCATCAATACTAGCCCCATCGCATTATCAAGCATCGTCATAAATACACCGCCATGAACAATACCCATCATATTCAAATGATGTGGCTGAACAGTAAGCGAGATCGTCACAGCGTCCTGTTCCACCTTCTCCAGCTCGAAGCCAACATATCCCCAAAAGGTGGACTGAGCTTGCTTAGCAAGCTCCTCATACGGCCTACTCATTCGTCTGCTCCTCTTCCTCAATTAGCTGCCGTTTTAGTACCTTGCCTACCATTGTTTTAGGCAACTCTTTACGGAACGCATAAATATGAGGAACTTTATAAGAAGCTAGTCGTTCTCTACACCATTGATTGAGCTGCTCTTCAGACACGGCCACATTGTCCTTCAATACAACGAACGCTTTTACCGTTTCGCCACGATAATTATCCTTAACACCAACGACTGCTGCCTCAGTGATTGCGGGATGCTCATACAGCACCTCTTCAATTTCCCTTGGATAAATATTAAAGCCGCTAGCAATAATCATATCCTTCATTCGATCTTTAATGATAAAGAAGCCTTCTCGATCCATTAAAGCCAAATCCCCTGTACGCAGCCAGCCGTTATGAAAAGTTGCCTCTGTAGCTGCTTCATTGTTCCAGTAGCCGCTCATTACCTGTGGCCCTCGAACAACGAGTTCGCCAATCTCGCCTGGTGGTAAAAACTGTCCTGTCTCCAAAGAAAGGATAGCTGCTTCCGTATCGGGAAACGGAATACCGATTGTACCGATTCTGCGATATCCCCATATCGGATTCGCATGCGTAACGGGTGAAGCTTCGGTTAAACCATAGCCTTCAATAAGCTTGCCGCCTGTTATTTTCTCGAAATTGTCCTGAACCTCTAGTGGAAGTGCTGCCGATCCACTTATACAAATTTCAATCGACGAGAGATCAAGCGGCTTTGATTGCTTAGAAGCTGCTTGAATGAGAGCAATATACATTGTCGGTGCTCCTGGAAATATAGTCGGCTTTTCCTTATCAATCGTTCGCAGTACTTCTTCAACCTCGAATTTGGGCAATAGAACGAGACGGCCTCCTGTACAGACGGACAAATTCATCAAGACCGTTAATCCAAACACATGAAAGAGCGGTAATGCCGCCAAATACGATTCTTCTCCCAGACGAATTCGCTCACACCATTCCTTGCTTTGCAGTGTATTGCTTACGAGATTGCGATGCGTCAGCATGACACCTTTAGGCGTACCCGTAGTACCACCTGTATATTGTAGCACTGCAATGTCATGATGATCTGCCAAGGTTGGTCTTTCAAAGGACAAGGCGCTTCGGCTTTGCAATGATTTCCACGATACACAGCCATCGATTCCGTAGGGAATGCTAGCCTTAAAGCCTTCCTTACGCTGCTTAATCGGGTACAGCATATTTTTGGGGAACGGCAAGCCGTCCTTGATTGATGTAACGACGACCGTACGTAGCTTCGGAACAGGACCTTCCTCTGGATTCTCACCTCTTACTCTCGCTATTCTCGGGTACAGCATATCGAGTGTAATAAGCGCGACAGCACCGCTATCCTTAAGCTGATGCTTTAGCTCCCGCTCCACGTAAAGTGGATTCGTCTGCACGACAATTCCGCCTGCAAGCAGTACGCCAAAGTACGAGATGACTGCTTGAGGACAGTTAGGCAGCATAATCGCTACCCGATCGCCTTTTTTAACGCCAAGCCTTCCAAGCCCTCTAGCCATTAGATCTGCTGAAGCATACAGCTGCTCATAGGTAAGCGTCTTTCCCATAAAGGTTAACGCAGGATTTTTCGGATATTGCGTCACAGCATCAATCAAAAACTGTGCTACATTAATCTCGGGATAATCTAGTGTATGCCTGACCTCCTGCGGATAATGTCTTAACCAACGTTTTTCTGACAAACCTACAAATTGTTCACTTTCGCTTTTTACTGTTTCTTGAGCATCCGACGGTTGTTGATTAGGTGTATCCATACCCAATCATCTCCTTCACACGGTATAGTGCTCACTTCCAATAACCTTTGCAGCGATTTGTCGTTTTAATGTAATCACATCTGTGAGTGTTGACTTCATTAATTTTTTTACAATGGACAGCTGCATGCGCTGCATATCTCCAGCTTCCATGCGGACAATTGCCTGCCGCGCATCGCTTTCAAGCTGTTCCATTGCTTCTTGCACATAAACCTTCGTCATAAGACCTGCCAAGCTCTTATCATCATGATCAAGCTTTAATGCGATACGCTTCTTTGCTCTAAGATAAGCGCTCTCCATTGCAAATATAACAATCATCATATTAGCAAGCACTTCTAATATTTCCTGCTCCTTCTCCAGCTTCATACCATATCGCTGAACAGCAGCGCCTCCAAGCATAAGAAATAGCTTTTTCGCTTGCTCGATTCGATAGCCTTCTAAAGCGAGCGGAGCATCTAGCGCAGGCGGTTGCTGAGGCTCAAGCAAGGACGCCTGCAAACCTTCGATTTTCTCCAGCAACGGAAGCTCACCCTTCATTGCTTTTTTGATCAATGTACCGGGAATGAGCAAGCGGTTGATTTCATTCGTCCCTTCAAATATGCGATTAATGCGGGCATCTCGATAGATTCGCTCTACTTTATACTCTTTAATAAATCCATATCCGCCATGGATCTGCACAGCCTCATCACTTACTGCATCTAATGCCTCGGAAGCAAACACCTTAACGATTGAGCACTCCATCGCATACTCACCGATTGCTTTCGCTGCCTGGCGGCCTGCCTCAACATCACTATTACCAGCAATAGAAGACAGCTTATCGTCCATCCACCCTGCTGTACGATATACGATACTTTCCGTCACATACGTCAGCATATTCATATCAGCAAGCTTACCTGCAATGAGTGGATAAGAGGAGAGCGGCTCGTTAAATTGCTTGCGAACGTTGCTGTATGCTGCTGCGAGCTCGATTGCCTCTTTACATGTGCCTAAGCATGCCGCACCAAGCTTGAAGCGTCCGATGTTCAATATATTGAATGCGATAAGATGCCCTTTACCGATTTCACCAAGTACATTTTCTACGGGTACATGCACATCCTCAAAGAAAAGCGGGCAAGTCGACGAGCCTTTAATGCCCATCTTATGCTCCTCTGGTCCAACGCTGAAGCCTTCCATATTCCGCTCTACAATAAAGGCTGTAAATTGCTCACCGTCTATTTTCGCATACACGATAAACAGATCGGCAAATCCAGCATTCGTAATAAAAATTTTTGAACCATTCAATATATAATGCTTGCCGTCCTCGCTTAAGCGAGCTGTACTTTTAGCGCTTAGCGCATCCGAGCCAGAAGATGGCTCTGTTAAGCAATAAGCTGCAATTAGTTCTCCAGTAGCGAGCTTCGGCAAGTACTTTTCCTTCTGCTCCTTCGTACCAAAAAACACAATAGGCAAGGTGCCAATCCCAGTATGTGCACCAACAGATAGCGCAAAGGACGAAGTCCGTGCAAGTGTCTCAGCAAGCAGCGTTGTACTCACTTTATCTAGACCAAGTCCTCCGTATGCCTCTGGAATGTCCGCTGCCAAAAAGCCCTGCTGACCAGCCGTTTGCATTAACGACACCGTAAGCTCATAATTCAGCGCCTCGATCTCTGCATCTCTAGGTATCAGCTCGGTTGCAATAAACTGTGCAGCAGACTCCGCAATCAAGCGCTGCTCACTTGAAAAGTCTTCAGGAATACAAGTAGACATTGGATCGCTCGACTCGATTACAAAGCGACCACCAACTGCAGTTTCTACCGTCATTACATTCACTCCTTCTTTGGGTAGTGCAACACTTGTTCTAATGCGCAATACAGAAAGCCGCTAGCTACCTAACACCTTCAGCTTGAATACACTTCAATTAGCCCTGCTGCTCCCATTCCACCACCGATGCACATTGACACAACGCCTAAGCCACCGCCTCGACGTAAAAGCTCATGAATTAACGTAACGGACAGCTTAGAGCCCGTGCAACCAAGCGGATGACCTAACGCAATCGCACCTCCATTAACGTTAATTCGTTCTACTGGAAGCTTTAGTACTTTAATAATTGGAATGCACTGCGCAGCAAAAGCTTCGTTCAACTCGAACAAGTCGATCTGCTCTACGCTTAGTCCTGCCTTATGAAGCAGCTTCGGAATTGCTTTGATTGGGCCAATCCCCATCACTTTAGGAGCTACACCGGCCACCGCATAATGTCGGAATGCAGCCAGCGGCTTCAGTCCAAGTGCTACAGCCTTTGCTCGACTCATCACAAGCACGGCTGCTGCACCGTCACTCATTTGCGAAGCATTGCCGGCGGTTACTGTACCGTTAAGAGCGAAGGCTGGCTTAAGTTTGCTAAGCTTCTGCAAGGACGTCGTCGCCCGGACGCCTTCATCTTGTTTGAATTCAAAGCTTTTCTCTACATAGCGCCCTTGATCGTTAGCAATGGCGCGCGTAACGACTAAAGGAACGACCTCATCTTCAAATGCACCTGATGCGATTGCCCAAGCTGCCTTCTGATGACTAGCAACCGCGAACTCATCCTGCTCCTGACGCGTAATCTCGTATCGCTTAGCGACTTCTTCTGCCGTATGTCCCATCGTCATGTACACCTCTGGCATCGTGTCGACAATGTCCGGATGCGGTGACAATCTCCAGCCTGACATAGGCACATGACTCATGCTTTCTACGCCGCCAGCTATAATAACATCCGCTTCCCCTGTACGAATTCGCTCTGAGGCATATGCGATGGATTGCAATCCAGAAGCGCAAAAGCGATTAATCGTCACTGCAGGTACGTCTTGAGGCAGCCCAGCATATAACGCAATCGACCTAGCCATGTTCAGGCCCTGCTCTCCCTCTGGCATGGCACAACCAATAATGACATCTTCGATATCTTCTGGGCTTAAGCTCGGTACCTTCGAAAGCAAGCCTTGTATGACCGCTTTGCCCATGTCCTCTGCCCTAACTTCAGCCAGACTTCCTTTATTCGCTTTACCAACAGCCGTCCTGAGCGCCGCAACAATAACAGCATCGCGCTCTCCAGCCTCGAAGTAACCAATCATTCGATCCCCTCCCTTCGTACTAATTCCGCAGCGGCTTACCGGTACGAAGCATATGACTCATCCGCTGCTGTGTTTTTGCTTCGCCGCATAAGCTTAAAAATGCTTCACACTCCAGCTGCAGCAAATATTGCTCACTGACAAGCGCACCAGATAGAACATCTCCTCCACTTACAACATGGGCAAGCTTCATCGCAATCTTCTCGTCATGCTCGCTAATATAACCACCTAGCTTCATATTCTGAATCGCCAGCTTAAGCACAGCCTTCCCTTCGCGTCCTGCTACAGCAACAAGTTCTTCAGTTGGCGGTACATAACCGGCTGCATCAAGTCTAAGCACCTCCTGCTTAGCTTCATAGATTCTGGATTCACCGCGGAGTAGCACGCGATCCTGTGGTCTTGCATAGCCAAGCCTTGCGATTTCGAAGCCGCTTGTTGATGTTTTTGCCAGCGCAATGCTTTCAAACAATGTATTCAAATGCGGCTGTAGATCACCTGCTAGAAGCTTGCGCTCCATACGACCATTCGGCCCTGCACCATGTATTGCGCGCTGCATCGCTAGTATCGCCGCTTCCTTGCTTCCTCCTCCTGCGGGAATTAAGCCGACTCCTGTCTCTACTAAACCGAAGTAGGTTTCAGGTGATGCGACAATAACATCTGCTGGCAAGCACGCTTCCACTCCTCCGCCAAGCGTCATGCGATGAGGAGCTGCAACGACCGGCCGAGATAAATGCTTAAGCTGCTTCATGCTTTGCTGAAACAGCGAAATAATATCCTCAACCTCATCCCATTCCTCATTCATCGCCTCCATCAAAAGCAGCATTAAATTAGCTCCAACGCAAAAATGTTTTCCTTCATTCGCAATAACTAGACCACGCCAATTGCGCGACGTTTCGTGACATGCATAACGAATCGCTGACAATATATCAGAGCCGATCGCATTGCTTTTGGAATGGAATTCAAGAGCTAGCACCTCATCACCCAAGTCAATAAGACTCGCTTCTCGATTGCTCCACACCGTTCCTTTCTCTTCCTTTAGCCTTGCAAGCTCAATGATTCCTTCTTCCTGTTCCTGCAGAACATAGCGCTGTTGATGCACATAGAATGTGTTACCACGCTCTTGCCTATAGAATGATTCATTTCCCTCCGCAATCCATGTCTCTACCCAAGCAGGCAATGGATCACCTTCGCTCTTTATTCGTTCAGCTACAGCTACGAGTCCAAGTGCATCCCATAGTTCAAATGGACCGAGCTCCCAGTTAAATCCTAAACGCATCGCCTTGTCAATATCAGCAATATGTTCCGCAATCTCCCCAACAAGCTCTGCTGCGTACAGTAGTGTTGCTTTAATCGTCTTCCAGGCAAATTGCGCATGAGGATGATCAGGAACAGCACCGATTAGCGCCTTGACCTTTCCCTTGGCTCCTTTTGCTTGCTTTGCTGCCTCAATTACTGGTGAAGTCGGCTTCACGCTTGGAGCATAGCTCAACGTATCAAGCTGCAGTGACTCAATAACACTACTGCCATCGCTGCCTTTAAGCTTGCGATAGAAGCCTGCTCCACTCTTTTGTCCCAACGCTCCCTGCTTTACAAGCTGTAATAGAATGGCAGGTCTAGCGAAAACAGCCTTCTCTTTTTCATCTCTGCTTCGGGAGCGAACATTGTCAACGACATGCAGCAATGTATCGAGTCCAACAAGGTCAAGCATACGATAGGTCGCTGTTTTCGGCCTCCCCATAGCCGGCCCTGTTAGCGCATCTACCTCATCGATTGATAAGCGATAATGAAGCGTTTCTTGCAACGTAATGAGCATGCCATAAGTGCCTATTCGATTAGCGATAAAGTTCGGCGTATCCTTTGCTTGCACAACCCCTTTTCCAAGACGATGCTGGCATAGCCTTGTTAACGCCTCTGTTACTTCTGGAAGAGTTTCTTCGGTTGCAACAAGCTCTACTAATGACATATAGCGAGGCGGATTAAAAAAGTGAGTAACTGCAAAATGCTGTCTCATCTCTTTAGAGCAATGCTGAATCATCGTTGCGGCCGATAAGCCTGAAGTATTGGTGCTAACTAACGATCCCTGTCTACGGAATTGATCGATCCAGCTGAATACCTGCTGTTTAATATCAAGTCGCTCAACAACCGCTTCAACGATCCAATCCATCTCATGAAGCTGCTGACCGTCATCCTCCATATTGGCTGCATGAATCCGGGCACTGAAGCTGCGGTCGTACAACGGCGCAGGCTTTTGTTTTCCCAGATCTGCTATTGCCGACAGTGATAAACGATTGCGCACTTCACGGCTTTTCAGCGTCAAGCCCTGAGCTTGCTCTTGCTCTGTTAAAGAAGAAGGTACAATATCGTACAGCCATACATCAAAGCCTCCATTAGCTAGATGTGCGGCAATTCCCGAGCCCATGATGCCCGAACCAATTACAGCAACTTTTCGCACCTCGGTAAACTTATCTTTACTTCTCATACCTCTCACTATTAGCACCTCTCTCCTCCGATTGGAAAGTATGAACACCGCTCGGTATCGTTCCTTCTCCTAGTACGCTAGCAGCGAGCAGCTCTGCAAAATCACGCGTTAGTATGTTTTCATGCTCGAGAAGCGCCTTCACCCCATCCTCCATCATCGTTAAACAATAAGGACATGCCGTACTAATAACGGATGCCTTCGTATCCAGCGCTTGCTTCGTGCGAGCATAATTGACCCTTGTACCGCTATGCTCCTCCATCCACATCATGCCCCCGCCTGCCCCACAGCACATTGCGTTATCTCTACTTCGCTTCATCTCGACAAGCTCCACACCTGGAATACTGGAAAGTATTCTTCTAGGCGCTTCATAGATATCGTTATAGCGGCCAAGATAACAGGAATCATGCAGTGTAATTTGCTCAGAAAGTGAGTATTGCGGAATAAGCTTTTCATCTACAATCAGTTGATCTAGCAGCTGGGCATGATGCAGCACCTCGATATGCTGCGGCATTCCGAGATCTACGTATTCCTTTTTGAACGTATGAAACGTATGCGGACATGGAGTTACGATACGCTTGACGCCGTAACGTATGATCGTCTCGATGTTTTGCTGAGCCAGCTCTTGGAACAACATCTCATTGCCGATTCGACGAGCTGTATCGCCAGAGCTCTTCTCTTCTAAACCGAGTACTGCGAACGAGACCTCAGCATGATCTAACAGACGAATGAGATCATACAGCAGCTTACGGCTGCGATTGTCAAAGGAGGCCATTGAGCCTGCCCACAAGAGAATATCTGGAGCTTGCTTCTCTGCTTCACATTCCTTCATCGTCTTCACTTTAATTCCTGTGCGCTCATAGCAATCAGCGATCCAATCCGCGCGCTGGCTTCGACTAATTCCCCATGGATTGCTTTGTCTCTCAATGTTCTGCAGCGCTCGCTGCGCATCATTCGGCAAGCTCCCCTCCATGAGCACGAGATGTCTCCTCATATCTACAATCTTATCTACATGCTCATTGCCAACAGGACATTGCTCTTCACAGTTACGACAGGTCGTGCATGACCATAACTCCTCTGCAGTCATCACATCACCGATTAGCTGCGTATCAGCAATCGGTTGCTGAGCGTTCCATGTCCAGCCGGCAGCCTGCTTCTTCATCGTTAAAGAAATATCTGTACAATATTGTTCAAGCTGGTCGGAAGCGTTTGCACTTGCTGTCAGCTTTACAGCTGCTTGAGCCTCTCTTGGACGGTCCTCCACCTCAGTATGCGTATGCTTTATGCTTTCTTGCTGCATCGTATGTGCCCCAACATTGTAATTTCCAACACCGTGTGGCGGATGCTCCCATATTCCTTTAGGCAGCCATGGTGATTTGGATGTCAATGCAGCTCCTTGCTCAATGAGATGATCTCGCAGCTTTACAATCATATGCATAGGCGACAACAGCTTGCCGGTAGCAGCAGCTGGACAAACATCCGTACAGCGACCGCATTCTACACATGCATACAAATCAAGCAGCTGCTTTTGATTAAACTGATGGATATGCCCTACACCAAAGCTCTCTGCATTCTCATCCTCGAGATCCAACGTTGACAGTTTACCTAGTGGTTCATCACGGCGCAGCCAAATGTTGATCGGTGCAACGATAAGATGAAAATGCTTCGATTGCGGAACATAAATGAGGAAGCTAAGCAAAATAACAAGATGCGCCCACCAGCTTATCTCGTAGCCAACTACTGCAGCCGTGCTTCCCGTCGTGATTCCGACAGCTTCAAGTCCGCTTGCGATCAAGGAGCTAATCGGTGCATACTGCTGGGCAATACTGTGCTCGTGAAGTAAGCGCTCGAAGCTTAGCGTAAACAGCACACTTAGCATAAGTAATCCGATAAACCAATACGCAATCGAAGGCTTCGCTCCTCTTTTTAGTCGCTTTAGCTTTTCACCATATCTGCGAAATGCACCAAATATAACAGCAAGCAGCACTAGAACAACAATCCATTCCTGTGACCAAATAAAAACGGCATACAGTGATTGCCACGGAATTAGAGGGACTTCCCATAAACCCTGAAGCACAATATCTATTGCACCTAGCTGCAGCATTATAAAGCCGTAAAAGTAAAAGAGATGCAGCACACCGCTTCTAATATCATTCAGCAGTCGTTCGTGCAGCAGTACTTCCTTACTTACCCGAGTCAGCCGTGACTGCCTCTTTCTTGCCCAACTAACAGGCGTTCCCAACGATAAGTAAGCAAATCTGCGTTTGATAATCTCGATGAACATCCAGATCGATGCACCGGTAACAATAAAAGCTGCTATCAGCTTGATGTAAGCTAATCCGTTCATGATGTTCCTCCCTTCCATTCATCGTGCCAGCTCTGGTTCATTTATATGAGCTTGCGGCAACGATCATGCTTCTGGAAAAACGGTCTAATTCAAATCGAGCTGTCATATGGTAGCACTAGCCGAAAAGTAAATGTATATATATATGACCTCGCATGCGAGAGTGAATTTATTGTCATGATCTCTTATGGAAGGGAGCAGCTTACAATGAAAATCGTCGTTCTAATGAAGCAAACATTTGATACTGAGGAAAAAGTAGAAATATCGAATGGCAGTATTGAGGAGCACGGTGCCAAATTTGTAATCAATCCTTATGATGAATATGCGTTGGAAGAAGCACTGCGAATCAAGGAACAGCATGATGCAGAAATTATTGCGATTACAGTTGGACCTGAACGCAGCAGCGTAGCACTGCGAACAGGACTTGCGCTTGGCGTCGATCAAGCCATTATGATCTGCGAATCAGAGCAAGGTGATCACAGCTATCGTATTGCTTCACTACTCGCTGAAGTTATTAAACCGCTTAAACCTGATCTTATCCTCGCAGGTCTTTTTGCCGTCGATTCTGGAAGTGGAAGTGTCGCACTTCAGCTTGCCCAGCTGCTAAAGCTACCCCATGCATCTGCTGCTGTTAAGCTTCAGCTCGGAACAGCAGAGGAATTATTAGTCGAGCAAGCTCCATGGAGCGGTACGCTTGCTCTCGTTGATCGCGATGTCGAAGGCGATGTAGAAACTGTTATTATTCCTCTCCCGGCCGTCATCACTGCTCAGCAAGGGCTCAATGAGCCTCGTTATCCATCACTGCCTGGCATTATGAAAGCAAAAAAGAAAGCGATTATCGAACGCTATCCATCCGAGCTGCTATCTGAAGTGCATCAGGCAGACTTAATCTCCAGCCTTACGGTACGCACAGCTCTAGCTCCTCCTCCTTCTCGCAGTGCCGGCAGATTGCTATCTGGCAACGCTTCTCAGCAATCTAAGCAATTAGTTCAGTCATTGATTGAAAACAATACCATTGAGCGAGGAGGTAACTAACATGAGCACTTCCATTCTTATTATTGCTGAGCAAAAAGGAAGCTCGCTTCGACGTGTCACGCTAGAAGCTCTTGGTGTTGCAGCAACCCTTCTTAATGGACGCTCTGGGGACATAGTTTGCTTTTTGGCGGGTGAGCAGGTAGAGGAGCTGAAGCTTGCTTCCAATGCGTTGACTACGCACGGAGCTAATCATGTTTATATCGCTGCTGGAGAAGCACATCAGCCATTACAAGCTCTCACCTCTTTACCACCTCTGCTGTCTATCATCCAAGAGCTTGAGCCGGAATATATTATTGCTGGTCATACAGCATATGGACGCGAGCTTGCACCACGACTGGCTGCTGAGCTGAAAGCAGGCTACATCGCGGACATTACTTCGATTGAGGAATCTGAAGGACAGATGTATTTTACGAGACCGATCTACGCAGGGAAAGCATTCGAAACTCGAGTGTTCCAAGGCAGCTCTCCTCATATCGTAACGATCCGCCCGAACAACCACGAACCGGCATTAGCAGCTGATAGCATTGAACCATTGAATGTAGAACCAATCGTCATAACTGAGCAAGCTGATGCTCCACTTCCTTCTATCATTAAAAAGGTAGTACAACGGATGAGCAGCAGCATTGATCTTACTGAAGCAGAAGTTGTAATTGCAGGTGGGCGTGGTGTGCGGGGAAGTGATGGCTTCAAGCTGCTGCAAGCACTGGCAGATGAGCTTGGGGGAGCAGTTGGCGCCTCGCGCGCTGCATGTGATGCAGGGTATTGCGACTACAGCCTGCAAATTGGGCAAACTGGAAAGGTCGTCACTCCTCAGCTCTATATTGCATGTGGCATAAGCGGCGCTATTCAGCACTTGGCTGGCATGAGTCAATCTCGCATGATCGTTGCTATTAATAAAGACTCTGATGCACCGATCTTTTCTATCGCGGATTACGGAATTGTAGGTGATTTATTCGAGGTTGTACCGCTATTAACAGCTGAGCTAAAAGCTCTTCAAAAATAATTTAATAGTTTACTAGATTTATGCTTGCTATTATTATCGATGTCATGGTATACTATTTCTTGTCTCTAAGAGATAAGGAATACGGAGCTGTGGTGTAGAGGCCTAACATGCCTGCCTGTCACGCAGGAGACCGCGAGTTCGAATCTCGTCAGCTCCGCCATCTAAGAACGTTATGAGCCCACTTAAGGGCTCTTTTTTTGTTTTAAATGATTATTAGTCTACAGAAAAAGCAACTATGCGTGCTCGGACGAGGGTTAAAAGAACCATAGCTTGCTCTTCATATGAGGTTGTTTAACGAATATTTAAACAAAGTTGGGACTGTCCGACATAGTGAGTGAAAACTGACTACCGGACGTCTTGTTGTAGCGAATGAGCTGTAACGGCGAACGAGCTGTAACAACAAACGAGCTGTAACAACAAACGAGCTGTAACAACAAACGAGCTGTAACAACAAACGAGCTGTAACAACAAACGAGCTGTAACAACAAACGAGCTGT
>Ga0160467_100681_pt1 | contig 25745 bp, 21 predicted proteins | sample HID1972I_E11MG_FD_108221 | JGI IMG/M metagenome (GOLD analysis project Ga0160467, IMG submission 108221) | Enriched pill bug-associated microbial communities from UW Madison campus, WI, USA - HID1972I_E11 MG | ecosystem: Host-associated > Arthropoda: Insects > Digestive system > Unclassified ... | reverse complement strand
TCTTTTTTTATTGTTACATAACCGTAATGATTACTATTAACTTAAACTTAGGAGGAAATAAAGTGAGTAAGATGAAGCATAAACATTCTGTTTTTTTATTAGTATTGGCTTTGTTAGTAGCCGGTTGTGCTGAAGGGACGAGCAAGATAGAGCAAGCGAGCGTGCCGCTAACAGAGTTAGTATATGCGACAGCAAAGGATATTAATGACATGAACCCTCATTTTTATGCAGGTTCTATGCATGCTCAAGGTATGGTATATGAATCGCTAGTTGAAAACACAGAGCAAGGGATTCAACCACTGTTAGCAGACACTTGGGATATCTCCGAGGATGGTAAAGTGTACACGTTTCATCTGCGACGAGATGTTACTTTCCATGATGGAACTCCGTTTAATGCAGAAGCTGTAAAGCTCAATTTTGATGCCGTTCAGCAAAATGCTGAGAGACATTCCTGGATAAAGCTTTCTAATAAAATATCGAGTGTTAACGTTATTGATGAATTTACAGTAGAGCTTGTGTTAACCGAAGCCTATTATCCAGCTTTAGTAGAATTGTCTATGACGCGGCCGTATGTATTTATTTCACCACAAAACTTCATTAACGGTGGTACGAAAGATGGGGTGTCTGGCTATAGTGGCACTGGTCCTTATAAGCTAATCGAGCATCAGAGTGAAGTATCTGCCGTATTCGAGGCTAATGATAATTATTGGGGTCAAGTACCTCAGATTAAGAAGATTACTGCGAGAGTGATGCCTTCTGGAGAAACGACTTATCTAGCCATGCAGAAGGGTGAGGTTAATTTACTTTTTACAGATGATCGTGGAGCAGACAGTCTAGATGCGGAGTCGATCGAGCAGCTCGTTACTTCTGGGAACTATCAGCTTGTTCGTAGTGAGCCGATGAATACGAAAATGATCGTAGCCAATAGCAGTAAGACAGAATCTCCAATACATGAACGAGCTGTACGTGAAGCAATCTGGCACGCGATTGATCGTGAGACGATTGCAAACGATATCCTTCAAGGGACAGAAACACCTGCCAATACATTGTTTTCTAGCAATGTGAATTATGCAAAGGTCGAGCTTAAAGAAAGAGAGTACGATCTGAACAAGGCCGAAGTTTTGATGGATGATGCAGGATGGACACTTCAAGCAGGTAATGAGGTACGAGCGAAGAATGGTCAGCAGCTCGCGCTAAAGCTGTATTACGATGTTAATGATTCCTCACAAAAAATTGAGGCAGAATTTATTCAAAGCACGTTGAAGCAAGTTGGAATTAAGCTGGATATTACTGGCGAGGAATCAACGTCGATTGCTAATCGTCGAGCTTCTGGTGACTACGAGCTATTATTCAATCAAACTTGGGGACTTGCTTATGACCCACAAAGCACGATCTCAGCTTTTACATCGGAAGCTTCTTACCTACATACAACAAAAGGTATCGCTCAAGCGGATGAGCTTTACCAAAAAATTGATCAAGTGATGGGATCAAACGATGAGCAAACGAGAGTCGAGCTCTATGCAGATATTTTAACGATTGTACATGAGGAAGCCGTATTTATACCCATTTCTAATGGAAGTATTACCGTGATTGCTCCAAAAGAGCTTAAGGGCATTTCATTTAAGCAAACTCAATTTGAGCTGCCTTTCGAGCTTATGCATAATGAGCGTTAGGCCGAGATATGGCTTGAATAACGAAGGCTATGTGTGAAAGGAGATGCACTGTGGGAATCTACATCGTAAAAAGATTGCTGATTTGCATTCCATTGCTAGTAATTATATCTTTTATAACTTTTATATTTACGTATCTATCCCCACTAGAGCCTGTGGAGCTCATATTGCGGGCACAAGGGGTACCGACGATAACTAACGAGCTTATCGAACAAACAAAGATTGAACTCGGCTTGGATCAACCGTTTTTTATTCAATACTGGAATTGGCTTATATCCTGCTTACAGCTAGAGCTTGGCATCTCTTATATTACTGGAAAGCCGGTATGGACACTTGTTGGCCCGGCCTTTCTTAATACGCTGAAGCTTACGCTTGCTTCATCAATCGTCATTATCGTTTTTTCCATTCTATTAGGAATTGTAACCGCATTGAGGGAAGGAAAAGGACTTGATCTTTCCGTCAGAGGGGTGTCCTTCTTGCTAACTGCAATGCCGTCCTACTGGGTAGCAGCACTACTCATTTGGTACTTTAGCGTGAAGCTTGATTTGCTGCCTACAAGTGGAATGGATGGCATGAGCAGCTATATATTGCCTGTCATCGTAATGACGATGAGTTATGCAGGAATATACTTCAGAACGATTAGAAGTGCGATGATTAATCAGCTGAACAGTGATTACGTGCTTTATGGTCGAGCCTGCGGACTACAAGAGCGTACCATTACGCTGCATATGTTAAGAAATTCTATGCAAGTGGCGATTTCTATTTTTTGTATGGCAATTCCAATCATATTAGGCAGCACCGTTGTTATTGAAAATGTGTTCGCATGGCCAGGCTTAGGGACATTAACAGTAAAATCAATTCTCGGCAGAGACTTTCCAATTATTCAAGCTTACGTATTATTGCTAGCTGTGGCATTTGTACTATTCAACACGATTTCAGATATTCTCAATGCTACGCTAAATCCTAAACTAAGGCAGGGGCTGTAAATGAGGCGTGTATTCAGTAACTTGTGGCAAGACAAATTAGGAAGTCTGTCGCTTATTATTATCGCGGCTACGATGCTTGCAGGCATAGGTGCTTCGCTTATTGCCCCGCATGATCCGGAAAAGGTCGATATGAGCTTGCGCTATGCAAGCTCTACCTGGCAATATTGGCTAGGCAATGATCATTTGGGGAGATGCATTCTATCTCGATTAATATATGGCATTCGTCCAAGTCTACTAGCAGTTCTGCTTGCTTTAGCTGTATCGGTCGGTATTGGAGGAGTGCTGGGTTATATCGCAGGTTACTTTAAAGGAATGATAGATAAGCTGATTATGAGAATTTGCGATGTGATGCTTTCTTTCCCCGGCTATGTTATGACACTTGCTATCATCGGAATATTAGGAGTCGGACTAGAAAATATTCTTATTGCATTTGTCATGATGAAATGGGCGTGGTTCGCTCGGATCATCCGAACCTCCGTTATGCAATATACAGATGCAGGCTATATTAAGTACGCCTTAGCGACTGGCATGCATCCTGTCAAATTAATGTGGAAGCATATCCTCCCCGTTACATTTGCAGATATTGCGGTCATTGCCAGCAGCGCAATCAGCTCGATGATTCTGCAGATATCCGGCTTTTCCTTTCTCGGCTTAGGAATTCAAGCACCCAAGCCAGAATGGGGCATGATGATGAATGAAGCAAGAGAGGTCATGTTTACAAGACCTGAGCTTATGCTTGTACCTGGTCTAGCTATTATTATCCTTGTGTCTGCATTTAACTTTTTCTCAGATGCTTTGCAGATTGCTCTTAATCCTAAGCTAATGTCTGCAAAGCATAAAGTAATGAGACGTTCACACACATGGAAATTCAAAAGGGGATTCAGAATGCCTAAAAAGGAGGCCGCCTAAAAGCGATGAAGATATTACATGTGACTGGACTCAATATTACAGATCGTAAAACTAGTAAATCACTTGTCGTTAACAGCTCTTTTGAACTAAAGGAGGGCGATTGCCTAGCAATTGCAGGTGAAAGCGGCAGCGGAAAATCTTTAACCTGTAGAGCAATTATGAGATTGAATAAACCCGAACTTAAGCAGACGGGGAGTATTCTGTATAACGGCGAGGACTTAAATCTGTTATCATCACAAGCGATGCGTAGCATGCGGGGGAAGCAGCTTTGTTATATTCCGCAAAATGGAATGACTGCTTTCGATCCAACCTGTGTTGTAGGTGTTCATCTACATGAAACGCTTGCCCAGCACTTTTCTTGGAATAAAAGCGAGCGTATTACTGCCATAACGCGGGCTGTGGAAAGTGTTGCATTAAAGCAGCCCGTGGAACTGATGAACAAGTATCCTCATGAGTTGTCAGGTGGAATGCTGCAGCGAATTATGATTGCTTTAGCTTTAATCTTAGAGCCTAAGCTAATTATTGCTGATGAACCGACCACTGCACTTGACGCGATATCTCAATACGAGGTCATCGAGCAGTTGAAAGCACTACGCCAAAGATTGAATTGCTCGATGATGATCGTATCCCATGACCTCGGGGTTATAAAAAAGCTAGCCGATCAAGTGCTTATTATGAAGGATGGCAGCATCATTGAGCGTGGACCGAAACATTCAATATTTACGGAAGCTAAGCACAATTATACGAAGACATTAGTATCATCCAAGCTGCTGTTAGCTGATCATTTTAATCAGCTAATGAGGGAGGATGCAACGTGCTAATTGTAGATCAAGTCGGGAAATATTATCAGACTGGAGGATGGTTCTCGAAACAGCGGCAGCATATTCTTAAATCGATTAGCTTTTTATGTAATACAGGAGAATGTTTAGGAATTATTGGAGAAAGCGGCAGTGGAAAGTCGACGCTAGCACGTCTAATGCTTGGAATCGAAAAGCCCGATTACGGTTCGATTACCTTTCATGGAGAGCATGTACAGCAAAGAAAAGTACGAAGAGGCAGCATAAGTGCAGTGTTTCAAGATTACACCTCGTCGATTAATCCATTTTTTACAGTCGAACAAGCGATTATCGAGCCTATTCAAGAGATGAGAAAGTCTAACTATAACAAGGAGATTCTCGACAATCGAATTGATGAGCTGCTTGAAGAGGTTGGCTTGGATGCTAGCTATCGAAGCAGTTACCCTCATGAGCTATCAGGCGGAGAAATCCAAAGGGTTTGCATTGCACGAGCACTTGCAACTGAGCCGCAGTGCATCGTGTTTGATGAAGCAATTAGCTCACTCGATGCAACTGTGCAGTTCCAAGTGCTGGAATTGCTCAGGAAGCTAAAAGCTAACTACCAAATGAGCTATATCTTTATTACACATGATATTCAAGCAGCTTCTTATCTTTGTGATCGACTAATTATATTTCGTGATGGCAGCATTGAAGAAATCATTAACACTGCTCAGCTAAACAACGTTCAATCTGAGTATGCAAAAGCATTGCTAAGTAAGATGATAACGTTATAGAAGAGCTACTTAAGCCATAGATCAAAGCAATGCGAAGTTCCTTGTATCTCGACTCTTATCTCGACTCTTATCTCGAACATAGCTCATATCCCGCATCTAGCTTAGGAACTCCAGCATAACTGGGAAAATATTCGTTGGTAACAGTTTCAATATTTCGTCTTGACAAATGCTTTTGCAATCCCTATAATCTCTAACAACAACATATTGAAATGTATTGATTAGAAATAGTAGAAGTAATATGTGCTTACAGAGAGCCGTTGGCTGGTGTGAAACGGCAGTATCGTTTACTTTGAACTCGTCTATGAACAGCTGCCTGAATGTGTAGGGTTAGCCGGAATTCCACCGTTAAAAGGATAGATGGTGATGGCCATCGAAGGAGATCATTTTATCCCATGGATAAAGTGAATTAGAGTGGTACCGCGAGTTAAACCTCGTCTCTATATAGAGACGAGGTTTTTTTGTTGATTAAAGTCCGGGTTTAATCAACCTCGCTTCATATAGATGCTTGTTAACTTACTTTTGAGGAGGGTTTTCCATGAACCGAAAAATAATCGTACTGGACACGACGCTGCGTGATGGCGAACAAGTTCCAGGTGCAAAATTAAATGTGAAACAAAAAATTGAGTTCGCTCATCAATTGCAAAAGCTCAATGTAGATATGATAGAAGCAGGTTTTCCATCTTCATCGAAGGGTGATTTTCAAGCGGTACAAGAAATCGCGAGACAGGTTGGCAATAGTGTATCGATTACTGCGCTTGCTCGCGCTGTAAAAAGTGATATTGATGCTGTTTATGAAAGTATAAAGCTTGCTCAGCAACCGTTTATCCACATCGTGCTTGGCACGTCAAACATTCATGTTGAGAAGAAATTTAATCGATCAAGGGATGCAGTGCTGCAGATGGGGGTTGAAGCGGTCCAATATGCAAAAACACTGCTTCCGCATGTTCAGTATTCAACAGAGGATGCGTCGCGATCAGAATTTGAATATTTATGGACTACGATCGAAGCCGTCGTAAAAGCTGGTGCAACAATCATTAACGTACCTGATACGGTCGGCTATGCTGTACCTGAGCAGTTCGGCGAGCTTATCTTCAAAATTAATGACCGCTTAAAGAATTTAAATGATAAGGTTATTCTAAGTGTGCACTGTCACAATGATCTTGGCATGGCAACAGCTAATACACTTAGCGCAATTAAAAATGGTGCAGATAAAGTAGAGTGTACGATTAATGGCTTAGGTGAACGCGCAGGTAATACAGCGCTTGAAGAGGTTGTGATGGCACTTAAGGTGAGAGAAAACTACTATCATTGCTATACAGATGTTCATACGACTGAGCTGAGCCATACGTCAAAAATGCTTACTCATCTGACTGGTCTTGATGTTCAGGTGAATAAAGCGATCGTTGGCGATAATGCTTTCGCCCATTCGTCGGGCATTCATCAGGATGGCTTGCTGAAGGATAAGAACGTATACGAGATTATGTCTCCAGAGGAGGTCGGTGTGGACAGTATGGAGCTAATCTTAACCGCGCGATCAGGGCGACACGCATTTAAGAACGCGGTACAAAGAATTGGCTTCACACTAAGCGAAAAGGATGCGGAAATGCGGTTTCAACAGTTTCTTACGTTGGCTGACGAGAAAAAGGAAGTGTATGATCACGATCTATTCGAGCTTGTCAGCAAGCATTTTTCTGCCGCCGATCAAGCCAATCATCGCTTGTTCGAGCTAGTATCATTTGAGGTGACAACGAATGAGACGAATCCTTCCGCTACCGTTGAGCTGAAGTATGGCGATCAAGTGCTGAAGGGGAATGCAGGAGGAAATGGTCCAATCGATTCGCTTTACTCTGTGATGAAAGATATTACGAAGCTCGATGTTACGCTTAAAGATTATAAGATTAACAGTATTTCCAGAGGCAAGGAAGCGATCGGACGTGTGAATATCCAGATCTCATACGCAAACAACACGTATAGTGGGCGTGCGATGGACACTGACATTATTAAAGCAAGTGCGATGGCTTTTCTCAATGCGCTAAACGCTGTCATGCTTGAGGAAACAACAAAGAATGATGAACAATAAATAAACGTAAATGACTAAATTAGATTGGTAGTCTTGTGATACATCTAGTTACCAATCTAATTTAGGACTAGTGAAAAGAGAAGGATCTCATGTACGAGATCTAGAATAAAGTTATTGCTCCAATAACTCAATTAACTTATCCGTTATTGCGGCGGGAACGGTATAAATCGTATGTGTATCCTCGACCTTCATTATCGTGCTTTTTTTACCGCTCTCACCAACCCATAGATGATAAACCTGCTTGTTCCCATCGTTATAAACGATTTCAAAATCAAATTCAGGTGCAACGAGATCGACTATTCCTTGTACTCTAACAGCACTCGAAACAACATCTTTAAATACTTTAAGTGATTCTTTGTCTTCATAGACCGTAAAAAAATTAGTGTTAACGTTGCTAAAGCCTTTAGCATTAGAAATGCTAACTTGTGTTATATCAATTTCATTATCAGACTCTGCACCTGAAATTCGATCAGTATTAGAAGCTTCATTATGTGATTGGCAACTCATTAGCATTACAGAAATAAGCATAAACAATAAAACTAAGGATGTTTTTGTTCTCATATCATTTAACTCCAATCATCGTTTCTTTTAAGACAGACGTAGTATTGACAATTAAAGTTTCATATTACGATATCATTTATCTAATCTTACATCGCAGCAAGCATAACGAATGAGCCGAAAACATAAGCGGCAAGCAGCTCATCACCTGCGCATAGAATAATATAAGTTAATTCGTGTAAACCTAAAAAAAATGCTAAGGAGAATCCGAGCTATGCATCGCAAACGAAATTTGAAAATGAAGAAAGTTGATCTATCACATCTCGAGCAATATTCCCGTCTGTTGCGATATGTTTTCCAAGTTACGCATAAGGAGTTGATGAAATCAGGCTGGGATGAAGAAGAGATCGTTCATGCCAAATCACCAGTGCTAGAGCAAGCCGATGTTATAGGTTGGTTCGACGGAGATGAATTAATTTCCCAAGTAGCCACCTATCCATTTCAAGTTAGAATATTCAGTCAAACGTATGATATGGGCGGTGTAACAGGTGTAGGCACGTTTCCCGAATATTCAGGCCAAGGGCTGATGAACAGATTGCTGCTACAGGCACTTGCGAATATGAGAGAAAAAAGGCAGTCTATTTCTTACCTGTATCCATATTCTATTCCATACTACCGCCGCAAAGGGTGGGAGATTATTTCCGATAAGATCGTATTTGAGGTACAAGACTATCAATTGCCTAAAAACAAGCCTGTGCCTGGCGATGTTGCGCGCGTTGATCCAGAAAGTGATGATGTCAGAAAGGCGTATGAACAATACTCGTTGATCACGCACGGAGCGATGCTACGCAATGAACTTGCTTGGAGTGAGTATTGGCGCTGGGATTCCGATGATCTGACAGCTGCCGTTTATTATAGGGAAGATGGAGAGCCAAGCGGCTACATATTGTATTGGATTGAAGATGAAGTTTTTCACGTTAAAGATATGATCTTTATCGATGAGGAAGCGCGCAGCGGACTTTGGAATTTTATTAGTGCGCACTTTTCGATGATATCGAAGGTGACTGGCAATATTCATACCGATGAGCAGCTCTCGTTCCTGCTCGAGGATGCTGATATTAAAGAGACGATCTCCCCTTACTATATGGCACGAATTGTTGATATTGAGCAATTTATAGACAAGTATCCATTCAAGCCGGACATCACAGAGCGTGAGTGGACGTTCACACTCCATGATCCACTGCTATCATGGAATCAGGGGACATTTTCATTGTATATCGATAAGAATGGAAAGGGCAGCATAACCCGCTCCTCAAAGCAAAATGAAGATAGCATCAGCATCCAGACGATGACTACAATGCTGCTCGGATATAAACGCCCCGAATATTTGCATAAGATTGGTCGCATTAAGTGCGGACCGGATACGCTCGACCTTTTAGAAGATGCGATAGAACAGCACACACCTTATTTTTCGGATTTCTTTTAAGTCTGGAAAGAGTTGGTTAGCGTAACTAGTAATCTATTATTCACCGATTGTGAAACTGTAATCCAAGACCTCGTTCGTTACACGATAAAAAGTGAACGATCGGGGTTTTGTTTTGTTTTATTCTTATCTGTTTAATATTGCATAGGGCCGATCTAAATAGGTAAGCCTATGAGAGATTATTCATATATGCGGGAGGTAGTTTATAGCATGTCAGATACGAATCTTAAAAACAAAGTTGCATTAATTACAGGTGCTGCTTCAGGAATTGGCCAAGCTACAGCAATTGCCTTGGCGAAGGAAGGCGCTAAAATAGTGCTTGTTGATCTTAATAATCGACGGGCTGAAACAACAGAGGAGCAAATTAAACAGCTAGGCGGACAATGTATCTTCGTAGATACGGATGTCGCTGATCCAAAGCGTGTTGAGCAAGCCGTTCAACAAGCAGTTGATACGTTCAAAACGATTGATATTGTATTCGCCAATGCTGGCATTAATGGAACCGTTGCACCGATCGAGGACATTACACCTGAGCAATGGGACGAAACGTTAACTACGAATCTAAAAAGCACATTTTTGACGGTAAAATATGCGGTTCCGCATATGAAGCAAAACGGAGGCAGCATTATTATTACAAGCTCCATTAACGGCAGCAGAAAGTTTTCTGGATTCGGCATGTCAGCATACAGCTCCTCGAAAGCAGGCCAAGTTGCTTTTGCGAAAATGGCGGCTCTAGAACTGGCACAATACAAAATTCGTGTCAATGTTATCTGTCCAGGCGGAATTGAAACGAATATCGGTGAAAATACGTTCAAACAGCCTGAAGTAGAAAAGATTCAAATCCCTGTCGTTTATCCTGAAGGCAGCCAGCCGCTTGAGCATGGCCCTGGTAAACCTGAACAGGTGGCAGATCTTGTTAAGTTTCTAGCTTCATCATGTTCCAGTCATATTTCAGGAACTGAAATCTTTATCGACGGTGCAGAAACGTTGCTTTAAACTTAAGAAGATTTTCTTGACATTGAAGAAATTTGTCTGATATAGTGAGTATCAATTTATAACAGTGATGAAGAGGATACGAATAATATTGAACGATTCACAGAGAGGGAAGTGCATGCTGAAAGCTTCCTAATGCAGCGATATTGTTTACTCCCTTGGAGCTATGCATGCAAACATGCATCGTCTTATGGTACGTTACAGCATAACAATGAGCCGTTTTAGCTTTTTATTATAAGCGGGAATTTGGGTGGAACCACGGGTTAATTAGCACATACTCGTCCCTATTAGGGATGGTATGTGCTTTTTATATTTTCTAACTTTTGAGAAAAGGAGAGAACGTAATGTCAAATCAACACATCTGTATTACATTTCCAGATGGCAAACAAAAAATGTATGAAAAGGGGATTAGTCTAACGACGATTGCTAAGTCGATTAGTTCTAGTCTTAACAAAAAGACGATCATCGGGAGTGTTAATGGTACGTTAGTCGATTTGACATACCCGATTATGGAAGACGCTCAGATTGCGCTTTTTGATCAGCATAGTAAAGAAGGAATTGAGGTAATTCGTCACTCGACTGCGCATTTGTTGGCACAGGCGGTAAAACGATTATATCCGGGCGCTCATTTTGGTGTGGGACCGGTTATTGAAAATGGATTCTATTACGATATCGATGTGCAGCATTCGCTTGTCCCAAGCGATCTTGAGCAGATCGAAAAGGTTATGCACCAATTAATTAAGGAAAATATTCACATATCGCGTAAAGAGGTAACTAGAGACGAAGCTCAAAAGCTTTTTGCGCATGATCCATTGAAGCTGGAGCTGCTTGGCGATATTCCAGAAGATGATATTGTGAGCGTATATGTGCAAGGGGAGTTTTATGATCTATGCCGCGGGCCGCATGTCCCATTTACAGGGAAAATTCAACACTTCAAGCTGCTGCATGTATCTGGCGCTTATTGGCGCGGAAATAGTGAGAATCAAATGCTGCAGCGAATCTATGGCGTTGCTTTTGCAACGAAGGAGGAGCTGCAGGAGTATTTTGTATTTCTTGAAGAGGCCGAGAAACGAAATCATCGTAAGCTAGGCAAGGAGCTTGAGCTGTTCATGTTCTCAGAAGAAGCGCCAGGCATGCCGTTCTATCTCGCTAATGGTCAGATTATTCGCAATGAGCTGGAGTCATTTCTACGTAATCTTCAGTCGAAATATGATTATACAGAAGTGAGAACACCGTTTATGATGAATCAACGGTTGTGGGAGCAGTCGGGTCATTGGGATCATTACAAGGAAAATATGTACTTCACGCAGGTTGATGATCAAAGCTTTGCCTTAAAGCCGATGAACTGTCCAGGTCATATGCTTATATATAAAAATGAGCTGCACTCTTATCGTGATTTGCCGATTCGTATGGCAGAGTTCGGACAGGTGCATCGTCATGAATTTAGTGGGGCGTTGAATGGCTTGCTGCGGGTAAGAACATTTTGTCAGGACGATGCCCATATTTTTGTAACGCCAGAGCAGATTGAGGATGAGATTAAGCTGGCGCTTCGCATTATCGATCATGTGTATCAAGTGTTTGGCTTCGAATATGAAATCGAGCTGTCCACACGTCCAGATGATTATATGGGGGACCTGTCATTATGGGAGCAGGCTGAGCAAGCATTAGCCAATGTGCTCGATCATCTAGGCTTCCAATATAAAATTAATGAGGGTGATGGCGCATTTTACGGACCTAAAATCGATATTCATATTAAGGATGCGATTAAGCGAAGCCATCAATGTGCGACCGTACAATTAGATTTCCAATTGCCAGAGAAATTCGATCTGAGCTATATTAATGAGCATAATGAAAAGGTGAGACCTGTTGTTATTCATCGCGCTGTATTTGGCTCTATCGATCGCTTCCTTGGAATTTTAATTGAGCATTTTGGCGGAGCATTCCCGTTATGGCTTGCCCCTGTGCAAGTCAATGTAATTGGTGTTTCTCAAGCGCATGCAGACTATGTGTCACAGGTCGTTCAAGCGCTTAAGGATGCCAATATTCGCGTAAAAGCAGATGATCGCAATGAAAAGCTCGGTAAAAAGATACGTGAAGCACAAATGAAGAAAATCCCGTATTTGTTAGTGCTCGGCGATCAGGAACAGCAAAGCGCAACTGTAAATGTCAGAAGATATGGCGAGACAGAATCGTTAGAGGTTACATTAGAGGCTTTTATCGCGGCTGCTCAGCAACAAGCTGTTCACTCGAAGGAACTGTCTAAGTAAAACAGCTTCAAGCTACCTAGTGAGCGAAGGAGCGAATCGATTCTGGAAAACGATAGTGGCTCGCCTTTTAAGCCCGATTCTACCTTTATTAATTTAGAGGAGAATCGGGCTTTAAACGCGAGTGGAAGAACGATTTGCTCCGTAGCGGCTTTCTTCAAGCAACTTTTCAGACCGCTCAAGCTCCTAACGTTCGTCATATGTAACTTATGACACTCATCATCTGCTGTTTCAGTTAAGAGATTGATATAATAGGAAGTAAATAACGGGAACGGGTTGGAGGGTGAAGTTACAATGCTGAACGGTAGCTTGAATATAGGCATATTTGGTGATTCTATTGGCAAAGGGATATTGCTGCGTCCTGATTCTACTCGATACAGTACGCTCAAAATTGATCTGCATAAGTTAATCGGTGCAAGCGAGCAGCGGCTATCCATTCAAAATTACAGTATGATGGGAAGTACCGTAACGAAGGGTCTTTCTGTGCTGGATCGGCATTTGGATAAAGTAAAGCAGTATCAAAATGTACTCTTAGAGTTTGGCGGAAATGATTGTGATTATAATTGGCAGAACATATCGGAAAATCCACATGCAGCACATGAATGCAATACTCCGATTCCATTGTTTATCAAAAAATATACGGAGATGATTGAGAAAATCCGTGAGCGCCAAGGTAATCCGATTATGCTAACGCTGCCGCCATTAGTGGCAGATAAGTATTTTGAATGGATATCAAGGAATCTTAACAAAGACAATATTCTAGCTTGGCTTGGTGGCGACGTGAATATGATCTATCGCTGGCAGGAGCTATATAACGCTAAAGTCACATGGCTTGCTTCACAGCTGTCGGTACCTTTAATCGATATACGTGCTGCGTTCCTTCAGCAGCATCACTATCAAAAGCTAATGTGCGAGGACGGCATACACCCTAACGAAGCAGGATATAAGTTAATTTATAAGACGATATCAGAGCAATATCTTCAATCGATAACCACAAGCTTAAAGACAAAGAACGAGCAACATTAATATCAAGATGTCTCTATTTCCATTTGATTGTTGACTTACTGATTTGTTTGTGATAATTTTGAATTACTAAAAAAAGGGAGGTGAGTGCGATGAAACCCGTTCAAACTATGCAACTAAATGCCGTTTCATCCTGCTCATCTACGACAGTGGTGCTTTTTCAATAGCTGTTAAACATGTTTTCATCTAGAAAACATTGTTTTAAGCGAAAAAGCTAGGACCATGGCTGGATGATGCCATGGTCTTTTTGTGTTCAAAAAATTGGAAGGGGAAGATGATCTTCAATAAAATTAGAATCGCATACGGTGAACAGCTACAAAAGTTTAAGCCATTATTAAGGGAAGCATACCAGTGCATCTATCGTTACCAGTTAGATCGTACGGCAGAACATGAATTAGAAATGCGAAATGCCATTCACGCGACAAAAGTGACTCTGGAGTTTTTCTCTAATTATTTGCCATATTCAAAATCAAAATATATATTTGCGCTGAAAAGACTAGATGAAATGGCGCCATTTGACCTCATCATGTGTTTTGATCAAGCGATTTTTGAAATGCATGTATGGGAAACACTGTCGGAGCTTGGGATTAAACGAGGACAGTGGGCTAAAGAAAATCCTTGGAGCAAGGAGTTGCGTGATCTATTGAATGAGCGCCAAGCGGTTCAAAATGCTGATAACACTATCAATACTGAAGAAGAATTCCTTGCAAGCGGCACTACCGCATGTAGAGGAAGTGCCCAAGGACGTGCCTGTATCGCTCTAGATAAAGAACAATTTCCTAAAATAAAAAGGGGAGATATTCTTGTCACAACGATGACAACCCCAGATTTTATTGAAGTAGCCCACTTAATATCTGGTATCGTTACAGATCGTGGCGGCATTGTCTGTCATGCTGCAATACTATCTAGAGAGTTCAATATTCCTTGTGTTGTCGGTTGTCAAACCGCAACGACAACGATCAGAGATGGTGATCTTATTCGATTAGATGCGACCTCCGGAATCATTATGGGTGTGATACAATGACTCACTATCTATACTTGGTACCTCTAGAGGATGCAGTAGATTCGATGGAATACGGAGGAAAAGCAACGCAATTAAATCACGCGATCAAGCAAAAGCTCCCTGTTCCGAAAGGTTTTGTGATTTCTAATTCACTGCTTGAACAGGTAATACAGGGCCAAATTTCTTTGACATCAGAGCTGACTTTAATTCTGAAAGAACTGGGACCAATTGCAGTTCGTTCATCAGCTATTGGTGAGGATAGTCAGTCTAAAAGCTACGCAGGGCAGTATAGTTCATTGTTAAACATTGCTTCGGTCACAGATGCTGAGCAAGCAATCATTGCCGTTCAAGAATCAGTTTATTCGAAGCGAGTAAAGCTGTATAACGCTAGATTCGGGATTACTGATACACCTAAGATGGCGGTACTTCTTCAACAAATGGTAACTGCCAAGACATCGGGAATTCTATTTACACAAGACCCTGTTGCCAAAACTGACGAGATCATTATAGAAGCTAATTGGGGGCTGGGTGAGACGATTGCATCTGGGCAAGTAATACCCGACTTTTTTAGGTTAAGTCAGGAAGGGCAGATCCTTGATAAAAAGGCAGGAAATCATACTCATCTGTTGGGAAATGACCTTTGTCTAGATGAAATGGAACTTCTACAGCTTCATAAATTAGCAAAATATTGCAAAAATATATTTGGTAAGAATCTCGATATTGAATGGGCGTTCGATCAGCAGAGGCTCTATCTTCTCCAGTGTAGGCCAATAACATGCTGATACTCCTTACTCGCTTACTTTAACTAAACATAAGGGTGGAATCGAAATAAATGGAAATTAGAACGGAACTGCTGAGCGACTTTGCTGAAGTGTTTAATTTGAATGTTTTGGCTTTTAATAAAAGGGAGGATGAATCTAAACTGATCGCTAGGATTAGAGAATCTGATGGATTTATTCCGGAATTATCACTTGTAGCCGAAGAAAACGGAAAAATAGTTGGCCACGCTTTATTTAGTGAAGCCGAAATTGTTGATGATGAAAACCACTACAATGTAATCGTCCTCGCTCCTATCGCGGTTCTGCCCGATCAACAAAAGCAGGGCGTTGGAGGTAGGTTGATATACGAGGGTTTAAAAAGATCCAAGGAATTAGGTTATCATTATGTGTTCTTGATCGGACATCCAAGCTACTATCCCAAATTCGGATTTAAGTCAGCAAGAAAATATGGTTTTGAGCTAACACAATTTAATGTACCGGATGATGTCTTTATGGTTTATGAATTAACAGATGAACGGAAAATTAAGGGGGAGCTTATGTACCCATCGTCATTTTTTGATCATTAGAACAAATTGCTCTCTTCAGGTGGCACGAAGGATAATCAATTTTTTTAGGAGCATTAAGTAAAGAAAGGAGTGATGTTTTATGAATAAACACGCATTCAAAAATATTATGAAAAGAGGGGATAACGTTTAGTGATCTATCGTTTTCCCCTGACTATGAGAGGGGAAATCTATGAAAAGAAGTGAAGTGCCCAGCTTAGCGTTATTGCAGCAATTTGCTGATGAATGGTTTGGCAAACAAGTCGAGCTAGAAAGAGTAACAAAAGGGAGCTCTACATACGTGTTTCGCATGTCTGTAGAACATCAAACGTATTATCTTCGCATTCTACCAGAGCTAGATATCAGCTTTGAAGCGGAGGTTAATGCGCTTAGGCTGCTTAAGAGTAAAGGTGTTAATGTTCCTAACGTTATTCATTATGAACGGAGCAACGATAGCATTGGCTTGTCTCTTATGATAACAGAAGAGCTGCTTGGACAAGATCTGGATATGCCTGACTTGGTGCTGGAACGTGACAGCATCGATTCTATCCTGTTCCATGCAGGAGAGCAAATTGCACTTGTTAATCAAGTCAAGGTTGATGGTTTCGGAGAAATTGATCGAGCGGTATTAGATAAACTGACTGGCGAGCATGCTACGATGCAAGCCTACTATGATCATTTTTTGGAGCATGATCTAACCGCATTGCATAGTTATTCGCTGTCAGAGTATACGATAAACGCAGCAAGGCGTGTTTTGGAAGAAGGCTTCAAATTAATTAACGAACAAAATTCTTATTTGGTGCACGGTGACTTTGATACTTCGCATATTTTTCACCATAATGGAGCTTATAGTGGAATTATTGATTTTGGCGATATAAAGGCTGGCAGCGCGCTATATGATCTAGGACATTTTAGAACCCATGACTTCATAAACGGCTTTGAGCCTTTACTTGCTGGATATAGCAATGTGAAGGAACTGTCCGAGCAAGACAAGCTGGAAATCTCAGTATGGGCGCTATTTGTCTCAGTGAGAAGACTCGGTATGATTCATAACAGACCGAGAAATTTTTATCACGATCATCTGGCAAATGCATTAGAACGTATAGTTGACGAAATCATTATTTTCCGTTAATGTATTGAAAAACATAATATGAAATGCGATGATCAAGACCATTTTGCTCCATGCATCGTTGTACAGAGAAGAAGTCCACCGGCTGAAAGGCTTCTCGAAACGATCGAGCATAATTCCTATCTTGTGAGCTATAACGATGGTAGGTAGCACTATCGTTATCGGCATAATTTGCCGTTATCTTAATGAAGGACTTTAAGCAATATATGTTTTGCTTAAGTCGAACTAGGGTGGTAACACGACATATTCGTCCCTTGCGAATATGTCGTGTTTTATTTTAAAAAGATAGAAGAGGCGTAAGGAGGACAACGAAATGAAGCAAAGTCAATTATTTTTTTCAACATTACGTGAATCACCGTCTGATGCTGAAGTGATTAGTCATCAGCTGATGTTAAGAGCTGGCTTGATTAGACAGCTAGCTGCCGGGATCTATAGCTACATGCCGCTCGGACTTCGTGTACTAAGAAACATAGAACGGATTGTGCGAGAGGAAATGAATCGAGCGGGTGCCCAGGAATTGTTAATGCCTGTTATGCAGCCTGCTGAGCTATGGAAGGAGTCTGGACGTTATGATGTTTATGGTCCAGAGTTGATTCGTCTGCATGATCGGCAGCAACGAGAATTTGCACTTGGTCCAACACATGAAGAGGTTATCACATCGATTGTGCGCAACGAAATTAATTCTTACCGCAAACTGCCGGTTACGTTGTATCAAATTCAAACGAAATTTCGTGATGAACGCCGACCTCGCTTTGGCTTATTGCGAACTAGAGAATTTGTAATGAAAGACGCTTACTCCTTCGATACCAATTGGGAAGGACTCGACGTAACGTATCAGCGGATGTATGAAACGTATTCTCGGATTTTTTCTCGCTTGGAACTCAATTTTCGTGCAGTAGAAGCGGATGGTGGGGCTATCGGTGGTGAAGGCGGTACTCATGAATTTATCGCTTTGGCTGATATTGGTGAAGATACAATTGCGGTGTGTGATTGTTGTCAGTATGCTGCCAATATTGAGAAAGCATCGGCTCGTGTCGAGCAAACTGATGTAGCTGCGTTGACAGATAAATTGAGCGAGCAAAGCAGTCAACAAGTAGAAAAAGTCTATACACCAGACGTATGTACGATTGAGCAGTTGGAGCAATATCTTTCTATTGATGCTAAGCAGATCATAAAAACATTGCTATTTATCGCTGACGATCAGCCTGTTGCTGTTGTTGTTCGTGGGGATTATGAGGTAAATGAGCTAAAGGTTAAAAACTATTTAATGGCATTAACTATTGAGTTAGCTGATGCAACAGCAGTTGCAACTCATATTTCTTCTGTAACGGGTTATGTCGGCCCAATCGGTTTATCTATTCCGGTACTTGTTGATTACAGTGTACTTGCGATAACTGATGGCATTGTCGGTGCTAACGAGCAGGATTATCATTATGAGCATGTTAATGTAATCAGAGACCTGGATTTGAAGCATGTAGCTGATTTTCGCAATGTGGCAACAGGTGATCATTGCCCACGCTGTGAAGATGGAAGCTTGCAGTTTAACCGTGGCATTGAGTTAGGACACATATTCAAGTTAGGTACGAAGTACAGTGAGAGTATGTCTGCAACGTATCTCGATCAAGCAGGAAAGTCCCAGCCATTCATCATGGGCTGTTATGGTATCGGATTATCACGTGTTTTAGCTGCGATGCTCGAACAGCAACATGGGGAAGGCATCATATGGCCAAAAGCAAGTACCCCGTATCAGCTTCACGTCATTGCCATATCTTATGCAGATGATAGCCAACGACAGCTAGTGGATGCTATCAATGAGCAGTCGAAGCAAGCAGGGATCGATGTACTTATTGATGATCGTGATGAGCGAGCAGGGGTTAAGTTCAAGGATGCAGATCTAATCGGCATCCCGTATCGGGTTATCGTAGGAAAAGATGCGGCAAGCGGTAAGGTAGAGTGGATTGATCGTGTAAATAACACGAAAGAAGTTGTTGATGCATCAACAGTACTGGAGCGATTGAACATTATGTACAACAGCAAGTAAAACGCATTAGATGATGAGCTAACACTATAAATAAGAATGCCGAAAAGACGTTAAATGTGCTTTTCGGCATTCTTATTTAGTGAGAAACTAGAGCTTCTGTTATTGATCCAAGCCAGTAACCTGAGCTGGACCTTGAGCAATGAGCCGAGTCATAATTAACGCTAACTCGCGTGGTGATTGCACCTGGCCTGATTCAAACCAATGCTGCAGCACACCAACATTGGCAGAGGAGATAAAAGCAATCAAATAATCCTTTGGAACTTTAATGTTCGACGCTTGATCCTCGGGAATATAATCGGTTAGTTTATTAAACAATTTTTGCTGCATAAATTTTTTAACGTTCATGGCGAATGCAGGATCGCCTTTCGCTCCTAGCATGAGTTTACTAAAGTCAGTATGCTCATACCAGAACTCAAGGATCGCAACAATTCTATCATAAGGCTCATCTCGTTTTGCAGCTTTAAGCAGTTCGTCAATTTGAATTTCATTCGCGAGTAAGGAAAGCTCATCCATTAATTGTTGCTGGCACTGTTGAAGCAAATCAGTTACATCCTTGTAATGAAGATAGAACGTGCCTCGGTTGACTTCAGCGCGTAATGTAAGATCACTTATTGTAATTTTCTCCAAGCCCTTTTCTTGCATCAATTCGACTAGTGCTTGACGAAGCAATTTTCGAGTTCGAAGCTTTCGTAGATCAGTCTTTTGGGTCATCGATACAATCCCTTTCATAAAAAATATTTGCAATATATTTTTCCCACTCAACAAAGTGATCTTTGTTTGTTGATTAATGAACAATCAGGTACGATATTGACTATTGATGTTTCTTATAACCTAATTATAATTGACAATATGGTTGTTATTCAACAGTTTGTTCACTAAAGTTAGAGGAGAGAGAAAGAAATGTCATTATTTAAGCAAAAATTTTTATGGATAGGTACAGTAGCTGTATTTATAGCTCTTATGATCTTCAGTTTAGCTATGATGGGATCAGTGTTAGGTGCTAAAGCCAAAGCACTACCGGTTGCTCTCGTAGTGCTTGATCAGCCAATAGATTTGCCTACGGGTGAAAAGCTTGCACTTGGCGAAATAGTGAAGCAAAACATTACAGGTCTAGATCAACTTCCAATAGAATGGATTACGCTAGATTCAGAAATCGCTGTTCAAGAAAAGCTAGACTCTCAAAATGTATATGGAGCATTAGTCATCCCAGCTGATTTCAGTAGTGGCGTATTGACTATACAATCTCCTTCGCCTACACCTTCTACTATTAAAATGTATGTAAATGAAGGTATGAATACTCAGGCAGCTACTGCTGTCAAAGCAATACTGAATCAATTAATGGAAGTAATGAGAGGCGAGATGTCGGGCAATCTCTTAAATCAAATGGGGCAGCAAACTGAGCAAATCCCCGTTCAGACAGCAAAAGCATTGTTTACTCCTTTTCATGTAGAGGAGGTAGTTGTTCATTCAGTGGGTACTAACAATGGTAATGGAGCTGCACCGAATCTTTTAACACAAATTATTTGGATTGGATGCTTAGTAATCAGTATCTTTCTGTATTTAGCCGCAAAAAACACAGATAACACAACAAGTCGTAGAGCAGGAGTTGTTACAGTACAACTACTAATGGGTGTAATATTAGCTGCTGTTGCTTCAGGCTTTGTCGTATGGATGGCCAATTCATGGTATGGAATGCATATGGTTGATCCAACAAAGGTGTGGTTGTTCTTATGGTTGGTAGCAGCCGCATTTTTTATCCTGCAATCCGCTTTACTGAACTGGATTGGTTTCCCGGCTATGGGCTTACTTGTACTGCTACTCTTTTTCTCATTACCTATATTAAATCTTGCTCCAGAATTTATGCCGCAAGTGACTCAGGATTGGCTATATTCATGGACTCCACTTCGCTATGCATCATCCGGACTTCGTACGATCATGTACTTCGGTGGGGAAGAGGGAATGTCACTGCCTAGTGGTGTGATGTGGTGGATAGCAGGCGTTGGAGCAATCGTTCTGTTAGCTTCAAGTGTTCGTAAAGGAAATGATAAGCAACAAAAGCAGTTGTTGGGCTAATTATTACCACATAAAAAAATATAGAATACACCTATTAGAATGGATGTTGGTGAGCTGTAGTTTCATCAATGAATATCTGATAGGTGTATTTTTTTACTTCTAGCTGACATATATACAAAATGACAAGTTATCCGGCTTCTTGAGAAAACAGTACAGGATTGAATAAATTTACATTCATATGTATAATTATACATAACGGTTAATTAATATACAGAAACTAGGAGGAGAGCTATGAAGTACAGTGTATTTATTGATGGGCCGGAAGGCACAACTGGCTTGAAGATCTTTGAGGATTTATCAAAGCAAGCTAATATTGAAGTATTGCGAATTGACGATGAGAAGAGAAAAGATAGTGAAGAACGAAGTAAATTACTGAATCAAGCGGACGTTGTTTTCCTATGTTTACCTGATGCTGCTGCAAAAGAGTCCGTAAAACTTGTAACAAATGAAAAAACAAAAATTATTAATACCAGTACTGCCTTTAGAACAGCTAAGAATTGGGTATTTGGTCTGCCTGAGATTAAAAATCAACGGGATTTAATTCGCTCGTCGGGAAGAGTGACCGTACCAGGCTGTCATGCTACAGGCTTTATTCTAACGATTAGGCCTCTAATTGAAGCAGGTATTCTTCAAAGTGATTATCCTATAACTTGCTATTCTGTTACGGGCTATTCTGGTGCCGGAAAAAAAGGAATCGAGGAGTATGAGAATACATCAATTGCTGCTGCAAAACAATTAAATGTTCCCAAGCATTATGCGTTGCAGCTCGATCATAAGCATTTACCTGAGATGGCTATGTATTCGGGACTTTCACATGAGCCATTGTTCACGCCTATCATTGCGAACTACAGACAAGGATTAGCAATGACCATTCCATTAATTAGTAGAATACTGCTGAAAAGGTCATCTGCTAAGGATGTTCACGAGATATTATCCGCTTATTATGCAACAGAGCGTTTTGTACATGTTATGCCATATGATTCAGAAGCATGTTTTGATGAAGGGCGCTTCAATATTACAGCATGCAATAATACGAACCGCTTGGAAATTTTTGTGTTTGGTAATAATGAAAGGATCAATATCGTATCCAGATATGATAATCTTGGGAAAGGTGCTTCAGGAGCTGCCGTGCAAAATATGAATCTAATGCTCGGATTTGATGAAGGCAACAGTTTAGTGAATTGAATGGCTTTATACTTTTAATACTACACTCGTAGTAATTACAAATGCATGTTCAAAGCGGCAGCCGAATGTATATCGTGCTGTCGTTTTTATATGATTTGCGCTTATTTACTTTCATTGTTAGCATAGCCATTGTATTGTGCAACCATCAGTTGCAATTTCGTTCAACTAACGCTTGCTACATCTTTAACATTTTATTTGGTATTATTAACGTAACGCTATGACCATTGAATAGAGCAGAAGGGGCGATAATATGCTGGATTACAAAAAAATTGGAAGCAGAATATTGCAGCTTAGAAAAACTAAAAAAATGACTCAAGTAGAGTTATCTGAGTTGCTTTGTATAAGCCACCAAGCTATATCCAAATGGGAAAATGGCGAAAGCTTGCCCGATATTGAACAGTTGTTACGTCTGGCAAAGTTGTTTAACTTGACGATGGAAGAAATCTTGCTAGGTCAAGTAGATGAAGAGCGTTCAGTAGAACTGATAGACCAGTCTGACAAAGTCGTCTCGGACTCTACAGATGCACTTTGGAATGAAGTATTAAAAGGGATTAAACAGCAAATAAATGAACGTAGTTACGACACATGGTTTAAATATGCGAAAGGAAGATTAAAGGACGATACATTTATTATCAGTAGTCCAAATCAATTTTCAACCGAATGGTTGTTGAATAAGTATTCCTTGCTTATTGCTCAAACTTTAGATACTATAACGGGAAATTCCAATATTAGGCTGGAATTTCAAACAGATGCTTCAATCCAAATGTTCCTACCAGAGAGAATTAAATAAAAACAAAACCAATTGAACGTATAAACGTATGTAATGCTTAGAGCCTTAACTTAGCTTGTATGCACGAAAAATATACAAAGGAGTCTAGTACATTTGATAAAATTAACGCGCGGAATACAAATTGCTTTATTAATAACGTTAGTGTTTTTAATTGTTTTTCTTTATTCTAAAGTGAGTCATTTATTTACCTCATTATTCGCACTCGCCCAGGTGATATTTGTGCCCATACTATTAGCGGCATTTTTCTACTACTTGCTTCGACCAGTTATTAGCCTCATGGCCAAATATAAAATAAAGAGAACTATTTCTATCTTAATAATATTTTTAGTGCTCTCAGCAATTATTGCGTGGTTTATCGTGGCGATGCTGCCGATGCTACAAAAGCAATTTATTAGCTTATTGGAAAATGCCCCAAGCTTTTTTGATGCAATTGGAAAACGTATTGCCGAGCTACAACAGAATGAAATGTTTAAATCGATATTTCCAACAAGTAACTTTGATTGGTCTACAGTTTCCAACTATATCAATAAAGGGCTTTCGAGTATCAATGCTTATATTGGCAGCTTAGTAAGCTTCGTATCCAATTTTACTATCGTACTATTTATTACACCAATCATACTATTTTTCTTGCTTAAAGAAGGGGAGAAGCTGCCAACGAGAATCGTAAATGGTTCTCCAACACGCTTTAAAGATGATGTTCGAGAGATGCTAGGGGATTTTGATAAAGTACTTAGCAGCTTTATTGTCGGTAGAGTGTTAGTAAACGTTGCATTAGGTGTGCTGATGTATATCGGTTTCATTATCATTGATCTGCCTTATGCGCTATTACTGACGACAATTGCGGTCGTCGCGAACTTTATCCCTTTTGTTGGAGCGATACTGTCATCTGTTCCCATTGTAATCGTTGCACTAGTTGATTCTCCGACTAAAGCGATCTGGTCGCTCGTTATCATCTTACTGGCGCAGCAAATTCAGGATAACTTGATTGCACCGTACATTTTTGGTAAGCAGCTGAATATTCATCCGTTAACAACGATTATTCTTGTTTTAGGTGCAGGGAAAATGGGCGGGATTATCGCAATGATCATTATTATACCAGCCTACCTCATTATAAAAGTCATTGTGATTAAGATATATGCGTTGTTTTTCAAGGAGAAATGGGAAAACATATAACGTAGAATTGCACTTTTCATATCGTAATCCACCATAATATACATAAAAACGAGCGTATCTAGTAATAAGGAGATGCGCTCGTTTTTATGTACTTAGATCGTCGCATTACTGATTATCGTGCTTTATGATGCTTATACCTGCAACGAATAAGTAACCAAAAGTAGAGAGCATAACGATCATCAAAACTACTGGCAACATAATAATATCCTCCTCATAATTAATATTCATTCATAAGAAAGAATACGATGATTGCTTACTATTCTAGCAAAATAAATAAGTACTGCATACAATATTACGTTTCTTTCGAAAAGTATTCATAACTATGACAAATCAGTTAACTTTAATAGTATTTTCATTCATTTTTTTTGATTTCTGGAGAAGGGATAGTATATTTACTTATTCCAATATTTTCATAAATAAAGTATTGTGATCTTCAGACTACAAGTGTAATATTAAAGATGTAGACTACACATGTAATCCACATAACATTTAACGATTTTTTAGGAAGCAGCCGTGTTACTTAAAAAGTCCGGAGGAGGAAATCATGCCCAATCACATACCAAAAATTTCAGATGCGGAATGGGAAGTTATGAAAATTATATGGGCGAGACCTAATATTACTGCCAATGAGATTGTTGAGAAGCTCGAGTATAAGCAATGGAGCCCAAAAACCATACGTACACTAATTAAAAGGTTAGTTGAAAAGGAAGCTCTGAACTACGCTCAGGAAGGTAAGCAGTATACTTATTATCCATTAATTGAAGAAGCAGAATGTATAAGACTAGAGACACAAAGCTTTATGAAGCGTATTTATGGAGGGGCATTACAACCGATGCTAGTTCATTTTTTGAAAAATGAAAAGCTCTCTAAGCGCGATATTGAGGAACTGAAAAGCATTCTAGAGCAGAAAGAGGAATAGCGTATGAGCTCTACTTTAGCTGGTTTGTTCGCGTGGCTGCTCTCAGTTTCTATAATGGGAAGTGTTCTTGTACTGTTTATACTCCCAGTCAAATATGTATTACGCGATAGATTAAGCCCAACATGGACCTATTTATTGTGGATGTTGCTTATCGTTCGGTTGCTATTACCGTGGACACCCGAAAGCTCATTCAGTGTGTTCAATATCATTTCAGTAGAGCGTTTCGCTACAACTCACGAAAATCAACTGCAACTTATAAATTCTGAAACACAAGATGCTCTAGCATCCAGTGCTACAACGACCGAAACTGAACAATTAAAACCTAAATTGCAGGAAGTAACCCTACCTAAAGAAGAAAGTAAGTCCATGGTTGCTCCTAATTCAAGCAGCCTTACACAGGGGTATCCATTAAACTTTTCACTAATTATACAAACTCTTTCAATTGTATGGTTAGTTGGTTTCTTGCTCGTATTAGCTGTTCTGTTATATGTTAATGTACGTTTTGTAAAAAGTATTAAACATGAACCCGTCGTAAATGATCAACGCATACAGCAGTTATTTATGGCCTGTAAGCAGAAGGTAGGAATTAGACGTCATATTATCATCGTTCGTTCTAGTAAAGTCTCGATCGCCAC
>Ga0160467_100677_pt1 | contig 25904 bp, 17 predicted proteins | sample HID1972I_E11MG_FD_108221 | JGI IMG/M metagenome (GOLD analysis project Ga0160467, IMG submission 108221) | Enriched pill bug-associated microbial communities from UW Madison campus, WI, USA - HID1972I_E11 MG | ecosystem: Host-associated > Arthropoda: Insects > Digestive system > Unclassified ... | reverse complement strand
TCCATCCAGCGGATATTCCGCATGACCAATTCCTTTCTTCGTTCTTCAAGTATAATACGGAGCGCTTCAGCACTACTACCTGCAGTAAAAGGAATAAAGGAATTTTTATTCCACCGTGTTACCATTAGTTCATTCAACTTTTTCATAGCGAGCTGCACCTTATTATTCCGGGCATAGGCCTCTGCCAATGTCAGATAAACCTCATCTATTGCGATTCCTGAGAATGAAGATGAGTAGGCATCTCCACTATATTGCCCCTTAAAAGAATAAAGACCATCGTCATTGATGGAAAAAAATAACTGTTTTCTTAAATCATCGTCTTCGTATGACTGATAAAGTTCATTGTCTATGCGAGAAACTGAGGGATATATAATTTCACTTGTCAGTGTAGTTCCATCAAAGAGTATCTCTTTATTAAACTTTTGAAAAGAAGGATTAAGATCGGTACCGATTGTATTATAATCCAATAACGTATTATCCAGTTTTAAAGATGCATCCGCCATTTCTTCTGCCAATCCGAAATCGGATATCACTAATGCCACACGTGCTAAAGCCGCGTATGCGGCCGCTTTTGAAGGACGACTTTTATAGCTGCTGGCATCTGGCAGCAATAAAACTGACTCCTTCAGATCGGCTATAATCTGTGCATAAGTTTCATCCAGTGATGCCCGCACGGAAGGATAATCAGCATCCGGTGATAATCGCAGCGGCAAACCCAAGGTAGTTTTTGCTGTAATTTTGTTATAAGGCAATGTAAAGACATTTGCGAGCTGAGAAAGTGCATAAGCCCTAAAGAATAAGGCTGTACCTTTAATCCGATTAAACTTATCACTATCCAAACGATTATCGATCGTCTTTAACACTTCTAGTACCTGATTTGCAATAAGGACCACTTTATACGGCCCCTGCCATTCATCATAAGCAACATTCACATCGTTCTCCCAGATATAGGTATCCCGCTGCGAAACAATACTCAGTGACATCCATGTCGGATCTGATAAATAAAGATCATCAGAAGCTGTTTCTCCAGAAACTGGAAACATCGTGTTCATTTCCGAATAATTATCTAAAAGTGCATCACAATCTGTTAGATTATTGGGAATAGTCATTCTTTGGTCCGGCTTCTCGTCCAAAAATTTATCACAGGACATAACAAGCAGCAGTCCTATCATTATTGCAATGTGATATAATATCTTTTTCATAATAACTTGATTTATAAGTTGATTTCCACTATATCCCGATATTTACTCCCAGAGAAATGGATAGCGGGTAAGGTATTGCATCGCGATATTCAGGGTCGATACCTAACTTATTAGCCCGCCAGAGAATCACATTTAGATTCTTGGCAAAAGCATAGACCGAAAGACTTTTGAAATATCTGTTGCTTGCAATGCGATATGACAGATGGATATCCTGTAACCGTAAATTATCGCCCTTTTCCACCAGGACCTCCGAGCGGTTAAAAAAATCGCCCCGATACGAATTCAAAGGATAGCTCACCGAGGGCACAACGGTAAACAATTCGTCTCCCGGCTTTTGCCATCTACGACCATAGTCTGCATGACCGCTACGGTTTTCAGCAGCTTTAACATCCGAAAAGCTTTTTCTAAAGAAATAATGCCCCCATCTAGCTTGCAGATTCACTTTTAATGAAAAATTACCATAGTTAAACTCGTTGCCTAAAGAACCATAGAAAACAGGAACTCCAGGACCGACATCACGGATATTATCCATCGAACCGTTCACTATATTATTATAATCTGTACTCTGCACATTGCCTTCATAACCAATAGGATTACCAGTTTCATGTTCAAGTCCCGCAGATCTAAAAGCAAATACAGCACCTACATCATGGCCTTCCATCATAACAGAACTTGCGGTACCCGCATTCTGCGCATAATTGATCGGATAAGGATACTTATAATAATACTTAGCAACTTTAGTCCGGTTACGGCTCAACAGGAGCGTGCTACCCCACGAAAACTCGCCTACTTTCAGATTCGTACTGTTCAATGTCAGTTCAATTCCTTTTCCATCCAGCTCACCCCCATTTGTTAAAATAGATTCATAACCTTTTGTAGGATCAATAGGTACACTGGTCAACAGATCCGTCGAACGTCTGCGGTACCATTCAAATGAACCATTGATCCGGTTTTTTAAAACCGCAAAATCTAATGCCACATTTACTGTATTAATCTTTTCCCATCTAAGAGCAGGATTTGAAGGACTGGATAAAGTTGCATAGGGTAATCCTGTTGTATAATCAGACCCGCTATAATACAATATCGGGAATCCGCTGCTGCTGGTATTCGATTTTCCTGCAAAACCATAGGTAGCTCTCAGCTTTAAACTGGATAACCAATTGACCTCGTAAAACGGTTCTTCATGTATCAACCAGGCCATACCTGCTGACCATAAAGGTTGCCACTTGTTATTGGATTTAACACCAAACAGATTGGAGGCATCCTGTCTTACACTGCCCGAAAGCATATACCTGTTCTTATAGGCATAATTCACATTGCCATAATAAGAAAGATACCGGTCTATCTTGTACTCTGGCTGGATCAGATCTTCAATAGCATTTCCGCCAACTTTCCGGTTGAGGATTGGATTTAAACTGACAAAATCCACAGGAATATGACTGAGGTTGTCTTTATTAAAACCGTACATCACGTAAGAACTTCGTGAATAAGTGCGCTGCCGTATCTCTGCTCCTGCCATCACATCAATTTTATGGCGTTCAGATTTATCTACTAAAGAATAATCTGCCTGAAAACGTCCCATATTACTCCAGGTCTTATCGTTGATATCGTATAAACGATCTCCGACAGGAACAGGCCTTTTAATAATTTCATGATCATTCCACCGTGTATATAGATTGATGATATTGCGCATGGCATATGAACCTATGCCCATCCAGTCCTGGATATTATTGTGTACAGATTGATGCGCATACATGACCTGTAAGTTCAGTTTTGAGAACAACGTATATTTTAAGGCTAGATTAATAGAAAGATCTACGGGATTGCTTGTATTACTGTTTTGGTGCAGTTCGGCAAGTGGATTGTAGCTCCAGTCTAGTAACCGGCCATTTCCGGCAGTGTCGCGATAGATCTTTTTATATGTTGCCAGTTCAATCTGGCGCGGATTTCCCTGATCATCTACCAGCCGTAAATATGGCCATGCTCCACCACCGCTTCCTGCATCAAGAGTTCCATAAGATATGCGCGAATTAATACTATTGTCTGAGGATCTAACATTTGTATAAGCCATATCAGCTGTTATCTCCAAATCTTTTACAGGTCTGGCCTTAAGTGATGAACGAAGTGTGGTCCTCTTCACAGTTGACATCTCCAGATGTCCTTTATTATTATCATGGCCCAAGGATAGTGAATAAGCCAGGTCACGGTTACCGCCGGAAATATTTAAAGCATACTGCTGATTAAATTGATTGCGGTAAACATACCTGCGGTAATCATCTCTGATATCATATTCTTTAAATTTCGCTATTTGCTGATCGGCTTCAGCCTGAGTAATTTTATGTTGCCGCACAGCATCCAAAAGCTCAACGACAGGACTCATAGTCGGATAGCTGGTTTTATCTTTTAATTTACGGTCGAAGTATCCTTTGTCAAAAAGAAAAGATTCGTATTCAATAAAGTCACTGCTCTTCATAAAAGGTAACGCATAAATATCGGGTTTATCGACGACTGTAATGTTAGAATTGAAGGATAAGGAAAACGGTGCATTGTATTTACCCTTCTTACTTGTGAGCACCATCACACCATCACCGGCACTTGTACCCCATATGGAGGCAGCCACAGCATCTTTTAAGATCGTGACACTCTCTATATCATTTGGATTGATATTACGGGGATCACCTTCATAAACGACATTATCCAAAACGATTGTCATCCCCGCATCGCCGATCATTTTTGAACTCCCTCTAATATTAAATTGATATTGAGGCACATCATTATAAGCTGCTCGGTCTAAAAATTGATAATCCTTGGTAAATTTGGTACTTACACTAGCATTCTCCAAACGGTCTATAATGGTAGCTCCTACTCGTTGATTCAGTAACTTATTGTCCACAAATTCAAAGCTTCCAGTCGCCCTTTCTTTCGGTATTTTTTGGTATCCTGTAGACACCACTTCTACCTCGTCAAGTTGATTTTCAACAGGATTTAGTTGCACAGACAACACCACACCATATGTATAATCCAGCTCCAGGGTTTTGTAGCCGATAGAGGTGAACTTCACTTTGCCCGTACGCTGAGCCACAGCGATGCTGAAAGAGCCATCTTTCTTGGTCGACGACTTCATGTTATCCGATTCAGCACGCACGGATACAACTTGTAACGGCTTCTTATCTACGGCAGAAATTACCGTTCCTTGCAGAACATAATTTTGCCTATTCTGAGCTTGTGAGGATACTGATCCGAACGTCATCATCAACACAAACATCAGCGGTACTGAAAATATTGATTTTATTGATCGTTTCACAAAACACTCATTCACAACATCTCTAACACCTTCTTGCATTTGATTTGAAAAGCATTTTAAGCGATTAGACAGATTATTAATGCAAAACAACTCAGATGCCTGACAAAAGAAATTGAATCGCTTAAAACCTCTTATTTTAGATAAAGCGCTTTCCGTGTAGGGATTAAGTATGGATGAAGCATAGATAAAGCGTTGATAGTGCGTCAGTAGTGCGTAAACGGATACCGTTTTACGCACTATCCATGCTTTATCTATGCATATGCAACGCTTTACGGACGCTTGATCTACGCTTTGCCCATTGGAGTACGGTGCTTCACCAGCTGTCGCCTTCAAGTCCGTAGCCAAGCTACTGCCGTTAGTACCTATTTGGTAGCTCTCTAGTACATTCCCAGTACCTTTCCGGTATCTTATCAGTAGGGCGTTAGTGAATAACCTGTACACTGACCGTACCTTCATAATGATTTTAGCAAGTACATTCTTCATGAAAATCATAAAAAAAGCAAAGCTATCGGTTCGAATCTTGTTCGGACTTTCTTTTAACCTTGTAGTAAGTTTCCCTGTAACTGCGCAGTACTTGCAAAACACCTGCACCGTCCTTTTCCTGGTGCAGGGACGGGAGAGGTACGGTGCACATACGGTGCAACGACGGTCGGAGGTAAAACAAGGTCCGAAGCGGGTTAAAAGAAGGTATATAGCGGGTACCTCTCAGAAAATGCCTCAATTTGCTGTTTGCCATATCCAGTAAATTGCTACTAACTTTCTTTTCCCTGTCTTCACCCCTTTTTCTACTTCCACTCGGGTTTTGCTCGACAATCCTTCGACTTTTCATGCACTGTCGCCGATGAAATCCCGATGCCAAGTCGAAGCCCAGTCGCAGAAACTTAGAAGTTGGTGTTAAGTTGGTCAGGAAAAAATCAGAATTTATTCTTTTTGATATTTTTTCTTTTTCCATTTCTGAGGACAGCTTACAAAACCAAGCTGTTGCATGTGCAACATTATTTTTAAAAGCGTTTTTAGCATCAGCATATTTGGATGCTACCCAATGCTTATTGTACTTGCTTTTTATCGTATAAATGGATTGGATGATACCCTTTAAGTAGGCATGTATTCTCCCACCCTTAATAAAATTCATCATTTTATCGTTAGTAAATTATACTTAATAGCACGAAAGAGATCGCTTCGCTAAGTATTTAAGGTTTATAATTTTGGCATTTTACCTGAGGGCAATAAACGTTCAGGACAGCTTCAAAATGAAGCTAGTCAAGAGTCCGCAAGATTGTGCTCAGCATAAATAAATAAAACGAATGGAATCGAAAAGCGTTAAATGGTCTTCATAACGGTTATATATTGGTCTGCAATACGCTTTCATCGATTAAGTCATCGTAATGACTTTACTCCGTTTAAGTCAAGGGGGAATTTTATTTGTTGCTTTAAATAGTTTGTTTAACTCCATATTTTAAATAATTGAAAAAGAAGTGAATACATGATAGGCAATAAGAATTTAAACTATTATTGCTACCAATTACTTAAATTAGACCGTTTACACAAAATCGAAATAAGGATTCAAAATTGAATATTAAAATATACTCTTATACAGGAGGTGATTTTATAACACAAAAAATGCCAACCCAATCCAAGAATGACTGGATTGACAAAAAGTCGCCCTTTAAAAATAGGGCATCTTTTAACTCATTACTGAGGACTGAGAACTCCCCAATTGTTTGGTCAAAAGTGAACTCTTTTGTAAATAGAAATATGTATTTCTTTAAGTTTATATATAACATCCTTCATAAATTTTGGTTTCTCAGGCCTAGTAGTGAGGATGAACGACACAAATATAAGAATAACTTTTTAATTCACACACATGTGTGTGAATAATTTTAATTTAAATGAGCTACTTAGCTTTTAATATGGAAGCTATAGAGCAGTATGTGATAGACTTTGTTAGAAATTTAAGGACTGAAGAGAACTTAAGACAGGAGGATATTGCTTACATTCTAGATGTAAAGCCGTCATTTATTGGAAATGTGGAAAGCAATTCTAATCGTGCTAAATATAATTTAAAGCACATAAACATGTTAGCTGCTCATTTTGGGAAATCACCTAAGGATTTCTTACCTTCCGAAGCTTTACCTGAAAAAAAATAAGATTAGAAAGATTCAATTTTAGCAACACAAAGACTTTTTACAATTTCATGCATTTGCTCAAGCTTATCCAACAAATCTTTACACTCTATTTCAGAGATATCATAATTAGGTTTGTACCTTGCCTCAATGTACCCACGCTTTAATAAATCAAAAAGCCTATATTGATATTGATCATCTTCTGGCATTCTAAATAATCCGAATAATTCCCTATTTATATGCTTAGAATAAATACGCATTTTTTGCAAACTATGCATAGATGGTTTGTAGCCTTCAAATACTAATAGTACAGTGGCGTAAAAGTTTTCAGCCGCTTGATGAAGGTAGAATACACAATTTCTATAACTCTGTCTTTCGAACGCATTATTTGCATCGATCAAAAACTCCGAACCATTGCGAAACCAAATATCAAAGTAATCTTTCGCTTTTTGCCTTGCTTCTTCCGCTGTTAAAATTTTTGGTGAAACGAATTCTGTTGTCTCCTTGTCATATAGTGTAATTCCTTCATCTATTATACGCATAAAGAAAAACTGTCCAAATAATAAACCCGTATTAACGTGAGTAATAGGATTGGCTAATACACTGACGAAGCCATCAAAATCTTCACATCTATTTTCGATATGACTGATTATCTGCCCCTCTTGACCTTTTTTATCATCACTTAGGATGACAAGGAAATCATAATCACTGATGTAACTTATTGTAATACCATCTTCAACGTAAGAAGAATCAACCCACTTACCTGTTGCATGACTACCAAATAAAATTACTTTTTCAGGATCAGCCTCCAGCTTAATAATCTCAAGTGCTTGAAGTATTTCATTTTGCTTTTCAGCTGGTAAATGTGATAATGCATTCATAGTTTAAAGATACAAATAAGTATGTTGAAAGGCAATAAATCAAACTAATAATAGAATATGCGAACAAATGCTCCATAGTAGGACCGAAATTGAAATATACCTGTATTTTATACTAACAGTAATGCGAGTAGCAATGGTTATTTTTGACAATGAATCTTCCCAACCCAGAAAATGTTGATTTTTGAGATTAAAAGACATTATGATACAAAACGAAATTTTGATGCCAAAAACATTAAAATAAATGCATTGATAATCAGTAATTTATATCGAAATAATATCAAATTGTATCACATATGTTATAAAGTTCTTTTAAATTTTATAGAACAATAGTACATTAGATTTCAGATATAAGAATCCTTCTTATTTTTACCTTGTATTGATATTTATTCACGTCTACTAAATTACGTATCCTACCTATCTTCAATATGAGGAATTTACTAACCAATGTGCTAAATTGAATTAGCCATTTATCATAAATCTATTCTTATGGAATGTGTAAAGACATAATTAGATCATAACACATATTACTGAATGAATAGAAAATTACAAACTACACTAAAGATCCTGGGTATTGTTCCGACAATGCTTTTTTCAGCATCTTTACTCCATGCCCAAAACAATCAAGTAAAGGGTACTATTGTGGACAGCCAATCTAAAGCCGCAATAGCTGGAGCTACTATTAAAGTTATTGGAACATCAAAAGCAAGTTCTACGGATGCTAATGGTGTTTTTCAAATTAACGTCGACGATAAGAATCGTATTTTGAGCATTAGTGTGATTGGTTATGAAACCAAAACCGTTACATTGGGACCAAATGAAACCACTATCAACGTTAGTCTTGTAGCGCAGACACAGCAATTAGAAAGTGTAGTCGTTACGGCACTAGGTATCAAGCGCGAAAAGAAATCATTGGGTTATTCTACTACTTCTGTCAAAGGGGAGGATTTTACTGTTGCTCGCGACCCTAATTTAGGTAATGCATTGAGTGGTAAAGTCGCTGGCGTGAGTGTTGCTGGTAATTCAACCGGACTAGGTGGAAGTAGCCGCGTTGTCATCCGTGGAGCTGCCTCAATGACCGGCAACAACATGCCATTATATGTTGTTGATGGTATTCCGCTCACTAATGACAATCAAGGTTCTGCTGGACAGTACGGTGGTATGGACATGGGCGATGGTCTAAATAGCATTAATGCGGATGATATTGAAAATATTCAAGTATTAAAAGGTGCTGCGGCATCAGCGCTATATGGTTATAGAGGAGGAAATGGTGTTATTATGATAACCACCAAATCTGGAAAAGGGACCCAAGGTATAGGCGTCGAATTAAACAACAACATGACCGTCAATACCATCTATGATTATCGTGATTTTCAGGAAACCTATGGACAGGGTAGACAAGGGCTCAAACCAACTGCTGCTGGGGCTGCAAACGACACCTACAATCAAAGTTGGGGAGCTAAAATGGATGGAAGTCAGGCTGTCAATAAATTTGGAAATACTTACGCTTATTCACCGATTGACAACTGGAAGAATTTCTACCGAACAGGTTTAAGTAATCAAACTTCTGTAGCTGTGAGTGGCAGTGATGAAAAATCAACTTTTCGTCTTGGTCTAAACAATATGTACGAAGGGTCAATTCTGCCTAATGCAAAATCAAATCAACGCGGAGCTAATTTAAATACAACCTATAAAATTACACCTAAGGTACAATTGGGCATCAATGCCAATTATATGTTTGAGTTTGTCGATAATCGATCAAATCTTTCGGATGGTAATGGTAACACTAACGCCAGCCTTCTATACCTAGCTAATGGCTATGATGTCCGTTGGTTGGAAGCTGAGGTAGATGAATTCGGAAAAGAATTGCAACCAGGTAACAACGTTTATTTTAATAACCCTTATTTTCTACAATACCGCAAATCTAACAAGTCAACTAAAAAAAGACTTACTGGTGGATTCAACCTGCGTTATGATATTACCGATTGGTTATATGCTCAAGGTGCTGTCACTCGTGATGGTTTCAACCTTGCTTTCAAACAGATTCAGCCTAAGGGAGCTTCTGCCGATCCAAATGGATATATCAATGAGTATAATAATGAGTTTGAAGAAACAAATTTCAACTTCCTAGTTGGGGCAAAGAAAAAGCTAGGTGATTTTTCTATCTCTGCAACAGTTGGTGGTAATGATCAAAAGACTCGTACCGAAACTTGGGGAACTGATGGCGGCATTCGTCCTTTCATAGTAGATGGAGTTTATTCGACAGGAAATGTGGCTGCCGGTACACGTACTTTTAAGAAGTTATATGGTGAATATAGAGTAAAGTCTCTTTATGGTACTGCTGATTTTGGTTATAAAGATTTTTTATTTTTAAACTTATCAGCTCGTAACGACTGGTATTCAACACTGAATCCAGACAAGAATGGTTACCTATATCCATCCGCTAGTTTAAGTTATGTCTTTACCGATCATCTTCAGTTACCAGATTGGATCAATATGGGTAAATTAAGATTATCTCGAGCTGCAGCATCGAATGGTACTAAGGCATATCAAACAGCATTGGCATATCAAACCCAATCATTCGAAATCCAGGGTCAACCTATCGGAACAATTAAAAATTCTACCGTTCCAAATGCCAATTTAAAGCCCGTTCGAATAAGTGAATGGGAGGCTGGAGCAAATCTAGAATTTTGGGGAAATAGAATGGGCTTAGATTTGGCTGTTTATCAAAAAACAACAAATGATGATATCGTTCAAGTGACTACAAGTACTGCTTCGGGTTATTCCACTGCGATTCAAAATATAGGTGAGTTGCGCAATAAAGGTATTGAAGTATTGTTATATGGTGATGTCATCCGCGCTACTGATTTTAAATGGAAGAGCTCCATTAACTTTGCTTTCAATGACAGTAAGGTGCTTAGTCTTGGAGATCAAAAAAGCTTAAGTTTTGAAGGTGGAGTGTCACGATCAGGAAATGCTTCTGTACAAAATATTGTAGGTGAATCTTATGGACAGATTGTTGGTTACAGATACAAGACAGATGCTTCAGGAAATCGCATTTTTGATGACAAAGGTCTTCCAGTACGCTCTGATGCTGTTGATGTACTTGGTACTGGCGTATATCGCTTTACCGGCGGATTTAGAAATGATTTTACTTATAAAAACTTTAGTCTAGGTGTTTTACTTGATGTCAAATTAGGTGCAAAAATCTTTTCAGGAACCAACCTGAACCTTTATGGATCCGGTTTGCATAAAGCAACTTTAGAAGGCAGGGAAGGTAATATTATTGGTAAAGGAGTTAACTTATCAGGCGCAACCAATACAACTGCTGTCGATGCAGAAACTTACTGGAAATATGTTGTCGATCAATCTTTTACTGAAGAGTTTGTATATGATGCTGGTTTTGTTAAATTAAGAGAAATATCTTTTGGATACAAATTACCAAGTTCAATTTTATCAAAAACTCCTTTTAGAAGCGCTTCGTTATCTTTAGTAGGGCGCAATTTATGGACAATCCATAAAAACACTCCCAATATAGATCCAGAATCTGCTTATAACAATGGTAATGCGCAAGGGCTTGAATTGAATGGTTATCCAATGACACGTAATGTCGGTTTTAACCTTAATCTAAAATTCTAGAACGAGTGGTTTAGCAATTTGCTAAACGATCAGATTGAAAATTAGTAATAGGAAAAAAGAAAGAAAAAAATGAAAACTAAAATATTATACCTCTGTGCTGTAATTGGACTTGGATTGTCCTCTTGTAGTAAATTTGGAGACGTGAATGTCGATCCTGAAGCAATAGGAAAAGACAATATGGACTATAAATTGCTTTTTACCAATGTACAACAATACGGCTATGGTACCGAGTATGAAGCTTGGCGTAATGGATTGATTTATATCAGTACAATGCTTCAACATACAGCATCTGTGGAAAGTTATTGGAGTGGAGACAAATACACCTACAACGCTGGCTATAACGCAGCATTCTGGGACCGTATGTATCCAAATGGTGTGCGTGACGTGGTAGATTTAATGGAGAACTGGAAAGACAATGAGACGTTTTATCCCGAATACCAAATGGCTCGGATTATGCGAGTTCTTATCTTTCACAGAATGACTGATCTTTATGGCGATGTCCCTTACTCTGAGGCAGGACAGGCTTATTATAAAGAAAAAGGATATCCTGTATATGATACCCAGGAATCTATTTACTTAGATATGCTAAAAGAGCTTAAGGAAGCAGCAACTAATTTGAATGGCAAGACTTCGACTATCGGACAATCGGACATTATATATAAAGGTGACGTAGTCAAATGGCAAAAATTTGCATACTCCATGATGTTGCGTTTAGGAATGCGTCTTTCAAAAGTAAATCCAGAATTGGCAAAAACTTGGGTCAATACAGCAGTATCTGGAGGTCTCTTTACTAGTAACGACGAAAGTGCTCTTGTGCTACATCCAGCAGCAGTGACTGCCAACAATAGTGCAGAGCCCTTTGCTAAAATTTATGCTCACGAAGATCCCAATGCATATCGCATGGGCGAGTCATTTATCAATTTGTTAAAAAACACGAATGATCCAAGACTTCGTTTTTTAGCAACGGTAGTATCAGATCCTGCCATTAAGATAGATGATTCCAGATGGTCTAGAGGCGATACAGCTGCGAGTAAGCAAATCGGTATGCCTAATGGATACGATCAGATAAAAGGAGGTTCGACTTTCATCGAAGACTATCCGTTATATCCTGGAGCAATGAACAAATATTCTGTTGTCAATAGATATACGTATGCCCGTATAGATGCACCATCGTTTTTAGTCACTTATGCTGAGAATCAGCTTTTACTAGCGGAAGCAGCACACAGAGGTTGGATATCCGGATCGGCTAAAAGCTACTATGAAGCAGGAGTTCAAGCTGCTATGAAGCAATTTGCGCAGTTCGGTATTGCGGGTGTAGATGATGCAGCGATAGCACGTTATTTAGCACAAAATCCATTCAATGAGTCAAAAGCATTAGAACAGATTAATACACAATACTATATCAATACATTTTCGGATGAGTATGAATCATTTGCTAACTGGAGAAGATCTGGATATCCAGTTCTGAAGCAAGTTAATTATATTGGCAATGCGACAAACGGTACCATCCCAAGACGATTTACCTATCCGACAGAAGAAGGAACAGTCAATGCAGCTAATTACCAACAGGCAGTTAGCCGATTGGATAAAGGAGATCAGATGACATCTCGCGTTTGGTGGGACAAACCATAGAATACACAAATATTTTTAAAAGGCTGCCTCTTCAATAAAGAGGCAGCCTTTTTTATTATTATGCGGAAAAAATATCTGATACCACATCACCGGACTAAATACTCCTTTTTAATTAACAGATACAACAACTTTAGTAATCATCTATAGTATTTTGCTAAATTTTTAAGTAAAATCCTTAAATTAGCAAAGTAGAAGAATGGCTGATTTATCTTTAATAACCCCAATAGAATATCTGAAAGGCGTAGGTCCTCAGAAAGCTGATGTAATTAAAAAAGAATTGCAGATTTTCACCATTGGTGACCTGCTTAGTTATTACCCTTTTCGCTATATTGACCGTACCGTATTTCATAAAATAAGACAACTGGATGCCGATATGTATTCGGCCCAAGTATTAGGGAGACTTATTGGACTTAAAGAAGTTGGTGAAAAAAGAGCAAAACGTTTGGTTGGACAATTCAAAGATGAAACAGGGAGCATCGAACTGGTATGGTTCCAATCGATCACCTGGTTACAGAAATCATTAAAAGTAGGTTCGGCCTATGTGCTCTATGGCAAACCGTCTGTATTTAACGGACAGATATCGATCACACATCCCGAAATGGAACCTTATCAAGCTCAGGTTAAAAACTTGGGTAACATGACCTTGCAACCTGTCTATTCTTCCACTGAGAAACTGAAGAAGTTCAACTTAGACAGTAAAGGAATTCAAAAATTACAGCAGACTGCTTTAGAAACCGTATTTCGTCAACTCACTGAACAGCTACCTGCTTATTTATTGGCAAAACATCAACTGATGGACCAAGCCAGAGCCACTGTTGCTATTCATTTTCCACAGAGTCAAGAGGAACTGACGCAGGCCATAAAACGTATCAAATTTGAAGAATTATTCTATATTCAGCTCAAATTACTAAAAAATAAACAGCTCAATACTAAAAAATTCAGGGGACAGATTTTCTCTAAAGTCGGCGACAAATTCAATACCTTTTTCAAAGAACGGATTCCTTTTCCGTTGACCAACGCACAGAAACGTGTCGTCAAAGAGATCAGACAGGATACTGTTACCGGCGCACAAATGAATCGTTTGGTGCAGGGCGATGTGGGATCTGGGAAAACAGTGGTTGCACTTTTAACTATGCTTTTGGCCATAGACAACGGTTTTCAAGCTTGCATGATGGCACCAACAGAAATATTAGCAACCCAACACTATACGGGGCTAAAAGAGTTACTGGGAGAGGATATCTGCAATATTAAATTATTAACGGGCTCTACGACTACAAAACAACGCCGTATCATTCATGAAGAATTGGAAAATGGTTCGTTGGATATCCTGATAGGAACCCATGCCTTAATTGAAGATAAAGTCAAATTTAAGAATTTAGGTTTTGTTGTTATTGACGAACAACATCGGTTTGGAGTTGAACAGCGCGCTAAACTTTGGCGTAAAAATAGTATTCCACCACATATGCTCGTGATGACCGCAACCCCTATCCCGCGTACTTTGGCAATGACTATGTATGGCGATTTGGACATTTCGGTTATCGACGAACTCCCTGCGGGAAGAAAACCGATTAAGACAGTTCATTTTTTCGAAAGCTCCAGATTGCGCATGTTTGGTCTTATCCGTGAAGAAATAGCAAAGGGGAGACAGGTGTATGTTGTATTTCCACTGATCAAGGAAAGTGAGAAACTAGACTTATTATACTTAGAAGCAGGCCTAGAAAATATTCAACGTGAATTTCCGCTTCCTGAATTTAAGATCAGTATTGTCCATGGCAAGATGCCTGTCAAAGATAAGGATTTTGAGATGCAGCGTTTTGTGAAACATGAAACCCAGATTATGGTTGCAACAACCGTAATTGAAGTCGGTGTTAATGTTCCCAATGCTTCTGTCATGATTATTGAAAACTCGGAACGATTTGGTTTATCCCAGCTCCATCAATTGAGAGGACGGGTTGGTCGTGGCGCAGAGCAATCCTTTTGTATCTTAATGTCAAGTAATAAGTTGAGCAAGGAAGGAAAGTTGCGATTGAATACTATGGTACGGACAAATGATGGATTCGAAATCGCAGAAGTTGATTTAGAACTTCGTGGTCCGGGCGATATTTCAGGTACGCAGCAATCTGGTGTACTGGAATTAAAACTGGCCAACCTTGCAACAGACCAACAGCTTCTGTCAGAAGCCCGAAATTCTGTTATTGATATCTTCAAGGAAGATCCAGAGATGACAGAAGAACGTCATGCATCACTCAGACAATACCTCGCTAGAAAAACGGACGGTATTGCATGGGATAAGATCTCATAAAGTACTTATCTCCCTCCTATTCCATTATGCATTAGTCTGTAAGCTTCTTTAATAAAATTATAGGATCCGCTTTTGGCATAAAACAATTAAACTAAAAACGATTATCTTTGTATTATTATTGAGTCATCGTACTATGACGTCACATCATTTTCACGTTTTTTTGCAGTGCCCCTTGGCCTACTCATGCAAAATCTTAATAAGCAATACAAAATTAGAATAGAAAACAATGGCAAAAATCAAAATATACGACACCGCAGTAAGACCCGAAACAGCTTTACTCGTGAGTGTAATTCCTCAGGGATTAAGCGAGGAAAAAGCACACGAGTATCTTGAAGAATTAGAATTTTTAGTTCAAACTGCAGGCGGAATAACAAAAGGTATTATTACACAAAAATTAACTTATCCAGATCGCTCCACCTATGTAGGGGCAGGAAAATTGGAAGATATTAAAGCTTTTGTAATCGCAGAAGAAATTGATATGGTCGTTTTTGATGATGAATTATCTCCTTCTCAATTACGTAATATCGAACGTGAGCTTCAAGTTAAAATATTAGACAGATCAAATTTAATTTTAGATATTTTTGCAAGCCACGCTAAAAGTGCGCAAGCAAAAACACAAGTTGAATTAGCACAATTACAGTATTTATTACCCAGGTTGACAAGATTATGGACCCACTTGGAACGCCAACGTGGTGGTATCGGTATGCGTGGTCCTGGTGAAAGTCAGATTGAAACTGATAGACGTATTATTTTAAATAAAATAACTGTTTTAAAAGAACGTCTTGACCTGATTGACAAACAGAATGAAACACAACGTAAAAATCGGGGTGAAATGATACGTGTTGCTTTAGTCGGCTATACCAATGTCGGGAAATCAACCATCATGAACATGATTTCAAAATCGGATGTTTTGATTGAAAACAAATTATTTGCAACATTAGATACAACCGTTCGTAAAGTAGTGATTGATAATTTACCATTCTTATTATCCGATACTGTAGGTTTTATCCGTAAACTTCCCCATCATTTAGTTGAATGTTTTAAATCAACATTAGACGAAGTTCGCGAAGCGGATGTATTGATTCATGCGGTTGATATTTCACACCCAAATTTTGAAGATCATATTATCGCTGTTAATGAGACATTGAAAGATATTGGAGCTTTAGATAAACCAATCATTACGGTATTCAATAAAATTGATGCTTATGTACCGACAGTTGAAGAGGGTGAAGAAGGTGAAAAAACAGTAACATTGGAAGATTTTGAAAACAGCTGGATGGCCAAGAATGCTGATCCAGCAATCTTCATTTCAGCTACAAATAAAACAAACTTAGAGGAATTTAAACAAAAATTATACGATATCATTGTGGAAATTCACCGTGAAAGATATCCTTATAATAATTTGCTTTACTAATCCGAATTTATAAGTACTTAAAGTACGCTTGAAAAACAGGTTATATCCAATGTAAAATCAAGCGTGCTTTAATCATTTCAAACTGGGCTAAAACGCATATAGCCACATCACTATGCAAAATAAAAAAGTAACCTTTATCGATTGGGGCTTGGTTGACTATCAAGAAGCCTGGGATAGACAAGAAGAGATTTTTAATAAAACCTTAGCTGTAAAACATGAAAACCGGGTTAACAGCACAGAACTTCCAACGGAAAACTTTTTAATTTTCAACGAGCACCCTCATGTATATACCTTAGGGAAATCTGGGAAACCTGAACATCTTTTATTGGATGAAAAAGCGCTCGAAGAGAAAGAAGCAACCTACTATAAGATCAACCGTGGCGGTGATATTACCTATCATGGTCCTGGTCAGATTGTTGGATACCCAATTCTGGATTTAGATAATTTCTTTACCGATATTCATCTTTATCTACGCACGTTAGAAGAGGCGATCATCCTAACCCTAAATGATTATGGAATTCAGGCAGGAAGATACCCAAGTTTTACAGGTGTATGGATCGATGGGGACAACGAAAAGGCACGGAAAATCTGCGCGATGGGTGTCCGCGCAAGCCGATGGGTAACCATGCATGGATTTGCATTCAATGTAAATGCCGATCTAAGCTATTTTGGAAATATTGTACCCTGTGGTATAGACGACAAAGACGTTACCTCTATGGAGCGAGAACTGGGCTATAAACCCAATATTAACGAGGTAAAAGATAAGCTAAAAGGGCATATCGCCAATCTCTTCGCTATGGAATTGGTTTAAAATAAAAAAGGACTTACAAAAGCTGCAGGTCCTTTTTTATTTTATCTTTAATTGACTTTTCTAACAATAAAACATACATTCATAACGGACGGCTTTTCCATTTTCAAAAGTGATCATAAATAGGCCTGCATCACCATCGGGGATTCGATAAACATGCGGAGCACCGATCCAGTCGGTCGAAACCAGATGTCCAAAATGTTTCACAAATTCCTTTTCATCATAATTCATATCGATTCGCTCCTCTCCCATCCACAATGCTAGTTCATTGGTGAGAGTAACCTGATATACGGACCCAAAAACTTTTCCCTTGACATTTTCTTCAAATGCCACGATATTATTATCAAATCGATAATAATATACAGGTTCCCAACCGCATTCGGGCATATCCGGAATAACCGATACTTTTTGCATCTGGAGTTGCTTCATCTGACTTTCTGTTATCTTCCCATCATAAAGAAGCAACCCCTTCCAATCGAAATGCATCCGTAAAGATGTCACCTGCTTCTCCACCACATCGAATGCCGGACGAACTTGAAACCGATCTGCCAAAAACAATTCAAAATCAATATCAACTTTCGGATCCTGTAATCCAGCATTTTCAAATGACTTTTTCCAAAATGTCAATGCCTGTTTTAATTTTTTATCATCGGTCCAGGCAATTTCCCTGAGTCTTCCTACCCATAAAATTTCCTGTTTTTGATCCTTATCTTTTACTTTGAGATATTCTTTTAACACTTTATCATAGGTCAATTCCGAACCTAAAAATTTTGCCTGAATAAATTCTGGTCTCTCATGAAAGTGATCACCCACATATACCCAACCGTCCGTGTAGAGCGGAAAGTAATCGATACAGACCAGCTCATTGAGTCTTGCTCTTCTTACTGCAGTGCTTGAAACATCTGGAGCTTTACGCACCCGTAATTCCGATACCTGAACAAAAAAATGAGGGCACTGGCTTCCTTGTGTACCCCGATAGAAATATTGCGCAGGTTCACCCGCTGATCGCTTACCAAACATTGCCCGTTGGAGAGGTTGCTTCATTATAAACCCAATATCGCCGTTACTTACCTGCACTTTATATTGTGTTTTTGTAGAGTCCAAAATATATACAGGAGCTTCCGTCGGAAATATCCCCAGCAGATCCATTTTGTTATTTTCGGTTCGATAGAGATGCCCCCATTCTGAAGTGTAAACAGGACGATCACCGGCCGATTGAGCAACAGTATCAAGTGTTGTAAAACAAAGTAACACAGCAAACAAACGATATAGTCTTCCCAACATAAATATGGTATTATTAATTATTAAAAGATCTTAGCAATGATAATTCTTCTATTCGACAGTTTACCTCCATGAGACAAAAATAAACGAAAGCCACGGTAATAAAATCACTTGATTCCGTTATTTTTTAAATATATAATAACGAAATATCATGCTCTGAAAGTTTTCTTGAAGCAATATCGGCCTGACTTATAGAAGTAGGTTCAATGATACCCGATCCTATTCTTTTTCCAAGAAACCAATTTGCTTTTCAAGGGCAAGAATTGTCTTCTCTTGTGTTCTTATCGTCTGTTCCAAAGCATTAATGACTTTATTCATTGCCTCGTCCATCTTAATTGCATTATCATCTGGGCGCTGCTTGGAAGGTTCAAGAGAAACCCTTTCATTACTGTTCCTATACATTTCGCCTGTACCCATCAGTAACCAGGTTGGGCATATATCATTATATTTAGTTAAGATAGCTATCATTGCATCCGAACTAAGTGCTGAAAATTTTTGAACGCCTTTAAAGTTAGCATAAGAAAATCCCAAGCCTTCAAAAAAAATAGCTTTGCTTATCCCCTTACTTTCCGCAATTAATAGTACACGTTCTTTAACTCCCGACATGATTTCTCTTTTTTAACCTATACTTTATGATGCAACACAGCGCTCTCATCATTATAACCTCTTAACTCGCAATTTCTGCGTGTTATTTTACGCTATTTCAATATTACTTTATCCCTACTTAAATATCACCCCGTATGGGTTACTCCTTTTTTGACGATGTATTTTCCTGTTCGTAAACTGATAATTGTCGTTCCATGAAGGAAATTATCTTTTCCTGGGATTTAATTGTTGCATTTTGAGATGCTATTACTTGATGTAAGGCATTAATAACAGCATTGTTAATTCCTTCCTGTTCGGCGGTTAAATAGGTCTCATTAAATTCTTTAACGATTGATTTAGCACATAACATCGGTCCTTCACCTCTCAGCAACCATTCTGCTGAATAATCGGGATAATTTTCTAACAAGCTGATTAGCCACTTCGATTGAATATCTGTACCGTTGCTCAAGGCTCTTGTAAAAACGCCTTTACTGGCTCCAATAGTAGCTTCTAAAGCAGAAACACTCATTCCTTCCCGGTCAGCAACAAGCTTAATTCTCTTCAAATAATCACTCATATATGCAAATTTAATCTTAAATTAATTTGTTTTGATTCAAAATAGTTCCTACATTAGTTTTATGAAGATAATTAAAAACCATTTAAACCAAAATTTGTATTATGAAAAATACGCAAAAGAAACTAAAAGCGAAACATTTTCGCTATTTAAGTAAAGAGATTATCAAAAATCCAACAGTCTACATCCGTTATTTTTTCCAACAGCAAACAGATATCGTTAACTGGCAAAACGATATCAATCTCTTTGTAACAACTGGTGCTTATCCAGCGATGTCGACTGGTGGTTATCCCGAAAATGGCTACAATTGCCATCAAATGATCAAACAGATTGAAATTGCTTATGTTATTTTTAAACAATGTGGACTACCAAAACACAAGAATCCCTTAAAATTATTCGACGTAAGAAACGATTACTTCAACTATTCGTATGGACCTGAATTTACTTGCAATAACAGAAGAAATCCCTACGATTTGATTCGTAAGTTTTTCTCCTATCAGCCCATACAAAAATGGTACAAAACCATGGACGATTTAATGGAACAGCTAACATTAAAGAGATCTATAGGGGATGAACAATTTGGTGATAAAATTGTCGTTATTCGCGAATTTCTCATTCGTCTGGCGTACGCACTTTATTACATCTATGAGCATGGGGGTATCTCTATTCCTCTTCCTCCCTATGTTCATATGGAATCGAGGAAACCACGTGAAGAAGCGGAATCAAATAATGAATCATTAGGTGGTTCTCATGATATACGAGATGAAGAAAAAATGTCGGAAATGAATTCAGCAGAACTGGAAACAAAAAATAACGGCGCAAATATATAAGAAGACGCTACACAGAAAATAACAGGACTATATATGGAAGCAGCAGATCATCTTGACCCAGTAAACACTTTATAAGAGAACATGACCTGTATTCAGCAAACCTTACAGTCGCCATAATCTTAAAAAACAGAGCAGTTACAAAAAAATTATGTTATAAAATCGATAAATAATAAGGCGTCTGAATACAATGTTACATTTCATCTCCATATCTCACCAAAAAGATATTTCAAGAAATAACACAAACTAAAATGTAGCAAATGAACACAACACACACCCCTTGATATAGCCTTTCAGACAGCCTATTTAATGCTACCTCAACAGCATAATAATCCAATACTACAATCATGAAAAGAAAGAAACTAAAATGGAAAGAGTTTAGGTATTTACCTAAATATACCTTTAAGAATTATTCAAATTCTTTAGAGAATTTTGCAAAAAGCAGTACGGACTGGAGTAAAAATTTCAACCACCTTGTTAATATTTCTGTCAGTAGCATAATGCGATGCGAAGGCTTTAACTATGGTTACATCTATGTGAATATCGGCTATGCAATTGACCTCGCGTGGTTGATTTTCATCCAATCAGACCTACAAAAATGCAAGAAAAAAGATTTATTCTTAAATCATAAACACGAGATAGCTTGTTCTTGCAATAATAACTTAGGGATCTATCCTCCTGATTTCTTAGCTCGAATGTTTCGTTTCAAAACTCATAGAGAATGGTACGAAATCATGGATGAATTAATAGAAAGTTATTCCATTAGCTCATTAAAAGATTCTTTCATACAAAGTGCGGATAGTATAATTCCCATTGCTCAATTTCTCACTAATCTTCCCATTGCTCTGCAGACGATATATGCTGTGGGAGGAATAGAAAAATGTTTGGAGCATAAATTAAACTCAGGAATAAATTAGGTAGCTAAAAAAAGTAAAAGCCCTCTAATATATGCTAGAGGGTTTTGTTATTTTGATATATTATTTACCAAAATTTATTACGAAGTACTACCGATCAGAAACTACGTCTGGATAAGGAACAGTAGCTTTAGTATTTTTAACAATTGGCATCTGTGCATCTACATTTCGAAGATAAGCACCCAATTTATCGGATAGCTTTTTTACGATTTTAGGATTATTCATCGCAAGATCTTGCTCTTCTCCGATATCGTTCTTGATATTAAACAGTTCTTTTTTCTGTGTTTTATGCCAATAGATCAATTTCCAGTCACCGTCCCTCACTGTACTTGTCGCACCTATTCCTGGACCAGTCTCGCCCCAGCTATTTGGATAGTGCCAATACATGGCCGATTTACGGTTTGTCTGCTTATTTGTCTTCAATACCGAAACAAAATTTTTTCCGTCTATGTGTTGCACAGCTTTTGTTTTTTTAACACCTGCCATGCTCAATACAGTCGGAAATATATCCTCTATTATAACGGGATATTCCGTTACCGAATTTTCTTTAACAACAGCTGGCCACTTAACCAGCATGGGTACTCTTATCCCTCCTTCATATGCCGATCCTTTGCCACTTTTTAAAGGTTCATTCCATCTGTGTTTTTTACCTGTTCTGCCACGATCCTGTATCGCAAAACCACCATTGTCAGAAATAAAGAGGATGATCGTATTCTCAGTCAAATGTTTACGCTCCAAAAAATCCATCATATCGCCGAGGCTCTTATCCATACCTTCTACCATTGAAGCATATTGTGCTTCTACGTGCGTGGCTCCTTTGTCGATGTATTTTTGATAGAACCGCTTATCCGAATTAAAAGGTACGTGCACTGCATAATGTGACATATACAAAAAGAAGGGTTTTTGATTTGACAATGAGTCATTCAACACTTTTAGTGCTTTTTGCGTCAATGCTTCTGTCAAGAAGATATCCTGACCGTAATATTCTTCCAATCCCGGTACTCCCCAAGGACTTTTGGGCGTACCATCTTTATTATTTCCAAAATTTTCTGTTCCCAGAAAGCTACCTGGACCACCCGCTGCATGACCGGCAATATTCACATCAAACCCCAAATTTATAGGATCAGCTCCAGGTGTTCCTACAGCTCCAAAGTGAGCCTTTCCTGCATGAACGGTTAAATATCCGTTTTCCTTTAATAGTTGGGGCAAGGAATTGACAAATACAGATCGCTCTATGGTATCCACAGGCTGCATACCATTTACGTTCCACAAAGGAAAATCCAACTTATCATCTTTAGCATCTACCGAAGCATTTCTGTTTAATGTCCAATTGGTCACCCGATGCCGTGCGGCATTCATGCCACTCATTAAACTTACCCGGCTTGGAGAACAGACACTACTGGCATAAGCCTGTGTAAATTTCATGCCTTGACTGGCCAGACGTTCCATATTCGGTGTCTGATAAAAATTGTTCAACGGCGTTTTTTCTTTCCAAAAAGGAACCGAAGTATCTTCCCATCCCATATCATCTACAATAAATACGATAATATTCGGTCGTTCTTTCGTTTGGGCATGAACTTCGCCACTTCCGATTGCACAAGAAAATAATAACAGGAGGAAGGTTGATTTTTTAAATAGCATGTTTAGATTTATATGCTCTAATATAGAAAGTATTATTCTTTAATCAAATTGATTCTTAAATACAAAAGCCCCCTGAGCAGATCAGAGGGCTTCCTGTTACTATTAATTTAGCCTAGTAATGGATATATCTTCTAAAAGATCATTATTTAGCAAAAGCTTCATTTACTGCCTTTCCTCTCCAGGACTGAGGTTGCTCAAGTCCAAGGATCGTAGCCAAAGTTGCAGCAGTATCATAAGTTATAATCGTGCTTTTCAGTTCTGTATTCTTTTTAATACCCGGTCCGCTCATAATCCAAGGTACCTGTACTTCATCCAAAGATTTTCCGCCATGACCTTTATCTATACCACCATGATCTGCTGTTACCATGATAATGGTTTCATCGGCAATACCTGCTTTTTTAACCGCATCAATTATTTTTCCAATGCGTGCATCAACTTTTTTAAGCATATCGTAATATGCCTCCGTTCTGTGTCCTTTGCCATGCCCTGTATAATCTGGCTCACTAAAATGCACAAATGTAAATAGCGGTTTGTCTTGCAGAATCACATTAACAGCTTTCTCTGTACAAACATCTTCATTATCGTCTGCTGGTAAAACATGTGTTATCGCATCTTTTTCGATCAGATATCCAATGCCGGGCCAGCTATACACAGCTGCAGTAACCGCTTTGGGCTTTTGATCGCGGATCACACTGAAGATAGAAGGAAATTTATTATACTTCTCATGCTTAACTATAGATGGGATTTCCGGCTCCTGACTTCCCCACTCCGTATATCCATGCATAGTAGGCGAACTTCCCATTAACATAGACGCCCAATTGACGGCACTGGATGAAGGTAGAACCGTTCTTGCTTTTAAACTCCAAGCACCAGTTGCCATTAATTGTTTCACATTTGGCATTTCTGCATTTGGTATGGCATAAGCACCTAGACCATCGCATCCAATAACAACAATATGTTTTACTTTTTTAAACTGTGCCGTTGCACCGAATGTACATATTAGGATCAGCAACAATTGGATTGATATTTTTCTCATTATTCTATAAATTTTAATTATTTAATTTTCCACATGATACCATTTTGCGTATCGGCACCACCAAATTGACTAGTGATAGCGGCTTTAATGTTTTTCTCATTCACTGTGTACTCCGATGTAGGGTATGCCCATCTTGTCGGTATCGCATTGTTATTGGCATTTGAAGGTCCTATATTAAACACTGGAATACCTGTTCTTCTAAACTGATAGTAAGCTTCACGTCCAGAATTTTGAAAAAATGCCACATACTTTTGATTTAAGATTTGTTTCAGACCATCTGAATTATTTCCTTTATAAGCATTATTACTTATGAAACTTTCAATATCCTCACTCTTTACACCGTAAAAATTCATTGAACTCTTGATACCTGATCGGTAGTGCTCGGACGCATCTCCTGTTAACCAACCTCTATTGATTGCTTCAGCGATTGTAAAATGAGTTTCATATGCACCAAATTGTACACAAGGGATTCCTGAGGGGGAAGCCATCCAGTAATCAAAATTAATCATCGACAGTTTTCCATCAACAGTTTGTTTCTGTAACGTAGATTGCAGATCGCCCGTATTTCCACCTCTATACGATGTAAACTTTTTGGCATAGTTGACGTCACCACTATTTTTTGCAGAGTCCGTTGGCCAAGCAACAACCATCAATCGCGGATCCTTTGTATTCCTGGTTATATTAACATAAGTAGCAGCCAGCGTATTTCTATTATCATACTTAATCACTACACCATCAGCCGGCCATAAAGGGTAGTTATTGGTACGGTTATTACCATTATACACCAACTGAAAATTATCCCCATTTTCCAACATCACCGGATATTTTGGTTGATTATTGACTATAGCAGCAAACTGCTGTTTGATGTTCAGATCCGGTGTATCATCGGCTCTTTTACTTAGCGACATCAAAACTCTCAATTTAAAAGAATTGACCAATTTTTGCCATTTTGCTAAATTACCATCAAAATAAAAGTCGCCATCCACCTTGGCGCCTTCAGCGACCAAGGGAGTCAACAGGGTATTTGCTTCATCCAGTAATTGCAATATTTGTTTATAAACCTGTTTTTCTTCATCATACTTCGGAACAAAGTTGCCATTACTCGCCCCTTGCAATGCTTCACTCATCGGGATATCCCCAAACCTTTCTGTGAGTCTCGTAAAAAAATAAGCTCTAAAAAATTTGGCCAATGCCAAATATGGAGCTCCAACGAGTCCGGCTTTCTCCGCCTCGATCTCCATCCTGACTACATTACGCAATTGATCATATTCAGTAAATGAACTTGTCGACCAACCGTATGATTGTGTTCCGTAGAGTTCAAAATTGAGTACCATATATTGATTGTGTCGTTGATCTGTATTCCAGGGACTATCCGAACTGTTAAGTAATAACCCCGTCAAGATCAACTGCGGTTTGGCATTGCTTATAGCTGATGTATCCTTCTGAAGCGAATCTATCTTTTGACAGGAAGATATGGCGGATACAAGGACGAGCAATAATGTTATCTTAATATTTTTCATTGAAATACATTTATTTTTTAACTATTATGAAGTTATCATAAGCATATTCATTGCTGTTTGTAAGCGATGTGCTTATGATGCTTTTCATCGCATTATTTTAGTTTTAATTATTGATTATCGCATTTAAAAATAATGTGATCTAAAAGGATGCATTAATGTTCAATCCAAAGCTCTTAACCGATGGAGTCTGAAAACTTGCATCACCAATAAATTGGTCAAGATCC
>Ga0160467_100675_pt1 | contig 25966 bp, 23 predicted proteins | sample HID1972I_E11MG_FD_108221 | JGI IMG/M metagenome (GOLD analysis project Ga0160467, IMG submission 108221) | Enriched pill bug-associated microbial communities from UW Madison campus, WI, USA - HID1972I_E11 MG | ecosystem: Host-associated > Arthropoda: Insects > Digestive system > Unclassified ... | reverse complement strand
TTTACCCGTTCGCCTCGCCTACAACGCCAGCGCCATCTCCACCGGAGCCAGCACTGGCACGGCACCCAGGCACGCCCGCACCGGTGCAAAGCTCCGGCGGTGTTCATCGCACGGGCCGTGCTCGCGCAGCGCGGCAAGATGCGCCGGCGTGCCGTATCCCTTGTGCTGGTCGAAACCATACTGTGGAACGCGTTCATGCAGTTGCTGCATGTAACGATCACGGCTGACCTTGGCCAGGATCGAAGCGGCCATGATCGCGCGGTCGATGGCATCGCCACCGATCACTGCCTGCGCCGGCAGCACCAGGCCCTTGGGAACCACATTGCCATCGATGCGGGCGAACTCGGCGGCATGCGCGACCGCCGCCACCACCTCGCGCATGCCCTGCAGGGTGGCCTGGTAGATGTTCAGCCTGTCCACGGTGGGAGCGTCCACCAGCACCACGTGCCAGGCCAGGGCGCGGTCGATGATGCGGTCGTGCAGCTGTTCGCGGCGGGTCGCCGTAAGCTGCTTGGAGTCGTCCAGGCCATTGATGCGTGGACGCGCCGGATCGAACACCACCGCCGCCACCGCGACCGGCCCGGCAAGCGGCCCGCGGCCCGCCTCGTCCACGCCGGCGATGCGCTGCGGCGACGCGGGAGGGGGGCCCGCGAACAGGACCTGGGTGGCCGCTGCGGCAGAACGGCGGCTCATCAGGCGGCCGTGCCACGCACCAGCAGTCCGGCCACTGCATCGGCCGCGCGTGCCGATGCATCGCGGCGCAGGATGGCATGCTGCTGCTCGTAGACCGCCTGCAGGTCGGTGACCTTGCGCGGATGATCGAACCACTGCTGGATCGCGGCGGCGAGTTTTTCCGGCGTGCAGTCGTGCTGCATCAGCTCCGGGGCCAGGTCCTTGCCGGCGAGGATGTTGGGCAGCGCGTAACGGTCCACCTTGAGCAGGCCGAGCGCCTTCACCAGACGGTAGGTCAGTTCCGCCACGCGGTAACCCACCACCATCGGCCGCTTGACCAGCATGGCTTCCAGGGTCGCCGTGCCCGATGCCAGCACCACCACGTCGGCGGCGATCATGGCCGTTCGCGCCTGGCCATCCAGTACGTGGGAATGCGCTACCGGCAACGCGGAGCGGGAAAGCTGCTGGTCGATCAGTCCGCGGCATGCCGCGTTGGCGGCAGGCACCACCACGTGCAGGCCGGGAATTCGTTCGGAGACCTGCCAGGCGGCTTCGAAGAAGGGTTCGCCCAGGCGGCCGATTTCGCCCAGGCGACTGCCCGGCAATACGGCCAGTACCTTGGCATTGAGCGGCAGGCCCAGCGCGGCACGTGCCTCGTCGCGGTCACTGTGCAGGGGAATTTCATCGGCCATCGGGTGGCCGACGAAGCGTGCGTCGACGCCGTGACGCGCGTAGATCGGCGGCTCCATGGGAAACAGGCACAACACCATGTCCGCGCTCGCACCGATCTTCTCCGCTCGCTTTTCGCGCCAGGCCCAGACCGATGGACTCACGTAATGGACGGTGGCGATGCCTCGTTGCTTCAACCAGCGTTCCACGCCAAGGTTGAAATCCGGTGCATCGATGCCGATGAATACGTCCGGCTGCCATTCCAGCACGCGCTGGCGGAACTGCGAGCGCAGTTTCAGCAGGCGCGGAAGATGGCGCAGCACTTCGGTCAGGCCCATCACCGCCAGTTCGCTGGCATCGAACCAGGTCTGGCAGCCGGCATTGCGCATGCTGTCGCCACCGATGCCGGCGAACTCGGCGTTCGGGAAACGCGCCCTGAGCTCGCGCACCAGTCCCGCGCCGAGCTGGTCGCCGGAGGCCTCACCCGCCACCAGGGCGATGCGCACGGGTCGCGCGTCGATCCGGGCGGGCACGGCCGCTGGCTGCAGGTCGGCGAGCACGATGACCTCGGCCATGGGCGGGGAGGGCACCACCGTCATCGCAGCAGCGGCCGCTCGGCCTGTTCGATGAACTCCAGCAGTTCCTTGACGTCTTCGCTGCTGCGGGCCTGCTCGGCCAGCTGCACCTTGGCTTCGGCCAGTGGCAGGCCGGCCACGTACAGCGTGCGGTAGGCGCGCTTGATGCTGGCGATGCGCTCGGCATCAAAGCCGCGGCGCTTGAGGCCTTCGCTGTTGATGCCGCGCGGGCGCCCCAGTGAATCACTGCCGACCATGGTGAACGGCGGCACGTCGCCGTTGGTCAGTGCGCCCATGCCAAGGAAGGCATGGGCGCCGATGCGGCAGAACTGGTGCGCGCCGGCAAAGCCGCTGATGATGACGTGGTCGCCGACGGTGACATGGCCGGCCAGCGTGGTGTTGTTGGAGAACACGCAGTGGTTGCCGACGTGGCAGTCGTGCGCCACATGGGTGTAGGCCAGCATCCAGTTGTCGTCGCCCACGGTGGTGATGCCACCGCCACCGCCTGTGCCACGGTTGATGGTGACGAACTCACGGATGACGTTGCGGTCGCCGATCACCAGCTCGGTACGTTCGCCGGCGTACTTCTTGTCCTGCGGCTCGCCACCGATGGCTGCGTGGCCGATGAACCGGTTGTCGCGGCCGATGCGGGTGGGGCCATGGATGCTGCAATGCGGCCCGATCTCGGTGCCGGCGCCGATGTCCACGTCGGCACCGATGAAGCTGAAAGCGCCCACACGGACATCGCCAGCCAGCCGCGCCGACGGGTCGACGACGGCGGTGGGGTGGATCAACGGAGCGTTCGTGCTCATCGTGGTCCTCCTTGCAGGATCATTCACGGGTGCCGGCGCACATGACCTCGGCGCAGGCGACCAGCTTGCCATCGACCATGGCCTTGCAGTCATAGACGGCCATGTTGCGGATCACGCGCTTGATTTCCACGTGCATCTCCAGCACGTCGCCGGGCACGATCTTGTCGCTGAAACGGACGTTGTCCACCTTGACCATGTAGAACAGCTTGGACTGCGCATCGCGCCCCAGGGTGAGCTGGGTCAGCACGCCGCCGGCCTGCGCCATCGCTTCGATGATCAGTACGCCCGGCATGATCGGCTGGCCGGGGAAGTGTCCCTGGAAGAACGGTTCGTTGATGCTGACGTTCTTGTGCGCGACGATCCTGCGGTTTTCGAAGTCGAGCGAAATGACCTTGTCCACCAGCAGGAAAGGGTAGCGGTGGGGGATCAGTGCACGGATCTGGGTGATGTCCGGCAGGGTCTGTTCGTGGCTCATTCCTTCTCCTTGCTCACAGACAGGATGCGACGGGCCAGCGCATCGAGCTGTTTGAAGCGCGCGGCGTTCTTGCGCCACGTGCGGTTGTCGGTCAACGGTGTGCCGGACGAATACTCGCCGGGCTCGGTGATGGAGTTGCGGACCACCGATTTTCCGGTGACCACGACCTTGTCGCAGATTTCAAGGTGGCCGACAACACCGACGGCGCCACCCAGCAGGCAGTAGCGGCCGATCTTCGCACTGCCGGCGATGCCGGTGCAGCCGGCGATGGCCGAGTGCGCGCCGATCTGCACGTTGTGGGCGATCTGCACGAGGTTGTCCAGGCGCACGTCCTCTTCCAGCACGGTGTCTTCCAGCGCGCCGCGGTCCACGCAGGTATTGGCGCCGATCTCGCAGTCATCGCCGATGCGCACGCCACCGAGCTGCGGCACCTTGATCCATCTGCCGGCATCCATCGCCAGGCCGAAGCCATCGGCACCGAGCACGGCTCCGGGGTGGATGCGCACGCGCTTGCCGAGCTTCACGCGGGTGACCAGGGTGACACGGGCGATCAGCTCGCAGCCGACGTCCAGGATGCAGTCTTCGCCGATCACGCTGCCGGCGCCGATGATGCAGTTCTCGCCGACGATGCTGCGCTCGCCGATGGTGACGAAGGGGCCGACGTGGGCGGTCGCCGCCACCTGGGCGCTGGGATCGATGACGGCGCTGGGATGGATGCCCGGCGCGCGCGCGGGCGCGATGTCGAACAGCGCGGCGATGCGCGCGAAGGTGTTGTAGGGGTCCTTGGCGACCAGCGCGGTGCCGGGGGCTGCGTCGGCGTCATCGGCGCGCAGCACGACGATGCCGGCGCGGCTGTCGGCCAACTGCGTGCGGTAGCGCGGGTTGGCCAGGAAGGTGAGCTGACGCGGGCCGGCATGGGCCAGGGTGGCCACGCCACCGATGGTGGTTTCGCCGTCGCCATGGACCTGCAGGCCGAACTGGTCGGCAAGCTGCTGGGCGGTATAGGTAGGAGTATTCACGCGGGGAGTTTACCGCGTGGCGTGACCGTGGTCATTGTGCGGCTTCGGTTGGTTGGAAGAGCAGCGCCTCGACGGTCTGCGGTCAAGGCGGCGGACAGGTTGGGCAGGACACGCCGCAAGTACGTCCGTGTAGGCTCCGTCGCCGCATCCATGCGGCTCAGGCTCCTGCCCAACCCTGTCCGCCACCTCTCGACAGATCGCGCTGGCGCGGACCCGAAAACGGAAACGCCGGGCGTAGCCCGGCGATCTCGCGATGCGTCTGGTGGAAAACCCCCCTTCTGTTAAGGGGGGCGCGCAAAGGGCGCGGGGGATAGGAGGAATGCGCGGACGAGCGGCGTAGCCGTTCGTCAGAACTGGCCACCAAACGTAAACTGCAGCCGCTCGACTTCGTCGCCGTCTTCCTTCTTCAGCGGGAATGCATAGCTGATCGAAATCGGGCCGACCGGTGCTCGCCACAGCAGGGCCACGCCGGTGGACACGCGCAGCTCGTTGGCCTTGAAGTTGTCCACGCCGTTGTAGACGTTGCCGAAATCCAGGAAGGCCGACACGCGTGCCGACGGGCTGTCGAACAGGCGCGGGAAGTAGGCTTCCACCGAACCGACCGTCTTCAGCGAACCGCCGAGCGGCTGGCCACGGTTGTAGTACTGGGTCGCCTCCGAACGCGGACCGAGGGTGTTGTCCTCGAAACCGCGCACCGAATTGGTACCGCCGGCGTAGAAATTCTCGAAGAACGGCAGCCCCGAGGCGGTGACGGTACGGGTGGTGCCGTCCGGTTCGGTCAGTACGCGCGTGGTGTCGTTGCCATAGCTGTCGCCGTACCCCACCTCCGCGCGGGTGTTGATCACCAGCGAGGGAATGATCGGCCAGTATTTGCTGATCTGGTAGTTCAGCTTGTAATACTCGATGGTCGAACCCGGCAACGTGGTCTCCAGGCCGACGCGCTGGTAGGTGCCGCGGGTCGGCATGAAGTAATCGTTGCGCGAATCGCGGGCCCAGCCCAGTTCGGTGCGCCAGGCGTGGAAGGTCCGCTGGCCGACGGCATTGATGTAGTCGATGATCGACTGTGGAGTGGCGCCGGCATAGGTGGTGATCTGGTTGCTGTCGATGCCCAGCATCAGCGAAACCGTGTCGGTCTCGGTGATCGGCACGCCGAACACCATCTGCGCGGCACCGTTGGTGCTGTTGTACTGCGCGGTGTTGAAGTCCGAGTAATCCAGTTCACGCCAGGACAGGTTGTAGCCCAGCGACACGCCGTCATCGGTGAAGTACGGGTTGGTGTACGAGAAGCCGTAACGCTGCAGGTAGCTGCTGCGCGACGCTTCCACCGAGACGCGGTTGCCGCCACCCAGGAAGTTGTTCTGCGACAGCTGCACCGACGTGGTCATGCCGTAGGACTGCGAGTAGCCCAGGCCGAACACGAAGCTGCCCGACGTGGTCTCCTTGACGTTGTAGACCACGTCGACCTGGTCGTTGCTGCCGCTCACCGCCGGGGTTTCCACGTCCACCGACTCGAAATAGCCCAGGCGCTGCAGGCGGATCTTGGAACGGTCGATGGCGGCCTGCGAGTACCAGCTGTTCTCGAACTGGCGCATTTCACGGCGCAGCACTTCATCGGACGTCCGGGTGTTGCCACGGAACACGATCTGCCGTACCGCGACGCGCGGGCCCGGCACCACCTGCATGTTGATGGCAACGGTGCGCTCGGCGCGGTTGCTGGTCGGGATCGGGTTTACCTTGGCGAACGCATAACCGATGTTGGACAGCGAGTTGGTGATCGCGTTGGAGCTGAATTCCAGCAGTGCGCGCGAGAACGTGTCGCCGGCCTGCTGGATGACCATGCGCTCGACGTCTTCCTGCGGCAGCACCGTATCGCCGCTGACCTTGATCTCGGAAATCTTGTACTGCTCGCCTTCGGTGACGCCCGCGCTGATGAACATGTCGCGCTTGTCGGGGCTGATCGACACCTGGGTGGAGTCGATGCTGAAATCCACGTAGCCGCGGTCCAGGTACCAGGAATTGAGCTTCTCCAGGTCGCCGGACAGCTTTTCCTTGGAATACTGGTCGTCGCGGCGGTACCACGAGGCCCAGTTGTGCTCCTTGGATTCCCATGTATCCAGGATGTCCTCGGCCGGATACTTCTCGGTGCCGATCAGGTTCACATGGCGGATCTTGGCCGCCTTGCCTTCCTTGATGGCGATGGCGATGTCCACGCGGTTGCGGTCCAGCGGGCTCACCGTGGGGGTGATCTCGACGGTGTACTTGCCGCGGTCGTTGTACTGGCGGCGCAGTTCCTGGGTCACGCGGTCCAGGCTCAGGCGGTCGAAGGTGCCGCCCTCGGTCAGTCCGATGTCGCTCAGGCCCTTCAGCAGCTGGTCGGACTTGATGTCCTTGTTGCCGGTGACGGTCAGCTTGTTGATGGCCGGACGTTCCTTGACCGTGACCACCAGGATGTCGCCCTGGCGGTCCAGCTGCACGTCCTCGAAGAAGCCGGTCTTGTAAAGCGCGCGGATGGTCTCGCTGGACTTGGCATCGGTCAGCGGCTGGCCGCGCTCCACCGGCAGGTAGGTGAACACCGTGCCGGAACTGATGCGCTGCAGGCCGTCCACGCGGATGTCGCTGACAGTGAAAGGCTCGGCTGCCTGGGCCAGGGCGGGGGCGCCGATTCCGGCAGCGAGGGCGAGGGCCAGCAGGCGGCGGTTCGGGAGTCGCGTCATGTCACGTCCGGTAGAGGTCGATTGCGTGGTACGGGATGCCGACGTTGTAGACGGCGACAGCAGGAAAAAGTTCATCAATGGGTCCAGGGTCATCGCGGTACGAGGCCGAGGATGTCGTTGTAGAACGCCAGCCCCATCAGCCCGGCCAGCAGCGCCAGGCCGATGAACTGGCCGGCCGCCATGGCGCGCTCGCTCAGCGGGCTGCCCTTGACCAACTCGATAAGGTAATACAGCAGGTGCCCGCCGTCCAAGACGGGAATGGGCAGCAGGTTGATGATGCACAGGCTGAGCGACAGCAGGGCGAGGAACTGCAGGAACCAGTCCAGCCCCCGCTGCGCGGAAACATTGGCCACCCGGGCGATGGTCACCGGCCCGGAGACATTCTGCAGCGAGGCGTTGCCGGTGACGATACGGCGCATCATCCCCAGCGAATCGGCGGCCATGCGCCCGGTTTCCCGGATGGCGACCGGCACGGCGGCCAACGGGCCGTACTTGAGCACGGTGTCGTAGGCCGGACCACGCGCCTCGGCGAATGCGATGCCCAGCTGCCACACTGGCTGGCCAGTGCCGTCCGTGCCCTGTCGCGGGCTGACTTCCAGGGCCAGGCGCTCGCCACCGCGCAGCACGTCGAGCATGCCCGGTCCGCCGCGCTTGCCCAGGGCCTGCACGGCCGGATAGACCTGGTCGGCACCGTCGATACGTTCACCATCCACCGCGACGATAAGGTCGCCGGGCTGCAGCGTTCCCTGCACGGCGGAGTCTTCCACCAGGCGGTCCACCAGGGCCGGCTGCAGCCAGAATCCCCAGTTCAGGCCGGCCAGCAGCGGTACCCGGCGCTCGTCGAAGCCGGCGGGCAGCTGCGACAGCGGCAGGCGCCGGTCATGCAGCTGTTCCTGCGCATCGACCACCTGCAGGGTGACGTCATGGCGGTCCATGGCCGCGGCGGTCAGCGCCATGCTGGCTTCGCCGACGGTGGTCACCGACCGTCCATCCACTGCCAGGATGCGCTCGCCGCCCTGCAGGCCGGCGGCCTGGGCCATGCCGGTCACACGGCCGACGGTGGCCGAATAATCCTGCTTGCCGATCACGAACATCGCCCACAGCAGCAGCATGCACAACAGCAGGTTGGCCAGCGGACCGGCCGCGACCACCGCGATGCGCTGCCAGACGGACTTGTGGTTGAACGCCTGGCCGCGTTCGTGCGGATGGACCTCCACCTCGCGTTCGTCGAGCATCTTCACGTAGCCGCCGAGCGGAATGGCCGCGATGGCGAATTCCGTGCCCTGGCGGTCGCGGCGCAGCCACAGTGGTTTGCCGAAGCCGACCGAGAAGCGCAGCACCTTCACGCCACAACGCCGCGCAACCCAGAAATGCCCGAACTCGTGAATGGTCACGAGCAGGCCCAGGCTGACGATCATCCACCAGACCGATCCGAGGAATTCGGTCATGGCAGCACGCGTTGGCGGTAAGGATGGGGCATTCAGGATTTCAACGAGGCAGTCGCAATGGCTTTCCGGGTCAACAGGCGGGCACGCTGGTCGGCGGCCATCAGGCCGTCCAGTGTATCGGCAGGCTCGGCCGGCAGTGTGGACAGAGCGTTATCCACCAGCGCAGGAATCGAAAGAAAGCCTGTACGCCCCTGAAGAAAGGCTGAAACCGCTTCTTCATTGGCGGCGTTCAGGATCGCCGGTGCCGTTCCGCCGGCTTCCATCGCCTGCCATGCCAGCGCAAGGCAGGGGAATGCGTCGGTATCGGGTGCTTCGAAATCCAGCCGGCCCTGGCGCAGCAGGTCGAGCCCGGCCACGCCTGCGTCGATGCGCGCGGGCCATCCCAGCCCCACCGCCAGGGTGGTGCGCATGTCCGGCAGGCCCAACTGGGCAAGCGTGGAACCGTCGATGAACTCCACCAGCGAATGTACCAGGCTCTGCGGATGCACCAGCACCTCGATGCGCCCAGCCGGGATCGCGAACAGGTGGTGGGCTTCGATGACTTCCAGGCCCTTGTTCATCAGGGTCGCTGAATCGACCGAGATCTTCGGCCCCATGGACCACTTTGGATGGGCGACCGCCTGTGCGGGGGTGACCGCTTCCAGATCGGCGCGCGAACGGCCGCGGAACGGCCCGCCCGAGGCCGTCAGCAGGATGCGGCGCACGCCGGCGTTGTCCAGGCTGGCATCGCGCGAACGCAGGCACTGGAAGATCGCGCTGTGTTCGCTGTCGATGGGAATGATGTCCGCGCCGGCGCGGTGGGCGGTGCGGGTCAGCAGTTCGCCGGCCAGCACCAGCGATTCCTTGTTCGCCAGCAGCAGGCGTTTGCCTGCCGCGGCAGCAGCCAGCGTGGACGACAGGCCGGCCGCGCCGACGATCGCGGCGATGACGGTATCGCAGGCGTCGCTGGCCGCCAGCGCATCCAGCGCGGCACTGCCGGCATGTGCGGTGGTGGCCAGGCCCGCATCGCGCAGGCCATCGCGCAGGCGCGGGTACAGGCTTTCCTCGGCGATCACCGCATGCAGCGGACGGTGCTGCCGGCAGAGGGCCAGCAGCGCATCCACCTGCGTTCCCGCCGCCAGTACGGTGGCCGCGAAGCGCTGCGGGTGGCGGGCGATGACATCCAGCGCCGATGCGCCGATGGAGCCGGTGGCGCCGAAGACGGCGACCCGGCGCAGGGCGGGGGCAGCGTGCATGGTCAGAGCCCGAAGATTTCCTTGCCGATGGCGAACACCGGCAGTGCGGCGAGGACGCCGTCCACCCGGTCCAGCACGCCGCCGTGACCGGGAATGATGTGGCCTGAATCCTTGGCGCCGGCATGCCGCTTGAGCAGGCTTTCATAAAGATCGCCGAGCACCGAGGCGAACACCGAGACCACGGTGACCAGCAGCAGCCAGGGCAGCTGGTCGATGGTGACCAGCTGCCAGGCCGGCACGCCGAAGCCGAGGCCGAAGGCCACCGCCACCAGCACGCCGGCCAGCAGGCCACCGAACAGGCCTTCCCAGGTCTTGTTGGGGCTGACGCGCGGGGCCAGCTTGTGCCTGCCGAAGGCGCGGCCGGCGAAATAGGCGCCGGAATCGGCGGCCCAGACCACGGCCAGCGCGGTCAGCAGCCACAGGTGGCCCTGGTCGCTGGAGGCATGGATGAGCACCAGCGATGCCCACGCCGGCAGCACAGCCAGTGTGCCGGCCAGCAGCTTGAGCGCGCGCGCGGGACTGTCCTGTCCGGCGCCGAAGTTGAAGAAACGCAGCCACAGCAGCGCCAGGACCCACCAGGCGACGCCGGCCAGCGCCATCACCCGGAACAGGAACAGCGAGGCGTCCCGGTCCCAGGCCACCAGCACCATCAGCAGCAGGTTGAGCAGCAGCAGGGTGGTGCGGGCCAGGGTGTCTTCCACGCCGGCAAGCTTCAGCCACTCCCACAGGCCGATCAGCATCACGGCGGCGGCCGCGGCAGCCAGCCACTGGCTCGGCAGCAGCAGGATCGCGATGATGGCGGCGGGCGCCATGATCAGCGCGGCGAGGACTCGGATCTTGGTCATGGGCTGGACGTCTCGGTAGCCAGTGCGGCGATCTGGGCGCTGGTCAGGCCGAAACGCCGCTCGCGCCCGGCGTAGGTATCCAGCGCGTGCTGCAACTGGCTGGCGTCGAAATCCGGCCACAACACATCGGTGAACCACAGTTCGGTATAGGCGAGCTGCCAGAGCAGGAAATTGCTCACCCGCGTATCACCGCCGGTACGGATGAACAGGTCCGGCGGCGGCAGGTCGGCCAGCGCCATCTGGCTGCCCAGCAGCGCTTCGTCGATCTGCTCGGGCAGCAGGCGTCCGGCCGCCACTTCGCGGGCCAGGGTGCGCGCCGCGCGGGCAATGTCCTGGCGGCCGCCGTAGCTGGCGGCGATGCACAGCGTCATCGCGGTGTTGTCCGCGGTGCGCTGCTCGGCCAGCTGCATGCGGCTGACCAGCGACGCACCGAAGCGCTCGCGTTCGCCGATGAAGCGTATGCGCACGCCACGCCGGTGCAACTCGTCGACTTCGCGGTCCAGTGCGTTCAGGAACAGCTTCATCAGCGCCTGCACTTCATCTTCCGGGCGGCCCCAGTTCTCGCTGGAAAACGCGAACAGGGTCAGCGCCGCGATGCCCAGTTCCAGGCAGCGGTCGATGGTGCGGTTGACCGCGCGGGCACCGGCACGGTGGCCGATCATGCGCGGGCGGCGACGTTGCTGTGCCCAGCGGCCATTGCCATCCATGATGATGGCAATGTGGCGCGGCAGCGCGCTGGGCAGGGGCGGGGGGACTGAAGACATCGGCCTCAGACCGCCATCAGTTCCTTTTCTTTTTCGGCCACGACCTTGTCTACATCCTTGGTATTGGCATCGGTCAGCTTCTGGATGTCGTCTTCGCCGCGCTTCTTGTCGTCTTCGCTGATCGCCTTGTCCTTCAGCAGCCTGGCGATTTCCTTGTTGGCGTCCTGGCGGATGTTGCGGATGGCGATCTTGGCGCCTTCGCCTTCCTTCTGCACCTGCTTGGCCAGCTCCCTGCGGCGCTCTTCGGTCGGCGGCGGCAGGTTGACGCGGATCGAGGTGCCGATGGTGTTCGGGGTCAGCTCGATGTTGTACAGGCCCTTCTCGATCTCCTTGATCATGCTCTTGTCGAAGGGCGTGACCAGCAGGGAGTGGGCGTCGGCGTTGGAAATGGACGCCACCTGGTTCAGCGGGGTGCTGGCGTTGCCGTAGGCATTGACCGTGACGCGGTCCAGCAGGGCCGGTGTGGCGCGGCCGGTACGGATGGAGGTGAGGGTGTGCTTAAGAGCCTCGATGCTCTTGGCCATGCGCGCCTGCGCGTTGTTCTTGATGTCGTTGAGCATCGCCCGGGTCCTGGATGTAACTGGAATCGGGCGATTATAGGCGAATACGGGACGTTGCCGGGCCTGGATCGGCCCGGGGGTGGCCCTGCGCTCAGGCTCAGGCCGGGTCGCGGCCCTGGACCAGGGTGCCGATGTTCTCGCCGTGGAGGATCTTCAGCAGTTCACCCGGCTGGCCCATGTCGAACACGCGCATCGGCAGGTCGCTGTCGCGTGCCAGCGCGAAGGCCGCGGTGTCCATCACTTCCAGGCCCCGGCGGATCACTTCGTCGTAGCTCAGGCTGTCGAAGCGCACAGCGTCGCTGTACTTGTTCGGATCCTTGTCATACACGCCATCGACCTTGGTGGCCTTCAGCAGCAGGTCCGCACCGATCTCGATCGCGCGCAGCGCGGCGCCCGAATCGGTGGTGAAGAAGGGGCTGCCGACGCCTGCGGCGAAGATCACCAGGCGGCCTTTTTCCAGGTGGCGTATCGCGCGGCGGCGGATGTAGTCCTCGCACACGTCGTTGATCTTGATCGCGCTCATCACGCGCGCCTTGGCACCCACCTTCTCCAGCGCATCCTGCATGGCCAGCGCGTTGATCACCGTGGCCAGCATGCCCATCTGGTCGCCGGTGACGCGGTCCATGCCGCCTGCGGCCAGGCCGGCGCCGCGGAAGATGTTGCCGCCGCCGATCACCAGCGCGACTTCCGCACCGGCCTGCTGGGCTTCAACCACTTCGCGGGCGAGGCGGTTGATGATCTTCGGGTCGATGCCGTAGTCCTCGTCTCCCATCAGCGCCTCCCCGGAGAGTTTCAACAGGATGCGGCGATAGGCGAGCTTGGACATGGGGACCTCTGGGTGCGTGGAATCCCCCGGGATTCTACCGGCAAGCGGATCGCGGCTACAGCATTTTGTGCGTTGCGGCGCGACGCGGGCAGGCCCGGCGGGCCGCACCGTCCGGTTTCAGGCGGGGCTGCCTTCGCGGGAGCGCGACGACGGCGCCCCTGCATCCTCGGGCGCGCGCGCGATGACGCGGTTGCGGCCCAGGCTCTTGGAGCGGTAAAGCACATCATCGGCGGCGCGCAGCAGGTCCTGCACCTGGTCGAAGCGCTCGTAACCGCCCTGGGTGGCGATGCCGGCGGAGAAGGTGACGAACAGTGGACCCTGCTCCAGCATGGCCATCGGGGTGACGACGATGTTCGCCAGCACGCGCCGGATCACCTCCAGCGCCACGGCTTCGGTGGTGTTGGGAAGCAGGGCGACGAACTCTTCACCGCCGTAGCGGGCAACCGTATCGCTGGCACGCAGCTGGCCTTCCAGGATGCCGGCGAACGCGCGCAGCACGTCGTCGCCGGTCAGGTGGCCGTGCGCATCGTTGATCTTCTTGAAGTCGTCCAGGTCGATGAATGCGACCGACAGGGGCCAGCCATGCCGGCTGGCGCGCTGGAATTCCTGGCCCAGCACGGCTTCCAGCTGGCGCCGGTTGAGCACGCCGGTCAGCGCATCGCGATGTGCCTGCTCGGCCAGGCGCCTGGCGCGGGCTTCCATTTCATCGGCGCGCCGGCGGGCGTGGTCGGCATCCTGCACCTGCCGCAGGTTGCGCAGGGTGGCCAGTTCCTGGGCATGGTCGATCAGGAACTGAACGCGTGCCGGCGTGGCGGGCGAGGTGTCGAACACGCTGGCGATGGTCGGCAGCGCTTCGCTGATGCGTGCCAGCACCTGGTCGAAACGGGCGCTGTCCAGCTGCAGGCGGGCGTGGACCTGCTCCAGTGCGCGTTCGCGCGCGGCATCCGCGTCGTCTTCCAGCCAGATGTCGGCCACCACGCCGGACAACTGCACGCAGGCCTGGAAATGGTCATCGGACAGCGCCGGGTCCTCGCTGTGCGCGATCGCCTCGCAGAGATAGCGTGGCAGGTGCCACTCCTCGGCCATCCAGGCACCCACTTCGGCGTGGGTGCAGTGCAGGTGCTCGCGTTCGCTGGCCAGCAGGGCGGCGTTGCCGGTGCTTCCGCGCAGCAGTGGCAGGTAGGTATCCGGCTGCGCCTGCGCCAGGATCAGGATGCCCAGGTCCTGCAGCAGGCCGGCCAGCATCAGCTCTTCCAGGCGGCGCAGGCCACGGGCCTGGCCGAGCTGGCTGGCGGCCAGCGCACTGAGGATGCTGCGGCGCCAGACCCGTTCGCGCACGTCCTGGCCGACGCTGTCGCCGGCCGCCACCAGTTCCTGGGTGACCGTGAAGCCCAGCGCCAGGCTGATGGTCGCGTTGAGGCCGAGCATGGTCAGCGCCTGGCCCAGGTTGTCGATGCGGCGGCGGCTGGCGTACAGCGGCGAGTTGGCGATCCGCAACATGCGCGCGCTCAGTGCCATGTCGATGGCGATGATGTCGGCGGCGGCGGTGAGGTCCGCTTCGGGGTCCTGGGCGAGCTCGATGATGCGCAGCGCGATCCCGGGGGGCGAGGGAAGATTGCGGCAAAGCGCCAGGGCAGCTGTCAGCTCGGGAGGCATGTCGGGTCGTTCGTTCGTTCGGGACAAGAAACCGGGGATGCGTCACAGATCTGAAAGCTGATGCTTGCAATGAAGATCCATCTTCGCCTTGCAAGTATTGCCTCGAATGACGGATAACGCAAAGCGGCCAAAGGTCGCATGGCGCTCGTCCACGGGGCTGCCGGGGGCGTCTTCCGGACCCCTGCGGCGGTTCGCCACCGCCAAAGAAAAAGCCGCGCAGGGCGCGGCTTCTTCCTTGGATCGGCAGTGAAGCGTGGCGATCAGGCCAGGCCGGCCTGCTTCATCACTTCGGCGGCGTAGTCTTCCACCACCTTCTCGATGCCTTCGCCGACAGCCAGGCGCTTGAAACCGACCACGTCGGCGCCGGCGGCCTTCACCACCTGCTCGACCGACTGGTTGGTGTCCAGCACGTACGGCTGGCCGTACAGGGTCACTTCGTTGACGATCTTCGCGAGCTTGCCGCTGATGATCTTCTCCAGGATGTCGGCCGGCTTGGCCTTGTCCTTGTCGGACATCTTGGCCAGCTCGATTTCCTTTTCCTTGGCGACGAACTCGGCCGGCACGTCGTCGGCCTTGTTGTGCGGCGGGTTCATGGCGGCCACATGCATGGCCAGGCCACGAGCCAGCTCGATATCGCCGCCAGCCAGTTCCACCAGCACGCCGATGCGGCCACCGTGCACGTAGGCCGCGACCGTGTTGGCCGATTCCAGGCGCTCGATGCGACGGACCTGCACGTTCTCGCCGACCTTGGCGATCACTGCGGCGCGGGCTTCCTCGACGGTCTCGCCGGACGGCAGCTTCGCGGCCTTCAGGGCGTCGATGTCGGCAGCGCCGGAGGCCAGCGCGGCGTTGACCACGGCCTTGGCGAAGGTGGTGAAGTTCTCATCCTTGGCGACGAAGTCGGTTTCGGAATTGATCTCGACCAGCACGGCCTTGCCGGCTTCCTGGGCGGACACGATGATGCCTTCGGCGGCGACGCGGTCGGCCTTCTTGTCAGCCTTTGCCAGGCCCGACTTGCGCAGCGCTTCGATGGATGCATCGATATCGCCGTTGTTCTCGGTGAGTGCCTTCTTGCACTCCATCATGCCGGCGCCGGTGCGCTCGCGCAGTTCCTTGACCAGGGAAGCAGTGATTTCCATGGGATTACCTCACGAAAGAAAGGGGTTGGGCCGGCATGGTGGCCGGCCCGTGTGACATGGCCCTGTCAGCCGCCGCAGCGGCATGCAGGGAGTGGGCGCGGGGCACCCACGGATGCCTGGATCAGGCCTGGGCTTCGCCGGCCTTGTCGGCAGCGGCCTTCTTGGCCGGAGCGCGGCGAGCCGGCTTGGCTTCATCGGCAGCCGGGGCGTCGGCGAACTCTTCCTCACGCACGGTAGCGGCGTGCGGTGCGGCAGCCTTGCCTTCCAGCACGGCGTCGGCGGCGGCACGGGCGTACAGCTGCACGGCGCGGATGGCATCGTCGTTGCCCGGGATGGCGTAATCGACCAGTTCCGGGTTGTAGTTGGTATCGACCACCGCGACCACCGGGATGCCGAGCTTCTTGGCTTCCTTGATGGCGATGTCTTCGTGGCCGATGTCGATGACGAAGATCGCGTCGGGCAGGCGGTTCATGTCCTTGATGCCGCCCAGCGAAGCTTCCAGCTTGTCGCGCTCGCGGCGCAGGCCCAGCACTTCGTGCTTGACCAGCTTGTCGAAGGTGCCGTCGGTTTCACCGGCTTCCAGTTCCTTCAGGCGGGCGACCGACTGCTTCACGGTACGGAAGTTGGTCAGGGTGCCGCCCAGCCAGCGCTGGTTCATGAACGGCATGCCGCAACGCTCGGCTTCCTCGCGGATGGATTCGCGGGCGCTGCGCTTGGTGCCCAGGAACAGGATCGTGCCGCGCTTCTGGGCCACGGACGAGATGAAGTTCATCGCGTCGTTGAACAGCGGGACGGTCTTTTCCAGGTTGATGATGTGGATCTTGCCGCGGGCACCGAAGATGTACGGAGCCATCTTGGGGTTCCAGTAACGGGTCTGGTGGCCGAAATGGACGCCGGCTTCCAGCATCTGGCGCATGGTGATCTGGGGCATTGCACTACTCCTGTGGTGGAACCGGCGTGCTCCGTTGCCCCGTAGGGGCGCCCGCGGAAAGTGTGCGGGACGGCGCGGGCGCGCTCTGATGGTTCCGGGGTTGGGCTTCCCCATCGTCTCCGTGGCCGAACCCCCTGCGGGGCACCCCGGCACGGATCGGGACGATGGGTGTGGATTCGCCGGTGACGTCCGGCGTGGACGATTTCCCGCGCAGGTCGCGGCGGGGAATCCGGCGATTATAGCGGGGAGCCGGGTCCGGGTGCAATGTGCCGGGGAACGGCCGGGGGCGGGTGGTCGAGCCGTGGCTGAAGGTGGCGTCCAGCAAGCCGTTCAGCATTGCCGCCGGATCGGCGATAATGGCCGCATGAGCGTGAATCTGAAAACCCCCCAGGAAATCGAGATGATGCGCGAGGCGGGGCGTCTGGCCAGCGAAGTGCTGGACATCGTCGCCCCCTTCGTCAAGCCCGGTGTCACCACCGAAGAGCTGGACCGCATCTGCCATGACCATATCGTCAACGTGCAGAAGACCGTGCCGGCCAACGTCGGCTATCGCGGCTTCCCCAAGAGCGTGTGCACCTCGGTCAACAACGTCATCTGCCATGGCATCCCCAGCGAAGCCAAGGTCCTCAAGGACGGCGACATCGTCAACATCGATGTCACCGTGATCAAGGATGGCTGGCACGGCGATACCAGCCGCATGTATTACGTCGGCACGCCGTCGGTGATGGCGCGGCGGCTGGTGGAAGCCACCTACGAGGCGATGTGGCGCGGCATCCGCGCGGTCCGGCCTGGCGCCACGCTGGGCGATATCGGCCATGCCATCCAGAGCTATGCCGAAAGCGAGCGCTTCAGCGTGGTACGCGAGTACTGCGGCCATGGCATCGGCAAGGTCTACCACGATGAGCCGCAGGTGGTGCATTACGGCCGGCCGGGCCAGGGCCTGGTGCTGCAGCCGGGCATGACCTTCACCATCGAGCCGATGATCAACGAAGGCACCCGCTACAACAAGGTGCTGCCGGATGGCTGGACCGTGGTCACCAAGGACCGCAAGCTGTCGGCGCAGTGGGAGCACATGATCGCGGTCACCGAGACCGGCGTGGACGTGCTGACGCTGTCGCCGGGCGAATCGCAGGTCGCCTGAGCATGTTGCCGGCGGGTTCGTTGCTGGACACGCCGGCGGCGCAGGTCACCGATGCCGGCTGGGCCGCTGACGCGCGGCAGGCGCTGCAGCAGGCCGATGCGCGCCTGCACCGGCGCTTCGACCAGGGCGACAACATCGAGCGCCTGCTGGCGCTGCGCGCACGCGCGGCCGACCACCTGATCCGCCTGGCCTGGCAGCGCTGCGTGCCTGCCGATGGCGCGCTGTCGCTGTTCGCGGTGGGCGGCTATGGCCGCGGCGAACTGTTCCCGCATTCGGACATCGATGTGCTGGTGCTGGGCGAGCCGGCACGGCAGCACCAGCACGAAACCGCGCTTGCGCGTTTCTTCGCGCTGCTGTGGGACTGCGGATTGCCGGTCAGCCACGCCGTGCGTTCGCTGCAGCAGTGCCGGCAGGCCGCCGCCGACCAGACCGTGCTGACCGCGCTCATCGAAGCGCGTCCGCTGCTGGCGGTCGACGAGGTGCGCACAGCGCTGCGGCGCACCGTCGACGACGGCACCCTGTGGCCGCCCCGTGAATTCTTCCAGGCCAAGCTGGAAGAGCTGCATGCACGCCATGAGCGCTTCGACGATACCGCCGACAACCTGGAGCCGGACCTGAAGGACGGCCCGGGTGGCCTGCGCGACATCAATACGCTGGGCTGGATGGCCCTTCGTGCCTTCGGCGTGCGTGACATGGAGGCGCTGGTCGGGCTGGGCCACCTGGGCGCCGACGAAGCGGCCGCGCTGCAGCGCGAGCGCGGAGTGCTGGCGGGACTGCGCTATGGCCTTCACCTGGTGGCTGGACGCCCGGAGGAGCGCCTGCGCTTCGATTACCAGAAGGCCCTGGCGGCACGGCTGGGATTCGAGGACGATGCCGAAAGCCTGGGCGTCGAGAAGATGATGCAGGGCTTCTACCGTGCCGCCTCCGTGGTGCGCCGGATCAGCGACCGCCTGCTGCAGCGGTTCGAGGAGCAGTTCGATGGCGAAGCCGTTCCCGAACCATTGACGGTCGGTTTCTCGCTCCGCCGTGGTTACCTGGCCGCCAATGATCCTGGGTGGCCCAACGACGATATCGGCGAAGTCTTCGCGCTGTTCGCCAGCTGGGCGAACAACCCGCAGGTGCGTGGCCTGCATTCGCTGACCGCGCGCGCGCTGGCCGAAGCATTGCCGCAGCTGCCGCATTTCCAGCGTGCCGGCGCCGCTGCCCGCCAGCAGTTCCTCGGCCTGCTGCGTGGCCCGCGGCCGGTGGACACGCTTTCGCGCATGGCGCGCGTCGGCGTGCTGGGACAGTGGATTCCAGCGTTCGCCCAGGTCAGCGGACGCATGCAGTTCGACCTGTTCCATGTCTATACGGTGGACCAGCACACCCTGATGGTGCTGCGTAACATCGGCAGCTTCGCCAGCAGCCGTGCCGTCGAACGGTTTTCCATCGCGCATGAAGTGTGGCCGCGCCTGCGCCGGCCCGAGCTGCTGCTGCTTGCCGGCCTGTTCCATGACATCGCCAAGGGACGCGGCGGCGATCATTCCGAGCTTGGCGCGGTGGATGCGCGGGAATTCTGCGAGGCGCTGGAACTCAGTGCGGCCGATACCGGGCTGGTGGCCTGGCTGGTCGAACAGCACCTGCGCATGTCGGTGACCGCGCAGAAGCAGGACATTTCCGATCCGGGCGTGATCCATCGCTTCGCCAGCCTGGTGGGCAGCCGCGATCGCCTGGATCACCTTTACCTGCTGACCTGCGCGGACATCGCCGGCACCAGCCCGAAGTTGTGGAATGCCTGGAAGGACCGGTTGCTGGCCGACCTGTATTTCGCTACCCGGCGCGCGCTGCGCGAGGGCCTGGAGCCTCCCTTGCCGGCCGCCGAACGGGTCGCCGAGGCGCGCGCCTACGTACGCCAGCTGGTGCGCGAACAGGGCTATGACGATGCCACCATCGACCGCCAGTTCGCGGTGATGCCCGACGAAGGCTTCATCCGCCTGCGCCCGGAGCAGCTGGCCTGGCAGGCCGGTGCGCTGGTGCCGGTCAGGCCCGGGCAGACGCTGGTCAAGGTGCGCCCCATCGCGCCGGACGATCCCGCGCTGGAAGTATTCGTGCATTCCCCCGACCGCGATGGCCTGTTCGCCGCCATCGTGATGACCTTGGACCGCAAGGGCTATGGCACCCACCGGGCGCGCGTGCTGGACGGGCCATCGGACACCATTTTCGATACCTTCGAAGTCAATCCCGCGGACAGCTTCGCCGATGGCGATCCCGGTCGCCTGGAGGCGGCACTGCGCGAGGCTTTGGCCGGCGACCTGGCCCGCCTGCGTCCGGCGCGCCGTGCCGTGCCGCGCCAGCTGCGCCATTTCCGTTTCGCGCCGCGCCTGGAATTCCGCGACGAAACGGGCGAGGGGAGCGGCACCCGGTTCAGCCTGGTTGCGCCCGACCGTCCCGGCCTGCTTGCCGATATCGCGTCGGTCCTGCGCAACCAGCGCCTGCGCGTGCATGATGCGCGCATCGCTACCTTCGGCGAACGTGCCGAAGACACCTTCGTGATCAGCGACGAGCACGACCTCCCCTTGGATGAAACCGCCAGGCAACAGCTGCAGGACGCGATGCTGGCCTGCCTGGACCCAGAACGAAACGCCGGAGATACCCCCTGATGGCCACCAAGCCGAGCAAGAAGACCACCCCCGCCGCTGCGAAGAAGAGCGCCATCGCGAAGAAGGCCTCCGCAGGCAGGGCCGTGGCCGTCAAACGCGCGCCGCAGGCGGCAGCCGGCAAGGCCGCGGTGAAGAAGACGATCGCGAAGAAGGTGGCGGTGAAGAAGGTGGCGGCGGACGACGTGCGTGCCGAGGCGATTGCCCGGAAGTCGCTGCGCCGGCCGCCGGCACCGGGCGTGGAAGAGCTGAAGTTCGGCATCGAAAGCGCTTTCGAACGCCGCGCCACGCTCACCCCGCATGAACTGGAGGGCTCGACCCGTCCGCTGGTCAACCGTGTCATCGATGGCCTGGAGAGTGGCGAGTTCCGCGTTGCCGAGCCGGATGGGCACGGTGGCTGGAAGGTCAACGAGTGGTTGAAGAAGGCGGTGCTGCTGTATTTCCGCGTGAACGACATGGCGGTGGTGGACGCACGCCCGGCGCCGTTCTGGGACAAGGTGGAGTCGCGTTTCGCAGGTTACGACGAAGCGAAGTTCCGTCGGGGCGGCGTGCGCGTGGTACCCGGCGCGATTGCCCGCCGTGGCACCTATTTCGGCAAGGACGTGGTGCTGATGCCCAGCTTCACCAACATCGGCGCGTACGTCGGGGAAGGCACCATGGTCGATACCTGGGCGACCGTGGGTTCGTGCGCGCAGATCGGCCAGCACTGCCATCTGTCCGGTGGCGCCGGCATCGGTGGCGTGCTCGAACCGCTGCAGGCCAGCCCCACCATCATCGAAGACCACTGCTTCATCGGCGCGCGTTCGGAAGTGGTGGAAGGCGTGGTGGTCGGCCACCACAGCGTGATCGGCATGGGCGTGTTCCTCAGCCAGAGCACCCGCATCTACAACCGCGCCACCGGCGAGATCAGCTACGGCTACATCCCGCCCTACAGCGTGGTGGTTTCCGGCTCGTTGCCGTCGAAGGATGGGACGCACTCGCTGTACTGCGCGGTGATCGTCAAGCAGGTGGACGCGAAGACGCGCAGCAAGACCAGCGTCAACGACCTGCTGCGCGGCCTGGCCGACTGACCATGGTGGCGCCGGAGGATCTGGCGCAGTCCGCGATCTACCGGCATCCGTCCGATACCTGGTTCGGGCGGATGCTGCCGCGCCTGCTGCATGCCCCGCGCTGGACCCGGCTGCGCCGTGCAGTTCTGCGGCTCTGGCCGATGCCGGTCCTGGTCAGCGATGTGCGTGATGTGGTCTACGTGAGCTGGTGGGTCGACGTGCGCTACGCACCGCCACCGCCGCCGGGCCATCACTACGTGGTCGAAGGCGGGCGCACGCCGTACACCGTCCTCAGTTACCGTCACGGCCATTTCGGGCCTCGCATTGCCGGGTCGCTGCGCGCGCTGGTGCCATCGCCACGGCAGGGCAACTGGCGCTGGTACCTGCGCCGCGACGATGATCCGGACCGTACTCCGGTGGTGTTGTTCGACCGCAACGTGATGGACCATCTGGCGTTCGTGGCCGGCGCGCGTGCGTTCAGCGATGCCATGCAGCCGCACCTCGCCCTGCGCTTCGGGCATGCGCAGCAGGCGGACGGCAGTGGCCACACGCTGATCGACGGCGGGCAGGGCAGTGCACCGGCGCTGCGCCTGCAATGGCAGGTGGCTGAGGGCTGGGAGGATGCCGGGTGGCCTGCGGACGTCGATGGCCGGCACGGCCTGCTGCGTTTCCTGGCCTGCCAGGACCAGGCCATCGCCCGCACCTGTGACCGGCGCTGGGCCACCACCCGTATCGACCTGCCGGTGGATGTGGCTACCCTGCAGCCGCTGCGGTTACGCGGAGAGCTGTATTGCCCACGCCTGCAGGCGATGGGCGTGGTGTTGCCGGAAGGGCTGGCCTTCCGGCTGCCACGGGTGCCGTTCCGGGTCGTGTCCGAACGCCTGTTGTGAGATTCTGGCCCTCTGTTTTCCTGCACTACAGATGGCCATGAGCACCACTGTCTACGGTTTGAAGAACTGCGATACCTGCAAGAAGGCGACCCGGTGGCTGGACCGCTTCGGTGTGCCGTACACCTTCGTCGACTACCGCGACACTCCGCCCAGCCCGGAAACGCTGCTGGAATGGGCCGCGCAGCTGGGTGGCCTGGGCGCGATGGTCAACAGGTCCTCCACCACCTGGCGGCAGTTGCCGGACAACCGCAAGGCCGCCGCATCCGACGCGGAATGGAAGCTGCTGCTGCGCGAACATCCGCAACTGATCAAGCGCCCGCTGGTGGTGACCGGCGATGGCAAGGTGACCCAGGGGTTCAGCGACAACGGCTTCAAGGCGCGCTTCGGCGTGGGTGGCGCGTGAGCGCTGTGCTGGAGCTGGCGTGTGATCTCATCGCACGGCCGTCGGTGACGCCTGCCGACGCCGGTTGCCAGCAACTGCTTGCCGCACGGTTGCAGGCGGCGGGCTTCCATTGCGAGCACCTGCGGCTGGGGGAGGTCGACAACCTGTGGGCCACCCACGGCAGCGGCGCACCGGTGCTGGTGCTGCTCGGCCATACCGACGTGGTACCGCCGGGCCCGCGCGAGGCGTGGCAGAGCGATCCGTTCGAGCCGCAGATCCGTGATGGCGTGCTGTATGGACGCGGCGCGGCGGACATGAAAGGCAGCGTGGCGGCGTTCGTGGTGGCGGCCGAGCAGTTCGTCGCCGCGCATCCGGAACACGATGGAACGCTCGCGGTGCTTCTGACCAGTGATGAGGAGGGCGATGCCCTGGATGGCGTGCGGCACGTGGCGCGGCTGTTCGCCGAGCGTGGCCAGCGCATTGACTGGTGCATCACCGGCGAACCGTCGTCGACGGCGACCCTGGGCGATCTGCTGCGCGTGGGCCGGCGTGGCAGCCTGTCGGCGAAGCTGCGGGTGCAGGGGGTGCAGGGACATGTCGCCTATCCGGACAAGGCGCGCAATCCGATCCACCAAGCGGCCGCGGCGCTGGCCGAGTTGACTGCGCGCCATTGGGACGATGGTTTCGGGAGTTTTCCGCCAAGCAGCCTGCAGGTGTCCAACATCCATGCCGGCACCGGTGCCAACAACGTGATTCCCGGTGAGCTGGAGGTGGATTTCAACATCCGCTACAACCCGCACTGGGATGCGCCGAAACTGGAAACGGAGATCACCGCGCTGCTGGACCGCCATGGCCTGCAGTACGTACTGGAATGGCATCGCAGCGGCGAACCGTTCCATACCCCGGAAGGGACGCTGCGTGCGGCGGCACGTGCGGTGCTGGCCGCGCACGTGGGTCGTGCGCCGGAAGAAAGCACCGGGGGGGGCACCTCCGATGCGCGGTTCATTGCTCCCTTGGGAGCGCAGTGCATCGAAGTCGGGCCGGTCAACGCCAGCATCCACCAGGTGGACGAGAACGTGCGCGTGGATGAGCTGGAAGCGCTGCCGGTGCTGTATCGGCAACTGGTCGAGCGCCTGCTGGTCTGAGGGGGCATGCCGGGCTGTGCCCGGCAACTCCTGCAGGCAACAGCAACAGCCGGATTTCCGGGCTGGGGCAGGGCGGGACACGCCCACGATCACATCCATGTAGGGCTCGTTTCACGCTTGCTCGCGCGTGCGCTGTCCTGCGCCCACGTACCCGCTCCACCGCTTTTTATTTTTTCTACGTGGCTGGCGGCAACCGGAAACTGTCGGTGGCGGGGCAGGCAGGCGGGGCGGGACCGTTTGAGCGCCATGGATGGCGCGAAACGAGCCCTGCATGGACGTACTCGCGGGCGGGTCCCGCCCCGCCTGCCTGTCCCGCCAATCCCACTGCAACGGCCAACCGCCAGCCACGAGGGGCTTCGCCGTTCGCGGTTCCCTGGTTGCCAACGCAACTGTTGCACCGCGCGCACAGGCACGGTACGTTCGCTCCATGCTTCGTTCCCTGGCCACCGCCGTCAACGCCAACAACCGCAATAATCTGCGCGCGAACAATCGCGCGCGGCCGATGCGGGACTGCGCCCAGGGTAGCTGAAGCAACACGACACCCGGACACCAGGAACCCGCATCGGCCGATGCGGGTTTTTTTGTGCCCGGACGTATCCCCGGGCTGGTGGCCGGTCGAATCCCCTAGCTGGATGACCCCACAACCAGGAGTTGCATCATGTGTTCGATCTTCGGAATCTTCGGCCTGCAGGCCGGTGACGATCTTCCCGCCCTGCGCCGCCACGCGCTCGAATCCTCCCAGCGCCAGCGCCATCGGGGGCCTGACTGGAGCGGTGTCTACCTGGACGACGGTGCGCTGCTGGTGCACGAACGGCTGGCCATCGTAGACCCGGCCGGCGGCTCACAACCGCTGCTTTCGGAGGACGGCCAGCTGGCGCTGGCGGTGAACGGCGAGATCTACAACCATCAGCAGCTGAAGGCGGCGCTCGCGCAGGATTACCTGTTCCAGACCGCCTCCGACTGCGAAGTCATCAACGCGCTGTACCGCGAAAGCGAGCCTGCGCGCTGGCTTGAACGCCTGAACGGCATCTTCGCCTTCGCCCTGTGGGACCGTGGCGCGCGGCGTGTGCTGATCGCACGCGATCCCATCGGCGTGGTGCCGCTGTATTGGGGCCATGATGCCCAGGGGCGCCTGCGGGTCGCGTCCGAACTGAAGGCGCTGGTGGATACCTGTGCCGATGCCGCGCAGTTCCCACCGGGCCACTACTACGACAGCGCCAGCGGCGAGCTGGTGCGCTACTACCAGCAACCATGGCGCGACTATGAATCCGTACGGGACCAGCCGGTCGATCTGGCCGCGCTGCGAGAAGCATTCGAGCGCGCGGTGGAACGACAGCTGATGAGCGACGTGCCCTACGGGGTGCTGTTGTCCGGCGGCCTGGATTCTTCATTGGTGGCTGCAGTGGCCGCACGCTATGCCCGTCGCCGCATCGAGGATGGTGGCGAAAGCGAGGCCTGGTGGCCGCGCCTGCATTCCTTCGCCATCGGCCTGGAGGGGTCGCCCGACCTGGCCGCCGCAGCGGTAGCCGCCGAAGCGCTGGGCACCGTCCACCACGGCTTCCAGTACACCCTGGAAGAAGGCCTGGATGCGTTGCCGGAGGTGATCCGGCATATTGAAACCTACGACGTCACCACTATCCGCGCGTCCACGCCGATGTTCCTGCTGGCACGGCGGATCAAGGCCATGGGAGTGAAGATGGTGCTGTCCGGGGAGGGCAGTGACGAGATATTCGGCGGCTACCTGTATTTCCACAAGGCGCCCGACGCACGCGAATTCCATGACGAACTGGTGCGCAAGCTCGATGCCCTGCACAACTACGATTGCCTGCGCGCGAACAAGTCGATGATGGCCTGGGGCGTTGAACCGCGTGTGCCGTTCCTGGACCGCGAATTCCTTGACGTGGCGATGCGCTTCGATGCCGCGCACAAGATGGTCGGCAGTTCTGCGGCGGGTGGGCGCCGGATTGAAAAGGGAGTGCTCCGCGCTGCGTTCGAAGGCTATCTGCCGGACAGCATCCTGTGGCGGCAGAAGGAGCAGTTCAGCGATGGCGTGGGGTATGGCTGGATCGACGGATTGAAGGCACACGCCGGGATGCAGGTCAGCGACAGGGTGCTCGCTGCCGCAGGCAAGCGCTTCCCGCACAACCCGCCACAGACCAAGGAAGCGTATTACTACCGCCATGTATTCGAACAGTTCTTCCCCAGCCATGCAGCGGCCGAAACCGTGCCCGGTGGCAAGTCGATCGCCTGCTCCTCGCCGGCAGCGATTGCATGGGATGCCAGTTTCGCCAGCGCTGCCGACCCGTCCGGGCGTGCAGTCGCCGGTGTGCATGGGCAGGCGTTGCCGGCATGACCGCATAGCCGCATCCTGCCCGGCTGATGG